>ENA-UPSA01000124-UPSA01000124.1-bioreactor-metagenome-genome-assembly--contig:-NODE-124-length-122906-cov-325.676543_pt1 | contig 122906 bp, 107 predicted proteins | sample MGYA00238183_ERZ773288 | MGnify/ENA primary metagenome ERZ773288 (study PRJEB29028, sample SAMN07631243) | bioreactor metagenome | isolation source: Switchgrass digestor | place: USA: Dartmouth... | reverse complement strand
CCAAAGGTATTGGAAAGGAACAGGAAGCTGTCGGAAGTAAGAAACAGATCAGACAAGACTTATGGATATAAGGAAATAGAAGAGCTGTGTAAGAAAAATAAGGGCAAGAAGGATTCTCTTTCGGAACTTATGAAGGACTTGCAAAGAAAGGTGTCAGAGACCGAAAAGGAAAAACGGGAACTGGCCCGGGAAAAGACAGATTATGCCCAGCGCTTTATCCTTGATATCTTTGCCGAAGCTTTTTGTAACTTCATGGATGAAAGGTATGAGGATGAATACCAGGAAATCATGAGTCCGATAAAAAACGAAGAGGAAGCAAAAAAATGGACAGAAATGTTTACTGATAAGGCAGATAAAGATAATAAAGACAAGCTATTGGTTTTGAAAACATCATTTGACAAGGATAATGTTGAAAAATATCTCCTTGTATTATATCCTCTCATGCGCCTGCTTGATGATAAGGAGCTTAGCGAACTTCAGCAGCAAATGCTGCGCTTCCGTGCTTCAGTATCAGGGTGGCAAGGTGGAACAGATTTCAGCGAGGACATTGCAATGGCTGAAAAAATCGAGGAACTTGCAGAACTGGTTAAGCTGACAGAGCCAGAATCACAATATGCGGAGGAAGCATGGAAAAATCGTGCTATTGGGGTATTTGAGCAGTTTGTAGAGGGGAAAATGGCAGAATACGGGACATTTTATATCCAGAACGACTCTTTAACCCAGGTACCCCGCGGGAATATGAGAAAGTTGTTACGCTCAGGTGTAATTGGTGTATATAATAAGGTGCTAGCAAGCTGCAAGCAAGCTACCAAGGCAGATTATGGTGCTTATTCTGGAGATCATTGGAGCATAGAAGATCCGGATGGAAATCCCATTAAATCTGCAGAGCAGGCACAGGCCCTTTTACAGCGGCTCCATAAGAAATACACAGAATCCCCTTCCCAGTTTTCTGACGATGACCATAAACTGTACGACAAAACCCTCAGGCAACTTGATGCGTATAATCGGGCCATGAAAAATCTGTCCTTTGGTTCATTGTACGAAATCTGCAGAATTCATATGGAAACCCTCTCGCGTTGGGTGGGGTTTGTTCAGGACTGGGAACGGGATATGTACTTCCTTCTGCTGGCGTGGACGAAACAGGGAAAACTCCTCAATGTAACTGAAACAGATGTAATAGAAATATTTGAAAAAGGTAGTGTAATATACAAAATGAATAAAAAGCTGAAAAACGGAGACAGGTATGCATTTACAAGTATTTATCGTAACAATAATGACGAAAAACTAGAGTTTTTACAGATACGAAACTTCATTGCGCATCTGCACTTATTGAGGAAAAGCGAATGGAAGGGAGATAAAAAAGCGGGTTACAGTGTAATTGAAGACTACATAAACAAACTGCGGTTTTTACTTTCCTATGACCAGAAGCGCATGAATGCTGTCACCAAGGCGATGCAACAGATATTTGAGAAGCATAAAGTCATAGTTAAATTCATGGTGGAGAAGGGGGGGATGCTTAAGGTTAAGGATGTGAAACCAGGTATTATTGAGCACTTGAAACAAACCAAAAGAATAGAGATTCCATGCCACGGGGAAAGGTTCACAGACAGCTTGCTGGTGCTGATGAAATATCAATAAAATGTATAGAAAAGTAAAATAGCAACCACTATTGGATATACCATTCGCACCTGGCAAAAATGAATAAATTGGATAGTTTAGTAAATGGAAAAGGTTCCTGGCTTTGTCTACCTTGAAGGGGATTCGCACTTTTTAGGCCTGTAACTCTTTCAAAAAGAGAGTTCCAGATGTATGCTGTCACAACTCCCATGTAGGCGGAGACTGCAACGTTGTTCTTCCTTGGTGAAGGGTATTTCTGAGTAACGTCACAACTCCCATGTAGGCGGAGACTGCAACAGATTTTAAAGGGATTAACCATCAGGTAAGACAGTCACAACTCCCATGTAGGCGGAGACTGCAACTCTATAACTATCTGCCCATTTCTGTAACCACCCGACGTCACAACTCCCATGTAGGCGGAGACTGCAACGTGTTGTACTTGTCTTCCGGCTCCGGCTTTTTGGTCACAACTCCCATGTAGGCGGAGACTGCAACATTTCCGTTCATGGCGTCATCCATGACGTCAGATGTCACAACTCCCATGTGAGCGGAAACTGCAACTCAGCATTTCCCTCGCCTGTTTCAGCGCCTTGGTAGTTACAACTCCCATGCTGGCGGAAACTGAAACTGGTTCGTCATTTCAGACAATTGCGAAATTAACACCTTTTAGAAGTAAAACCGGCGAGGAAAGTACCTCGCCTTTGATGCAGTGTGATATTCAATAAGTGTTATGGTGTAGGAAAAAGAAGACAGGTCATAGATGTCTTTGGCCCATTTGCAGGCTATACCATAAGGCATATATAAGGTTGCCTTTTTAATGATAAAACCCCATCCGGACGATATATAGATTATAGGATACTGCGCATTGCTTCTTTATTGAGGGGTTATTGCGCAGCCCGATAAGTCACAGTGTCCGTATGGTATTTGCCCGATGCGTCAACAAGACGGGGTGTTGGTAATGAAGCGTGATCGCCTCATCAAAGTCCTGCTGCTGGCAGTTATATTCTTCCTGGTTATAAGGTTCGGCTTAATACCCCTGCTGACAGGAAGCTCCCTTAAAAGCTACCTGAACAAGCTTTCCGGCCAGAGGTACTCCTTTGCCCAAAACGAGTATGCCGTAATTGTCGTGGGTTCTGACCCGGAAGGCGTCGCGGCGGCTGTTTCCAGCGCAAGGACGGGCTTAAAGACCCTCCTGGTGACCGATGATCCCGACCTGGGCGGCTATATCAAGAGCAGCATGATTGTGGAAATCAAGCCTGACGAGGGGATAATAGAAGGCAAGAAGGAGACCCTCAACAGGGGATTCTACAAGGAGCTTTTTGGAAGCCTGCGGGTGGGCTTTATCGCCCAGGATTATGTAAAGTCGGTTGAAAAGCTTGCCGGCAGGGAAAAGAACCTTAAAATACTGTACAACAGCAGGCTGACGGGTGTGGTGCTGGAGGGCAGGATTCTAAAGAGCATTAAGGTTAGTGTTGGCGGCGAGGAACAGACCCTGTCGGCCAGCATATTTATTGACGCCACCCAAAGGGGCGACCTCCTGGAGCTTTGCGAAGTGCCCTTTACCACTGGCTCGGGGGACATCGGCCTTCCCGGTACATATATGCCCCTCGAGTTCAACTACAAGGTTTCAGGCGTCAAATGGCAGGATATGAGGCAGATACAGAAGACCTCCGACTTTGTGGTGGAGTTCAGGGATGTGCTGATGGCCTACCAGCCCTACAACAAGCGGACAAAGATCGAGACCCCCACATTCATAGAGCAGTCCGAAGACCAGCTCATTATCCGCGGGATCAGGCAGTGGGGAGTAAACGTGGATGACCCGGAAGACCTGAAACAGGCATATGACGATGCTTTGGATGAGGCGACGATGCTTACCGCCTACCTGAAAACGGCCCTGGTGCCCTTCAGCGAGTGCAGGATAGCGGAGGTGCCCGATGAGCTGTTTATCCCTGAGTACAGGCATTATGAAGGCAGGTATACCCTGACTGTTACGGATATTCTGGAAAACAGGGATTTTGCCGGGAAAATAGCGCTTGCGTCCTCTCCTGTTGACGCAGGCAAGTTCGTGGGCAACGGGCTGAGCTACATCATAACCGATCCCAAGGTTTATGCCATCCCATTGGGCTGCATTGTTCCCGTCAACCTGGACAATGTACTCATGCCCGGAGCTAAGGCATCCTTCAGGTCCCTTGCGGCCACCAGCGCCGGATCTATTCCAACCAGGATCACCATGGGAGAGGCATCGGGACTTACTGCAGCCTGGAGTTTTCTCAGCCAGAAGACGCCGGCTGATATCCTGGATATGAAGCCGGAAGAGATTAAAAGCTTTGAAGATTATCTTAAAAAAGGCGGCATCTACCTTCGTGATGTTTCAGAAAGCCTTACCGACGCTTCCACCGGACAGCCCCTGGCAGACTCCTGGGCTTATCCATATATCCGGGAACTGGCCGAATACGGCCTGATCGCCGGAGGCAGCAACAATGATTTCAGGCTCGACAGTGAAAGCAGTTGCGATGTCCTGGCAATCCTGCTTAAAAACGCCATAGTCAAGATATCGCCGAGCGCCTACAGTTTCAGGATAGGAACCGCGCTTGAGGCTTATGAAACCAGTGACAGGCTGACTGGAGAAAAGGCGGCCGCAATGATCCTTGATGTGCTCGGAGTCTTCTATGAGCCCGGTAAAGCTTTTGAAACCGCGTCGGGCCTGGATGTTTTCCGGAAGGTTCCTGAAGGAAAGCTGGCCAAAAACGGTGGCATTACCATGGATGCGGTTTATTGCCTCGCGGTTGAAACCGCGCTGGCTGTGAAATAGACAATAAAAGCTTCTCTTATGAGAAGCTTTTTTCATCTGGCTCCGGGTGGAGACGCCTTTTTACTGACAGCAGTATGAACCGCGGCAAATCCAGCATCCTGCGGAAGCGTCGCGGTTCTTTGATTAGCCTGAACAGCCATTCAAGGCCGGCCCGCCTCATGAACTCAGGCGCCAGGGAAGCAGTACCGGCCAGCACGTCTATACTTCCGCCCACTCCCATCGCTGCCTTGCAGTTGAGCCTGGGGGCGTTCCTGTGGATCCATTTTTCCTGCTTTGGCGCGCCGAGCCCCACCAGCAGGATTTCAGCGCCGCTGTCGTTGATTTTATCTATAATTGAATCCTCTTCTTCGGCATCAAAATAGCCATGGTGCGTGCCTTTGACCTCTGCCAGCGGGTACCGGGACATGATGTTTTGGGCGGCCATTTCGGCAACGCCGGGCTTGGCGCCTAATATGAAGAAGCTGACAGGTCTTTTCTCCGTGTATTCCAGGACCCTTTTAACCAGGTCGATCCCCGACACCTTCTCTTTAAGGGGTCTTCCCAGTATCCTGGAGGCAAGCACCACTCCTGCCCCGTCGGCTATGAGAAGGTCGGCCTGGTTGAGGATTTCCTTAAGCTCGGAATCCCTCTGGGCCTGCATCATGATCTCCGAGTTGGGGGTGTATATCTTCGCAGCCCCGGCCCCGTCAAGCCTGCCTACCACATATTCAAGAGCCTCGTCCATGGTGACATTGTCCATCTTGACACCATGGATATTTATTTTCTCCATCCGGGCTTCCACCTTTGTCAACCACTCATATGTTCAGGATTTCTGAACATACTATAGTGTAAGCCAAAAACGGTCTTGCCGCAAGGACTCATTTGCCGCCCGAGGCGGCGATCAGCGTCCGGCGCCCATCTTATGGACGGCAGGAATTGAAGGGTGTTCGCATGAAGATATGTGTAATCGGCCTTGGATATGTTGGACTTCCCACAGCGGCCATGTTTGCCGCAAACGGCCATTACGTGGTTGGGGTCGATGTCTGTGACAGGATTCTTAAAGCCCTGGGCAGAGGGGAGACCTTCATCTGCGAGCCCGGGCTTGGGGAGGCGGTCCGCTGGGCTGTTTCGGAAGGAAGGCTCATTGCGAGGGAAGATCCCGAGCCTGCCGATGCGTACATAATCTGCGTGCCGACACCCATAAACCCGGACCACTCGGCCGACCTGAGCTATATAGAGCGGGCTGTGCGCTCTATACTGCCCTGTGTAAGGAAAGGGAACATGGTTATACTGGAGTCCACGTCGCCTCCCGGAACCACGCGGGACCTGGTATGCGGGATACTGGGCGGATCGGGATTGACCCCTGGAACCGACCTCTATGTGGCTTATTGCCCGGAGCGTGTGCTGCCTGGAAGAATCCTTACGGAGCTTGTGCACAACAGCCGGGTGATAGGAGGCATAAACAGCGAATCGGCCATAAAGGCCAGGGCCCTGTACAGTTGTTTTGTCAGGGGAGAGATGTACATAACCGATTCCGTCACGGCCGAGATGTGCAAGCTGGTGGAAAACACCTACCGTGATGTCAATATCGCGCTTGCAGCGGAACTCGCCATGATATGCGAAAAGCTGGGCATAAACGCATGGGAGGTTATCCGGTATGCCAACAAGCATCCGCGGGTAAACCTCCACCAGCCGGGGCCGGGCGTGGGCGGACACTGCATTGCCGTGGATCCCTGGTTCATAGTCCAGAAACAGCCCGAAACCGCCAGGATGATAGGGCTTGCCCGGAGGATCAACGATTCCATGCCGAGATATGTCCTGGAGAGGATCAAGGCGCTGCTGAAGAACATAAGCGGTGGAAGAAAGGTCTGTGTGCTGGGGGTTACCTATAAGCCCGATGTGGATGATACCAGGGAAAGCCCGGTAATTCGGTTGATATCAATGCTGAAGGCCGAGGGCGGCTATTCGGTTGTCGCTGTCGACAGGCATGCGGACTATGAAGGCTCAAGAGGACGGGATCTGTACGAGGCTGTGAAGGGATGCCATCTGCTTCTTCTTGCCGTGAACCACAGGGAATTTGAGCGCGTGGATTTTGCGAGAATCAGGGAAAGGATGGCTTATCCCTGTGTACTGGACACGAGGAACTTCTGGCGCGCAGAAGAGGTGGAAGCCGCAGGCCTGAGCTATCATTTGCTTGGATGGGGGAAACAGTCAGATGAAGAAGGTCCTGATGGTGGCGTACCAGTTCCCGCCGCTCGGGGGTTCGGGGGTGCAGAGGACCGCTAAGTTCGCTAAATACCTGCCGGTATACGGCTGGAAACCTGTTGTCCTGACAAGGGATCCGTACCATATGCAGCTCAGGGACGATACATTGCTAAAAGACCTGCCGGCCGGCCTGGAGATAATCAAGACGCCTTCCAGGGACCTGACGGCTCTTCCCGGCCCCCTGTCAAGGATAGGCAAATTCATAGCGTGGAAGGTCCTGGTTCCGGATGGCGAAATACTCTGGATGAAACGGGCCCTGAAATATGCCCTGGCAAGGCTGGGAAAAGGGGATATATCATGCCTGTACACCACATCCTATCCGTATTCGGACCACCTGATGGGGCTGGAGATCAGGAAGGTTTATCCCGATCTGCCCTGGATCGCGGATTTCAGGGATGAGTGGACGAACAACCCGTATCTCCTGGACAAGCCGCATCCGCCATGGCGTGCAATGCGTGAGCGCTTCATGGAGAGGCAGGTCCTTGAAAAGGCCGACAGGCTTATAGCCAATACGCCGGTGATGAAGAGGAATTTTACGTCCCTGCATCCTGATCTGGACCTGGAACAGCGCATGCATGTCATACCCAACGGGTACGACGACGATGACTTTGCCCGGGTCGGGGCCATAAACCCGGAAAGCCGGTTTACCATCACCTATACCGGCTCCCTGTACCAGAGGAGGACGCCGGATGTCTTCCTGGAAGCAGCAGGCCGTCTTGTGTGTTCTGGTATCATCCCAAAGGAGTCCTTTCGCATCCGGTTCATCGGAAGCATGAAGGAGGGCCCCATCAGGCGGATGATACGACAAAACGGCCTCGAGGGGATTGTTGAGGTGCTGCCCTACATGAACCACAGGGACTGTATCGAAAACATGCTCAGGTCCCATGTCCTGCTCCTGCTGGAAGGCGGCATGGGCTCCGAATGCTTTTATACGGGAAAACTCTTCGAATATATCCGGGCAAATCGAACCATACTGGCATTGGTTCCCGCAAAAGGCGCGGCAGCGGACCTGATCCGCCGGACAAAAACCGGCATCATCTGCGACTGGTCGGATACGGCATCAGTGGAGCAGGGCATTGCCGAACTTTATGACCGCTGGGAAAGGGGGGCTCTGAAGTTGGATCCGAACCATGAGGAAATCCGCAAGTATGACCGCAGGGTGCTTACGGAAAAGCTTGCCGGGATTCTTGGCAGGATGGAGTCGGACAAGCCTCGGTAACCTGCTGCGTCTCACTTTGCCAGGGATTGCTTTTTACTGCCTGCAGAATTGATTCTACGGGAGGTTCAAATGAAACTGATAGACGAGAGGGGACGTTTGTTTGGCCTGATTAATCTTTTCGACCTGCTGGCGCTCATAGCCCTGGCAGTTGTGCTGACTGCCGTGGGCATAAGGATTGCGGCAAAAAGCGGTGAGAAACAGGCAAATGTACAGACAAAGACCTGGATTGCCACCATAAAGTGCCCGTCCGTTCCCGACAGCTTCGCGGAAAGCGTCATGAGGGACAACCGGCTGTATTATGAAACCGATGGTTTTGTCAACGCCATTGTTGTGGAGATCAGGGAAGAGGAGGCCGAGCTTCTGGGCGTTATCCCCGTCGATGGCACGACCATTGTCTATGACCCGAACCTGAAGGATGTGTACGTCCAGTTGGAGATCCAGGACGATCCCAGGGACGAATGCGTTAAGGTAGGCAGGTATGCGGTCTGCGTGGGGGGAAGTTTTCCCATAAAAACACCGTATGCCTTTTCCACCAACGGGCTGGTCCTTGACCTGTATGAGAAATAGGGGGAGGCTGTATGGAATATGCTGTGGAATGGTTTAAAGAAAGCCTCATTTGCCGTATAGTTCAGTCCTGCGGCAGAATCTGGCGGCACAGCCTTCTGCGCCGGGGGCTGAAATGGCTTGTGATCATCATTTCATGCAGCAGTATCGCAAGGTGGGTCTCTGCTTATTTTTACAGGAGATTCAGACCCAGGCAGGCTTTTGTATACAGGACCATGCGGAAACTGCAGAGAAGGCTGGTCCCGCTCAGGTTCAGGGTCTCAAAAATCATTGGCTCCAGCTTCGTATGGAGGATCGGCAAAGAATCAAGATTCATGGGGATGCTGTACCGATACCTGATCCCTTTATCGGTGTTCTTCGTGTTCATAGATGAGATTGGAAGGAGCCTGTTCGGGGAGCATGGCCTCTTCGGGATCTGGGATGAGGTGTATCTTCTTCTGTGTGCAGCTTTTCTGGTTTTAAGAAGGATCATGGACAGGACCACGCAGCCCATGACGGCAACGCCGCTGGATATTCCCATATTCCTGCTGATCTCGGTTTCATTCTTCCTGTATCTGAATTTTTCGCCCTACCCTCATGTGGGATTTGAAGGGATGCGGGGTGTGGTGCAGTTCATCCTCTGGTTCTATGTCTTCAGCCGGTACCTGGATACCGACAGGAAGTCGGAGCGGATGACCGGCGGCCTGATACTTACGGGCGGTATCCTGGGCGTCCATGGGATCATCCAGTACGTCACGGGGGTTGAAACGCCGGCCAACTGGATGGATGCCGCGGAGGGAGTCCGCTCGGTGCGCGTTTTTTCAGTGGTGGAAAGCCCGAATATACTGGGGAGCCTCATGGTCCTCATCATTCCCGTTGCCCTTGCACGAGCCCTGCAAATCCAGGGGACAGGGAGACGGCAAACCTTTTACATTGCCGTCCTGGCTTCCATGGCCATCTGCCTGATCCTTACCCTGTCCAGGGGAGCCTGGCTTGGGATGGTGGTTGCCCTGATTGTTTTCAGCGTGGCCTGGAACCCGAAATGGATAGCGGGCATGGCATTTGCGGGAGGGATGGCATGCCTTATACCGCCGGTGCACAGGCGCATGAGCTATTTGCTGTCGTCCAGGTACATCATGAGCTCGGTAACCGGGGGACGCCTGTTCAGGTACAGGACCGGTTGGGAGATGTTCATGAATAACCTGTGGACCGGTGTTGGCCAGGGGCATTTCGGCGGAGCCGTGGCGATGAACCACAGGGACCTCTTCCCCAACACCTTCTACATGGACAGCTACTGGCTCAAGACGGCTGTGGAAATGGGGATCTTCGGGCTTGCGGCCTGGTTCATAGTGGTATACGCACTCTTTGCATGGTCGGTGAGGGCAATCAGGACCACCATGGACCGCGATGCGAGGCTGGTCATAATCGGCGGGTTTTCCGGGATGATGGGGGTTTTGGTCCATAACTTTTTCGAAAATGTGTTTGAGGTGCCATACATGGTCATCTATTTCTGGATGGTGGCCGCCATCGTGTTTTACAACTACAGCAAAGGCCAGTTCCGGGTTGTATGAGAATTCTCACTAATGGTTCCTGTCCTGTTCCAGCAGGTTCATAGCCACATCCACGTTCTCCCTTGCCAGCACAATCAGGCGCTCCATGCCATCTTTAAGCTTTTCGCGCATGGCATCGCGGTTTTCCCAAAGGTCATCAAGGAGCCCGTATACCTTCCGGCAGTCCATGTGCAGGGGAGTTCCCGCAGATGGCTGGGACACCTCTTTCAGGAAGGCGTCCACCTTCGGCTCATATACCAGGCCCAGGGCCGGGACCATCTGGCTGGCCGCATAGATAAGGGAATGCAGGCGCATGCCGATCATCAGCGTCAGGCGGCTTATAAGGCCGAGCAATTCCTCAGGCTGGTAATAGCCGCGTATCAGCCAGGCATTTCGGCTCATCCTCTTGATGATGGCCTCGCAGACATTTACATCAGAAGGATGCTGCATGGGTATGAAAACAGGGCAGGCATTGAAGCGGTCCACGCAATAATCGGCAAGGGCCGCTATTGCGTCCAGGTAGGACATATCTGCCCATTTGCGCACCGATATGCCGATAAGGGGCCTGTCGGAAGGTACGCCCTCTTTGGCCATAATCCTGTCAATATCCTCGTCAGGGATCGGATCCAACAGGATTGCAGGATCGGACGTGACATGTATCTCCGGGCTTGTTACACCCATTTTCTTAAGCTCCTCGAGGGACACCGGCTCGCGCAGGGTTATGGCGTCGAGCCCATTCAGCACCCTTGCGGCTTTACGCCTGTTGATCCTGCGGTTTATGGGGCCAATGCCATTTGCGAAGAGCATGGTCTTTGCGTTGTACCTTTTGGCCAACTGCAGCATGGTAAGGTAATATAGTATGGAACGCGTGCTGGTGTTGTCCTGGAGAAGGTTGCCGCCCCCTGCCATGAACAGCCTGGTGCGCTTCAGGGCTTTTATCACATGGAAAATGCTGAAACGGTTGACCGAGTCCACCTCATCGTTCCGCATTGTTTCCCCGGGCTTTCGCGAGAAGACCATGAAAGAGAGGTCGGGGTTACGCTCCCGGAGGGAGCGGACGATTGACTTCAGGATAGCTTCGTCGCCGCTGTTCTTGTAGCCGTAATAACCTATGATGGTTATATCATACAGCTTGCCATCCTTCTTCTTACGGTTCTCCAGCCGGAGGATGCGTTCGTATATGTCAAGCTGTGTCATGCACATGTGCTCAAGGGAAAAGTGCCTCGCCGCCTTATCGTGCAAAAGACGGCCCATTTTCGTCCGCTTTTCCTCGTCAGCAGACAGTTCCAGGAGATGCCGGGCCAGGGCTTTCCAGTCCCCGGGCTCGATAAGATAACCGTTGACACCTGATTCGATAAGATCGGCAAGACCGCCAACACGGGTGCTGACCGTTGCCCGGCAGCAGCGAGCCCCTTCCAGGATGACATAAGGAAAGCTTTCGCTGATGGATGTGAGGACATTGATGTCTATAACCTGGAAAAAGTCGTAGGGTTCTGTGATCATCCCGGTGAAGCATATCCTGTCCCGTATGCCCATCTTCTCCGCGAACTGCTCAAGGCGGGGTCTTAACTCGTCGCCGGGTCCCGCGATTATAAACCTGACCTTCGGGTTTGCCGCGGAAACCTCGGCTGCAGCCCTTATGAAGGTTTCATGGTCCTTGACCGGGTCCAGCCTTGCCATGATCCCCACGAGGATGGAATCCTCAGGGAATGGAATGTTATAACGGTCAAACAGCTCACGGCGCGTGCAGGGCGGGATATGGTCGTCGAAAGGGATCCCGTTGTATACGGTGAAGATGTTCTGGGGATTGAACCTCCGTGAGATCAGCATGTCCCTGTAGCTGTCGGACACGCCGATATGGTAGTCAATCTTCCTTATGGCGACCATGTTGATGACGCCGAATGATATCTGTTTCAGGAAATTGTTCATGTAATCGAGGCGATAGTCGCTGTGGATGGTTGTGACCACCGGGATCCCGGTGATGCGCCTTAATATGGATGCGATCATGTTGGCCTTGGCGCCGTGGGAATGGATCACATCATACTGGTTCTCCCTGATTAGTTCCAGGGTGAGCTTTATATCCCTGATTATGTTGCCCGTGCGGATGACCCGGGCGTCAATGCCCATGTTCACCGCGTCATCGTAGAAAGGGCCCTTCCTGTAGCTTATGAGGGTGACCTTGATATGTTTGCCGAGCTCCCTTATCAGTGAAAGGACATGGCTCTTGGCGCCGCCTATGTCGCCGCCTCCGATCAGGTGTATTATCTTCATATTTCTTACCTCTGTGGTTTCGGCCTTTTACCCGGCATGCCGGGCCTTTACAGCCCGACATCCTTCCATTCGCCGTGATACAGGATGCGCTGGGATTTGTAACCCACATCCTTAAGCATCTCATAGACCTCATCAAAGTAGAAGTCGATGGTGTCGGGGTGGTGGGAATCGGAATTGACCATTACGGGAATATCCATATCCAGGCAGTATTTCAGGATCCATCTGCTGGGATAGGGCTCTGTGGTATAGCCCCTTGCCATACCGCCGGTATTGATCTCAAGGATCGCCTGGGACAGCGAAACCACCTCAAGGGTGCTTAACACCTCATCACGGTACCATTCCTCTGTTTCGTCGAAATATCTCCCGCCCTGGTTGTTTTTCCTGATAACATCCAGGTGGGCAACAATGTTGGGTGGCATCTTCATGAGCATTTCCCTGACCAGGCCGTAGTAACCCGCGACCAGGAGCCTGATGTCTCCGTCATAGACCTCCTCAAGGATATCATCGAAATCCTTGCGGCTGCCGTCGAAGGAATGGTAAATGCCTGATTCGGGATCCTGCACCATATGGATGGCGCCAATTGTATAGTCAATCCCCTTTTTGTTCCGCCAGTCGGTGCATCCCTTGAAATAGTCGGCTTCCAGGCCGGTGTAGATCTCGATCCTGTCCCGGTATCTTTCCCTGAGCGATTCCGCCGTATTAAGATATTCGTCCAGGTCATGCTGCTTCATGTGCCAGCAGGAGTCAACCGACACGGGCGCGTGGGCCGAAAAGCCAAGAACCCTAAAGTCTTTTTCCAAAGCGGACAGGACATAATCCTCGAGTTCACATGTCCCGTCGTCAAAACGGCTATGGATATGGAATGAGCTTTTTATCATGGTTACTTTCCTATTTGCTCCTTCTTTCCGTTTTTGCTGCGAACCTTAATCATCTCGCCGATGGACTTTAAGGATACAAGTTCTATATAACGTTTGATCTTCTTGGTAGTGGTCTTCTCGAATTCGCCCTCCCTGATCTCAAAGTGCCTGACCTTCTTGTAGGATGAAAGCTTCTTGTTGGCCTTCACAACCTCCTGCTTGATCAGCTTGTAAAGTTCATCAGGGACCGGGACCTTTCCGAATTTCTCTACGATGACCTCCATGTTGGGGACGATTTTCGCACAAACAATAGTGTCCTCGCTTTCCTCGTCATCCACGCCGTACACGAGGGATTCCTTTATGTACTCGCTTTTGTTGAGATAGAGTTCCACGTCCTCTGGGAATATATTCTTGCCGTTTTTGGTTACAATAACATTCTTTTTGCGTCCTACTATGTGCAGGAACCCCTTCTTGTCGATAAAACCGTTATCCCCGGTGTACAGCCAGCCGTTGCGCAAAACCGCCGCGGTCGCTTCCGGGTTTTTGTAGTAGCCCAGCATGGTGATGGGGCCTCTGACCTTGACTTCACCTACGCCGTCGGGACCGGGCTTGTCTATGGCTACCTCTACGCCAGGCAGCGGCAGTCCGGCTGATTCATCCCGGTAATAGTCGAGACGGTTTACCGATACGATGGGGGAACACTCTGTAAGGCCATAGCCCTGCATGATATTCAGGCCCATTGCTCTCAACGCCTTTGAAATCTTCGGGTTAAGCTTGGCGGCGCCTGAAATTATAAGCCTCAGATTTCCGCCAAGGTTGTCCACGACTTCCTTGAAAAGCTGCCTGCGGACATCGATACCCAGCCTGAACAGGAGGCCGGAAACAAACAGCCCGAATTTAAGGGCCACAAGGCGCTTCTCCTTCTGGGCCTTTTTTACCACTTTATAGTACATGTTCTCAAGGATCAGGGGAACGCTCATGATGATGGTGGGCTTGTATTCCTGCAGGTTCCTGGATATATGCCTCAGTCCTTCGCAGAAGCTGATGGTGCAGCCCAGGTAGACCATGGTCAGGAATCCTGCCGTACACTCATAGGTATGGTGGAGGGGCAGGATGGACAGTATTGAGTCGTTATGGTCGGCGTACAGAAGCCGGGACACCGCCATGATATCGCTGGCAATATTGCGGTGGGAGAGCATGACCCCTTTTGACTGTTCAGTGGTGCCCGATGTAAACAAAAGGGCACTCATCGCATTGGGGTCGATGACTGCCTGGGTAAACTCGGTATAACCTTTTTCCATAAGGGCCTTGCCTTTTTCCAGCAGCTTGCAGTAGGACAGCACGCCCTTTTCGTTTTCCTGGTAATCGAAGCATATGATGTTTTTCAGCTTTTTCAGCTGTTTTTGCTTGCTGAGCAGGGTCGAAACATGGTTTTCCGAACATAAGACGGTGCTTGCTTCGCTTCTCTCAAGCAGCGAATAAAGCTCGTTCTCGGGCAGATCCTTGTCAAGCGGGACTACAACACCGGTCCCATTGATGACAGCAAGATAGGATACGCACCATTCATACCGGTTTTCGCTGATAACAGCTATCTTGTCACCCTTAAGCCCCATACGGCATAGCGCCGTGCCGAGGCAGTTGATATCCTGCCTGAATTGCCTGAAGGTTACATTTCGAAGGTTTCCGGACGGAGTTTTTACAAGGAAGGCATCAAGGTCGCCGTAAATGTCTGCACTCTGTTGGACAAGATCTTTCAGATCGGTAATTTGCCTAACCTCATACAGTTTCTGCTCTTTCATATGTAACCGCACCCTTTCTATCCAGGCCGTTCCGTGCCGGATTTATTCCATAACAATCCTATTATACTTTAATCCAAAGATGCTGACAATAAACACGGAAAGGGGCTCAGGCGCCCCCGGCGGAATGCCGCGAAAATCAGGGTTTGCCCCTTGTCAATTGGGTAAGATATTTTTGTTTAATTGTTGAAAGTGCTGTTATTACTATGATATGATGTTGCTGAGGTATGAATAATCATGTCGAAAAGAGGAGAATCCAATGAGTAGCGTGATAAAAGTAAATGCGTGCGTCTATTCACGCAAAGGTTACGAAAGAGAAAGCAACGCCAATTCATTCTACATGAATGGCAAGTTCATGTCAGAGCAGAACATCGACAACGTACAAGCATCCATGGAGAACCGGGGAACAGAGTACCTCTTTTCAGTAGCCGATAATATGAACTGTTCAGATGATGATAAAGACGCTCATATCTCAATCCTCAAGGAACTCAGCAGATACCACGAAAAAATAACCGTAAGCGGCGGGGACATCAAGTCCAAAATCAAGGAACTGGAATCAAAGATATCCGATATCAGCCGTTTGATAACATCTGTCCTTGAAATGAACAAGGTTCCTGCTGAAGACCCCAGGTGGGGGATAGGGTTCGGCAGCCTTCTTCTTTCCGACGGGCAGTTTGTGGCTGCAACCGCCGGCAACTGCAGGATTTACATGATGCGTGACGGAATGTTCAGGCCTCTGGCAGCCGAAACATCAAGGGCAAAGAGGATGCTGGATGCCATGATCCGTTCCGGAGAAAGCGAAGGAGATGACACCGATGTTATCCTGCCCGACGAGGATCCCGACAGCCTGGTGGTCGTTTCAGACATCTACGATGTTTCCGAGGGCGACAGTTTCCTGATATGCAGCGATGGCCTTCTGAAAGCCCTGGGCGAGGAGAAAATCGAGGATATCCTCTCCCTGAGGAGCGACAGTTCATATATAGCCTACAGGCTGGTGGACGAGGCCATGAAACGATCCTCTTCCGGCGACCTTACAGCCATGGTGGTCCAGGTGGAGAGGATCTACGAGGGTTCAGGCTCCTCAAGGAAAGCCGCGTCAAGGTCCAAGCAGGTAACAAGGGGGGTTGACCGGATCAGCCGGGCTCCTGCCATAACCTATAAATACAACAAGAAAAGAGGAGGCAGGTACCAGGGCACATTGTATGCGGTATTGATAATTGTTACCATGCTAGCCTTATTCGGAATCATTTATATCATCATCAACTCCATGATCAATACCGGAAAGGAAACCGCAGGGGGCGACATCCCCACGGTGACGTCCACTCCCACTTCCCGGCCTACGTCTACACCTGGTTCTGAGATTGATACACCCGAGCCGGCCGACGAGCCTCCTTTGGTGGACGAAACACCCACACCCACACCTACTCCGACATCGAGCAGTGAAGTAAGGATCCATACGGTGGTCAAGGGTGATACCATGAGCAAGATTGCCAGGACCTATTACGGCTCCAGCGATTATGCCGCAAAACTTTGTGAGTATAACGGCATAGCCGATCCCGACAAGATCATTATAGGCCAGAAGATCAAGATACCTCCGGTTGAGATGCTGAGGTAAATGATTGATTGAAAAAGTGCGTATACAGAGGCTGGCTCGTCCGGAGCCAGCCTCTGTTTATTTCGTTGCGATTATTCCGCTGTCCCAAAGCCCAGGAACATGTCCATAAGGGTGTGCCCCTTCTCGATCATCAGGTTCTTCCCGGATGCGCATTCCTCGGTATAAACCGCGTTTTCATCGGTTATCCCGTTGCCGCTCCTGTATATCATAAAGGGAACAGGATCGGAACAGTGGGTCTTGATGGCAATGGGTGTGGGATGGTCTGGCAGGATCATGATGCTGTAATCCTCAAAGCCTTCAAGGCCTTTTAGCAGTGTGCCCAGGATCTCGCTGTCTATAAGCTCGATGGAACGGATCTTGTCCCGGACATTACCCTGGTGCCCGCACTCATCGGGAGCTTCCACATGGATGTAGACAAAGTCCCTGCCCGATTTCAGTTCGTCCAGGGCAGCCAGGGCCTTGCCCCTGAAATTGGTATGGATATTCCCTGTGGCGCCGGGAACCATGACCGAGTTCATACCGGTTGCCTTGCCTATGCCGCGGATAAGGTCCACTGCGGATATAACCGAGCCGCAAAGGCCGTATTTTTCAACGAAAAGGGGTATGGACGGCCTCTTGCCCTGCCCCCACAGCCAGATGGAGGTTGCCGGGTTGAGTCCCTTTTCCATTCGCCTGGTGTTGACAGGATGGGATTTCAGGATCGCGCGGCTTTTCTCCATGAGGTCCAGCAGGAACCCGCTTTGTTGTCCTTTAGGGAGATGAGGCTTTATGGGTCTTCCCGAAATGTCGTGGGGAGGTGTGAGATCTATATCCAGCGGGCCATTCTTCCAGACCATGCAGTGGCGGTAACTTACGCCCGGATAAAAAGAGACGCCTTCCTGGTTCAGTTCCTGCGCGATGACCCTGATAAGCTCTGATGATTCCTCGGTAGTAATTTCGCCGGAACTGTAATCAAGCATGATGGCATCCGCGTATTCTTCAGTGTCGGACAGGGTAACCAGGTTGCAGCGAAGGGCGATATCGTCTTCCGAGAGCTTGATTCCCATGCTTATGGCCTCCAGGGGGGACCTGCCGGTATATACCTCGCTGGGGTCAAAGCCGAAGACAGAAAGGTTGGCCACATCGCTTCCGGCTGGCATCCCGTCGGGTATGGTCTTAACCAGGCCCATAACCGAGCGCTTTGCCAGGGCGTCCATATTTGGTTTGCTGGCTGCCTGCAGCGGTGTCCGGCCTCCCAGTTCCTCCAGGGGCCAGTCTGCCATTCCGTCGCCCAGCAATACGATGTATCTCATGCAATCACCCTATCCCGTACTGTTTGCCAAGGCTGTCAGCCTTGCCTACCAGTCGATTATAACAGAATCAGAATTCATATGCCAGAGAAAAACAGAGGCCTGGCCAAGGGGTCTAGCCAAGGGGACGGTTCCATTGGTCTGTTCACGACCGTCCCTTTTTATGTACTTTTTGGGGGTCAGACCATCCTCTGGCTTTTGCTTATTTTCGAACCACCGGAACCGTCCCCCTGGTTCGAACCACCGGAACCGTCCCCTTGGTTCGAGAAATGAACCAATCCATGCCTTATGATGTCATATATAGTAAACAGGGAAAAGTCAGGGGAGGCGTATGCCATGAGCAGGAAGACCATTGCAGTGTTTATCTCCATATGCTGCATACTTGCCGTCATCCTTGGGGTTGCATTAATAAGCCGGTACCGTACCTATCCCTCGGTTTTTGGGAACATAATAGAAACGGCGCCCGGCATCGAGTTCTCTGCCCGGCTCGTTTCATCAGGCGGCAGCCGGCAGCTCATATGCGTTATCAGAAACATAAGTGACAGTAAAATAACCTATGGCGAAGAGTATTACCTTGAAAGGGAAAAGGACGGAGAGTGGTTCGAGGTAAAAGACAAAACCGGCCACAGGGCTGACGAAAGGGCATGGAATGAATTGGCGTATTATGTTCCGGCAGGGAGCGAGAAAGAGTTCGTAATCTCACTGAACAGTTTCAAGCCGTTGCCGGGAGGAACCTACAGGATCATTAAAAAAATCTCCAGGGGTGAGAGTTCAAACCCCACGGAGATTGTCGCGGCTTTCTTTACGGTGGAATAAAGGACGATGGCATAAAAGCTGTTACAGCTTGGATGAAATATAGGTCTGCCGGCCGGCAATGCACCAGGTCGGGGCATTTGTGCCAACCCGCCTTATGGACCTGATCCTCAGGCCATTGGAGGAGCCGGGTTCCATGGTGCTCAGGATGGCGGCCATAATTACCGCTACCACTTCATCATCTGTTTCGGCTTCAGGCTCCTGCATCGCGGCGGCGCTCTCGCCGCTGGATGCATCCGCCTGGTTTTCCGCATTCCCGTTATTTGATCCGAAGAGTCTGTCTAAAAAGGACATCCCGTTGCCTCCCCAGGCTTGGTTGATTTTCTCCTGGAAAACCATATCTGCCTGTTATTAATCAGTCTATTCAAGAAAACATCTTGTTATGACCTGGTAATAATATCACACCTCATCAATTTACCACATTCCCCGCGGGATTTCAATGCCGTTTATTCCGAATCTATTTGCGAAACCTGTCCAATTTGTTATAATATAAACAAAGATTAAATTATGATGAACCTTCGGGATCATTATACAGGAGGATAGAGATATCATGATAACCAGGGACACCATTATTATGGACGTATTGATGATGGACAGGAGAACGGCGGGAATCTTTATCAAGCATGGGATGCACTGTATCGGATGTCCTTCGGCATCAGGCGAAAGCATTTCGGACGCATGCGCTGTCCATGGGATAGATGCCGACAAGCTTGTGGAAGACCTTAACAGGCATTTTGAAGCCATCAGGAAAGAATCATGAATCCGTCCCGCAATGGGCGGTTTTTAGTCTGCCTGTAAACAACTGCCTGATTCTTCAGGTATAAGGCTCTGCCGGCCCGGCTGCAATCGACCGTCAATGCAGCCTTTTCAATCTGCTAATATTTTATTGAGGTGTTATATGAAGATTTCGGAAATCGCCACAGTACTAAACGCTGAACTGTATACGACAAATCATGACGCCGAAACGGACATCATGTCCGCGTGCAGCGCGGACCTTATGAGCGATGTTATGGCCTACTCGAAGGAAAACGCCCTTCTCCTGACCGGGCTGGTTAATCCCCAGGTAATCCGGACAGCGGAGATGATGGAAATGAAGGCCATAGTTTTCGTGCGGGGGAAGAAACCTCAGCAGGCCATGATTGAGCTGGCTGAAGAAAAGAGAATTGCCCTGATGTCTACCGAATACCCGCTTTTTGAGGCCAGCGGAAGGCTTTATCAATGCGGTATCCGGGGGCATGGGTTTTAGACATGGGGCAGGTCATCATCAGAGATTACGACATACCGGCGGATGATTTCCTGGCGGCCGGCGAAGCTTCCAGCGCTGTCAGGAAGCTCCTTTCACAATTGGGCGTGGCGCCTGACCGGATCAAAAGGACAGCCATCGCCATGTATGAGGCTGAGATCAATGCAGTCATACACGGGCATGGCGGAAAAGCTCATGTGGAAATCAGCGGTGATAGAATTACCATAGTCATTTCTGATGAAGGTCCGGGAATAGAAGACCTGGAACTGGCTATGCAGGAGGGCTATTCCACTGCGCCGGACAGTATCCGGGAGATGGGTTTCGGGGCCGGGATGGGACTTCCCAACATGAAAAAGCATGCCGATGAGCTTGTCATCAATACTGAAAAGGGTAAGGGAACAGTTGTAACCATTACTGTGTATTTTAAATAATCAGGATAGGTATTGAGATGGAACAGTTATATTTTCATTCGGTTACTCTTGACAGGGATAAATGCCGGGGCTGCACCAACTGCATAAAGCATTGCCCCACCGAGGCCATCAGGGTCAGGAACGGCAAGGCTGTGATCATCAAGGAGCGGTGTATAGACTGCGGCGAGTGTATACGCATCTGTCCCTACCATGCCAAAAAAGCGGTAACCGACCCATTCGACTCCATATGGGCTTATGAGTATAAAATCGCTCTGCCTGCGCCATCCCTGTACGGGCAGTTCGGACCGAGCTACACGAGGGAGAGGATTCTGAAGGGACTTCTCGGCCTGGGCTTTGACCATATATTCGAAGTCGCCCGGGCAGCCGAGATTGTAACCATGGCCACCCAGAAATACCTCAGCAACCCGGATCTGAAAAAACCACTCATCTCATCGGCCTGCCCCGCGGTGGTACGCCTCATACAGGTACGTTTCCCGAGCCTCATCGACAGGCTGATAAAGATCAAATCGCCCATGGAGGTAGCCGCTGTGCTTGCCAAGAACGAGGCGATGAAAAAAGGCATACCCGCTGAAAAAATAGGCGCTTTCTTTATATCCCCATGTGCCGCGAAGGTGACCAGCGTAAAGGCTCCCTACGAAAACAGCCGCTCCGATGTGGACGGCGTTCTGGCCATAAAGGATATCTATGTGCCCTTGCTGGAACAGATGAAGAAGCAAAAGAACAACAGGGACATCGGGCTGGACCTGTCGGGTTCGGTGGGCGTTTCATGGGCAGGATCCGGCGGCGAGAGCTCCGCGCTTATAGAGGGCAGATACATTGCAGTCCATGGCATCGGTAATGTCAACGCCATTTTGGAACAAACCGTCAAGGAAGGTTTTGAGGATATCGATTTCATAGAAGCCCTCGCCTGTCCTGAGGGCTGCCTGGGAGGGCCGCTGGTCGCTGAGAACCCATTTGTAGCCAAGGCAAACCTCAGAAACGAGGCGGCAAAGGCCCCCGCCGGCATCAGGCAGGCGCCGCTTGGGGATGACCAGCAATACATATGGGAATCCACCGTTGAGTACCGTCCGATACTCAAGCTGGACGATGATATGCTTAAAGCCCTTGAGAAGATGCAGAAGATCGATGAGCTGTCCGGGATACTTCCCGGCCTCGACTGCGGCGCATGCGGGGCCCCAAGCTGCCGCGCGCTGGCAGAGGATATCGTGATGGGCAACGCCATACTCACCGATTGCATAGTCAAGCTCAGGGAGAAGGTCGACGAACTGGAATCTGAATAAGTCTTGCGAGGAAATTATGACCATCAGGGATTTGACAGATAAACTGGGCTGCAGGATGGCAGCCGGAACCGAAAAGATGCTTGACAGGGAGATCACAGGGGTATATTGCTGTGATCTCCTGAGCCATGCCATGGCAAAACTGGACCCGGGGAATGTCTGGATAACAATCCATACCAACCTGAACGTGGTTGCCGTCGCGTCCCTGGCCGATGCCGCCTGCGTTGTGGTGGCTGAATCAATCGAGATAGAGGAGCAGTCCCTTGCCAGGGCAAACGAAAAACAGGTATTAATGCTGAGTTCCGCGAAAACCGCCGCGGAACTGTCCTTTGAGATAATCAGCATGCTGCGGAAGGCCTAATGATGAAGTATGCCATTGACCTCCACATCCATACATGCCTGTCACCCTGCGGCGACATTGATATGACGCCCAACAACATAGTCAACATGTCAGGGATCAAGGGGCTGGATATCATCGCCGTAACCGACCATAACGCCGCAGGGAACTGCGCTGCTGTCATTGAAGCTGCCAGCGGAAGCGATCTTATGGTCGTTCCCGGGATGGAACTTTGCACCGCTGACGAAATTCATCTCCTGTGTTATTTTCCCGATACCGATACAGCCTTGGGCTTCCAGGATGAAGTGTTTAAAAACCTCCTTCCTGTAAAGAACCGCGAAGATGTTTTCGGAAGGCAGATCTACATGAACAGCCTAGACGAGGAAACCGGAACCGAAGACAGGTTCCTGATCGGCGCAAGCATGATCCCAACCCTTGATGCCATCTTAATGGCAAGAAGCATGGGGGGTGCTGTGCTGCCTGCCCATGTGGACCGGGAATCCTTCAGTATGCTCAATACCTTTGGTTTCATTCCCGAGGAATACGGCTTTAAATACCTGGAATGCTCCAGGAACTGCCAGCTGGACAGCTTTCTCAGGGAGAGGGCAGACCTCAGGCGCTACGATTTTATCCGAAGTTCCGACGCCCACTACCTCCAGGATATCCTGGAGCGGGAAAGCTGGCTGGAGCTTGAAGAAAAAAGCGTGGAATGCCTTTTGGATAGAATAAACGGTATAACAGCAGACAAATAAGGCGTTCAGGCAGATTTTTGCCAATGTATGGTCATGGTCCGCCGTTTATGATAAAATGCCAAAAAGAAAAAATCCGGAGGTAGCAGGATGAATCTGGTCCATCGGATTGGGTCCATAAAACGGTTGAATGAAGATACCTTCCTGATGACAATAGAGTCGCCCGAAATCGCTGCGTCGGGAAAACCCGGGCAGTTTGTGAACGTGAGATGCGGCGGCCCCGACGCTTACCTGAGGCGTCCTTTCAGCATCTGCCGCATTGACCGGGACCGGGGCACATTCGATATAGGGGTCCAGGTAAGGGGCAAAGGGACCCAGGCCTTGTCCGCCATGAGCGAAGGTGATCCCATAGACATCATGGGTCCGCTGGGAAGAGGATTCAGCCTTGACAGCAACGACCGGAGGATCGCCGTGGTTGGAGGTGGCATCGGCGTGTTCCCGCTGCTGCAGCTTTTAAGGGAGCACCCGGCCTCTGAGAAACTTGCTCTTTTAGGCTTCAGGACCCGGGACCAGGTGGTCATGGAGGAAGATTTCCGAAAGGAATGCCATGAACTTTCCATCTCCACCGATGACGGGAGTTATGGCGTACCGGGATTTGTCACATCCCTGCTGGAGAAGAAGCTTAATGAGAAGCAGTTTGACCGGGTATTTATCTGCGGGCCCGCACCCATGATGAAACGCGCTGCAGAGATCTGCAAACAGAAAAACATCCCGTGCGAGGTATCGCTGGAGGAGAGGATGGGCTGCGGATTGGGCGCCTGCCTGGTATGCGCCTGCAAGGTAAGAATGAACGGCGACTGGGATTATGCCCATGTCTGCAAGGACGGGCCTGTATTCAGCGGGGATAGCGTTATATTCGAATAAATCCGGCCGATATCCGGCCTTGATTTGGCATAACGGAGATAAAAAACTTGCGACCGCGGGGAGTTTTGGTCCATGATGGAGAAAAAGGTTGACCTGTCAGTGAATATTGCCGGCCTTGGCCTGAAAAACCCGGTTATTGCAGCATCGGGTACCTTCGGCTTTGGCCGTGAATACAGTGCCTTTTTTGATCTTTCAATGCTCGGGGGCATCGCGGTTAAGGGGCTGACCCTCAAGCCAAGGAAAGGGAACCCGCCGCCGAGGATCGCCGAAACGCCTGCAGGAATCCTGAACAGCGTCGGCCTTCAGAACCCCGGAGTCCACGCGTTCATAAAGGACGAGATCCCGTTCCTGCGCCGGTATGATACGGCAATAATTGCAAATGCCTCAGGAAACACCGTGGAAGAATACGAAGAGATGGTAAGGATACTGTCCGATGCGGACGTGGATGCCATAGAACTGAACCTGTCCTGTCCCAATGTGAAAGAGGGCTGCATGGTTTTTGGAAGCACCGCGTCAGGCATCGAGCAGGTGGTTTCAAGGGTCAGGAAATCCTGTAAAAAACCGCTTATCGTAAAGCTTACGCCCAATGTCACAGATATATCCGAACTCGCCCGTGCCGCCGAGGCAGCGGGGGCTGATGCCGTATCCCTGATAAACACCCTCCTGGGAATGGCCATAGACGCCAAAACAAGGAGGCCTGTGCTGGGGAATATAACGGGCGGGCTATCAGGACCTGCGGTGAAGCCCATAGCCCTCAGGATGGTCTATGAAGTGTCCAGGGCGATTAAGATACCCGTGATAGGCATGGGAGGCATAACCACCGGCACCGATGTGGCCGAGTTCCTGCTTGCCGGCGCATCTGCGGTCATGATAGGCACGGCGGGTTTCGTAAACCCATATGCCTGGGTGGAGGCCATCGACGGCCTTGAGCAGTATATGGCGGAAAACGGCTTCAGTTCGGTTTCAGAACTGATTGGCGGGTTAATCGTGTAGCGCTGTTATCTTTAAGAACCACAGTTAAAAAGGCGGGGATCCACGTGTACAGCCAGCTCATATCCTATCTTTTCGAGACTAAAGCAATAAGGGTGTGTCCCAAGGATAAACCCTTCTGGTATACCTCCGGGAAAATAGGCCCATACTATATCAACACCCATTTCCTGTTCGGGAGCGAGGATGAAGCCAACAGGCTCCTTGAAAAGATCGACGGCCGGAAGGATGACAAGGAAGCATGCACCGGGGAGATCCATAAAACCGTTATGGACCAGTACCGGAACAACCCCATCTACCGGGGAACCATAGACGCCCTTACGGCCTATATCAATGAGCAGCTGAACCCTTCTGAGATTGCCTTTGTTTCAGGAGGGGAGCGCCGGGACTGGTTTTTCTCCATACCCGTTGCAGACAAACTGGGAAAGCCGCATATCACCCTTTTCAAGGACATGGGCGCGGTCGTATATGAGAACGGGTCATCCCATGAACCCGGGGATTTGAGCGGCGCTGCCGTGCTGCACGTGGCCGACCTCATCACCTCGGCCTCCAGCTATACCCGGGCCTGGGTTCCCATAATCGGCGACCTGGGAGCAAGGATGAAGCACAGCCTGGTTGTGGTGGACAGGCTCCAGGGAGGGGCGGAAGCCCTTGCAAAACTCAACGTGGAATCCCACGCCCTGGTCAGCATTGACAGGTGCGTATTCGAGGAAGCCTTTAAAAGGCGGTATATAGATAAGGCCCAACTGAAACTGGTGCTGGATTACATGGAAGACCCGGACGGCTCCATGAGGCTGTTTTTAAAGGAGCACCCAGAGTTCCTGGAAGATGCCATAAAAAGCGGCGGCAAGACTGCGGAACGAGCCAGGCTCCTTATTGAAAATGATCTGTACAACCTGAACGCGAAATAAAAAACGCGTCCGCCTCGGGTTTTCAGGGGTTGAACGGGATAGATGAAACTGCCGGAACATTTCGAAGAAATCTTCAGGGATCTGATGGATCCCGATGAATACGCGCTTTTCAGGAAGTCTTTCGATGATGGGCGCATAAATGGCCTGCGCCTGAATACGCTTAAAACCAATCCCGCCTCATTTGAGAAGCTCTTTGAAGGAAAGCTGACGCCCATCCCCTGGATCGCGGAAGGCTACTACTATGAGGATTCTGCGCCAGGCAAACACCCGTATTATCATGCCGGCCTCTACTATATCCAGGAGCCCAGCGCCATGATGCCTGCCCAGGCCTTGTCACCCAGGCCGGGGGAGAGGGTCTTGGACCTTTGCGCGGCTCCCGGAGGCAAGACCACACATCTGGCCTGCCTGATGAAGAATTCCGGGCTTATAGTGTCCAACGACATCAGCCCGAAACGGGTAAAAGCGCTGGTTAAGAATATTGAGCTCATGGGCATAACCAATACGCTGGTAGTAAACGAGACCCCCGAAAGGCTTACCCGGGTCTTCCCTGAATACTTTGACAGGATACTCCTGGACGTTCCCTGCTCCGGCGAAGGTATGTTCAGAAAAGACTGGGAGGCCATAAGGAGTTATTCGAGGTATAAAAGCTCGGAATGCGTCGCCATGCAGAAGGAAATCTTCGACAGGGCATATGCAATGCTGAAACCCGGCGGCATCATCGTTTATTCCACCTGCACGTTCAATCCCGACGAGAATGAGAGGAACATGGCGTATTTCGCCAAAGAATACAATCTTGAACCGCAGCTTATAAGGGATTATCCCGGATGGGAGAGGTCCCGGGGAGAATGGTCGGGGGACGACAGCGAGCTCTTCAGCCGGGGGCTGCGGTTATGGCCGCATAAAGCCAGGGGCGAAGGCCATTTCGTATTCTGCCTGAAAAAGCCTGGAACCCCGGCCGGTACAGTTGCTGGCAGCGATATGCTTCTTGAACGGCGTTCGAGCGAAGGACAATCATGTGAAACAGGGCCATACACGGGCGAATATACCCCGGGTGAAGCGTCATGGGCGAGCATAGATGCGCAGCAGGCCCTTGAAGCCTTCCGGGCCTTTGAGCAGGAAAACCTGAACACCTGCCTTGACGGAGTATTCCATGTAAAGGGCAGCAGCCTCTTCAGGCTTCCGCCTGCCCTGCCCGAAGTCCCCGGCCTGAGATGGGAGAAGGCGGGCCTTTACCTTGGCGAGTATGCGAAGGGGCGTTTCGAGCCTTCCGCATCCCTGGCCATGGCCCTGAACGCGGGCGACTTCAGGCGTGTTGTGAACCTGGCCGCCCTGGACCACGGGGTCATCCGCTATCTTAAGGGAGAAACCCTGATCCATGACGGGGAAAAGGGATACACGGCAGTTTGCGTGGACGGCTTCCCGCTGGGATGGGCGAAACAGGACGGGGGCGCCATGAAGAACCTGTACCCGAAGGGTTGGAGGATGCAGTAATGGGAACCATGCGCCTGGACCGGTTCCTGAAAGAACAGGGAATCGCCGCGAGGAGCGAACTCAAGAAGATCATAAAAAAGGGCCGGGTGAAGGTGGACGGTAAGATTTGCACCGACCCCGGCTTCCATGTGGACCCTGAAACCAGCCGGGTCACCCTTGACGACGCCCCGGTGCGGTACAGCAGGTATGTCTACCTCATGATGAACAAGCCCGGCGGGGTCCTTACCGCCACAACTGACAGGTCTGCCAGGACGGTGCTGGACCTTTTGCCCGAGAAATACAGGCGGATGCAGGTCTTCCCCGTGGGAAGGCTGGACAAGGACACGGAGGGGCTTCTTTTAGTCACAAACAACGGCGACCTGGCCCATAACCTGCTGTCCCCGAAAAAGCGCGTGCCCAAGCTCTATGAGGCTCACCTGGACCGATATCCCGGAGAATCGGCCATAGACGCCTTCAGGAAGGGTGTAGTAATAAACGATGAATTTACTGCCCTGCCGGCAGAGCTTCGCTTTATCAGCATGGAGCCGGTCATAGCCCATGTGGAGGTCTATGAGGGGAAGTTCCACCAGGTAAAACGAATGTTCAGGGCGGTCGGGGCAGAGGTGACATACCTGAAGCGCCTCAGGATGGGACAGCTCAAACTGGATGAAACGCTGGAACCAGGCGGATACAGGGAACTGACAGAGGAAGAAAAGACGCTTATTGGTGCGGAATAGGAATAACAAATCAAAAGGATGGTGCATATGGACAGGCAGACCCTAAACAAGCTGGGACTCATGCTGCAGGGATTATCATACAGGATTTCCGAGGAAATGGACTATTTCATATCCATAAAGGGTGATTTCAAATCAGGCGCAAAGCGCTTTCCGCTTTCAGCCGAGCCTTCAGGCGATATGCTCGACGTGCGTTTCGAAGGCCGGAACGACCGGGTTAAGCCCCGGGATCTTTCCAGCCTGATGGTCGATTATGCCCAGAGGTATGACTCGGTATACCTGGAATGCGGTTTCCGCGGAGAAACGCTGATTATTGAGGCCGGATCGGGGAACGTTACCATGAAAACCAGGCAGCTTGAGGAAGACAGGGAGGACTTGTTCCGGGGACATGCCGAGACAGGCGCCATTTCGGGCAGGGAGTACTGGATAAAGGCAGGAAAGGCCGACCCGTTGCTCAAGGAGATCGGCATCATGGCCGAAAACGGCAAGATAAAGAACGACATGATCAGGAAATACAACCAGATCGACCATTTTGTCGAGCTCCTGGATCCCATGATAAGGGAGCTTGCCGCAGGCAAAAGCGAGATCAGGATCGTGGACTGCGCCTGCGGAAAATCCTATCTGTCATTTGTCCTCAACTACTATATAAAGGATGTCCTGAAGCTGAACTGCAGGTTTACCGGCATTGACATCTCCGAGGAAGTTATCGGGGCCTCACGCGGTATCGCCAGGCGCCTGGGATACCGTAACATGAACTTTATAAAGGGAGATATCAGGCAGCTTATCTATGAGGAGGAAGGCGAGGGGGCTATCGAACCCGACCTGGTGGTAAGCCTTCATGCCTGCGATACGGCCACCGACTATGCGCTGGCCTACGGCATAAGGAGCAGGGCGAGGGGAATCGTGGCCGTGCCATGCTGCCACAGCGAGCTTCTGTCCCAATACAGGTACGATCCCTTCAGGGAAATATTAAAGCACGGGGTCCTGAAGGCCAGGATGGCAGATGTCCTCACCGACGGCATAAGGTGCATGGTCCTGGAGGCCTTCGGCTACAAGGTGTCAGTCGTGGAGTACGTGTCGCCCCTGGACACGCCCAAGAACCTTTTGATCCGGGCAACCCGGGTTTCAGGCTTCAACCGTGAAAAATACAGGATCTGCCAGGAGTTTGTCAGGGAACTTAACGCTGATCCTACAATATTGAAGGAGTTGATGGGCCTGGCGGAGAAATAACAATTGCCTGAGAAGCCGGTGCCGATTACAGGAGCCTCAGGGCTGACCGGAAAAGCTTAGTGCAAAATGAAAAACTAACTTCTCCCAACCATGTTAAGTTTCTTGACAAGCGGGTAACGGGCCTGTATAATAATCATTGCGTCAAGACTATCGCACATTGATTATCACATTGAGACATACCTGCGGGTGTAGTTCAGTGGTAGAACCCCAGCCTTCCAAGCTGGTCGCGAGGGTTCGATTCCCTTCACCCGCTCCAATTAAAGCCTCAGGATTATGCCTGGGGTTTTTTTGCGGGCATAAGGCCCACTTTCTTTTTTTTGGATATTCTGATAAGATTCAATCATAGGATAGCATTCGTAATTTTTTGGATATGATAACACGCAGAGGGCCGCAGCCATGAGGAAGGCCGCTCTTAAACGGCATAATGAGAAGCTGCCGCGCCCGGCATAAAACCCGTGCCTTAAGATTTTTGCTCAAAGGCTGGTGTGGAAAATGGATCAGTATGGTTTTGCGAGAGTTGCCGCCGCTTCGCCTGAGATGCGGGTCGGGGATGTTGAATTTAATAAAGAGCGGATTATCGGGATGATCCAAAGGGCGAACCAGCAGGGAGTTGAGTTCCTGGTCCTGCCCGAATTATGCATAACGGGTTATACATGCGCCGACCTGTTCAGGCAGACCATCCTGCAGGATGGCGCCGTGAAAGCCCTGCAGGAGATTGCAGCCAGCACCCGTGGTTCCCTCATGGTGGTCATGGCCGGGCTTCCCCTCAATATCAAGGGAAGGCTGTTCAACTGCGCCGCCGTTATACAGGACGGCGACATTCTCGGCTTCGTTGTGAAAACCCATATTCCCGGCTACAACGAGTTCTACGAGAACCGGTGGTTTTCGAGAGCCGAGTTGCTTGATATACAGGAAATCCGGATAGGCGATAAGGCTGTGCCCATAGGCAACGATCTTATATTCGCCTGCGAGGATAACGACAACTTCTGCTTCGGCGTGGAAATTTGCGAGGACCTCTGGGTTCCCGTCCCCCAGAGCGGCTTTCTGGCCCAGGCGGGGGCGGTGCTTCTTTTCAACCTTTCAGCAAGCAATGAGCGCGTGGGCAAGGCCTCATACCGGGCCAGCCTTGTGGAGATCCAGTCGGGCCGCTGCGTTGCGGGCTATGTCTACTCGTCCTGCAATATAGGGGAGTCCTCCACCGATTTGGTTTTCGGCGGGCATAACATCATCGCTGAAAACGGCGTTATTGCGGCCCAGTCGGACAGGTTCCTTAACACCAGCGACCTGATCTCCTATGATATAGACATAGACGGCCTTCTGTCCTACAGGACCGCCATGGGCGCCTGCCACTCAGGCCAGAATGCCCGCGGTTACAGGAGGGTCATGTTTAAAGCCTGTCCTTCAAGGCGGGAAACCCTCCATCGCCGGATCGACAGGCACCCCTTTGTGCCGGACAGCAAGGGACAGAGGGATGAGCGCTGCCGCGAGGTCCTGTCCATACAAACATCCGGCCTTGTGACAAGGATGCGGCATACTGACCTGTCACGGCCTGTTATCGGCATTTCCGGCGGTCTGGACTCCACCCTTGCCCTGATCGTGACTGCACGGGCCATGAAACAGCTCGGCCTTTCCACCCAGAATATCATGGCTGTCACCATGCCGGGCTTCGGCACGACCGACAGGACGTATAGCAACGCTGTTTCGCTGATCAAAGGGCTTGGAGCGGAATTCAGGGAGATTAACATACGCGAGTCCTGCCTGCAGCACTTCAGGGATATCGGCCATGATCCTGAGGACCATGATACCACCTACGAGAATACACAGGCAAGGGAACGCATGCAGATACTGATGGACCTTGCCAACAAGCATAACGGCCTGGTTGTCGGTACCGGGGACATGTCCGAGCTTGCCCTTGGATGGTGTACCTACAACGGGGACCATATGTCCATGTACGGGGTCAACTCAGGTGTGCCCAAGACCCTGATCCGCCATATCCTGCACTGGTATGCGGATTATGAAGCCGATGAAGCCATAAAGGGCATCCTTTATGATATACTGGATACCCCCATCAGCCCGGAACTCCTGCCGCCTTCCGAAAGCGGGACGATCGAGCAGAAGACCGAGGATGTCCTGGGGCCTTACGAAGTCCATGATTTCTTCCTGTACCATGTCGTAAGATGGGGCTCCCCGCCTGCCAAAGTGCTCTGGCTTGCCCAGCATGCTTTCAGCGGAACCTATTCACGGGACCAGCTCCTGGCATGGCTCAGGGTGTTCTATAAACGCTTTTTCTCGCAGCAGTTCAAGCGTTCCTGCCTCCCCGACGGTCCCAAGGTGGGAAGCATAAGCCTTTCCCCAAGGGGCGACTGGCGAATGCCCAGCGATGCGTCGCCGCAGCTGTGGCTTAAGGAACTGGAGGAGATGTAGAGGAACACATTTTTCCGGCGGTCATTCATAACCCGGGCAAGATTGGCGCCTGACGCACAGGTTTGCTGCCTTGACTTTTTTCGGGCAATAGAATGAACCTGTCTTGTTTACCCGGAGTCAACAATTAATAATAAAAGTATAGTAAATAAAAGAAGGTATCACAGATGAAGAAGATAACAGCCATAGTCCTTGCGCTTGCAGCATGTTTCCTTCTTGCTTCCTGCGGAAACGAGGAAGATACCGGCATATCCGCCGAAACCATAGAGGCATACAAGGCGCAGATAACCCAACTGGAAGAGAGGATCATCAAGCTTAACGAAGAAATCGCTGTAAAGGACAGCCTGATAGAGGAACTCATCCAGGATGAAAGGCAGGTTGAGGACCAGCTGGCAAGAAGACAGGCCGTTGACAGCTATTACAGCGAGCTGGAGAAGTCCCCGAGCTTTAATGGCGGACCCCAGGCCTATACGCTGCAGGGTCCCTTAAGCGGCAACTACTCCATAGACAGGGGACTGCAGACACTGGATAAGATCAAGTCCGCACTGGACAGCTTCACAGCCATGACCGCCCTGGTCAGGGAACGAAGCCTCCTGGATGAAGACGAACTCCGGGCGATAGGCAACACCGGCGAATCCATACAGTATGCGGAATTCTACAACATGCCGGTCCGCATAAAAGGGCAGATCATGGAACAGAACTATATCATAAAGGCCCTGGACTTAAGGCGCGTCCTCGCCCTTTATGAACTGGGGAGGGTGGAGAAAGAAGAAGTGGACATCAAGTACAAAGCCTTCCTGGAAGCAAGGGAGAAGTACCAGGAGTTTATCAGCAGCACCTTCTACAGGGACGGCGACTTTTATGCCCCGCCATTCTATTATTGACACCCGGATTGACGCCGGATATAATAGGCATAAATATGAAGGTCGATGACGGGAATGAGAAGCTGATGCTTTCCCAGCGAGGGAGCGCGACCGGTGAAAGGCTCCCGAAAGACCAGGCTTTGTCCCAACCCCGAGATACAGGCCGATGAGGTCTGCGCATAAGTCCCGATAAAGACTCAATGAGCCGGGCATGGATATATTCCATGTCAATGAGGGTGGTACCGCGGAAATACAATCCGTCCCGTCAACGGGGCGGTTTTTTTATTGAGTGCCAAAACCGGGCGGCATGTTTTAGGAGAGCAGGGATATCATGAAGATGACGCAGTTGTTTTTCAAGACTATGAGAGAAACGCCTTCCGATGCCGAAATAATCAGCCATCAGCTCATGCTGCGCGCCGGGCTGATCAGGAAACAGGCTGCAGGCATATACTCCTTTATGCCCCTGGGTTATCGCGTATTGAAAAAGATTGAGGCCATTATCCGCGAGGAGATGGACGCTGCCGGCGCACAGGAACTTATTATGCCCTCGCTCCTTCCTGCCGAAAGCTACCGTGAATCCGGCAGGTGGGATGCCTTCGGAGATGAGATGTTCAGGCTGAAGGACAGGAACCAGAGGGATTTCTGTTTAGGTCCCACCCATGAGGAGATCTTCACCGAAACGGTACGGGACTATGCCCGATCCTACCGGGACCTGCCCCTGATCCTCTACCAGATACAGACCAAGTACAGGGACGAGATCAGGCCTCGTTTTGGCGTAATGCGTTCCCGTGAGTTCGTGATGAAGGATGCCTACAGCTTCGACCGTGACGATGACGGGCTGGATGTGTCCTACAGGGCCATGGATAAGGCCTACAGGCGCATTTTTGACCGCCTTGGGCTGGACTACGTGGTTATTGACGCCGATACGGGAACCATGGGAGGCTCGGGCTCCCAGGAGTTTACAGTGAAATCCGAAGCCGGCGAGTCCGAGATCGTCCAGTGTACGGAATGCGGATACGCCGCAAGCGTAGAAAAGGCACAATGCGTTGCCGGAGCCAAAGCCGAAGCGGTTGATTCCATGCAGCCTGAATACGTGGCCACCCCCAACGCGAGGACCATTGCCGAAGTCACCGCGTTCCTGGGCTGCCGGGATACCGACCTGGCCAAGACAATCCTGTACAAGGCCGATGGGAAACCGGTTGCGGCCATGGTCCGCGGCGACCGCGAAGTCAATGAAGCAAAACTCATGTCATACCTGGGCTGCAGCAGCCTTGAGATGGCAGATGAAGAGAGCGTCACGACCATTACCGGGGCGGAAGTGGGGTTTGCCGGGCCGGTGGGCTTGCCTGTAAGGATAATAGCCGACCTGGAGATTGAAGGCAGCCCAAGACTGATCGTCGGAGCCAACAGGACAGGATTCCACTTAAAACATGTGGCGCCAGGCCGGGATTTTAACGCGGAATATGCCGATATACGAATCATAACCGGCACTGATCCCTGCCCGCGCTGCGGAGCGGCGCTGGAGTTTGGACGCGGTATCGAGGCAGGGCATATCTTCAAGCTGGGTACAAAATACTCCGAATCCATGGGCTGCATCTACCTGGATGAAACCGGAACCGGGCACCCCATGGTCATGGGATGCTACGGGATAGGCGTGAACCGTACAATGGCGGCCATCATCGAGCAGCATCACGATGAGAATGGCATCATCTGGCCCATGAGCGTTGCGCCATACCAGGCGGTCATTGTGCCTGTGAATGTGCTGGATGAGAAGCAGGCCGAGATCGCCGATAACATTTACAGTGAACTGCAAAGCCGTGGTGTCGAGGTGCTTCTTGACGACCGCAGCGAAAGGGCAGGCGTCAAGTTCAAAGACGCCGACCTTATAGGCATACCCATCCGCGTCAATGTTGGAAGGAAGGCCGCGGAAGGACTTGTTGAATTCAAGCTGAGGCATGAGGACAAAGCCCGGGAGCTTCCCGTGGATATGGCAGCGGATGTCGTCCTCGAAGCCATAAAAACAGCCCGGACCTGATACGGACACAAATCAGCGGCGCTATGCCGCATTCCAATACACATAAGTTTTGAAAGGAAGAATGCTATGTCAAAGGAAAAGAAATTTGTTGAAGCCATTACGTCCATGGATGAGGATTTTGCCCAATGGTATACCGATATCGTAAAGAAGGCGGACCTGGCCGACTATTCAAGTGTCCGCGGCTGCATGATCATCCGTCCTTACGGCTATGCCATCTGGGAGCGCATCCAGGGCGAACTGGACAGGAGGTTCAAGGAAACCGGGCATGAAAACGTGTATATGCCCATGTTCATACCCGAAAGCCTTCTCCAGAAGGAGAAGGACCATGTGGAGGGCTTTGCCCCCGAGGTGGCCTGGGTCACCCACGGCGGCAGCGAACAGCTCACCGAGAGGCTTTGCGTGAGGCCCACATCGGAAACCCTGTTCTGCGACCATTACAAGAACATAATCCAGTCCTACAGGGACCTTCCCAAGCTATACAACCAGTGGTGCTCGGTGGTGCGCTGGGAAAAGACCACCCGTCCCTTCCTCAGAACCGTTGAATTCCTGTGGCAGGAAGGGCATACGGTCCATGCCACCGCTGAGGAAGCGGAAGAGGAAACCCTCCGCATGCTCAACGTCTATGCCTCCTTCTGCGAGGAAGTGCTGGCAATCCCGGTTATAAAGGGAAGAAAGACAGAGAAGGAGAAATTCGCCGGAGCGAAGGCTACCTACACCATAGAGAGCCTCATGCACGACGGAAAGGCGCTCCAGTCGGGAACCTCCCATAACTTCGGCGACGGCTTTGCCCGCGCTTTCGGCATCCAGTACCTGGACAGGGACAACCAGCTGAAATATGCCCACCAGACCTCCTGGGGCATGACCACCCGCCTCATCGGCGCCCTGATCATGGTCCATGGCGATGATTCCGGCCTGGTGCTTCCGCCTAAAATCGCCCCGGTACAGATGGTCATAATCCCGGTCCAGCAGCATGTTAAAGGTGTGCTGAATAAGGCTTATGAGCTCAGGGAAAGGCTCTCCAGGGTATGCCGCGTCAAAGTGGACGACTCCGACAAGATGCCCGGATGGAAGTTCAGCGAGCACGAGATGCGTGGCGTTCCGCTGCGGCTGGAGGTTGGTCCCAAGGACATCGAGAAGAACCAGGTTGTCCTCGTGAAGAGGGAGAACAGGGAAAAGCTCTTCGTAAGCATGGATGAACTGGAAACCGTGATCCCGAAACTTTTGGACGACATACAGCAGTCCCTTTACAACAAGGCGCTGAAGAACAGGGAGGAGAGGACCTTTACAGCACAGGACCTTGACGAACTGGAGCGGAAGATAAACGAGAAGCAGGGCTTCATCAAGGCCATGTGGTGCGGCGACGAGGCCTGCGAGGATATGGTCAAGGAAAGGACAGCAGCCACCGCAAGATGCATCCCGTTCGAGCAGGAGAAAATAGGCGATAAATGCCTGTGCTGCGGAAAGGAAGCCAAACACATGGTCATCTGGGGAAGGGCTTATTAAAGCTGAATAGCTTCACCGCATATTTTTCCTGAAACCGCACAAGAATAAATGCAGGGCCTGTTGGTAAAAGCAGCGTCATGAGCCCATCATGGCGTAAATCGCTTTTCCGGCAGGCCCTTTGCGTTTTACGCTTATACCCATTCTAAAATACCGGGTTTTGATGATACAATAGTGATAAGGAGAAATGAGGGGGTTGGAAGATGGAAAGATCCCGGAGAACGGCAAAGAGGCGAGGATTGCTTCGTTACAGCACCAGGGCTCTGATTTTCATCCTGATCGTGCTGGTTGCCGCATTCATCTTCATAGCGGTTCCGAAGCCCGTACTAAAGCTTGCCGACATCACGGGAATCACCCTGACAGACCCGCTGGGCAACACATCCACTGTTTCCGAAAGTTCTTTTTCCCTGTATGTTGATGCCCTGAATGCGGCCAAACCCATTAACAGGGAATTGGTCGGACAGGATCTAAAGACCTTTGGACTGAACTTTACACTGAAAGATGGAACCAGGCAGTACAAGCTGTACGTGGACAGGGATTTTGAAAAGAAGAACCTGTATATCGAAACCGGCGCCGAACTTCTCAAGGTGGATAGCGGATATTTTGAGATGATTCTTGGCAATCCGGTATTTGACGTCCTTTATGAGCATAACAGGCCGCCCCGCGTTGCCCTGACGCTGGACGGGGCAAGCAATACCGTCCTGCCGTCGAATTACGATTGGCAGGTGAAGAAGGCGGACGGCAGATTCCATCCGGCAAGGACCGATTACCTGAAGGGGACCGACAGCTACAGCTTCAGTATCAACCAGGACTCTGTATTCGGTTACGAGTTTGAAACCCAGCCGGATGCTTTTTACCTCTTCATATACAAAGACAATTACCTGGTAAGCAGCGCCCAGCAGCCCGAAAATGTTGCGCTGCTCCTGGATGAGGACGGCCTGTACAACTGCATCATGCAGCTCGAATGGAACGAGAGGGATGACCGGGACTTTTTCGGCAAGGCTGCATACGAGTTCGTGCTGAACGCAGACTATCCTGTCCGGATAGATATTTCCGCCGAAGAGATTGATCCGGGTGAGCTCCTGGTCATCAAGGCTTACAATATCCAGCCCCACGAAGATCTTTTGGTGGAAACAGAATTCGATTTTTCGCCCAATGCCTTCCAGGAGGGCAATACAAGGACGGTCCTGCTCCCTGTGAGCTATTTCCACAAGGAGAATAAGTCCTACGCCGTGAAGGTTTCTTCAGGGGATGTTGTAAAGGAATACAGCGTGTTCCTAAGGCCCAAGGAGTTCATCATCCAGTACCTCAGCATAGATCCCAACGTGGCGGCCGCCACAAGGAATGAGAAGAGCGCTGCCGAAATGCAGCAAAAGGTTTACCCGCTAAAACCGGTTACCGACCCTGTCCGGTACTGGGAGGGCGATTTCATCATGCCGGTCGACGGCGGCCGCGTGAATCCCAAGGATTTCGGCAAGAGACGATATGTGAACGATGCCCCTACATCCTACAGGCATAACGGGCTGGATATAGGCCATGACGAGGGAACGCCGATCAAGGCGACCAACAACGGCAGGGTGCTTCTTGCTGAATACCTTATTGAAACAGGCAACACCATCATTATCGAGCATGGCTACGGCCTCAAGTCATGGCATTATCATATGAAAGATCTGTATGTCAAAGCCGGGGATATGGTGAAAAAGGGGGATATTATAGGGACCGTAGGCTCAACGGGCTTCTCGACGGGTCCCCATCTTCATTTTTCATTCACGATCAACGACGTGTGGATCAATCCAATCACCATTATTGAGCAGGGTGTGCCGCTGATTGGAACGGCTGAATAATACCCACCGATAAACTGCCTGAAGACTTGCGCATATAATGGATAAAACGGGCAGGGAAACCGGGTTTGGACAACATTTTGCTTGACAAACAGGCATATAGCTATTAGAATAGTCTTTGCGCCAGCATGGTGGGTATAGCTCAGCTGGTTAGAGCGCCAGGTTGTGGCCCTGGAGGCCATGGGTTCGAATCCCATTACTCACCCCAATAAAGTCAGGTGAATAGAAGTTGGAAACTGAGTCGGTTTTTCCGGTTTCCAACTTCGAAAACTGGCTTTTTGTTTTTTCTCACCATTGCTTGACAAAGGGCCAAACTGTCTTTATAATTGTTGTTGCGCCTTTTTTAATGGTGGGATGTAGCCAAGCTGGTAAGGCACCAGACTTTGACTCTGGCATTCGTAGGTTCGAGTCCTGCCATCCCAGCCAAATATGACCCACTAGCTCAGGCGGTAGAGCACTTGACTTTTAATCAAGGTGTCCGGAGTTCGAGTCTCCGGTGGGTCACCAAGGAAAAGCCTTCGAAAGCAAATTGTTTTTGAAGGCTTTTCTTTTTGTTTTGAGGCCAATATCTGGTGTAATAGAATTAGGTTTGCGATAGGATGAAATATATGCGATATTATGGAAATAGACGTGATATAAATAAACGTATTATGTATTTTTTTGGAGTTGGAGGAAAAGGAAACACCACAGCATATTAGCTGAAAACTATTGAGTATAAACAACGATTTGGGGAGTTTTTTATGGCAATGAGTTCACATGAATACAGAAAGAAAAGTGAGAGTCAAAGATATGTTGATACATTACGCGAGGAATACATATCTAAGCATTTAAGGGTTCAAGAACGTGATGAACTAATCTATGAAAACAACATAGAAAAAAGAGATGTTAAGGGTTATCACGGACGTGAAATTCTTGAGTTGTTACAGAATGCAGATGATGCATATCAGAAAAGTATTATCGAAGGAAATAAAGCAGACTGTGAACTGGAAGTGTTAATTGAGATAGCGAGTTATTAGATGCAGATACTGAATATAGAAAAAACTATGAATTACTTAATCCGAATAGACTTTTTGAAGATGAGATTTCAAATGATATTAATGTTCAGCAAATTATATATTTCAATAAATCTAAAGAGTTTACTGCATGGCTTGAAAAACAAAAGAACGCCCAACGGCTTAATATTAATGAAACAGAAGACCCTTATTCCAAATACCGGGATTTAATTCCTGAAAAAGGTGAACTCATATTCCGTGAGCCTTCATGGGCAAAAAACATAAATAATGGAAAAGTAAACGGCGTCTACAATCAAAGCTTTGCGGAACGCAGAGATAGAAATCAAAAGGTAATAGGAAACAAGGGAGAGCTAATTGTCTATAATCTATTGTGCAAGCAGTTTGGAAAAGAAAATGTATACCCGAAATCGGAAGCGTTTGTTGAGCTAGGGATATTAAAAGCAGGTCAGGCTAGCTCGGGAAGGTATGATCTTTCTTATAAAGATGAGAACGGAACCGAATATTTCGTCGAGGTTAAAACTAGTGATGGAAAATCTTTCATAATAACTCCTGATGAGTTGGCTTTCGCAAACCAGAACTCAGATTTTTATAAACTATTTCTAATATATGATATTAATTGTGACCCCCCCAAATACATTGAGTTACCTTTTAGATTCTGGGAAGATGAGAGATTTCGTAAAACTGAAATAATTGAAAAGATAGTGTTTGAGTTCTGAATGTAGCCGGGGAAAAACACTTATTACATAAGTTCCGGGCGATTTTTGCTTTTTCGGTAAGTTCGCTAAAAAGTTACGATAACAGTTGTATGGCAACTATACCTCATTGCACATTTCAAGCCGCTAATATATGATATTATATAGTTTCATGCAAGGGAGTTATGATTAATGAGATTGCGCACGATTGCATTAATTATCCTTATCAGCATGCTGGCGGTGGTGTTTGCCGGCTGCGGGCCCAAATACCTGGGCAAATACTATAACGAATACAATGAATCCTACTATTTCGAGCTAAAGAACGACAACGTTTTAATCGCAAACATGGGTGAAACAGTGTTGGAAGGCACCTACGAAGTGGATGGTGATAATATCACCATAACATTGATGGGCATGCAATCCTGGGGCAAGATCTATGGCAATATCATTGTAGATCCCAATGGAGACTTCTGGCGGAAAAAGAAGTGATACAGCCTGACCAATCTATGTAAAATTTTTAACAAAGTTTGCGATTAGGCTGTTTATTTTCAATCAAATGGGGTAATATTGCTCTTAGTGTACATTATTGAGGAGGTTGCTATGAAATCAACTGGTATTGTGAGAAAGCTTGACGAACTTGGACGTGTTGTATTGCCTGTAGAACTCAGGAGGAAACTGGGAATTGACATCAGGGATGCCATGGAGCTGAAGGTTGATGGCAATTACATCGTTCTTCAGAAATATAAGCCGAAGTGTACTTTCTGCAAATCTACAGAGAATGTTATTGAGAAAAAAGATAAGCTGATCTGCGAGAAATGTCTTAACGATCTGAAAAAACTCGGGTAATCAGCAGGGATAATAAAAGGATTCATCCAACAGGGGCGGCAAATGGCCGACCCCTGTTTTGGCACGCTTGGGTTTTTGCATATTTATACGGTTTATGTAAGCGGCTGGAGGGATACATTTTCGGAAACCTTGCGAAGTCCGGAAGCGGAAATTTTCGCCCCTTCTTTTGTAAATCCATACCGTATGGTATAGTTGATAACAAGAAAATATATGAAGAAGGGGGAATGAAATGGAAAATAATAGTGATCTTCGACTGGCGGTCCTGATAGACGCCGATAACGTACCGTACAGCAATATCAAGGGTATTATGGAGGAAATAGCTCTGTATGGCACACCCACTTTCAAGAGGATCTATGGCGACTGGACAAAACCGACACTGTCGGGTTGGAAGGGTGTGCTGCTTGAAAACGCCATAACGCCCATCCAGCAATACAGTTATACCACGGGAAAGAACTCCACCGACTCGGCAATGATTATCGACGCCATGGATATCCTGTATTCCGGGAAGGTGGACGGCTTCTGCCTTGTATCAAGCGACAGCGATTTCACCCGACTGGCCATCCGTCTGAGGGAGGCGGGGATGAAGGTGATAGGCATAGGGGAGAAGAAAACCCCGTCACCATTCATCGCTGCCTGTGACAAGTTCATCTATATTGAAATCATAGGCGCCCAATCGGAGGACAAGAAGGAAGAGGCCGTGCAGAGCAGGATCAGGAAGCCCAGGAGCAATAAGTCCCAGAGCGAGCCGGAGAGTGATGACAGGATTCCCGAAGATGTCATCAAGCTGATCTCTGCCACCATAACAGACCTTGCCGATGATTCGGGCTGGGCTTTCCTGGGAGAGGTCGGGAGCCTGATCCAGAAGAAAAGGCCTGATTTCGATTCCAGGAACTACGGCTTTAATAAGCTGACCCCGCTGATTAAGGCAATCAACCGGTTTGAGATTGATGAGAGGGATACCGGAAAGCCTCATATCAAGCATATCTATGTCCGTAACAGGGGTGGAAAATAGTTCAGGTATTCTTAATTCATTCATGCAGGCATAAGCATACATAGGTTTGTCTTTGGGTTTTTCGGAGGTGCTTGCTTGTCAGACTACGATGAGCTGAGACGATGTGAGAAATGCGGGTCATATATTCCTGCTGACTGGGAGGAATGCGGCCGATGCGGCCATCCCCTTGTTGAAACGCGCCGTTCCTTTGGCCGGGGATGGGCTTTTTTATTGATTCTGGCTTTCATGGTCTATGTATTCAGGGGATATATCGGCCAGCTGGTCGAGGAACCATTTAATGCGGGGGACAGGAGGAACATTTCTTCCCGGACCGGCGCGGAAGAAATCAAAGATGACGGTCCGATCCAGCCCACTCCCGCGGATATTCCCTACCCCGATGAAAACAGCAGCCAGGGGAGCGATCCGGCACTTAAGGATAATGTTCCCGGAGCCGGCGCCGATATTGAGGAATACTATAAGCCTGCAATATCCAAAGCCAGCGATGAATCCGAGAGCCCGGATGAAACTGTCAGCATCCCCTATGGTAAAAAGACAGATCAGATCCGCGAGATGATCACAAAAGCCCTGAAGAATGCCGAGGAGCGGCTGACCATTCCGGTGCCGGGCACCGGGAACGATGCCCGTATAGTATTCAGCATTATCGAGGAGATCGTCTTGGGCGACCCTGAGATCATGTTCTACGAGGGGTGCCGCTATCGCACCGACGGCTTGCTTACGCTGAAATACAGCAAGGACCGTGACTATATCCTCAACGCCGTACAGAAAACGGTTCAGCGGGCTGATGAGATCCTTGGCAGTATCATAAAGCCGGGAATGACCGATTTTGAAAAGGAACTGGCCATTCATGACTTTATCGTGAACAACTGCCGGTATGATATTGAAAACATGAGAAAGGGAACCACTCCTCCCGAAAGCCATACTGCCTATGGGGTCCTGGTTAACGGAACTGCGGTATGCGAAGGGTATGCCAATGCCATGAAGCTCCTGCTCAACCGGGCGGGTATACCCTGCCTTATAGTGGTCGGGAATTCCAAGGGTGAGTCCCATGCCTGGAATATGGTCAGCCTGGACGGGGAATACTACCATGTGGATGCCACCTGGGACGACCCGGTAATGTCCGGCGGTGAACAGATGCTGTCCCATGTCTATTTCAACCTCCCGGACCAGGACATTTCAAAGGACCATTCCTGGAACAGGGGCGACTATCCCCGGGCTGTCACTGAGTATTACAACTATTATTATTACTATGGGTTTACGGCGTTTTCCCCCTACGATTTTTACGATCGCCTGGGTGAAGCCATAAAAAGCGGGAAGGACCATGTTTCCATAAGGATCGTCAACTACGATGAAAAAAGCTATGATATCCCGAAACTGGTCCGGAAGGCGGCAACCGCGTTGGGACTGGGGAGCATTTACTACAGCGTCAACGAACTTTTCGGCGTGGTGGATATCTGGATCAAATGAAGTAAAGGCTCCATTCTTCCGCAGTATAATATAGGTTCCATTCTTAAGAATTTCGTAAGAAATCCGTCAGGCTTTTCGTAAGTTTATCCCTTTAGGATGAACGCAGGGCATGAAGGGTTTCTTATCTTTTTGTCTGTGACTTTTCGCCGTGATGTTGTATCATGGAAAAAAGGGAGGTGGATTGGCATGGAAAAGCCCGGCATTCTTGTGGTGGATGACGACAGGGAGATTGTAAAGGCCATAAGCATCAATCTCGAAAGCGAGGGATACCGGGTATACAAGGCCTATGACGGCCTCCAGGCGCTGGACGTCCTTAGAAACAACAGCATCCAGCTTATTCTGCTGGATATAATGATGCCTGGGCTGGATGGCTTGTCGGCAACCCTTAAGATCCGGGAGCAAAGGAACATACCCATAATCATCCTTTCGGCCAAGTCCGAGGACAGCGATAAAATTCTTGGACTGTCAATGGGCGCCGACGACTATGTCACCAAGCCCTTCAATCCACTGGAACTCATGGCAAGGGTCAAGGCCCAGCTCAGGAGGTACATGAAGCTGGGTGACATGAACGGTTCAGAGAAAAAAGGCGTCCTCCGGACCGGCGATCTCTGCTACGACCTGGAAACAAAGACCCTTACCTTATTGGGGGAGCCTGTCAGGCTTACCGCCACTGAGACCAAAATCATCGAGCTTCTCATGCGTTACCCGGGACGGGTTTTCCCCGCGGAGGAGATATATGAACGGGTATGGGAAGAACCTGCCTTCCATGTTGAGAATACCGTCATGGTGCATATTCGGCGTATCAGGGAGAAGATAGAGATTAACCCGAAAGAGCCCAAATACTTAAAGGTGGTGTGGGGTATTGGGTACAAAATCGAAAAGATCTAGGGCGTTTTTGGTGTGGTTATGCTTTTTCCTGGGGGTTAACATTCTCCTTGGGCTGGCAGCGCTGGGCTGGGAATACAGGAACGATATCCGGAACGAATCCGGCGACATCCTGCCGGTCATCCTCGGGGATTTTAAAGACACCAGCATATTCAAGAAGGATATGGGCGAGCGCTTTGAATACCTTATGAGGTATGTTTCGGGCACGGGTTACATGGAGAGTTACGTTTCCACATTCTCTGACGAGGGGGAAAACCTTCTCTATTACGCCGAGAACCTTAATACGGGGAAAACCGTGGGTAACATAGAAAAGGAGAAGGTTATAGCCCAGGAATCGGCAGGCAGCCATGACGGCGGGGACTATCAATCCTGGGAAAAGGTGATCCTTCAGCCGGGTTATGATTATTACCTGTACTACAATGGGTCCTCCGTCCTTGCCCAGAACCGGAACAGGACAGTGAATGTATACAACCACAGCAGCGGCTACCGGGATACGTGGCTGGACCCGTACCTGTACAAAAGCGAGCCGTATCCCCATATACGCATTCTCCTTATGGTTAAGAAGGATATCACGGAGAACCCGTATGCCTACAGCTGGCTTTACTACATCAGGCAGCAGTTCGATCAGGCAAGATGGAGATGCCTTGGTATTATTGGCGTCATAGTCCTTGACCTGGCCCTGTTTATAATTGCCCTGGTCAAAAGAAAGGACAAGAGGGAATTTGACAGGACCCTTGCGCGCATATCCGGCAAGCTGTGGATTGAAGTGAAGGTCGTTATTTCGATACTGGTCCTGTCATCCTGTTCCGTGATAATCGGCGCTTACGGTTATTATGAAATAAACTGGATTCCTTACATTTTAGCCCTCTGGTGGTTCTATGTCATGCTTGTGGATCTGCTGACCCACAGGATGCGGTTCTTCACGCATAACTCCATCACCTGGCTCATCGGCCGTTACCGGGCTTTCGAGAGCAAAAAGCCTTTCCAGAAAGCATTGCTGTGGCGCATCCACGCCCTCATAGCGGCAGAAATAGTCCTTGTCATAATTGCGTTCTTTTTTGCGGCTGCCGGGACCCGTACCGCCTCTATCGCCATTCCTTTTGTACTGGCAGGCCTGTACCTGATCTGGCTGTATCTCAGGCAATTCAGGAAGACCGTGAATGAACTCGGCATGGTGGTGGACCGGATTGAGGCAATGAAGAACGGGAAGTATGAAGCTGCGTCTTCCCTGCCCGCCGATTCGGATTTCTACAAGACCTGGAATAACCTGGCCCGTATCCAGGGCGGAATACAGCAGGCTGTGGAAGAAAAGCTCAGAAGCGAGCGCATGAAGATGGAACTGATTACCAATGTTTCCCATGACCTGAAAACGCCCCTGACTTCCATTATCAGCTATACCGATCTGATCGCCAGGGAAGAAGGGCTTCCGGACAATGTTAAGGAATATGTCCAGATACTCTCGCAGAAAGCCGACAGGCTAAAAACTCTTATCCAGGACCTGTTTGAGCTCAGCAAGGCCGCCAGCGGGGACATGGTACTTGACCTGGAGCGGATTGACCTTGCCAGGCTTCTGGAGCAGACACTGGCCGATATGGACGAGCAGATCCAGGAGTCAGGTCTGACCTTCAAGGTGAATGTGCCCGGCTCGCCGGTATATATCATGAGTGACGGCAGGCGCCTCTACCGAGTATTCCAGAATCTCATATCCAATGCGCTTAAATACTCCATGAAATCGTCCAGGGTTTATGTGAACCTGATCCCTGGCAGCAGGGCAAAAGTGGAGATCAAGAACGTGGCAAATTACGAGATGGATTTTGATGCCGACGAGATCATGGAGCGTTTTGTGCGGGGGGATAAAGCCAGGTCCACAGAAGGCTCCGGCCTGGGGCTCGCTATCGCACGCAGTTTCACCCTTGCCTGCGGCGGAAGTTTTAATATCAGCATAGACGGGGACCTTTTCAAAGTGACCCTGGCCTTCAACACGTTGACCGATGATGAAGATGAGGCCGACCAAGGGGAGGCCGACCAGGGGGACGGTTCCGCTGGTTCGGACCAAGGGGACGGTTCCACTGGTCCGATTTCACCCACCTCGGACCAGGAGGACGGTTCCACTGGTCCGATTTTAGACGATAGTCAGGTGGATGATTAGTACGACACACTTTGATTGTGTGATACTCCTTCCATTCTATTGCAGACGCCACGAAGCGGGGCGCAGGAGGAAAAGAACGGCCTTGAGCCGTTCTTTTCCTTAGCCAGGTGGACGGTTCCTGTGGTTTTCTTTTTTACCTGGCTAAGCCGGAGGGAGTGTTCTTTTGATAAATTGTGCGGCTGTCATTGGGGAGGTGCATCAATGGTAACAGGCACGGCCTCCCCTGCCTTTTAATTCGTGTATCTTGCGGCCTGATAGAATCAGGCTAAAAACAAATAGCCTGTGCCAACCATCAATACATTGCTGAAACTGTGCATCAGCATTGGATACAAGATACTTTTTGTTCTTTGATATACAATTCCTTGAATGCTTCCAAGGACAAATGCATAAAGAACCTGGAACCAGTTCGCCTCAAAAACAAACGGGTTCAAAGACCATTTGGTATGAGCAAATGCGAATAATAACGATGCCAGTATTACTTCCAAAGTTGTGTTCCCTTTTATCGTTATACTTTTCCCAAACGCACATGTCAGCAGGGTTATTGGTAATGCCCGATAAATAATCTCTTCTGCCGGTCCGGTAAGGAATAAATTGAATCCCAGGGTTCCGAGAATGTTTCTCGCATCCAAAGGATAATCATATGTTGGCAATTGGCCAAAAGCAAGCATCAAAACGTGCACCACGACTGAGATCACTGCAAAAACAGCCGTAAACAGAGCCAGGTATCTCACTCCTTTGTTTATGTAACCAGACCCGAAATAGAAATCGATCTTCATAAGCCTGCTTAGAACAATAATTACCATTATGGCAATGACCAATGCTACGGCATGATGAACTGAATTGCGGACAAAACAGTCGTAAGGATCAATTATCCGGTATGGGACCATATCTGCGAAAAAGGATCCCACTTTCCCCAGTATAATCTGAACAAGGAACAGAAGAAAGAAAACAGATATGCCAAGCAAAGCCCTGTTGTGTTCCAGCTTTTTCGCGATACCCGCATCACCATTTTTAGAAGCATAAGCTTCCATGTTGATTCACCTCCTTATTTCAATACGGTTTGAAAAGCGTGCCCAGTGCTTTCAGCATGCGAGTCGATATACAACCAATAAACGCTTTTTTGGACGGCTTATCTCTCCGTTCCTTTTCATACATGGAACTCCTGAGATACTCTTCGTTCACCTTTTCGGCTTTGCAGTATTCTCTAATGCCATCATGGATGTTATTAATGGTTTTCTCATACTCATAAAGGCTGTTTAACATCATTATTCCTCCGTTGCCGGGGAGAACGTCTCGATTTTGACTGAAACTTTACAGCAATCATCGTTCATCAAAGTGCTTTCGACAATAATGTTTTTGACGTCAATTCCACTTGCATCGGACAGCATGGCGATCATGGGATCAAGACACCAGCCGTTGCAGGGATTTGCTCCGCCCATCTTCTTTGAAAGCGCGCAGAGCTTACATGATGTTGCTGTAGCAGTAAAACCGTCATCGGTTTTTACCACTGACCAGTTCGCGCAGCCATAGATTTCTGAAAGCTTATAGAAGACGTCTTCAACGCTTTGAATGCCCAATTGCTGATTCAGATAGGGCGCCGTCTGCGCCTGCCTTGCTTTCCTTCTTTCAACAATTGCCTCCAATGCCCCCAGCTTTTCATAGGTGTTTACGGTCTCCGCCACGGATGCCGCATAAGTGTTTTGTAACATGATGAGCCTTTTTTCAATTTCCATTAAAATCACTCCTTTTATTATATTTAATATAACGTTCGTTAGGATATTAGTAAATATAAAACGGCAATTTGCATGCCGGCTTATATTTGCCTGGTTCCCCAGGCCATAACCGAACTATAAGAAGTTACGCAGAACAATGGAGATCTCTTCCCTTATCTCAGCTTCAGGAAGATGCCGGTTTTTCACAACGATGTTTTGGATCATTGTCTCCAGTAAGTGTACCAGGGTTCTCACTACAGCAGTTTCATCGGCGGCATTTCTAATATATGGTTTGAGAAGCTGATGGTGCCTTGGCAATATACTCTTTTCCCACTCATCCATGAGGCTCATTAACTCCTCATCGCCGTCGAATGACAGGTAAACCTTTATACCAAGACGATAAACCTTTTTGTCGTAGTCGCTCAGGAAGTTTAAATCGTAAATAAACTTTGTGTAGAAATCGATTACATTATCTATTTTCAAGAGCGACGCCTGCCTTTTTAAAAGAGCGAAGAAGTCCTTCTTTATAATCTCATCAAACAGCTCTTTCTTATTTTCATAGTAATAATAGATCATAGGCAGGGAGCAGTTTACCTCTTTGGCAATATTGCGAATGGTCGTTCCATGGTAACCGTTGGTATTGAAATGTTCAACCGCCGCTTTTTTAATGCGTTCTTTCAAATCATTATCAACCATAATACAACCTCTTAATTTAACGTTCGTTAGAATTGTACCATACCTGATCTTCCCTTGTCAACAGGAAAATCGAAATCTTTCAGCATCTCTTTTCTCGCTATTGCGTGTGTCGATATGATAAAATAGCTTGTATACAATAAAGACACGGAAAGGAAAACTGATATGGAATTTCAGCAATTGCGAGAACAACTGTGTGATGTCTGCCACAGGATGTGGCAACTGGGCTGGGTCGCAGCCAATGACGGGAATGTTACCGTAAAAATAGAGGACGACCTTTTCATGGCAACGCCCACCGGAATCAGCAAGAGTTTCATCACCCCGGAGATGCTGGTGCTTGTCAATTCAAAGGGCGAATTGGTTTCCGGAAATCCGGGCTACAGGCCTTCGAGCGAGATAAAGATGCATATGCGGTGCTACCAGGAGAGGGATGACGTTGGCGCCGTGGTCCATGCCCATCCGCCCACCGCCACCGGGTTTGCTGTGGCACATATTCCCTTGGACTCATATTCCATGGTGGAAACAGTCCTGACTCTCGGTTCTGTCCCCATTGCCCCGTATGGCACACCCTCCACCTATGAGGTGCCCGACAGCATCGCACCCTTTATCCGGGAGCATGACGTGGTGCTGCTGGAGAACCATGGAGCCCTTGCCGTAGGCGCAGATCTTATTACCGCCTATTACCGCATGGAAACCCTTGAGCTCCAGGCAAAGATCAGCCTCACCGCCAGGCTTCTTGGAGGGGAGCGGGAAATATCAAAGGATAACATAGACCGGCTCATCGATATACGGAAAGGGTTCAGGCTAACCGGCCGCCATCCGGGATACAAGAAATACAGCGGATGAACCGGTTGGAGATGCCGGTCACAATGCGCTGCCATGGCCGTGCGGCAGGTGCCTGCCCCGTGCCATACGTTGACAACCCCATGGCCTAATGGTTACAATGAATCGAAAGACCTGACGAATGGATGGGAGAGTGGCGAAGAATGCTTACACAGGCGCCGAAAGGAACCCATGACATACTGCCTGACGAGATAGATAAATGGTATTACGTGGAGAAGAAATTCGCTGAAATATGCAGCAGATTTGGCTACAGGGAAATCCGTCTGCCTGTTTTCGAGCATACCGAGCTTTTCCAGAGAGGGGTAGGCGAGACCACCGACATTGTCCAGAAGGAGATGTACACCTTTGAGGACAAGGGCGGAAGGAGCCTTACCTTGCGTCCTGAAGGCACCGCGGGCGTGGTCAGGAGTTATATAGAGAACGGTATGTCTTCATGGCCACAGCCTACAAAACTCTTTTACAATATCACGGCCTACCGCTATGAAAAGATGCAGAAAGGCCGCTACCGCGAATTCCACCAGCTCGGCGTGGAACTGTTCGGAGCAAAGGACCCTTCGGCAGACGTTGAGGTAATCTCCCTTATGGTCCTGTTTTTCAACAGCCTCGGCATAAAGAACCTCACACTTAACCTGAACAGCATCGGCTGTGCCGAATGCCGAAAGGCATACAACCAAATGCTGAAGGAATTCCTTGCGGACAAGATAGACAATATGTGCGAAAACTGCAGGGGCCGCATAAACCGCAATCCCATGCGCATCCTTGACTGCAAGGAGGAAGGCTGCAGGACATATCTGAAAGATGCGCCCTCCCTGCTTGACAATATCTGCGATGATTGCAGGGAGCATTTTGAAAAGGTCACGCAGGGGCTCCAGGATATCGGTATACCTTACGAGATCGACAAGGCGATCGTAAGGGGGCTGGACTACTACAACAGGACGGTCTTCGAGTTCGTGTCACGGAATATCGGCACCCAGGGCACCGTCTGCGGAGGCGGCCGTTATGATACCCTCATTGAGCTCTGCGGCGGACCGCCGACACCGGGCATCGGCTTTGCCATAGGAGTCGAGCGGCTGCTCCTTGAGATGGAGAGCCAGGGCATCCAAATCCCGTCCAGACCGGGCCCGGACATCTACCTGGGGTCCATCGGCGAACAGGCGGACAGGCTTTGCGAAAGGCTTGCCTGGGATCTCAGGTCGAAGGGCATAACCTGCATCAAGGATATCATGGGCAGGAGCGTAAAGGCCCAGATGAAATACGCGGACAAGCTGGGCGCCAGGTATGCCCTCATAATCGGGGACAACGAGGTGGAGAGCAACAAGGCCTCACTGAAGGACATGAAAACCGGCGAATCCAGGGATATCAGCCTTGATACCCTGATCGACAGACTTATAAAGAAAAGGGAAAACGACTAAGAGAGGCAGATATATATGGCAGAGAGCATGAAAGGCTTGAAAAGAACACATCGCTGCACCGAACTCAAAGTAACCGACGTAGGCAAAGAAGTTGTGGTTATGGGATGGGTGCAGAGAAGAAGGGACCTGGGAAAACTGATTTTTGTCACTTTGAGGGACAGAAGCGGAATCATCCAGGTGGTATTCAACAGTGAGACCGATCCGGAACTTCACGCGAAAGCATTGCAGGTCAGGAGTGAATTCGTCCTGGCCGTGAAGGGGACTCTTGAACGAAGAAGCGAAAAAGACATCAACCCGAACATGGAAACCGGGGAGCTTGAGATAATTGCTTCCGAGCTCAGGATCCTGAATAAATCCGAGATTCCTCCGTTCCATATCGAGGAAAACACCGACGCCAACGAGGTTTTAAGGCTGAAGCACCGCTATCTCGACCTCAGGCGCCCCCATCTGCAGAGGAATCTCATACTTCGCCACAGGATAGCCAAGTTAGCCCGTGACTATTATGATGAAAACGGGTTTTTGGAAATAGAAACACCTGTCCTGACCAAGAGCACGCCGGAAGGGGCAAGGGACTACCTGGTCCCCAGCCGTATCCATCCGGGCAAGTTCTACGCGCTTCCACAGTCTCCGCAGATATTCAAGCAGCTTCTGATGGTATCGGGCTTCGATCGTTACATGCAGATCGTGAAGTGCTTCAGGGATGAGGACCTGAGGGCCGACCGCCAGCCCGAGTTTACACAGATAGACCTTGAAATGTCATTTGTGGACATCGAGGATGTGCTGGCCATTAACGAAGGCTTCATAAGCCGCCTGTTCAGGGAACTGAAGGGCATCGACATCCCTGTTCCGTTAAAGAGGCTCACCTATGCCGAGGCCATGGAAAGGTTCGGCTCCGACAAGCCTGACACCCGCTTCGGGCTTGAGCTTGTGAATATCTCGGACATTGTGGCCGCATCCGGCTTCAAAGTCTTCAAAGACGCGGTGGAAAACGGCGGCAGCGTGCGCGCCATCAACGCCAGGGGCGCGGGTTCGAAGTTCTCCCGCAAGGAAATAGATGCCCTGGGCGAGACGGCAAAAACCTACAAGGCCAAAGGCCTCGCATGGATGGCGGTGGAAGAGGACGGGCTGAGGTCACCCATAGCCAAGTTCCTGACAGAAGACGAGATCAGCAGGATCAAGGAAAGATTGGACGCCCAACCCGGAGACCTGCTCCTCTTCGTGGCTGACAAGGATGAGATCGTCTTTGACGCCCTTGGGCATCTTCGCCTGGAACTTGGGGAGAAGCTGGGGCTCATCGACCATAAACGCTTCGATGTTCTCTGGGTTACCGAGTTCCCGCTCCTGGAATACGATGAGGAAGAGCAGCGATGGGTAGCCAAGCATCATATGTTTACGGCTCCCATGGACGAGGATATAGAGTACCTGGATACCGATCCCGGAAGGGTGCGTTCCAAGGCTTACGATATGGTTATAAACGGATATGAGGTGGGTGGAGGCAGCATCCGTATCCACAGCCAGGACCTCCAGGCCAAAATGTTCAAGGTGATTGGGCTTTCCGACGAGCAGGCAAAGGACCGTTTTGGGTTCATGCTTGAGGCATTCAGGTATGGCACGCCTCCCCACGGCGGAATGGCTTTTGGACTGGACAGGCTGACCATGCTGCTTGCAGGCACCAACAACATCCGCGACGTCATAGCCTTCCCAAAGGTCCAGACCGCTGCGTGCCTTATGTCCAACGCTCCCGACACGGTGGAGGAAAAGCAGCTTGACGAGCTTCATATCAAGACGGTGATTGAAGAAAGTGAAAAATAAACTTGCAAAAGAAATACTTGAATGGGCCCTGTATATCGGTATTGCCGTAATACTGGCCCTTTTTATCGTTTTGTTCCTGGGCAGGATCACCATCGTTGAAGGAACTTCCATGGTCCCTACCCTTAATAACAATGATGTACTGATCATTGAGAGCCTCACCCCGCGCTTTGGAACCCTGCGCCAGGGGGATATCGTCGTACTGAGGATCCCGGAACTCCTGGAGGGCAACCGGAAGCACGTCATAAAGCGTGTTATAGCCCTGGAAGGCCAGCATATCCTGATAAAGGACGGGAAGGTCTATGTTGACGGGCAGGAACTCCAGGAACCCTACATCAACGGTGACTATACCGAAGAAGTAAGCGATATCCATTCCGATATCGTCGTGCCTGAAGGCTGCATTTATGTAATGGGCGACAACAGGCTGCCGGGCAAAAGCCGGGACAGCCGGGTTTTCGGGCCTGTGAACAGTGACCGGGTTATCGGAAGGTGCATCCTGCGCATCTTTCCATTCAGCGGATTCGGGTCTGTCTGACATTTTCTTTCACTCTCCGACAGCATGCAGACAGGCTTCCCGTCTGTCTTCCGGGGAATTTGGGTTTGTTTGGCATATTATATCTCCCCCAGGTACCGCACATATGGTAGAATATGAGTATAAACATAAGCAAACCATGAGCCGCACTTCCTGAAAGGACTGAAAAAACCATGGATGAAGGCGTTCTCAAGAAGTCAACCCTTTGCGAGGCGTTTAAACACATCATACCCCTGGAACAGTTCCAGGAGGATTTTTCGAAAGCCTTTATAACCAACCTCCAATACCATAAATCCGATAGAAGAGTCGAACTCTGTCTTGATATATGCCAGCAGGTCTGCCCCGACAGGATCATGCAGCTTGAAAAAACGCTCGCCGATTACTTCAGCGCGCGTGTCGACATAAAACCCGCCTTTTCCATACCACTTCCGAAGGAACTGGACGAGTGGCACAAGGAGATGCTGAACTGCTACATCTGCCGTAACAAGTCCCATCTTGCGCCTTTCCTGAAAAACGCACAATACAGGCTTGAAGGAAGGAACCTTACGGTGTGCCTTCCCGGTACGGCCGCGTCGGTGCTGGAGGCGTCCGGCGCCGGAAACTATATTGCGAAGGTCTTCAGGATGCTGTTCCGGAGCGATGTCAGGGTTTCCTTCAGCAGGACAGGGGACCCGGAGCATGAAGCCATTGACTATATCGCCGAAAAGCTGGAGAACGAAGCCCGGATCGTTGCGCAGGTTATCCGGGAAGAAGGGCCGAAGAGCGCGAGCAAAAACGGATCGGCAGCTTCCGCAGTTAAGGAAAAAGGCCGCGCAAGGTACGGGAAAAAAGGCGCGGCCAGGGGAAAGGACGCAAACGGCAGGAACGTTATTTTTGGCAGGCCGTTTTCCGGCGAGTCTCTGCCCATGATAGAAGTGGACATTAATTCGGGGAATGTAACTCTTTCGGGTGAAATCATCAAGTTTGAAACGCGCGAACTGAAAAACGGGCGCACCCTGCTGAGCCTTGACATAACCGACAGGACCTCGTCCCTCACCTGCAAGGCCTTCCCGAAGGAAACCGAGATGGAGGTCCTTAAAGAGAAGCTGAAGCCGGGCGTTTATGTCCGGGTTAACGGAAACGCGGAGTTTGACGCTTTTGAGAAGGAGCTTACCATAAGGCTCAGATCCATCGAACTTACTGAGGGAAGCACTGCAAAAAGGATGGACCTGGCTGAGCATAAAAGGGTGGAATTGCATCTTCATACACAGATGAGCCAGATGGATGCCGTAACATCGGTGAAGGACGCGATCCAGCGCGCCGCCGACTGGGGGCACAAGGCCATCGCCGTCACCGACCACGGTGTGGTCCAGGCCTTCCCGGAGGCACAGGCGGTTGCCGCTTCCCTCAAAAAGTCCGGAAAGGAGATCAGGGTCATCTATGGAATGGAAGCCTATCTTCTGACCGACGAACGGTATAACAGGAAGGGTGTGCTGGACTACAAGAGCCCGGAGACCTACCATGCCATTATCCTTGTAAAGAACCAGACCGGGCTCAAGAACCTGTACAGAATTGTTTCGGAAAGCCATCTGAACTACTTGTATAAAAGGCCAAGGGTTCCCTGGTCCCTGTTCGTAAAATACCGTGAAGGCCTTATCATAGGAAGCGCTTGCGAGGCAGGCGAACTGTACCGCGCCCTGCGGGAGGGAAAGCCCCGGGAAGAGGTTGAGGCCATCGCCGCACGCTACGACTACCTGGAGATACAGCCGATAGGCAATAACCATTTCATGGTCAGGAGCGGCCTGGTTAAGGACGAGGAAGAACTGAGGGATTTAAACCGCAGGATCGTGGAACTGGGAGAACAGCTGGGCAAGCCGGTGGTTGCCACCTGCGACGTCCATTACCTGGACCCCGACGACGCCGTGTTCAGGCAGGTGCTCCAGGCAGGACAGGGGTACGAAGATGCCGACAAGCAAGCCCCTGTATTTTTGAGGACCACCGACGAGATGCTGGAGGAGTTCTCCTACCTGGGCAGGGAAAAGGCCTTCGAGGTGGTCGTAACCAACCCGAATGCCATAAGCGACAGCATAGAGGATGTCCTGCCCATACCCGACGGGACCTACCCGCCCCAGCTCGAAGGCGCCGAGGAGGATATCAAGCGCATAAGCGAGGAGCGGGTCAGGGAACTGTACGGTGATCCCGTGCCGGAACTCGTCAGGCAGAGGGTGAACCGGGAACTGGATTCCATTATCAAGAACGGCTTTTCAACCCTTTACATGGTCGCCCGGAAGCTGGTCCGGAAATCCCTGTCCGACGGCTACCTTGTAGGTTCCAGGGGATCGGTGGGCTCATCCTTCGTGGCCTTCCTGACCGGCATAACCGAGGTCAACGCGCTTCCGCCCCACTACCGGTGCGGTAAGTGCAGGTATTCCGAGTTCTTTGTAAACGATGAAAAAATAGCCTGCGGCTTCGACCTTCCCGACAAGGCATGCCCCAACTGCGGCGAACCCCTCGTCAAGGATGGCCATGACATACCATTTGAAACCTTCCTGGGCTTCGACGGTGACAAGGAGCCCGATATAGACCTGAACTTCTCCGGGGAATACCAGGCGAGAGCCCATAAATATACCGAGGAACTGTTCGGCGAGGGATACACCTTCCGGGCCGGAACCATCTCCACCATAGCGGAAAAGACGGCCTTCGGCTTTGCAAGGAAGTTCCTGGAGGAGAGGGGGATACCGGCCACGCGGGCCGAACTGGAACGGCTGGCAGCCGGATGCATGGGAACAAAGCGCACTACGGGCCAGCATCCCGGCGGGGTCATGGTGGTGCCGCGGTACAAGGAGATATATGATTTTTCCCCGATACAGCATCCGGCTGACGACACCGATTCCGGGGTCATCACTACCCACTTCGATTACCATTCCATAAGCGGCAGGATTCTCAAGCTGGATATCCTGGGCCACGATGATCCGACGGTCATCCGCATGCTGGCTGACCTGACAGGTGTTGATCCGACGACCATACCCCTGGGTGAAAAGAAGACCATGGGCATCTTCTCGGGCACCGAGCCCCTGGGAATCGACCCGGAGGATATCGACAGCCAGGTGGGCACCCTTGGGGTTCCCGAGTTCGGCACCAAGTTCGTAAGGCAGATGCTGGAGGACACCAAGCCCACCACCTTCGCGGAACTGATCCGCATTTCGGGACTGTCCCACGGAACCGACGTCTGGCTCAACAACGCGCAGGACCTGGTTCGAAGCGGCATAGCCACGCTTCCGGAGGTAATTTGTACCCGCGATGATATCATGACCTACCTGATGATGAAAGGCCTGCCGCCCCTCGCGTCCTTCAAGATCATGGAGAGTGTTCGAAAGGGGAAGGGCCTGACGCCCGAGAACGAGGAACTGATGAAGGAGAAGGGCGTCCCCCAATGGTACATAGATTCCTGCAAAAAGATCAAGTACATGTTCCCGAAAGCCCATGCCGCGGCGTATGTGATGATGGCCTTCAGGATCGCCTGGTTCAAGGTCTACTATCCCGAAGCCTTTTATGCCGCATATTACAGCGTCCGGGCAGACACGTTCGACGCCAACATCATATCCCGGGGACCCGATGCGGTGAGCCTGGCAATAAAGGATATAGAGGAGAAGGGCAAAGCGGCGTCCCAAAAGGAGAAAGACCTCCTTACCATACTGGAGGTGGCCAGGGAGATGTATGCCCGGGGCATAAAATGCCTTCCGGTGGACCTGTATAAATCCCATGCCACACGCTTCATAATAACCGAAGACGGAATCCTTCCGCCCCTCACGGCCCTGCAGGGGCTTGGGATCGCGGCGGCGGCAAGCATTGTGGATTCCCGGAAAGACGGCGAGTTCGTATCCATAGAGGACCTGAAAATGAAATCGGGCATATCCAAGGCAGTCATCGAGATCCTGGCGGAGCACGGCTGCCTGGACGGAATGGAGGAAAGCAGCCAGCTATCACTGTTCGGATGAGTTGTCCAACCGGATGAGATAAAGGAGGGCCGGTTATGAAAGATATCGTAAAGAGTCTTGAAAAAACCGTGGAATACTTGAAAGGCATAACACAGGGCACCCCGGAGATCGCCATAATACTGGGTTCAGGGCTGGGAAGCCTCGCCGACTTCATCGAGGGAAAGCAAATCATCCCCTACGAGGAAATACCGGGCTTTCCGAAAACCACCGTCCAGGGGCATGAAGGCAGGCTCATCTTCGGACGCATTGGCGAAAGATATGTAGTGGCCATGAAGGGGCGTTTCCACTACTACGAAGGCCACGATACGGTGACCGTGGTCTATCCTGTCCGGGTGTTCGGCATGATGGGAATAAAAAATCTCCTGGTAACCAACGCTGCCGGGGGAGTGAACACCGGCTTTGTGCCCGGGGATCTCATGCTCATAAAAGACCATATCAGCTTCTTTGCCGAGAACCCGTTAAGGGGCGAAAACATTGATGAACTCGGTCCGCGCTTTCCCGACATGTCCGCCGCGTATGACCCGTCTCTTCAAAAGATTGCCATGAAATGCGCCGAAAAGATCGCGATCGGCCTGAAAAGCGGTGTCTACTGCTACTGCAAGGGACCGTCCTTTGAAACCCCGGCTGAGATCAAGGCCATTCGGACTCTTGGCGCAGACGCCGTGGGGATGTCCACCGTGCCCGAGGTAATTGCCGCAAGGCATATGGGTATGCGGGTCCTTGGCATATCCTGTATAACCAATATGGCGGCAGGCATCCTCGACCAGCCGCTCACCCATGAAGAAGTGATCGAAACCGGCAAAAAAGTCGAGCAGAAGTTCTCTTCTCTTGTGAAGGAAATAGTAAGGAACTGGTAAAGCCATGGGGACAGCCCCCCTGGTTTCAAACCAGGGGGACGGTTCCGCTGGTTTGAACCAAGGGGACGGTTCCGCTGGTTTGAAACGGTCTTAATTATCATCGAACTCGTAGTTCATCGGCACGCATATCATGATTTCGGCATGTTCCGCCAGCAGTTTTTTATAATAATCAAAGAACCTGACCATGACGAAGTCATCGCCTTCGTAATAGCGCAGTGGCCTGGGAAAACTGATCTCCAGGTTCAGGCGCGTACCGGCCTCCGGAACATAGTGCACCTGGGCCTTCAGGTTTTCCTGCATGAATTCCGGCAGGTTCCCCGATATATCCCTGTTGATCCTGATCTCAAGCTTATCGATATTCATTCTTACTTTCTTGAAGCTAAAGGGGTACGGAGAGGACACCACGTCCACGATCCCGCTGCCGTCAAGGGGCACGTCAAAGGAAGCCACCGTTTCAAAATTTTCAGGGGCATATTTGGCCCGAAAATCGCTGTCGCTTGGAGAAAGCAGATATACTACGGCAAAGGATAATACAAGGACAACCGATAAGGCTATCACAAACAGCTTATTCATCGCTATTTTACCTCCATCCGTTTAATGGGGATATATCCCAGCGCAAAGGATACCAGGGTAACTGCGGCCAGCCTGAGGAACAGCAGACCCGGCGTGACATTGTGGAATATTTGGACTACCAGGCTGGAGAAGCCTTCCCTGAAGTCATCCAGGTAGATCAACGCCAGTATGAATGTTCCGCCGATCACGCTTACAATTATCTTGTGCCGGTAAAACCATGCAAAAAACATCCAGGCCATGGAAGTAAGACAGACTATGGCTATATAGGATACGGCGAACCCGGTAAGAAAGCTGCTCTTTGTTATAATCCACGAGTAGAAGAAGTTGCCTGACGTAACCAGTGTCAATTCTGCAGCTGCAGTTTCCAGCAGGAAAAATACGCAGGATGTCAGCAGCATTATGGCCGGAAGCACCAATATGCATATTATGTGCGACAATACTATCAAATCCCTGTCCACAGGGAAGGAGAATTTTTTCAGTAGTTCCGTATTGCTGGTTATTATAATTATGGCAATGAACAACAGAAAGATGCAGTTGACCAGCCCGGCATTCAGAGCGCTGCTGCCCGAAGCCGAAGGAGTGATCAGGAACTTGCTGATAATAAGGCCTGCCATTATTCCAACATAAATGCCGTAGAATGACCTGAAGTCCAGGTAATAGCTGTACAGAAGCGATTTCATGGCGCGAATCCTGCTATTTTGCGATAACATCAAGAACACCTCCCTTATCAGGTCTGGTCAGGTTGACGCAGACATCCTGGACGCCCATGGCGCTGATCTCGACCCCCAATGATTCCAGCCGGCGCAGTTCTTCATCCGGAAGATCGTTGACCACGCCAAAGACCATCATTTCTCCCATTTGCTCGCGGTAGATGATGTTATGCCGCCCTTCCAGTTCCTCCAGCACTTTTTTGTGGCCTGTCAGGTACAGGGCATAGCTTTGCACATCCTCAATGGCCTTGTGGAAAACCATCCTGCCGTTATCGATGAGCACAACCTGTTCCATCATGCCCTCAAGCTCGCTGATGAGATGGCTGGAAACGATGAAGGTGCGGGGATAGCTTGAGTATTCCTTCAGAAGGAGGCTCAGGAACTCCTTCCTGTGGGCCGCGTCCAGCCCAAGGGTGGGTTCGTCCAGCATGGTAAGCGGGCTGCGGCTAATAAGTGCGATTACCAGGGAGAAGAGGGTCTTCATGCCCTTGGAAAGCTTTTTGATCTTGGCCTTCACCGGTATGTTGAAGTAATTCAGGAGCTTTATGGCCAGTTCCTTGTCAAACCTGCTGTAGGAAAGCGCCGCCCGGTCGATCAGATCCCAAAGCGAGGCTGAAGGGTTGTACCTCTCATCATCCATAAGTATGACATTGGAAAGTACCCTGATATTATCGAAAGGGTTCTCGCCGAATACCAGCACCTTGCCCTCCGTGGGCCTTAAATAGCCCGCCAGGGTCCTGAGAAGCGTTGTCTTGCCGGCGCCGTTCCGGCCTATCAGCCCGACGATGCAATTCTCCTGCAGATCAAGGCTGATATCGTCAAGGGCTTTCTTGTTTCCAAACCTCTTGACCAGGTCTTGAAGAATTACAACATTCATTATTTGTCCTCCTTTTCGGGAATTGTCGCGTCACGGATCATCTGTATCAGTTCTTCCTTGCTGATGTCCAGCTTTTCAGCTTCAAGGAGCAGTTTTCTGACGCTCTCGGCGATAGCTGGACGCCTTTTTTCGCAGATCATTGCTTTTGCCCCCTTTGACACATGCATTCCCAACCCGCGGACCTTGTAAAGGATGCCTTCCTGGACCAGGATGTTGATGCCCTTGGCCGCGGTGGCAGGATTGATATTGAACATCCTGGAGATCTGGTACTGGGAATAGCATTCGCTCTCCTCCTGCAGAACTCCGTTGAGGATGTCATCCTCAATCCCTTCGGCAATCTGGATGTATATTGGCTTAATGTCGGTCGTATTAAGGTTCATCACATCACCACACAATTACTACATTAGTCATGTAATGTAGTATAATACCTATGGCCAAATTTGTCAACAGGTTTTTGCAAATCGAACCAGGGGGACGGTTCCGCTGGTTCGAACCAGCGGAACCGTCCCCCTGGTCTGATATCAGACCACAGGAACCGTCCCCCTGGTTTGAGCCTTTATTTTTGCGCCGCAGTCTGATACAATCCATTAAAAAGAGGACATACTGTTTTCTGCAAGGAGTATTGATATGAAAAGCATGATCAGGGACATTTCGCTGGCCGATTCAGGCAGGCGCAAGATCGAGTGGGTAAAGCGCAACATGCCCATCCTTTCGGGTTTCGAAGAGGAATTCAGGAAAACGCGCCCCTTCGAGGGCGTAAAGATATCACTGTCGGTCCACCTGGAGGCGAAGACGGCATATCTCTCAAAGGTCCTCGCAGCCGGCGGAGCTAAAATGGCGGTTACCGGAAGCAACCCCCTGTCCACCCAGGATGATGTGGCTGCAGCCCTTGCCGCCGACGGCATGGGGGTATATGCCTGGTACGACGCCTCACCTGAGGAGTATAAGGAACATATCCGCAAGACCCTGGAGCACGGACCGAACATCATAATCGACGACGGGGGAGACCTGGTCAACTGCCTGCATAACGAGTTGCCCGATCTCATCCCTGAAGTCTGGGGCGGATGCGAGGAAACCACCACCGGCCTTATAAGGCTTCGGGCCATGGAAAGGGACGGCGCCCTCAAGATACCCATGATGGCCGTAAACGACGCCATGTGCAAGCACCTGTTCGATAACCGCTACGGCACCGGGCAGTCGGTATGGGACGGCATCAACCGCACCACCAACCTGATTGTGGCCGGAAAGACCGTTGTTGTAGCCGGTTACGGCTGGTGCGGCAGGGGCGTCGCCATGAGGGCCAAGGGGCTCGGCGCCCGCGTCATAGTAACCGAGGTTGATCCGGTGAAGGCCATAGAGGCCGTAATGGACGGCTTTTCGGTGATGCCCATGATTGACGCTGCGCCATTGGGCGACATCTTCGTCACCGCGACCGGCTGCGATCATGTGATCCATGGTGAGCATTTCAGGAAGATGAAGAACGGCGCCGTGCTCTGCAATGCCGGCCATTTCAATGTTGAGATCTCCATACCCGACCTGGAAGCGCAGGCGGTGGAGATCCAGGAAAGCAGGAAGAACATAATGGGCTACAGGATGGCCGACGGACGCTGGCTGTACCTTTTGGGAGAAGGCCGCCTGGTGAACCTTGCATGCGGCGACGGGCATCCCGCCGAGATCATGGACATGAGCTTCGCGGTCCAGGCTCTTGCCTCGCTGTACATCATCGAAAACAGGGGCAGCCTGAAACCCGGAGTGTTTGAGATACCGGGAAACATCGACCGGAGAATAGCAATGAAGAAACTGGAGAGCATGGGCATCCGCATAGATGCCCTCACCGGCGAGCAGGAGCGGTACCTGGGAAGCTGGAACCTGTAACATACGCCAGAATCAAAAACAGCCGCTGGTCGCGGCTGTTTCATTAATTCCTGGAAACCGTTATGCTACCCGATGTGGTTTTCAGGGATATATAAAGTTCCCCGTTTCCGGTGCTTCCCCGCAGCTGCTTTTCGCCTGCCTGGGACAGATCAAGGGCGAAATCCGATTTGATGCTGCCCGAGTTGGTCAGGGCGTCCAGTGAAAACTGGGCGCTGGCGGGAAGACCAAGATTTATGCTTCCGCTGTTGCATTCCATTACGATGTTTGAAGCCGGCCTGTCGCATATTAGGGTAATGCTTCCCGAGCTCGAGGACAGGTCCGCATTCCCTTCAAAACCCCTCACCGAGATGCTGCCCGAAGAAGTCCTGACGGCCGTATGCCCTGTCTGGGCGGAGCCAACGCGCGCATCCCCGGATGTTGAATGGATGACCAGCTTTTCGGCGCTTACCCGATCCAGGCTTGTCAATCCCGAAGTGCCTTCAAGGACCGCTTCTCCCGATACGGACATGGCCGCGATCTTCTTGTCGCCTGAAGAATCTTTCAGGGAGGCATTGGCGGCGCTGAGCCTGTCAATGTTTATCTTTCCCGAGGATGCCCCAGCTGAAAAATCGTTCCTGATCTCCAGGTCTCCAAGGATCAAATCCCCTGAGGAGGTATTGAACATGGCGTCGCCCGCCTGAAGCCTCTCAAGCTTAATCCTTCCCGAGGTCGCGCCGGCGGTAAACCCGTTGCTCACATCCATGCTTCCAAGGGTGATGTCTCCCGAAGAAGTGTTCAGACTGCAGGAGTTCAACTTCAGGCTTGATGCAGTCAGCCTTCCGGATGTGCCGTTGAATACCAGGTCCCCTGAAAATGCTCCGGGGATTTCCACCTGCAGCTTTACTTCGCTTGAGAAGATATCAAGGAACATGAAAGGCTTTGTTATAACCTCAATGCGAAGCACACTCCCGTCCACCCGGGCATCGATGTATGGTATGAATGAAGGATCAGATGCACGGATGCTTCCTGTAAGGGAAGCCCTCACCTTCTGTGAATCCGTCGCTGTAAGGCTCGTGTCGCTGCCTGATACCGCAATTTCTATCCTGCTTATGGAGCCAAGGTCAAACTCTCTGATGTCGTTTACACTGAATAATTCGCCTCTCCCAAAAATCATTTCCGACCCTCCCATGCCATTTGAATAAATCATGAAAAAGAAAACCAGCACACCGCCAGTGATCAGTAATGCCGTCAGGGTCCACATGACTGCTTTTCCGGTTCTCATCAATAAACCTCCCTGCTGGGTTGAGCACACCATAGAATTCGAGGAAGCCTTCAGAACCTGGTTTGCATTACGGAAACGGCATCCTTAAATTCCGATTCACGGATAATTTCATGCAAATCATAGCATGGACTCCAACCCATAACAAGGAAACCAGCCATAACTTAATTGAACTTTAATCCCTTTCTAATCAAGGCATGGGAGAAGGTATCAGGATTCGTCTTTCACCATGTTGTAACAGGTCACCCTGTTCCGCCCGGCCTGTTTTGACGCATACAACGCCTTGTCGGCGGCGGCGATAATGTCTGCGACGCTCTTCCCGTCGTCGGGGTAGGTCGCTACACCTGCGGAGATGGTAACATTGGGATTGGATTTTTCCTGCACGGTTTGCCTGAAGCGGTCAGCCGTCACATAAGCCCGTACCGCCGAAGCCCCGGGCAGGATGATTAAGAACTCGTCCCCGCCATAGCGGCCGGGGATGTCGTCTTTTCTGAAAGAGGTCTGGATCAGTTTTGACACCGTCTTGATGCACTTGTCGCCTGTCTGGTGACCCAGGCTGTCGTTGATTTCCTTGAAATTGTCAATATCAAGCATGAGCAGTGAAAAGCGGGATGTTGGGGTGCGCTCTATCATGTTCGCCAGCACGCTCATGATGGTCGACTTAAGATACAGCCCTGTCATGTTGTCGGTCTTTGACTTCTCGACGAGCTGCCTGTTGGATTTTTCAATCTCCTGGACGCGACGCATGATCTCGGCATGGATGCTGCGGTTTATCCTCTCGAGTTCATGACTGAACCTGCTGTGCTCGGCCTTCAGAACCCCGTAGCTGTTTGAGTAGAAATAGTGGGCGCAAAGATACAGGCCAGCGGCTGCCGGGATAATGGCAAGGAGCGGGTTCAGGATGGATGATCTGACAAGGATGGAGCCTGAAGCCATCAGAAAAATGCCCGAATAAAGCAAAACTCGTTCCCTGCTTCTGGACACCAGGCATATAACGGTCATAGAAAGCTCAATGGCGGCAATGGCCAGTGTGATGATCAGAACATAGAACCTGTAATCGAGCATCAGCAGTATGGACTGTATGAACAAGGCCGCTGCGGGCAGCAGGAAGATGACTGCATACAGGAATTTCAATGATTCGGAAGGCCTCTGGAGCAGGGAGACCAGGGCAAGCACCAGGATCAGAAGGAACCAGGCCAGTTCCAGGTACAGCGATGCCCCGTTGATGTTGTAAGGCCCGATAATGAACGAGTATATGCCAAGGATGAGCGGGATGGCAAAAGACAATCCCGTCGCTTTCAGCCGAGGATCCTCAAGCCTGATGGCAAGCGCCGAAACGAATATGTAAGATGAAAACGCCAGCAACAGAAGAAGTTGAAGCTGGTTTTCAAAGTTAAGATAAAACATGAGTAACCTCCTTGCGGGATCAAAAGCCCGTATGAAAGGGGGCGGCCATCCTTAATATATAATTACACACAATATATAACAAATATCGGCCTGTTTTTCGGTTTAATATAGCCGCCGCGCCCAAACAGTGATATAATAATCTAACTCTGAATGGCGGACTTCTTCGGCAATTATTTCAAAATAAAATGGAGCACGCTATGTTAAAATAAACGTGAAGCGGAAATCCGACGCCGGGTCCGTTTCACTTTCCCAGTAAAGTTTTGGAGGGATCGTCCATGGAATCGGGCACAGTGAAAACTACCGCGGAAAAGCTCGCGGAGAAGGACGGTATAACCTTTTACCGCATAAATTCCGAGAAATTCAAGACAAACCGTGTTGACATATTCTTTCTCGACCGCCTGGAAAGGCAGCGGGCATCGGCAAATGCCATCATACCCTCGGTGCTCAAGAGGGGATGCAGCAAATTCGAGACCCAGAGGGAACTGGAAGCGCGCCTTGAAGAGCTTTATGGCGCAGTGGTGGACGGCGGCTGCAGCAAGAAGGGTGAAACCCAGATCGTCAGTTTCCATATGTCCCACATAGCCGACAGCTATACCAGCAGCCGGGACAATCTGTTCGACCAGTGCAGCGAGCTCCTTATGTGCATCCTCCAGAATCCTGTGGCGGAAGACAACGGGTTTAAGGTCCCAGTTTTCAGACAGGAGCGGGATAACCTCGTAGACTATATAAGAAGCCGTATCAACGACAAGATGAGATTTTCCTTCCTGAGGTGCATAGAGGAGATGTGCAGCGGCGAAGCCTTTGCCATACCTGATGAGGGCTACGAGGAAGACGCGCTTCTTTTAACCCCCCAGAAGACCTTCGCGATTTACCGGGAGATGGTCGAGTCCTATCCCTGCTATGTATATATGTCCGGCTCCATTGACGACGGGAGTGCGCAGCGGTTTATCGAACAGTTTTCCCAGGTTGCCCGCGCCGGCATCAGGAAGGTTGAGTTCCCCGATGTGGCGAAAACCGTGAAAGAGGTCAGGCGCGTGGATGAGAGCATGAATGTGAACCAGGGGAAGCTTTGCATGGGCTTCAGGACCAACGTGTCCCCGTCATCCCCCGATTACTATCCGCTTGTGGTGTATAACGGCATACTGGGAGGGGATGTCCACTCCAAGCTGTTCCAGAATGTCCGCGAGAAGGCGAGCCTTGCCTATTACGCCCAGTCGGTCCTGGAAAAATACAAGGGACTCATGGTGATCATGAGCGGCATCGAGCAGGAGAACCGGGACAAGGCCGAGAAGATCATCCTAAGGCAGTTTGAGGATATGAGGGAGGGCAACATCACCCGGGAAGAGATTGATGCTACAAAGAAATCCCTCAGGACGGGCATAAAGACCATGCAGGACAGCCAGGGTGCAATCGTCGACTTCTTCCTGAGCCAGCACCTGTCCCAGGACGGTGAGGACTTTGAATCCATGGCAGAAAAACTGGAGGCCGTCACAATAGATGATGTGGTCCGGGTAGCCGGCAAGATCCAGCTGGACACCATCTATTTCCTTAAGCCCGATGGCACGCAGCCGCAGGAAGACCCGCAGGCGGAACTGCTGGACGAGCCCATGGAAGGAGGTTTCTGATATGGACTATAAAACCATCAATTATGACAGGTTAGGGGAAACCCTTTATGAATATGACCACCCTACGGGCCTTAAGGCCTTCCTTATAAGAAAACCGGGCTACAACAAGAAAACCGCGTTGTTTGCCGCCGATTACGGGTCCATCGACAATGTCTTCAAAAAGAGCGACGGGCAGGTTATGAATGTGCCCGACGGGATAGCCCATTTCCTGGAGCACAAGCTCTTCGAGCAGGAAGACGGCAACATGCTGGACAAGTTCTCGAAACTCGGGTCATCGCCCAATGCCTTTACCTCGTTCAACCAGACGGCATACTACTTCTCATGCACCGACCTTTTCGAGGAGAACTTCAGGATGCTGCTGGACTACGTCCAGAATCCCTGGATCACCGATGAGAACGTGGAGAAGGAAAAAGGGATCATCGGCCAGGAGATCCGCATGTATGAGGACAGCCCCGACTGGAGGATCTTCTTCAACCTGCTGGACTGCCTGTATGTCAACCACCCGGTCAAGCTGGACATAGCGGGCACGCTGGACAGCATCGCCAGGATCAATAAGGAACTCCTTTACGAATGTTACAATGCATTCTATACGCCAGGCAACATGGTGGTTGTCGTATCGGGGGATGTCGAGCCCGAGCCTGTGTTCACAATCGTGGATAATATGATAAAATCCAGGGAGGGGGGAAGACCCGAAAAGCGCTACCCCGACGAACCCGAAACCCTGAACATGGAATACAAGGAGCAGAAGCTCCGCGTTTCGATGCCCCTGTTCAACATGGGCATCAAGGACCCGGTTCGCCTGTCGGGTTATGAGCTTTTAAAGAGGAGAACAGCCCTTGGCATCATCCTGGCGTCCATAATGGGACGGAGCTCCGAGCTTTTCAACCGGCTGTATTACGACGGGCTCATCAATGACTCCTTCCGGTTCGATGTATCGGCGGACCAGAGCTACGGCTTCGTCAACTGGGGCGGCCAATCCTCCGACCCCGAAAAGGTTTCACGGGAGATACGCAGGGAGATCGACGCCACCGTGGAAAGGGGTATCGATCCGGCCGTTTTCGATCGCATAAAGCGGTCCCACGAGGGCGTTTTCGTAAGGACGTTCAACTCGCCCGATATCATAGCCCGGGAGGTAATGGACGCCTATTTCAACAGGACGAGCTATTTCGACCTGAGCAGGGTCTTTGAGGAGTTGGATATCGATTACACCAACGGCGTTTTAAGGGATCTGTTTGTCAGGACGCCCGCGCTGTCGGTGATAAATCCGGTATAAATGATGCAGGTTAATGGATACGGGGGTCAAGAATTATGGAACACTATATTGAGTTTCCCAAACTGTTCGGTGGAATAAGGCTGAATGTGGGACGCGAGGCTTTTGTGCTTCCCGAGTTCCTGGGAATTGGTCCCATCAGCGTGCGCTGGTACGGTATCATCATTGCCGTGGCCATAATCATTGCTCTGATCCTGGCAACCAGGCAGGCCGAGAAGTTCAAAATCAGGGAAGAGGACCTTCTGGACATGTTCCTGATCGCCCTTCCCGTATCGGTCGTATTCTCCAGGCTTTTTTACGTGGTATTTAAATTTGATGATTTCAAAAACGACCTGATACGCATCCTGTATATCTGGGAAGGCGGGGTAGCCATATACGGCGCGGTGATAGGCGCTGTGCTGTCGGTCTTCATCTTTTCCAGGATCAGAAAGATCAACATGTGGACCCTGTGCGACTTTGCCTGCGTATACCTTACCCTGGCGCAGGCCATAGGCCGCTGGGGCAACTTTTTCAACCAGGAACTCTACGGGACGGTCACTGATCTGCCCTGGGGCATGACCGGAAGCATAATCAGGGCGGAAATGGGTTCCGATCAGCTGGTCCACCCGACCTTCCTGTATGAATCCCTCTGGAATTTACTTGCCTTCTTCATCCTGCTTTCCATCAGGAAAAGGAACAGGGTGCCGGGCAGGGTCTTCGCGTCGTACCTGCTCCTGTACAGCTTTGCAAGGTTCATGCTTGAATTCCTGCGTGTGGACGACTTCCAGTCGGCCAACGATGTGCGCTACAACCAGGTTGTCGCGGCCGTGCTGTTCATTGGAGCCCTTATCTTCCTCATCGTCTCGGTTATCGTGGAGAAGACCGGAAAGAAGACCCCGGTTTACGACACGCCCAGCGCTTATGCCGATATCCTGAAGAAGCTGGATGAGGAGGAAAGCGGGGAACTGGAAGCAAATTCCCATGACACCGGGACTGTTCTGACCGATAATGGATATAGTGATGAAGCGGCGGAACCCGTCATTGACACCGGCAGCGATAAACCGGAAGAACCGGCGGAAGCGGCTGAAGCCGCCGGATCCCAGGATGAAGACGCCGGATCTGACAAGTTCGGATTCTCTGACAACGCGGAATGAGGCCTGTCCGTATGCCGACGGCTTAACCCTTGATAAACCAGCAGCGAGGTATTAAAAGCAGTCCATGTATACCATCGAGAAGAAAAAAGGACCTTCGCTGGTCAGAAATATCGACTGGTTTTTAATCGTGAATGTCATCCTCATCAACGCGATAGGCCTTATCGTGCTGCGGGGGATGTTTTCTCCTGCCCAGAAGGATATGCCCGGCGTCTTCATGAAACAGCTTATTGCCTCCATTTTGGGGATTGCTGTCATGATCATCGTAATGATCATAGACTACAAGGACCTGAGGATACTGGGTATACCGGCCTATTTCGCCACTATAGCCCTGCTTGTGGCAGTGCTGTTCTTTGGTGTGGGAAGAGAGGAGACGGGAACCAGGGGATGGCTTATGCTGGGACCATTAAGCCTTCAGCCGTCAGAGCTGGGCAAGGTTGCCATGACCATTTCCGCGGCCTACTTTTTTGAAAAACTCAAGGAGAACCGGAGCATCAAGTACTACATACTCCTTCTTGCCACTACGGCTCTGCCCATCGGCCTGGTGCTCCTGCAGCCGGACTTCGGAACAGCCATAGTCTATGTTTTCATGTTCCTGTGCATGCTTTTCGTATATGGGATCAGGTACCGCATTATTCTTATCTTCGGCGGGGCTGCGCTGCTGGGCCTTCCACTGCTGTGGTACAACGTGCTGGTTAAGGTTCTGAAGGAACACCAGATAAACCGTATACTCTCCTTCATTAATCCCGCCGCTTATGAGAACTCCAGCGCCTACCAGGTGCTCATGGCCATCCGCCATATCGGAAGGGGTCAGCTCACCGGGGTGGGTATCGGCAATGGAAGGGCGGTATACAATGTCCCGGAGGTGGAAACAGACTCCATCTTTGCGGTTGTGGGGGAAGAGTTGGGCTTTATCGGGGCTGTCGCCCTGGTGTTGCTGTTCACCGCACTTCTGCTGCGGTGCCTCTATATCGCGTGCTTTGCCAAGGACAAGTTCGGTTCCTACATGGTAACCGGGCTCATGGCCATGTTCATGTTCCATTTTGTCGAAAACGTGGGGATGAACATAGGCATCCTGCCGGTAACCGGCATACCGCTGCCCTTCATCAGCATAGGCGGTTCCTCGGTGGTGGTCAACTACCTTGCCATCGGGATAATAGTCAGCGTATCCATGCGACGACAAAGACCAATGTTCGAGGCTTAGCCCGTATTGGCCCATATACGGGGCATACGGCAAGCTCATGTTAGACGTATGGCCGGGGTGTAACAGCCCCGGTTTTTATTTGCGGGTGGGGGAAATGTGCCAAAGAATATTAAAATTTTGTTACAGAAAATCAATAAACAAAAATGTATAAATTTCTACAAATAATTTCCCGGATATATTTAGGGGATTGTAACTTATTACCATACTACATATGGTGTAGCCCGACCCTTCAGGGGGTGTTCGTGAACGAGCACCCCTTTTTTATCGGTGGTGGGAAGGCTAAATGAGAGGGTTGACGGGTGCCGATAGATGGAGTAGAATACAATGTAAGTGGAGCAAAGTGGGTGAAAGTGGTGAGTGGTTTTAACGGCAAATACACGAATACGATGGACGCGAAGAACCGCGTTTTCGTGCCTGCCGCTTATCGCCATAAGCTGGGTCAGGAGTTCATCCTCACCCGCGGTGAGGATACGAACCTTTACCTGTATCCCATGGAAGCCTGGGAAGAGTTTGAAGAAAAGGTCAAGACCCTTCAGACCAGCAGGCAGAATTATCGTGCCATTATGCGTCACTACTTCGCCAACGCTGTCACTTGCAGCCTGGACAGCCAGGGACGGATCGTGATTCCCCAGGAACTCAGGGAATGGGCCGGATTAACAAAGGAAGTTCTTTTCGCCGGAGTCGACACCAAGGTGGAGATCTGGGATCCGCAGAAGTACGAAGAAGTCACCAGCTCCTGCGACATTAACGAGATACTTGACAGCCTGCCCATCAACCTTCCGTAAAACCTGAAAGGATGAGGAATCCGGCCGTGACTTTTGAACACAAGCCAGTCATGCTGGATGAATGCATAGATTATCTTAATATACGGGCCGACGGCATATATGTGGATGCAACTGTAGGAGGCGCGGGGCATTCGTCCGGAATATTGGAGCGTCTGGGTCCGAAAGGCCTGCTGGTAGGGATAGACCAGGACCAGGACGCCATACGGGCAGCCGGACAAAGGCTGGAAAAAGTGCAGACCCAGGGACGATACGTCCTTTGCAATACGAACTTTGAAAACATAAGAGAAGTATTAGGGATGCAAAAGATAAAAGCAGTCGACGGGGTACTTATGGATCTCGGTGTTTCCTCCCACCAGCTGGATGAGGGGGAACGGGGGTTCAGCTATCAGCATGACGCACCCCTCGACATGCGGATGAACAAAAGACAAGAACGGGATGCCGCATGGGTTGTCAACAACCTGAGCCGTGAGGATCTGGCCCGGATAATCCGGGAATACGGAGAGGAAAAATGGGCCTCGCGGATAGCGGAATTCATCGTGAAACACAGGGAGATACAAAAGATAACGACAACGGGCCAATTGGCAGACATCATCAAGGCCGCAATACCGGCGGCAGCGAGAAGGACAGGCCCGCATCCCGCCAAAAGGACCTTCCAGGCTATACGCATCGAGGTCAACAGGGAACTGGAGGTCCTGGAAAAAGCCCTGGACGAGGTTATCGGGCTCCTGAAACCGGGAGGCCGGCTGGCGGTGATCACCTTCCACTCGCTGGAGGACAGGATAGTCAAGCAAACCTTCAGGGACAGGGCGCAGGGCTGCGTTTGTCCCGGGGATTTTCCCCGGTGTGTATGCGGCAGGGAACCGGAAATCAGGATCATAACAAGGAAGCCTGTGACGGCATCCAAAAGCGAGCTTGATGAAAACCCAAGGGCCAGGAGCGCAAAGCTTAGGGTCGCTGAAAAGATTTGACATACTTACGAAGCTTGTACCAAGGACAAAACTCTGACTGACAAAAGAAGAAAACCATAAGGTACAAAAGACTGCTGAAGAACAAAAGATTTAACTGATGAACAAAAGCGCAACTACGTCACAAAAGATAACTCTTGCATGAACATCAAAGATACCAAGGATATGACCCTTTACAAAAGATAACCTGATAAATGTTTACAAAAGATTAAAGAGAAAGTGTACAAAAGAAAGGCAGAGAGAGAACAGAAAAACAAACCTTACAAAAGACAAGAGCAAGTGAATGAGTGAGGCAGACCAATTTGATTTTACCCGGGGTCTGCCCCGCAAACGGCGGACCCGGGACTTCATCTCTTATGTGTCAGGGGCTGTGGCGTTACAGAATGGTACGCCACGTTGTTCTCTTTAGGGATACGTTAATTGGGAAAGAGCTAAAAAGAGAAAGCAAAAACCCGCGGGAAGCGGTCCGCCCGGTGTACGGGAAGGAAATGGTGAAGGGAGGTAAAGAGGCATGGATCACAGGATGAGTTATGTTTACGGCAGCGCAGCGCCCAAACTGCCCCAGAGGCCCGAGCAACAGGAAGTCCGTCAACCTGAGAAGATAAGGCCCAAGGCGTCGCGGGTAGCTGTTCCGGCATATGCCCATGTTCCCAAGGCCAAATTGATCTTCTGTGTCATCGCTCTGGCATTGATGAGTTTCGTCGTGCTGTACCGCTTCTCGATACTGGCGGACCTGAACACCGCCATGAACAAGATGAATGAGGAATATAACACGCTGAGGGACGAGAACAGGCTCCTGAAGGTTGAGATTGAAACCAGTATTGACCTGGATAAGGTGAAACAGGTAGCTGAAAACGAGATGGGAATGCACAAGCCCGACAAGTTCCAGGTTGTCCCGGTAAGCGTTCCCAAGAACGACTACAATGTTGTACTGGACCAGAAATACATTGACCAGGCGACCGACAGGAACGACAAACCTCTCCTTGAAGGAATACTTGATTCGATACAGGCGGCCTTTCCATGATTGGCCGCCTCTATATACCCGGCCTGAACGGACTTTCCCCATGGAAATACAAATATATCCGCCAGGCAAGGTATATATTTTATACAGAAATCAGTACGGGACCATGGATTGATATGGAGGCACATCGCGGATCAGTCCGTCGTCCTTTTTTTGCAGGAGTAACCAGATGAAAGGCAGTAACCGCAAACAAATGCCAGATAAGCACCACAGGACTGCTACGAAGGCCCCGGTCGACTTGCAAAGCGTTAGGAAGAAAAAGCAGGCAGAAGAAATCCCGAACCAGCCCAACACGGCTAAGCTTAAGAAAAGGGAGTTCTTCATGCTGATAGTCTTTACCCTGTCGCTTTTTTTCATGCTTTACAGGGTAGGCTTTGTCCAGTTTGTGAAGGGTGAGGAGTATCAGAAGAAGGCATATAATATCCAGACCCAGAAGAGACAGATCAACCCCAAGCGCGGCACCATATATGACAGGAACGGGAAGGGCCTCGCCATCAGCGCCTCGGTGGATACCGTGTCGGTGAACCCCAACGCCCTGAGAAGCGAACTGGAGGACGCGCCCGAAAAGCTGAACGATCTGGCAAAGGGCCTCGCCGAACTCCTTGACATGGACGCCGGGGACATCATGGAGATATTCTACAGGAACTCAAGGTTTGAGTTCATAAAAAGGAAGATCGACAGGGAACTGGGCGCTAAGGTGAGGGAGTTCGTCGTAAAACAGATGGGCGTGCTCAACGTGTACATAGACGAGGATTCAAAACGATATTATCCCAACGGCAGCCTGGCGGCCCATGTCCTTGGCTTTACAGGCGTTGACGACCAGGGCCTGGCCGGCATAGAATTGAAATTCGACGCCACCCTGAAAGGCATGCCGGGCAAGATAATGAGCGAGGCCGATGTCCATGGAAGGCCCATCAGGTTCAGCAAGGAACGGTATATTGAGGCCGTGGACGGGTACGATATCTTCCTGACCATAGATGAAACGATCCAGTTCTTTACCGAGAAGGCCCTTGAGCAGGCCGCCCTGGATTATAACCTCAAAAGGGGAGCCGCAGCCATCGTGATGAACCCCAACACCGGGGAGATCCTGGCCATGGCGTCCTACCCCGATTTTGACCCCAACCATCCCGACGCGAAGCCCGACTTCGTGGACAACCCGGAATGGGAAGGCTTCGGAAGCGTTGAGGATACCAATCTGCTCTGGCAGACCGTGTTCAGGAACAAGGCGGTAAACGATACATACGAGCCCGGGTCCACATTCAAGGCCATTACCGCCGCCGCGGCGCTTGAAGAGGGCGTGGTGACGCCCGAAACCAGTGTCGTATGCAAACCCTACTCCCTGGCAGGGCACACAATCAATTGCTGGCGCGTGGGGGGACACGGTCCGGAAGACTTTACCCATGCGGTCTACAACTCCTGCAACCCTGTTTTTGTGCAGGAAGCCCTGGCGGTCGGCATCGACAAGTTTTATACTTATGTAAGGATGTTCGGGTTCCAGAAGCGGACCGGGCTGGAGATATCCGGCGAGCCGACCGATGAGGAATACCGCAACCTGTGGCATAAAGATCCCAAGGAGATAGACCTGGCGGTGGCCGGGTTCGGCCAGCGCTTCCAGATAAGCCCGATCCAGCTTGCCACCGCATACTGCGCCATCGCCAACGGCGGGAACCTTATGAAGCCCATGCTGGTCAAGCAGATCGCCGACAGCAGCGGGAACATAATACAGAAGTTTGAACCCCAGGTAGTAAGAAAGGTTATCTCTGAAGAGACATCAAAAACCATCAGGACCATACTGGAGGGTGTAGTTTCTGAGGGAACAGGAAAAAATGCTTATGTGAGCGGTTACAGGATCGCCGGCAAGACCGGTACATCCGAAACCCTGCAGACCGAATCCGAAGGCCGTTACGTGGTATCGTTCGTCGCGTTTGCCCCGGCCGATAAGCCTGAGATCGTGGTCCTTGTGATGCTGGACCATCCCCAGGTGGAGATGCACTTAAGGTCCGGCGGAATACTGGCGGCGCCCGTTGCCGGAAGGCTCTGCGAGGATATCCTTGAATACCTCCAGGTGGAAAGGCAGTACAGCGAGGAAGAACTGAAGCGGATGACCGAGGAGGTATATGTGCCCAAGTTAGTCGGGCTTACAGTCGCGGAAGCCGCGGAGAAGCTCAAGGCTTACGGCCTGAAATACACCGTGATCGGCCCGCAGGATGGAAACGCTGTGGTGAAGGACCAGACACCCAAGGCCGACTTCAGCATTCCGCAGAATTCAACGGTGATCCTCTATACCGAAGGCGGACCCGGGAATAACATGGTGCCCATGCCAAACCTCATCAACAAGACCCTGGATGAGGCCATAACGGCAATGAAGAACGCCGGTCTCAACATACGCATCAGGGGCGATGGCGTCGCGCTGAAACAGCAGTATGAACCGGGTACGATGCTTCCGAAGGGCGAAGTTGTGGACGTGGAATTCATGTACCTGGTTGCGGACTAAGAGAGTTGGAATAATCAAATCGAAGCGGGCATGCGCCCGCAGGGGAAGGAAGGTTAGCATGAAACTGAAGGAACTGGTTGGATCCCTGGAAACGGTTGAGGTTCAGGGCGGAATGGACAAGGAGATAAGGGGCGTGACCTACGATTCACGAAAGGCCTTGCCCGGGTATCTCTTCGTATGCATAGACGGGTTCACCACCGACGGGCATAAATACGCCCAGCAGGCGGTGGACAACGGGGCATGCGCCCTTGTGGTGGAGAAGGATGTCAACATCATTGGCGAGGATATTACCTTGATAAAGGTTAGGAATTCAAGGAAAGCGCTGGCGCTGATATCGGCCAACTGGTTCGGCAACCCGTCCCGGAGCATGACGCTGGTGGGCGTGACCGGGACCAAGGGAAAAACCACCACAACATACATGATACATTCCATCCTGGAAAAGGCCGGCAGGACCGCAGGCCTTATCGGTACAGTGGCCAACTGCATAGGCAGGGAGAAGATACCCGCAAGGAGGACCACCCCTGAATCCTATGACCTCCAGGAGATGTTCGAGAAGATGAAGGAAATGGGAGCCGATACGGTGGTTATGGAGGTATCCTCCCAGGGGCTCAAGCTTGACCGCGTGACGGGCTGCAATTTTGACATCGGCCTCTTCACCAACTTCTCGAAGGACCATATCGGCGGGTTCGAACACCCCGACATGGAGGATTATTTCAAATCCAAGCTGATCCTCTTCAGAATGTGCAAAAAGGGCATCGTCAACGTGGATGCGGTTTATTCCAACCGTGTCCTGGACGAAGCTGCCTGCGAGGTTCTGACCTTCGGAATCGAGAAACCTGCGGATGTGCGGGCTGAGAACATTACCACCCATTCGGATTCGGTTGAGTTCGACGCCGTAACCCCATGGTTCAGGGAGCGCGTAAAGGTATCGGTTCCCGGTTTCTTCAGCGTATACAACGCCCTGGGCGCCATCGCGGCATGCGGGCTTATGGGAGTGCCTTTTGAGGCCATCAGGGACGGCCTTCTGAAGGTGCAGGTCCCGGGAAGGGCCGAGGTTGTTCCCACTCCCGGAAAGGACTACACCGTGATGATCGACTATGCCCATACCCCGGACAGCCTGGAGAATATCCTTTCCACTGTTAAGGGATTCGCCAGGGGCCGCCTTATTTCGGTATTCGGCTGCGGAGGCGACAGGGACCGCACCAAGAGGCCGCTCATGGGCGAGGTGTCGGGCAGGATCGCCGACTTCACCATAATCACCTCCGACAACCCGAGGACAGAGGAGCCAATGCAGATTATAAGGGACATCGAGGAAGGCATTAAAAAGACCGATGGCAGGTATACAGTAATAGAGGACAGGACCGAGGCCATAAGGTACGCCATGGAGAACGCTGAATGCGGCGACATAATCGTTCTTGCGGGCAAAGGCCATGAAACCTACCAGATATTCAAAGACAAAACCATACATTACGATGAACGGGAGATCGTCGAAAATATACTGAAGGAGCTTGAATGATCCATGAAGGAAATGAAAGCCGCCGATGTTTCCCGCGCAGTTGACGGACACCTGGTCGCAGATGGGAATATAATGGTCAGGAGCGTGTCCACCGACTCAAGGACCCTTGAGCCCGGCTGCCTTTTCGTGGCCATCAGGGGCGAGCGCTTCGACGGGCACAACTATATCCGGGAGGCGCTGGACAAGGGAGCGGCACTGGTTATGGCCGAAAAAGGAGCCTCCATCCCCGACGGGGTCCCTGCCGTGCTGGTGGAGGATACCCTGAAGGCGCTGGGAAGGCTGGCAGAATACCATCGCTCCCGGTTCGACATTCCCGTGGTTGCCGTAACCGGAAGCGTGGGAAAGACAAGCACCAAGGAGATGATTGCCGCCACCCTGTCGGCAAAGTTCAGGGTGCATAAAACAAAGGGCAATTTCAATAACGAGATCGGCCTTCCCCTGTCGGTGCTGGAACTTGACGACTCCCACCAGGCTGCCGTCTTCGAGATGGGGATGCGGGGCTTCGGAGAGATCGATTACCTTTCCCGGATCGTCCGGCCCGATATTGCGATCATCACCAATATCGGCATATCCCATATCGAAAGGCTCGGCTCCAGGCAGAACATCCTGAAGGCCAAGCTGGAGATCATCCACTGGCTGAAGGACGACGGCCATGTGATACTCAACGGTGATGACGAACTGCTTTCCGGGCTTCGCGGCCTGCTTGAACAGAAAACACTTTTCTATGGGATGGACGAATCCTGCGATGTGCGGGCGACCGACCTTCTCTCCAAAGGGGAAGAGGGCGTCAGCTTCTCGGTCAGGTACAGGAACCGGGAACACCGGTATTTCGTTCCTGCGCCGGGGATCCATAACGTGCAGAATGCCCTTGCCGCCATCAGCACCGCGCTGGTGCTGGGCTTTGACGATGAAACCATTGAAAAGGGCCTGCTGGAATATTCCGGCGACCGCATGCGCATGAACATTACCGAAACGGACGGCATCAAGGTGATAAACGACGCCTATAACGCGGCTCCCGCCTCGGTCAGCTCGGCCCTCAGGGTCCTCTGCGAGATCGGCGCCAACAGGCGCAAATGGGCAGTACTGGGGGATATGCTTGAGCTGGGGGACTGGGCTGAGGATGCCCACAGGGAAATAGGCATGCAGGTTGCCGAGGCCGGGATAGATTACCTGGTCGGGGTCGGGGACCTGGCACGCTGGTATGTGGAAGGAGCCCTCGACCATGGCATGCCGCTGGAAAACACCAGGTTGTTCCAGGATGCCGATGACGCACGGAGCTACATCAGCCAGAGAATCGCCAGGGGCGATGTGATCCTTTTCAAGGGCTCGCGGAAGATGAACCTTGATGTCCTTGCCGCAAAGCTTTTTGAAGGCAGGGCTTCAGGATCGCAGGATACCTGAGCGCAGGATAAGAGAGGTTAAAACAATGGGTAAAATCTTTGGCATAATACCGCACCAGGTGGCGGCCTATCTCATATCGCTCGCCATGGCAATAGCCCTTGCAAGGATCCTGATCCCCTTTTTCCGGCGGATCAAATGCGGCCAGCCCGAAAGGGAGGAAGGCCCTGAGTCCCACAAGGTGAAAAGCGGGACACCCACCTTCGGCGGGCTTATATTCCTTATCCCCATGGTGCTGGTGGGCGGCTGGTACGCGCTGAAGGACCACCGCATCCTGGTCCTGATACTGGTGACCCTGGGGTTTGGCGCGATCGGCTTCTTCGACGATTACCTGAAGGTTGTAAAAAAGCATAATACGGGGCTTACACCCAGGCAGAAGATGATGGGCCTGTTGATCGTGTCCGGCGCATTTACCTGGTATGCCGTAACCTATATACCCGCAGCCAGCACGCTGGTCATCCCTTTCATAGGGCTTAAGGCCCCGCTGGCGCTGCCCGTGGTGGCCGCCGTGCCGTTTTCCATATTTGTACTGGTGGCCTTTTCCAATGCCGTCAATCTCACCGATGGACTTGACGGGCTGGCAGGCACGGTTACCACGTTTGTTCTCCTGTTTCTCACCATTATGTCCGCCTTCAACAGCGACTGGGGCTATATCAGCACCTTCTGCGCCATTCTTGCCGGCGGGCTCCTGGGATTCCTAATTTTCAACCTGCACCCGGCAAAGATTTTCATGGGCGATGTGGGGGCGCTGGCCCTCGGCGGAGCCCTGTCGGCCATGTCGCTTATGACGGGCACGGCCATCTACCTTGGGATTGCAGGAATAATATATGTGGCCGAGGCATTATCTGTAGTGATACAGGTTGCCTGGTTCAAGAGGACCAAAAAGAGGGTATTCCTTATGGCTCCTCTGCACCATCATTACGAGTACAAGGGATGGAAAGAAACCAAAGTGGTAACGGTATTCGCGCTGATTACCATAGTGTCCGGCGCCATAGCCGTGCTGCTCCTTTAAGGCTTAATGACCCGGGTATGTTTCCCGGGAAAAGCCACACCGCTGAAATGCTCTCAGCCGGCAGGGCGGCTTGTGTTCACCGGCGAAAAAGGATGATCGCATGATGAGAAAAAGGGAATATGACTTCTGGCTCCTCCTTACCGTCATAATACTCCTGGCCATAGGTGTGGTCATGGTTTTCAGCGCCAGTTCCTATTATGCGGGTTTAAGGCATAACAACAAGTTCCACTACCTTGTCCGGCAGCTGCTTTGGAGCGGTGTGGGCATTGCCTGCATGCTGTTTGTTTCAAACATCGATTACCGCAGGCTGGCGATAATCTCGCCCGTCCTGATGCTGATAAGCATAATCCTTCTGATCCTTGTGGCAATACCCGGCATAGGCACAAAATCCAACGACGCAAGGCGCTGGTTCAACCTGGGCTTTACCACATTCCAGCCATCGGAGCTCATGAAGCTTTCCCTGATCATGTTCCTCAGCTTCAGCCTGTCCAAAAACAACGGCAAACTGCGCTATTTCTTCAAGGGGCTTGTGCCGTATCTTCTGATAGTAGGTTTTGTGGACGCCCTGCTGCTCCTTGAGCCCCATTACAGCTGCGCGGTCCTTATCACGGCGGTTGCAATTGTCGTCCTGTTCTGCGCTGGGGCGAGGATTTTCCACTTCATTGCCATAGGCGTGCCCGCCATCGCCGGGGCTGTATACCTGATTGTCAGCTCGGAATATCGTTTGAGGCGATTTTTGGCATTCCTCGACCCATTTGCAGATCCCCAGGACAGCGGTTACCAGGTGGTGAACTCCCTGTATGCCATCGCTTCGGGTTCCATCTTCGGCCGCGGGCTGGGCAAAAGCCTCCAGAAGTACCTGTACATCCCCGAGCCCCAGAACGACTTTATCTTCTCCATAGTGGCCGAGGAACTGGGCTTTGTCGGGGCATTCACGGTGATAGTCCTGTTCCTTCTGCTCATCTGGCGCGGCATCCGCATTTCCATGAACGCGCCCGATATGATGGGAAGCCTTATGGCCATCGGCATCACGTCGCTGATAGCCATTGAAACCATAGTCAACATCGCTGTTGTAACCGCCACCGTGCCCGTTACGGGCATGCCCCTGCCATTTATAAGCTATGGGGGAACATCTCTTCTGTTCCATCTCATGGGCATGGGAATACTTCTCAACATCTCCAGGAACAGCGCGAACAACCTCACCCCCGTGAGGGGATCCGAACTCATCAGGCGCGCCCGCCAGGGCGAGAACTAAACCAAGGGGACGGTTCAGACCAGGGGGACGGTTCCGGTGGTCTCAGACCACCGGAACCGTCCCCCTGGTCTGGTTTCCGGACACGCTTCCAGTAACAGGATTTTCCCGGAAGCATATTATGAAATGTATTAAATACTTCGCTTCCGGGGGTGTTTTGCGTGAGCAATCTCATTATAACCGGAGGTTCGCGGCTTTGCGGCATCATCGAGGTGCCCGGGGCCAAAAACTCTGTTCTGCCGGTACTGGCTGCTACGCTCTTGAACAAGGGTACCAGCATCCTTGAGAATTGCCCCGAACTGGACGATGTGACCACCATGTTGGAGATACTCGAAGCCCTGGGCTGCGGTATCCGCAGGAAAGGAAGCAGGATAGAGGTTGATGCCTCTCAGTTGACAGCCAGCAGCATCCCCGAAGAACTGGCTAAAAAAATGAGGTCATCCATCATCATCCTGGGCTCCCTGCTGGCCAGATGCGGCGAAGCGTACCTGAGCTATCCCGGCGGATGTGAGATTGGCATGCGGCCGATCGACATGCATTTGAAAGCCCTTATGCAGATGGGAGCCAAGGTAGACGGCATAAGCGACGGCATGCTGCGCTGCAGGGCGGAAAAGCTTACGGGCTGCGAGATACTGCTGGATTACCCCAGCGTGGGAGCGACAGAAAACATCATGCTCGCGGCCAGCATGGCCGAGGGTGAGACCATTATCCAAAACGCTGCGAAAGAGCCTGAAATCGATGACTTACAGGCTTTTTTAAGGAAGATGGGCGTCAATGTTTCAGGCGCCGGAACGGGTGTAATACGCATCCAGGGGGCACGTAAGATAAAGGCGGAACCGGTGCACAGGATAATACCCGACCGCATTGTGACCGGGACCTATCTGGCCGCCGCGGCTGCCACCGGGGGCAGCATAGTGGTCACAAATGTCATATACGACCATGTGGGTTCTGTGCTGTACTGTCTCAAGCGGTGCGGGTGCAGGATAAAGAATTATTCGGGAAACGTGATCGCGTTGGAATCCAGCGGCCGTCTGACAGCCCTGGACCTGGTCAGAACCTCTCCATACCCGGGTTTTCCCACCGATATGCAGCCACAGCTGGTAGCGCTGCTATCCAAGTGCAAGGGTACCAGTGTGGTTGTTGAAACCGTCTTTGAGAACCGTTTCCGTTACACCGAGCAACTGATGAAGCTTGGCGCTGATATCACCATCCAGGGCAGGACTGCGATTATACGCGGAGTTGATAAGCTCAAGGGCGCGCAGCTTGAAGCCCGCGACCTGAGGGGCGGGGCCGCGCTGGTCATCGGCGCCCTGTCTGCCGAAGGCACATCCAGCATATCGGGCGTAGGATACATAGACAGGGGCTATGAGAGGATGGAAAAGGTGCTGTCCAGCGTAGGGGCGAATATCAGGAGGGTTGAAGCCTGAAGCTGTTATTTCCCCCTTCTCTCTGGTATAATATGCATATAGGTGAGGTGCCCATGAGCCGCGGAAAGAAACGAAGGAAGAAGCTGATTAAAGTACTGCTGCTGATGCTGCTGGTAATTCCGGTACTCCTGGTAGTTATGCTTCTCTTTACGCCTTTTTTCAATATCACGGACATCCGTGTCGAGGGCGCCGGGTTTTACACCCAGGAGGAGATCAGGCTTGCATCGGGGATTGCCCCGGGCGAAAACGCATTTCGGAAAATCAGGTTTTCTCCCGAGGCAATCCTCGGTTTAAGGCTCCTTGACGCGGAGGCGGCCATCGAAGCCCTGCCCCGGATAAAGGATGCAAGGGTTTTCATTATTTTCCCCAACCAGGTGGGCATAAGCGTTACCGAGCGATCTCCGTCGGTCTACCTTTCCTATCTTGGAAGCTACCTGACCGTGGACGCTGAGGGCTATGTCCTCGAGGTCAGCAGGGACGAGCCTCCCGCAGGTCTCAAGGAACTTCGCGGCATCGACTTCACCAAGTACTCGGTGGGACAGCAGCTTGAAACCGCGGATGTGGGGCATGTCCGGATAGCCGACAACATTGTCAGGGCGATCAGAAAATCCGACGAAAATTCGGAATTCCTGTTATGGCCCGTAGTGGACTGGATCGACGTTGTAGATGACAATACGGCCATGATGTCCTATGACAACCGGGTTGTGGTGAGGTTCGACCCCACTGACAGGCTCCAGTATACCATTGATTTTTCCAAGCAGATCTTTTTTACTAAAATAAGCGCGACAGAGCGGGGAAGGCTTGAGTTCATCCGTGGCCAGAACCCGAGTTTTATTCCGGATTGAGGTGGTAATTATGATTCCCATTCTTGGACTGATTGCCGGACTGATCATCGGCATATTTCTTCCGTTCCACATTCCGCAGGCATATTCCAACTACGCGGCGGTGGCCATCCTTGCAGCCCTGGACTCGGTACTGGGCGGATTCTCGGCCTCGCTGGACGGCAAGTTCGATATCAAGGTCTTCCTCTCGGGCTTCTTTGGGAACTCCCTCCTGGCGGCGCTGCTCGCCTTCATCGGGGACAAGCTGGGGATCCAGTTGTATCTTGCTGCCGTATTTGCCTTTGGAAACAGGATATTAATAAACTTCGGCAATATAAGAAGGAAACTGCTTAAGCTGGACGAACTGAGATAAATACAATATATACCGTATAAGCAGGCAAAATTGATGAAAAAAGCCCAATATATTGATGCCGAAAGGGTAAAAATTTGAAAGAAATCATTGCGTTTGGCAGGCTTTGTTAATATAATGGTATTAGATAAATAAACAAGCTGCTGTGTCCGGCTTCATACCAGTTCGGGATAACATTTTACTTACGATAACTGATAAAGGGGGACACAAAAGTGTTGGAGTTTGATATTGATATGGACAGTTTTGCACGTCTTAAGGTCGTGGGTGTCGGGGGCGGCGGTAATAACGCCGTGAACCGCATGATCAGCGCCGGTCTCCGCGGCGTGGAGTTCATTGCCGTAAATACGGACAAACAAGCGCTATTCCTATCGCAAGCCAATACGAAGATCCAGATTGGAGATAAACTCACAAAGGGCCTGGGAGCCGGGGCTAACCCGGAGATCGGTGAAAAGGCCGCCAATGAAAGCCGTGACGAAATCGCCATGGCCATCAAGGATGCCGATATGGTCTTTGTGACAGCCGGCATGGGCGGCGGCACCGGAACCGGTGCGGCGCCCGTCATCGCGCAGATCTCGAAGGAACTGGGAATCCTTACGGTGGGCGTGGTAACGAAGCCCTTCACCTTTGAGGGCAAGAAGCGTATGCAGCACGCCGAGCAGGGTGTGGAAGCCCTCAGGGGCGTGGTGGATACCCTGGTTACCATCCCCAACGACAGGCTTCTCCAGATAGCCGACAAGAAGATGTCCCTGGTAAAGGCCTTCAGCCTGGCGGACGATGTTCTGCGTCAGGGCGTCCAGGGCATATCCGACCTGATTGCCGTTCCCGGCCTCATCAACCTGGACTTCGCGGACGTTAAGACCATCATGCAGGATACCGGGCTTGCCCACATGGGCATAGGCAGGGGAACCGGCGAGAACAAGGCTGAAGAGGCTGCGAAGCAGGCTATAACCAGCCCTCTGCTGGAAACCTCCATTGACGGCGCCAAGGGTGTTCTCATGAATATTACCGGCGGTCTGGACCTCGGCCTGCAGGAAGTCAACCAGGCTGCGGAACTGATCCAGGCAGCAGCCGACCCGGATGCGAATATCATCTTCGGCGCGGTCATCGATGAGAACCTGAAGGACGAGATCATCATCACGGTTATCGCCACAGGGTTCCACCAGGGAGCCGAGTTCAGGAAGCCTGAACGCCTGTTTGCCATAGGCGCCGGCGGACAGAAAACCGAGACCCCGGCCAAGAAGCTGGTAGTCGACGAGGACAGCGACGGGCCCGAGATTCCTACATTTCTCAAGAGAAAAGGATTCAGGTGAGGTTGACAGGGCAGCCCGCTCCGTGTAAAATGTAAAGCGCACTGTCACTCTGGCATTGCGAACGTGAATTATGTCATTGCAAGCCCGGCTAAGCCGGGCGTGGCAATCTCATATTTCGCCACCATGGCTCAGCTGGTAGAGCAGCGCATTCGTAATGCGCGGGTCAAGGGTTCGAGTCCCTTTGGTGGCTCCAGGAATATACTCCCATTGCATAAATGCAGCGGGAGTTTTTCATATGTTTTTGTTAATGTTCCCAATAATGCGGAACAGAAAGGTTTTCTCCTTGCCTTTTTCCCGGATTTGGCTTATCGTAATACTAATGACTCCTTATGACCTGCTCATATAAAGGCCGGCATGGAAAACCTATCTGTCATACAATACTGTCAAAGAAGGTATGGTAGTATGGACAAGGTAAGAGAGTTTCTGAGGAAAAAGGACATCATATTCTCACTTCGCCGCTACGGCGTGGACGCCTTTTCTGCCATGGCCCAGGGTTTGTTCTGTTCCCTGCTCATCGGCACCATTATAAACACCGTCGGAACCCAGGCAGGACTGCCGTTTTTGAATACCATAGGAGGCTTTGCCGTAAAGGTATCGGGGCCTGCCATGGCCATTTCAATAGGACATGCATTGCGCTGTCCTCCCCTTGTGCTGTTCTCCCTTGCGGCAGTCGGATTTTCGGCAAACGACCTTGGAGGAGCCGGCGGCCCGCTTGCCGTATATGTGATAGCCATTCTGGCAGCGGAGATGGGTAAGCTGGTTTCAAAGGAAACCAGGATAGATATCCTCGTAACTCCGCTGGTAACTATTTTTACAGGAACAGTGCTCTCGGTGTTCATAGCCCCGGCTATAGGGACCGCCGCCAACTGGGTGGGACAGGTTATCATGTGGGCAACCGAGCAGCAGCCATTTATCATGGGCATCCTGGTATCGGTCATTGTGGGCATGGTCCTGACGCTGCCCATAAGCAGCGCCGCCATATGTGCAGCGCTTAACCTCACCGGCCTGGCAGGGGGCGCCGCACTGGCGGGATGCTGCGCCAACATGGTGGGATTCGCCATTATGTCCTTCCGTGAGAACCGCTGGGGCGGGCTCATTTCCCAGGGACTCGGCACATCCATGCTGCAGATGGGAAATATCGTCCGCAACCCCCGGATATGGATTCCCGCCATCGTAACAAGCGCCGTCACCGGGCCTATAGCCACATGCGTGTTCAGGCTTGAAATGAACGGCCCCGCCGTGGCTTCCGGAATGGGGACCTGCGGATTGGTAGGTCCCATCGGTGTATATACCGGCTGGGTTGATGATATCGCAAAGGGGCTCAAACAGGCCATCACTGGCTTTGACTGGACAGGATTGATACTGGTTTCCTTCATTCTCCCGGCTGTTATCTGCTGGGCGCTGGGGCTTGTATGCCGGCGCATCGGCTGGATCAGGGAAGGGGATCTGAAGCTTGATTAAACCCTTTATAATTTGACAATTACATGGCATATCAATACAGCAATGCACCCCTGAAGTCTGAATGGCCTTGGGGGTTTTTATCGCTCATTAAACCTTTTTTCAGCATCTTGAGTCATCCTCACGATGCCCTTTTTTGTATTTATTGACTAAATCATCGTTATCCTGCAAATGTATGTCGCACTGTTCTGGAAAATCATCGACAGCTTTCAGGCAGGAAATTCTGAGACCAGGTATATAATTCCACCATAGCGGAATAAGCGCCAACGGCAAACGGGATGAGCATTTGTGAATAGCTCTCCTGTCCTGCCGAAGGGGCTTATGCGCTGTTTTATTCCAGAACAGATTGTAAAAGGGACGGGATGAAAATGAGATTCAAGAGGACTGTTTTTCTTCTGATGACCATCATGATGCTGTTTGCTTTGCTAAGCCTGCCAGTGACCGCAACCATTGACACTGACACGTTCATGTATTATCTAAAGCTGGATTACAACGCAGAGGGAGGCAGCGTCTGCCTTAACGGTTTTTATTTTGCGCCTGGGACTTATAATTTCTATTCTGGTGCAATCATAAACATAACGATTACCCCGGCTGACGGCTATGTCATTAAGAGCATTACTTCTGAAAAGCGATATCCAGTTTACGTAACTGACATCATTACTGATTTCGTTCCCACGCAAAGCTATTGCATGAGCAAGATGATGTATTGCAACAGGGTTATTACAGTGGAGTTCGCCAAAATCTGCACGGCCACTGCGCTTGCAAGCCCTTCGGAGGGCGGGACCGCCACGGTGAACGGTGAAACTTCGATAACTGCTTCCGCGGGAACAGAGGTGGTATTCCAGGCCGAACCAAACAGTGATGACGGCTGGTATTTCGCAGGATGGTATACGCCTATGCCCGTATTGGAAGCCTATTCCATTGCAAGCAGCGATGAAGATGATGGACTGGTTCTTGTCTCGATGGATAATCCCTATAGCTTTGTCATCAATGAAGATGCCTTGCTGGTGGCTGTATTTAAACAACGCATCTATAATGTTGGCATCGAAATCATTGGCGAGGGCACGGTAACAGGCGCGGGCGAGTACTCCCATGGAGAATACCTGAACCTTACCGCCACACCGGCATCAGGCTGGCGCTTTGAAAACTGGTATTACCAGGACGAGGCCTTTAACCCCGTTGAGTATCGCGTGACAACCGATATGGCTATTACAGCCAAGTTCGTCGAGGATCAAAAGACGGATACCCAACCGAGGGCAAGGCCTGTTGACAACGAGGAGACCAGGTATTCACTGAATATTTCTGTCGAGGGACCAGGCTCCGTATCGCCTGGACCAGGAACGCATTTCTACTATAAAGACATGACCGTTGTCCTGGTTCCCACCCCAGAGCCCGGAGCCATTTTCCTTGGGTGGTTCGGCGAGGATGGCAGCGATATAGTGGACAATACAGTATTGATGAATAAGAATAAAACTATTATCGCCCGTTTCGAAACGAGGGAAGAGGTGCAGCTTCTCGCGGAGCCGGAGCAGGAACCTGTCCCGGAGGAATATGCAATCACCATTCCGGATGATGATATACCCATATCCAGCCCGGTTCTCCCCAGGACAGGCGGTATCCCGCTGGAATTCCTTATAACCTCGGGAGGCCTCATGATAGCAGGGGGTATTGCTGTCGGAAAGAAAAAGAACAGGCGCTGAGCATCAGCAAACCCGTTGGATAAGGTAATCAACTGAGAAACAAGATGAATGCGGGTGTGTCTGAAAAGACGGACACACCCTTTCTTATATGCGCAGTCATTCATAATCATTGCTGCAGATGGGAGATGCTGTTTCTTAACCCCCGGGTATGGATTGATCCGGGTGTCCTTCATTCTCCCGGCTGACATATGCCATGTACCAAGACCTGACTCCTGCGCATCGGCCGGATCTGGGAAGGCAGCCTGAAGCCAGATTAAGGAAAACATATTTACAACCTTGCATGTAATGTTATAATAAATATAGTATGTTAGTACATAACTCAATAATACCTGTTTCTATCTTCCGATTTCTGGCCTTTTTTATTGATTTGTTATGACATAATGTTTATAATAGAACTAAAATAGCAGTAAGGGGATTGTGGTATTGAAGGTACTGTATAAAAAACTGACCGATGAGCTTAAGAGCAAGATAGACAATGGAGAGCTTGTTGAAGGCGATATGCTTCCGAAAGAAACCGAATTATGCAAGATATATAATGTGAGCCGGCCAACCATACGGGCGGCTCTTATGCAGCTTGTCAACATGGGTTACCTGGTGAGGATCAAGGGCAAGGGCACTTTTGTCAGGAAGGCCCAGATACTCGAAAAAACGACCCTTTTCATAGAAAGCTTTTACGAGGAGGAAAAGGACAGGATAAAGACTGAAGTCCTGGAGTTTCGCACAGTACCTGCAGAAGAGCATGTTGCCAGGGTGCTTGAAGTAAAGCCGGGTGATCCGGTAACCAAGCTGACAAGGCTCCGCTACCTTGAAAATGAATTTGATACAGGCCCCATAGTCTATACAGTTTCATACTTTTTGGACGAGTTGTCTTTTATTCAGTACTACGACCTGGAGAAGCAAACCATTGACACGACATTAAGGCAGCATGGTATTTATCGTGATGTGGTTGAAAAGGAGATTATGACAGAATACCTGGATGCGAAGAAAAGCAGGCTCATGGGTGTTAATGAAAACGATCTTGCGCTCTTTGTAAAGGCGATTATATGGGATAAGACCGGAAGAAAGATCGAATATGCGGAAAGCAGCTATCCTGCGCACAGAAACAGGTTCATTCTGCGTGTAAGACTGTAGCTCTTTAATACTATCTTTACATAATCAGATCATTTCAAACAGGTATTAAGGCAAACAAAGCAGGCCCTGCCGGCCATATGCAATAATACATAAAAAACGGCAGGGCCTGCTTGATTTGTCATGTCCTACTTTATACATATAAATTACCAAATATACTAACATGTAAGAATCCGTCGGATGGAAACAAGCCTATATTCTTGATTTATGTAATACATACTGATTAAATCGCCATATTTGTTGACAGTATGTATGCTATATGTTATATTCGTAGTAAACACGGATCTAATATGTTTATATTTATTCATCTGTTTGCCTATAATTATGCGTTGCATCGGAGGTTTGAAGTTTATTATGTCAGTACATAAGGAAAAGAAGCATTATGATGTCGTTGTGGTCGGCGGAGGCATGTCAGGGGTTTGTGCTGCAATAGCAGCTGCGCGTCACGGAGCCAGAACAGCCATTATTCAGAATCGTTCCATGTTTGGAGGCAATGCAAGTTCTGAAATCCGTATGCATATCGTTGGGGCAAGCTGCCACGCTTCAAAGCAAAATCTCAGCGAAGGCGGCATTCTCATGGAAATCCTTCTGGCCAATAAGGCGCGGAACCCGAACCAAAACTTTTCAATATGGGATACGGTCATCTGGGAGAAGGTCCGCTACCAGGAAAACCTGGACATGTATCTTAATACAAATCTGGATGACGCCATAACCGAGGGCAACGTGATCAAAAGCATTATCTGCCATCAGAATACAACCGAAACCGAGTACGAGATTACTGCAAAGATCTTCATTGACGCCACCGGTCACGGTACATTGGGGGTTCTGGCAGGCGCCATAAGCAGGATCGGCAGCGAGAGCAGGTATGAGTTCAATGAGCCTAATGCCCCTGAAGAGCCAAATAACTATACAATGGGCAATACACTGTTGTTCAAGGCTATAGACAGGGGAAGACCTGTAAAGTTTATAAAGCCGTTCTGGGCTTATACATTTACCGAAGAGGATCTGAAACACAGGCCCCATCTTAATGAAACCACAGCAATGGCCGACGGCGGCGATTTCGTGGAGGATGACGTGGAGAAGACAAAAGGGCTCCCCCATTTTTCAACCGTTGATTCAGGCTATTGGTGGATAGAGCTTGGCGGCAAGTATGATGACATAATCAAGCAGGCCGAAGATATCAGGGACGAACTTCTGAAATGCGTTTACGGCGTATGGGACCATTTGAAGAATTGCGGAGACCATGGCCTTGATAACTATGACCTGGACTGGGTGGGAATAGTGCCCGGGTACAGGGAAAGCAGAAGGCTTGAAGGCGACTATATACTCACCGAGAATGACATCCGATCGAACCGGATATTCGATGATGCGGTTGCCTATGGCGGATGGGCAATGGACGAACATACACCGGGCGGCATAATGGACTTTGACAAGCTGCCGTCACGCATATTCAACTTTGAAGGCTGCTACACCATTCCATACCGCTGTTACTACAGCAGGAACATATCGAACCTTATGATGGCCGGGCGCGATATCAGCACCTCAAAAATGGCCTTTGGGTCCACCAGGGTCATGGGCACCTGTGCCATTGGCGGCCAGGCCGCAGGCACTGCCGCAGCCCTTGCTGTAAAGCACAACTGCACACCGAGGGAGCTGGGGCAGCAGAGAATCGCTGAATTGCAGCAGACCCTGCTCAGGGACGACTGCTTCATCCCGGGATTCAGAAACAATGACGAAAAGGATTTAGCCAGGCAGGCGAAAGTTACGGCAACCAGCCATATCGAGGGCTGCGGGCCTGAGAACACAATCAACGGTATATCCAGGACAACCGAGTCAGGTCTGAATTATTGGGAATCTCAGCCCATCGGGGAAAAAGGGGAAAGCATCACTTTTGCCCTTAACAAAAAGTCAGAGTTAAAAGAGGTCAGGATATACTTCGATCCCAACTTCACCAAAGAGATCATGCCTTCCCTTACCAAGACCGTCCTGGACAGACAGGTTGAAGGTATGCCCATTGAGCTTGTCAGGGATTATAAGCTGGAATGCATAAGCGGTGAAGCAGTAGTTTATTCCAGGGAAGTAATCGGCAATGTTCAGCGCATGAACATTCTGGACATCCCGGAAGGTATAGCCTGCGACAGCGTAAGGATTACGGTTTATAAAACCCATGGATATCCTGCTGCCCGGATTTTTGAAGTAAGGATCTATTGATTGTAACGCCAGCAGCCGCACGGATAGGGTGAACGATTGATGAACGCACTGGCAAAAATGGAAAACAACAAAATTGACGAGTACATGTTCAGTTGGAAAAACTACTTCCGCAGCATCTGGGACGAGTTGTTCATGCTTGTGCGATTTAACCTAATGTTTGTCCTGTGCTGTATACCCGTAGTGACCATACCTGCTGCCATTACCGCCATGCACTATGTTTTCGTGCGCATTGCCAGGGGGGAGAAACCGAGTCTCAGGAAGGATGCACTGCCGGTATTCAAACGTGAGTTCGCCAGATCCCTGCTGATGGGTGTCATGATACTCATTGCACTGATGGTATCCGTAACAAGTTTTCTTTTCTATATCCGCCTTGCCGCGGGAAACATCCTGTTTATGGCGCCTGCCGTCATAAGCGGATCAATTGCGCTGCTGGTATTTTTAATGAGCTTTTACATTTTCACCATGCTGGCCTTGCTGGATTTACCACTGAAGGCCATCATCAGGAACGCTTATATGCTTGCAATCCTGAATATCAAGTACAGCCTGTGCGCGGGTATATATATTCTTTTCATCGCGGGCATAGGAGTGCTGCTGTTTCCTCATACAGTGCCTCTCAGCCTGATGGTGCTATTCTCGCTTGCAATATTCACCGCAGCCTATTTTTCATATTACGGGATAAACAAATACATTCTAAAGAACAGGGATAATGATGCAGACACACCAGATGCAATGGAATCTGTTGCAGGTTTATCTGGCATCAAAAAGGGGGGTGAACTTGCCGGGTCAGATATTTCAGATCAAGTCGTCTGAGAGGCTATTAGCCTTTGTTGAACATTTAAGGAGGGAGAAAACATGAAGAAAATTCTAAGCGTATTATTAATCGTTGTCCTGGCCGCAGGTTTATTAGTCGCTTGCGGAGGAAGCCAGGCGCCTTCCCAGACCCAAAGCCCTGGGGCAACCAATGCACCTGAAACAAAATCTCCGGATCAAGGTTCTTCGGAAAAGGTTACATTGACTATTGCAATCTGGGGTGATGAAAACAGGAAGAAGACCTTTGAAGAACTCTTTACAGGCTTTGAGCAAAAATATAACTGTGATGTTGTTGTAAACCTCGTAGCATACCAGGATTACGCTACAAAGCTCGCTACCCAGCTTACAGCCGGCAACGCTCCCGATGTTGTATGGCTGGCTGACGGTATGGAAAGACAGTTCCTCGAAAGCGGCAACCTTGTTGACATATCCTCATATGTGAAGAACGATCCTGACTACAACTACGCAGACTTTTACGAAACAGCCATGTCAGCCATTACTGATGGGGATAAGGTTTTCGGCATACCTTTCTCTTTCGGCCCGCGTGTCGTTTACGTAAACAAGACCCTGTTTGAGAAAGCAGGCGTCAAGCTGCCTTCAGAGTATCTTGCCGAAGGCAAATGGACCTATGAAACCATGTATGAACTGGCCAGGAAACTGACAGATAAATCCAAGGGCCAGTATGGTCTGAAACTGTGGGATACCAGTTCCGCGACCAACTATGTATATGCGTTCTATGATCTGGTTCTGGCCTATGGCGCCGACTACTTCAACAAGGACACCACTGACTTTACCCTCAACACCCCTGAAGGCATAAAAGCGGTTCAGGCAGTGTACGACGTAATCTACAAGGATCAGAGCCATCTGAAGCCCGGCGATGCCACCGAGTTTACCGCCGGAACCATAGCCATGGCCAGGAGCACTTTCAGCTATGCCAAGACCATCAAGGGACAGAATGTGGACTTTGAATGGGAAGTGGTGCCTGTTCCGACGGGACCTGATGCCGATGCGCCGGTTATCACCGGATTTGCCTACTACAGCGTTACCACGAACTCCAAGAATCCCCAGCTGGCAGCTGAGCTTGTGAAGTACATGACCACCATTGACATGATGAAAACCATGGTCAACACATTTGTCGCACCGCGTGCATCCCTGCTCAATTCTGACGAGTTCCTGCAGCAGGAAGGCGGAAAGCCGACGAAGGAAGAAATACTGAGATCCTTTGTCGCACCCATTGAGGAACGCGGCCTGAGGCCCTATCCTGCACACAAGAACTTCACAAAGATACAGGATCAGATCACCATGGACTTCGACAACTATTTTGCAGGGGTTTATTCTTCCGCTGAGGAAATGGTTAAGGCCATGGAACAGGCTGTGAGGGCATTGCTGAACCAGTAATGCCTGGATGAGTTCATCTATTCACGATGTATGTTACCTGCGCCGTCAATGGCGCAGGTAACATGCCATAATACTGGGGGCAAGTTATGAAAAGCAAATCAAAGCTGTTCGACAAAGAGCAGTTATGGGGATACAGCTTCATCTCCCCGATGCTCATAGGATTCATTGTAATAAGCCTGTTACCCATCATAGCCACCATTGTCATCAGTCTTACCAACTGGGCAATGCTGAACAATGATGTAAAGTTCATAGGCTTTGAGAATTACATGAAGCTGTTCAATGATCCGTTGTTCTATAAGGTTGCAAAGAACACGTTTTTGTTTACCCTGCTGCTGATACCATCCAACCTGGTGCTCACTCTCGGACTGGCATCGCTGCTGAGGGATAATTTCAAGGGTGTGGGATTCTTCAGAACAGCAGTTTTCACACCTGTTGTCACCACGGTTGTTGTTTGGGGTATACTGTGGAAATATATCTTTCAGACCGACAATGGCCTGGTAAATACCCTTTTGAGCATGATAAACGTACAGGGTCCGCAATGGCTGTACAATGCCAACCTGGCGATACCGGTGGCGGTATTTGTTACCCTTGTAAAAGGACTCGGACTGAATACTGTCATTTTCATAGGCGCGATGAAGGATGTGCCTACCATGTATTACGAGGCCTCAGAAATTGATGGAGCCTCCAAAATGAGACAGTTCTTCAGCATCACGCTGCCTTCCATCGCTCCATCCATATTTTTGGTCACCATCATAACGATGATCGGCTCATTGAAGGTATTTGCCCAGATCGACACATTAACTGGGGGAGGTCCGGGGACAAGTTCCTTTGTCTTCGTCTACTATATTTACCAGCAGGCCTTCAAATACTATAACTTCGGCTATGCATCCGCAATATCGGCAGTACTTTTCTGCTTGATCGTTATATTGACGATTATCCAATGGAAATTGAGAAAGAGATGGGTGTATCATGAGAACTGATTCTGAAAGGGCAAGACGCGCCAAGAAAAGAAAAAAGGCAATTCATTACCTGGTTTGTTCCGTCATTGCGGTGATCATGCTGTTCCCGTTTTACTGGATGTTCACTACGTCCCTTAAGACCTACGGTAATGTAATGAAATTCCCGCCGCAGTGGTGGCCGGATCCGATTACCCTGGACAACTTCATACAGCTGTTCTCACGTCATAATTTCCTCAGATATCTGTGGAACAGCTTTTACATCGCGGCACTTGTGTCCATAGGCGTCGTCATTGTATCTTCCCTGGCAGGTTACGCTTTTGCGAAGATGAGGTTCAAAGGAAGCAATGTCCTGTTCCTGATCATCCTCAGCGGAATGATGATGCCTATTGAGGTTACCATTATTCCATTGTTCATCGCACTGTCAGACCTGAACCTTGCCAATTCACATTTCGGGCTTATCATCCAGCCCATATTCGGATACTGCGGAGCCTTTGGCACATTCCTTATGAGGCAGTTCTTCATCACTGTGCCCACTGAATTGATAGAGGCAGGCAAGATCGATGGTGCAAGCCATCTGCGGATCTTCAGAAAGATTGTTCTGCCGCTGGCCAGTTCAACAATAGCCACACTGGTCATCTTCACCTTTCTTCAGAGCTGGAATGATTACCTGATGCCACTTGTTTTGCTGAATGACAGCAGAACCTACACCCTGCCGCTGGGATTGAAGCTGTTTGCATCCGAGATGGGCGTGGAATGGAACCTGGTCATGGCAGGAGCCACGTTTTCAACCCTGCCCATGCTGATAGTATTCTTCTTCGCCCAGAGAAAGTTCATGGAGAGTTTGGCCATGGCCGGACTGAAGGGATAAACTGCGGCAATATGAAATAATAGCCCCTGAAGCCTACTCGGCTTTGGGGGCTTTTTGATATGCGCAGATATTCGTCATCCATAATGTGGATGGGAAATACTGTCCCTTACCCCCGGACATTAATTAATCCTGGTTTCCTTCATTCTCCTGTCATCTGCCGGGTCATAGAATGTATATCTATACAATCGGCCGGATAGGGGTAAGGCTGCCTGAAACTGTATCAATAAGGTAATTTGACAAAAATACTGGCAATAGATTGAATAAATAATATACAAGGATATAATTGTGATTACAGCGAGAACTGTGCTATAATATGCAAGATGCCCTTTTTAAAAGTGAAAAGGTGCATGGCATGGCATAAAGTTGTTAAAAGCAATCAAAATATGGTAAATTAAATTAGAAGTTTTTAGTAAGTAACCATCATTCTCTGATAGAAACAAGGTGCTGTTATGGACTGGCGCGAAAAGCTTCATATGATGACCAGGATGGAGGATGAAGACGAGTCAAGACAATGGCATGCTGTCTATGTTTTATCCGGGAATGAGGAACCGGTAAGGGAGAAGATCGAATATGCGCTCGGCGGATACGGTGTACGGGCGGTAGTACCCAAGCGCCGGATCATGGAGCGGAAAGAAGGCAAATGGCATGAGAGGATAAGGACCTTATTTCCCGGTTACATACTGCTTCAGGGTAAAATTGACGTACCGGAATATTACATACTGAAAACCGTGCCGGGATTAGTGAGAATCCTCAGGGACGACTGCCAGCTCTATCGTATTTACCCTGAAGAAATCGAGATAATAAGCCGGCTGATGTGCAACGGAGATATCATTGGCACATCGGTGGCTTTCAGGGAAGGCGACAAGGTAATCATTACCGACGGTCCCCTCCTCAATATGGAGGGTCTGATCACATCGGTTGATCCAAGGAAGGGAAGGGCAAGGGTAAAGCTCAGCTTCCTTGGGGATGTGCGGACCGTCGATCTTAGCATCACTTTTATAGAATCAGCTTAGGCAAACCTCATAGGCCACACTCAAGGTATGCGCTGTTTATCCCTGGCTCAGAACACAGGGATATTTTTAAGGAATCTTTACCGGCTTGCCGGTGTTTCGGCCCGGCAGGACGGTAAAGAGGAGATAACGCTGCATACATAAAAAAGGAGCCGAAACCCGTTCGGCTCCTATGGCAGAATATACCCTTTTTTAAGTTTTCAGGCTTACAACCCAAACAATTGCGATACAGGAGCAAAAGGATGAGTTGGAGCAACAGAAAAACCTATATTAACATATCCCAGATGTTCCTGGATGCCCTGTGCCTGGCTGCGGCATTCGGTATTGCCGTGCTGCTCACAGGACAGGTGTTGCGTCCGGTGTCTGTAACCGATTACATCTGGGTGCCGGTTCTTTTCGGGATGGTATACCTCTTCTCGATGTTCACCTTTGAGATGTACCACCGCTCCACCTTTACATACCAGGACAGGACTCTTCGATACGCTCTCAAGGCATCCGTGCTTGCCTCGGTGTTATGCCTTGTCATGATGCCCTTTGCCTCAAAGAGCAATGAGGGTTACGACTTTCTGATAATCTTCCTCCTGGCCGCGCTGGTAGTCCTGTGCGTCCAGTACCTGACCGTGCAGGAACTGAGGCTTTCAAGCCACAGCAGATGGCGGAAGCGCGCGGTTCTGGTTGGAAACAGCGAGAACATCCAGGAATACCTGTACTACATAAAGAAAACCAGTTTTCAGGTTGATGCCGTGGGCTATGTGACGCTGGACCGCATGGGTGTATCCGGCGAAAACGGCTCCCCTGATCCGGAAAACGAACTTGTTTCCATTCTGCGAAAGAACGTGGTTGACGAAGTCATATTCGCAATGCCTGGGAGGCAGTTTGAAGCCGCAAGACCCCTGATAGCAAGGTGCCGGGAACGAGGCCTTACGGTCAGGATCGCCATTGACTTTATGACCCCCGGTAATACCCGGAACACGGTCCACTGGGTAGGCACCATACCGGTATTCACCATGCAGCAGGCAGGCCTTAACGATTTCCAGAGCTTTGCAAAGCGAACCATGGATATCGTCGGAGCTATCATCGGCCTTGCCTTCTTTACTGTGGCATCAATTTTCATCATACCATTGATCAGGCTTCAGATAGGCGGCCCCGTATTTGTCCACAGGCCATATATCTCCATCAACGGAAGGCCATTCACCCTATACTGGTTCAGGACCTCAGCTTTCAAGGATTCGCCCGTGCCTCCCATAGGCAGGTTCCTGGAAAGGACGGGACTGGATCATCTGCCCATGTTCTGGAACGTCCTGAAGGGCGATATGAGCCTTGTGGGAAGCGTTCCTGTTCCGGCAGTGGACCTGGACCATCTGACAAACGACCAGTTCAGGAATTTCTGCATCAGGCCCGGACTTACCGGGACATGGCGCTTTGTTGAAAACGGCAGGAAGAATGATGAGGGATACCTGACAGATCTCAACCTGGAATATGTGTACAACTGGTCATTACTGCGCGACCTGTGGCTGGTATTGAAAACCGCGATAGCAGTGATTGCAGGAAAGTCCGGCCTTCGCCTCCTGGAAAGGCTGGACCAGAGCCAGGACGCTGAATTTGGGTACCACCTGTGAAAGACAGAGAGAAATACCGGTTGTGTTTGAGGTGAAAGTGTGAAAAGGTTGGTAAAAGTCTTTTCCCTTCCGGGTCTTTTGATCACGGACATACTGATTGCACTGTTTGCGGCATACGCTGGCGTATATATCCGCTTTGACGGCGATGTGCCTGCGCAATACCTGCAGCATGTGCCTGCATTTTGGGTCTTTTCCGCCCTTGCCCTTGTCATGACGGGTATTATTGCAGGCTGCTATTTCAATGTGTGGGAGCGGGCCGGCATCAGTGAAATGATAAGGCAGACGGCATCGGTTGTTTCCACATATGTCATTATGTATTTGCTCAATGGCGCCCTGGACCTGCATATGCCCAGGGGAGCCATTCTTGTGGCAGCATTTATCTGCCTGCTTGCAACAACAGGTGTCCGGCTGTCCTTCAGGATCGGGGTATGGGGTATGTCCAAATTCAAACAGATGCAGCACAGGAACAGCAACCGTGTCCTGATCATAGGGGCAGGGAGCGCCGGCACTGCCCTGGCAAATCACCTGATCTCGAGCGGCGATTCAAGGGTTCCGGTAGGCTTCATCGATGATGACATGAAGCTTTGGAACCGATGGATCAACGGCCTTCCTGTTTTCGGTGGAAGAGAATGCCTGAAGACAATCATCGCAAGGCACCAGGTCAGGGAAGTAATCGTAGCGGCCAGGAGCATAAGCAAGGAAATTTTGCGGGATATATTTGAGAAATGCAAGGAAACCAGGTGCCATCTGAAGCTCTATGAAACACTGCAGGATGTGGACGAGAATGATCTTTCCAGGGTCCGCATCCGGGATGTGAGCGTAGAGGAACTGCTGGGCCGCGATCCCGTGAACCTGGAAATGGAAGAGGTCAGGTTCTATATCGCAAGCAGGACTGTCCTGGTCACCGGCGGCGCCGGTTCCATAGGTTCAGAGATATGCAGGCAGGTGCTTTCCTACGGCTGCAAGAAGCTCATCGTCCTGGACTTCGATGAAAACGGCCTGTTTGAGATTAACTATGAATTGTCCCTTAAATACGGCAAGGACAGTTACGAGGTTGTGCTGGGTTCAATCCGCGAGGAGGACAGGCTTGAGGAGATCTTCAGCAAGTATAAACCCGAGGTGGTGTTCCACGCGGCTGCCCACAAGCATGTCCCCCTGATGGAATCCAACCCGATGGAAGCCATCAAGAACAATGTGTTCGGAACCCTTAATGTCGCCAAAATGGCGGACAAGCACAAGGTTAAGAAGTTCATCCTGATCTCTACCGACAAGGCAGTAAACCCGCCCAATATCATGGGCGCGTCAAAGAGGATTGCGGAACTTTGCCTGCAGATGATGGACAGAAGTTCTGAAACCGAGTTCGCGGCGGTCCGGTTTGGCAATGTGCTGGGCAGCGCCGGCAGCGTGGTTCCCCTTTTCAAGGAACAGATCGCAAGCGGCGGTCCTGTGACCGTTACCCACCCGGATATCAAGCGATATTTCATGACCATTCCGGAAGCCGTCCAACTGGTGCTCCAGGCCGGAGCCATGGCAAAGGGCGGAGAGATCTTCGTGCTGGATATGGGCGAGCCTGTGAAGATCATTGACCTTGCCAGAACCCTGATCCAGCTTTCCGGCCTTCAGCCCGAAGAGGATATCAAGATCGTTTTCACCGGCTTAAGACCGGGAGAAAAGCTGTTTGAAGAGATCAACCTTTCAGAGGAAGAAGTCAGCAAAACCAGCAACAACAAGATCTTTGTCATGAAACAGGGAGAGCATAATTTTATAAAGATCTCCCATCAACTGAACCAGTTGAACCGCTATGTCAACAGCGACAACCCCAGGGGTGCGTTCCGTATAGTCCATGAAATGGTGCCCAGCTTCAAGGCTGGAGAAGATAAAGAGACAGAAAGTGAACAGATGAAAGCATCGCTGGCAGTAATCTCGGGCAAGGAAAGCAGCTAACCTGCCCTGTCATTGCGAGGAGCGAAGCGACGCGGCAATCTCTAATGAATAAGAAGTGTCATCGCGAGCGGAACAAAGTGGAGCGTGGCGATCTTTTCATTGTCAGAAATTGAAGGGAACTAGTATCACGAAGAGGCTTGTATAAAAATGCGAAGAATACCTTTTTCACCTCCTGACATCTCTGAATCAGAAATTAGCGAAGTAGTAGAAACGTTGAGGTCCGGTTGGATAACAACCGGACCAAGAACAAAGCTATTTGAAAGAAAAATCGCAGAGTATATTGGCGTTTCAAAAGCGGTATGTCTGAGCTCAGCTACTGCCGCTATGGAAATGACATTGCGGATACTCGGCGTTGGCCCGGGAGATGAAGTCATAACTTCCGCATATACATATACCGCCTCTGCTTCTGTAATACATCATGTCGGCGCAAAAATTGTACTGGTGGATGTAGCCCCCGACTCATATGAAATGGATTATTCCAAACTTGCTGATGCAATAACGGAAAAAACAAAGGCAATCATTCCTGTGGATATTGCGGGAAGGATGTGCGACTATGATACCATATTTAAGATAATAGAGAACAAGCGCCAGTTATTCAGGCCGAAAGGCAGATTACAGGAGCTTATTGGAAGAGTAACAGTTATCGCTGATTCTGCGCATGGTTTTGGCGCTGAAAGGAAAGGCTTAAAAAGTGGGCAAGTTGCAGATTTTACCTGCTTCTCCTTCCATGCCGTTAAGAACCTGACAACTTCAGAAGGCGGTGCTGTTGTATGGCGCAAGGAACTTGGAATAGATGATGAATGGCTGTATAACCAATATATGCTCTACAGCCTGCATGGGCAGACAAAGGATGCATTGGCGAAAACCAAGGCAGGTTCATGGGAGTACGATATTGTATGCCTGGGCTATAAATGCAATATGCCCGATATTTTGGCCAGTATCGGATTGATACAATTAAGCAGATTTGGTAGCCTTCTTAAAAGGCGTCGTCAGATTATCGAATTATATGATCGATTATTGATAAACACAGGGTTTATCAGCCTACAGCATTATGGCTCGGACTTCACTTCATCTGGGCATCTTTATTTGCTGCGAATCCCGGGTATTGGGGAAAAAGAAAGAAACCACATTATCATAAAAATGGCTGAAGCAGGTATCAGTTGCAATGTACACTTCAAGCCCTTGCCATTGCTGACGGCGTATAGAAATATAGGTTTTGATATCAAAGACTATCAGAATGCTTACAGGCAATATGCTAATGAAATCACCCTACCATTGCATACTCTATTGAGCGATGAGGATGTGGAGTATGTATGTGAGAATCTGAACAGTATACATGCATAATTTAAATGGGAAGTGATGTTTGAATAATGTATAAAAAGTTCATAAAGAGAGTAATTGATAATTTATTGGCGATAATTGCGTTTCCTTTTTGGCTTATTATTCTCTTGATTTTTGGACCGATCATCTATTTCGAAGACAAAGGTCCTGTATTTTACAAATCAATGCGTTTGGGCAAAAATGGCAAGCCTTTTGCCATGTATAAGTTTCGGTCTATGAGGGTTAACGCGCCGGATATAAGGAATAAAGACGGATCAACATATAATTCTGATGATGACCCCAGATTGACCAGAATAGGGAGATTCTTAAGGAAAACAAGTCTTGATGAAACTCCGCAGCTCATTAACATATTATTGGGCGACATGAGTCTTATTGGTCCAAGACCTGACTTGGCAGAACAAATAGTGTTTTATGATAAAAACGATGAGAGGAAGCTGGAAGTACGTCCCGGAATAACAGGGTATAACCAGGCGTATTACCGGAATGCGGTTCCTTGGAAGCAAAGAATTCAAAATGACATCTATTATATTGACAACATGTCTTTTTGGCTTGATATAAAAATACTGTTTAAAACCGTTTTGTCCGTTTCGAAACACAAAGATGTGTATATTGAGATAAAAGAAGCTGAAACCTTGGTGGCAAGTAATGACAACTAGTAACTATTATGTGAATGATAAGGTTTCATATCGCAATCTGCTGTGGGATTCGGAGTTTTTCGGTTTAAGCTGCCTTAAGGTGATACTTCATGAACCATTATCATGTAGTGAATGGTCAGAAGTGGAAAACCGAATGAAACCATATGAGTTTATTACCATAGAAAATAAAAACTCCGAGCCTGTGAACGCCCAACTGATATGCGAAAACACTCCTGCCTTTTTAGCCGATGTTAATATTCAGTTTGAAAAAAAAGTAAAATGTGTGGATGGACTACATCCATCAGTACATATATTCAATCCGATGGAAAAGAATGACCAACTGTTAGAAATAGGAGATTTCAAATATTCCAGGTTCTTCGAAGATAAGAAATTGGCATCGCGAGGTGGGACAGAAATATATAAGCAATGGTTGATTAATTCATTTAATAGGCAGGATAAATTCTTTGCAATTTCTGAGAGTAATAACTTGACAAACGGTTATGTTCTATTCTCATTCTCCGGGAATATCTGCACTATTGAGCTAATTGCAGTATCAAATAATTCTTTGGGAAAGGGTATAGGGGTAGATTTGTTTCATGCTGTTGAATATGAAGCCTTTAGGAATGGTGCTGATATAATTCAGGTTGGGACTCAAGTCCGTAATGCAAGAGCAATAAACTTTTACCATAAAGTGGGCTGTAAACAAGTTGGATGCCATCAGATATATCATTTACACCAGAAAAAGCAGTAATGGGAATTTGGAAAATAAGACGCAAACTGGAGGGGAATATTCGAGAAAATGCCATGAATAAAATACTTATAATGATTAATTACGATGTAGGATTATATAGATTTAGAAAAGAATTATTAGAAGAATTGAGTAAACGATATGAAGTTTATATCTCATTACCATTCGGTAGTTTTATACCAAAGCTTGAAAAGCTGGGATGTACTTGTATTGAAACACCAATAGACAGAAGAGGGACAAATCCTGCAACTGACCTTGGATTATTTATAAAATATTATAAAATAATTAATAAATTAAAGCCTATGGTTGTATTAACTTATACTATTAAGCCTAATATTTACGGTGGGCTGGCTTGCAGACTTTTAAGAGTTCCTCAAATCGCCAGTATAACAGGCTTGGGGTCGGCAATTGAAAAGAGAGGTCTGTTTCAAAAACTAACATTATGGTTATATAAAACGTCATTGAAGGATTCAAAATGTGTTTTTTTCCAAAACAAGGAGAACCAAAGGTTTTTTGTTGAAAACAATATTATTGGAGGAAATTATAAGCTTGTTCCAGGTTCGGGTGTTAATCTTGATGAGTATTCTCTTCAAGAATATCCTCCAGATGATGGCACGATTCGCTTTCTATTTATAGCAAGAATAATGAAGGAAAAAGGCATTGAGGAATATATTAGTGCTGCCAAGACCATTAAAAAGAATTATGCAAATACAGAATTCCATATTATTGGCTTTATAGAAGAGAAGAAATATAAGGATATAATAAAATATGCTCAAAAAGAAGGTATTGTTATATATCATGGCATTAGAAATGATATTCATACATTTTTGAAAAACATACACGCAACAATTCTTCCTTCATATCATGAAGGGATGTCTAATGTTTTACTTGAATCTGCCTCAACAGGGCGCCCTGTTATTGCCTCAAGAATATCAGGATGTATCGAAACCTTTGATGAAGGTATAAGTGGCTTTGGATTTAATGTTAAGGATACCGTAAGCCTTATTACTGCTATTGAGAAGTTTATTAAGCTTCCTTATGAGAAAAAGAAAGAAATGGGATTGGCAGGTCGAAGAAAAATGGAACAAGAATTTGACCGAAGAATAGTTATTGATGCATATATGCGAGAAATATTCAGGTTATTAAATAAGGAGAGTTTTTATGATTTACAAAAAGATAATTAATAGGCAAGAAAAAATATCAGTGATTGGATTAGGCTATGTTGGGTTACCGATAGCGGTTGCTTTTTCTAAAAAAGCTGAGGTTATAGGTTATGACCTGAATAAGAAAAAAATCGAATTATATAAGTCAGGAATTGATCCAACCAAAGAAGTTGGTGATGAGGCAGTAGCTTCCTGTTCAGTTGATTTTACATATGACGAAACGAGGTTAAGGGATGCCAGATTTCATATAATAGCTGTTCCAACGCCCATAAACAAGGATCATACGCCTGACCTTACGCCTATAAAGTCCGCAAGTACGATATTGGGGAGAAACCTGACAAAGGGCTCGGTTGTTGTCTACGAGTCCACCGTCTACCCCGGTGTTACTGAGGATATATGTGTCCCCATTCTTGAAAAGGAGTCTGGACTGAAATGTGGATATGATTTTAAAGTCGGCTATTCACCTGAGCGAATTAACCCTGGTGACAAAGAACATCGGTTAGAAACCATCGTTAAGGTTGTATCAGGGATGGACGATGAAACGCTTGACACCATTGCAAGGGTATACGAACTGGTTGTCGAAGCCGGTGTTTACAGAGCCGAGAGTATTAAGGTTGCTGAGGCTGCGAAAGTTATAGAAAATGCCCAAAGAGATATTAATATTGCCTTTATGAACGAATTGTCAATAATCTTTAATAAAATGGGGATTGATACTAAAGCTGTTCTTAAAGCCAGTGGAACAAAATGGAACTTTATTAAATTTACACCAGGTTTAGTCGGAGGGCATTGCATCGGTGTAGACCCGTATTACTTAACCTACAAAGCACAGGAAATCGGCTATCATTCTCAGATTATACTTGCAGGAAGAAAGATAAATGATGAGATGGGTAAGTATGTTGCTGAAAACACCGTTAAGTGTATGATAAAAGCAAGAAAGAAAATAAATGGATCTATAGTAGCTATTTTTGGTGTTACATTTAAAGAAAACTGTCCAGATGTTAGAAACACAAGAGTAGTAGATATCATTAGTGAATTAGAAGAATACGGGGTTCAGGTACAAGTTGTAGATCCAATTGCCGATAAGGAAGACTTATGGAGAGAGTACAGAATAAATACATGTGATTTAGACAAGGTTAATAAGGTTGACGCTATAATCTTTGCAGTTCCACATAAGGAGTTCAAATCAATTAGTTTGGAAAATATAAAGAAGATGTATAATTCAAAACATACCTACACTTTGGACGCTATTACAGAGGTAGCAGCGACTTACGAAAATGGAATGCAAAATGATAACTGTGTACTGATAGATGTTAAAGGAATGTTTGATAGAAAAAAGGCGGAGCAGATGGGTTTCATATATTGGAGGTTGTAATATGATAAATGGTTATAAAGAATTAGACAGATCAAAGGTATATTTCGTGACAGGGGCAGCTGGATTTATAGGTTTTCATCTGTCTAAGAGATTACTTGATGAAGGCTGTACTGTAATAGGTTTGGATAATTTAAATGATTATTATGATGTGCGCCTAAAGGAAGACAGATTAAAAATATTAGAAGGATACGATTCATTTACATTTATTCGTGCAGATTTAGAGAATAAAGAAGCAATAAATAGGATATTCAAGGATTATGATATCAATATAGTTGTTCATTTGGCTGCACAGGCAGGAGTAAGATATAGTATTGTAAATCCTGATGCATATATTCAGTCAAATATAGTTGGATTTCTTAATATACTTGAAGCCTGCAGGCATCATAAAATTGAACATTTGGTTTATGCATCATCCAGTTCTGTATACGGAATGAATGTAAACATGCCGTTTTCAATTCATCATAATGTAGATCATCCAATAAGTCTTTATGCAGCGACAAAGAAAGCGAATGAGCTAATGGCGCATACATATAGTCATTTATATCACTTACCTACAACCGGACTTAGGTTTTTTACTGTATACGGCCCTTGGGGAAGGCCTGATATGGCCTTGTTTTTATTTACAGATGCAATAATGAATAATAGACCAATTCAGGTATTTAACAATGGTAAAATGAAAAGAGATTTTACCTATATTGATGATATTATAGAAGGAGTAGTAAGGTTACTCAATAATCCTCCCAAGGAAAATAAAAGTTGGGACAAACAGGCCGCAGATCCTGGTACAAGCTGTGCCCCATATAAATTGTACAATATTGGTAATAACAATCCGGTAGAGCTAATGGAGTTTATAGAAACTATAGAACAAAAAATTGGAAAGAAAGCGAATAAATTATATTTACCTATGCAAGAAGGGGATGTACCCGAAACGTATGCCGATGTAGATGACCTAATAAGAGATATCGGGTTTAAACCAAGTACAAGTATTAGCAAAGGTATAGATGAATTCGTTGAGTGGTACAAGATGTACTATGGGAAAAACTGATGCAACGGATACATGAAAGTCAGCTTTCTATAAGGGGTGTTCTGAAGGTGAAACCCATTTATGTTCTTCAGGTTGTTGGGGCGCTTAATCGTGGCGGCGCTGAATCAATGATCATGAACCTTTACCGAAACATCAATAGAGATAAAATTCATTTTGACTTTGTTGTTCATTCATCAGAAAAAGGTGCTTTTGATGATGAAGTCAGCAGCCTTGGCGGGAAGATATATAAATGCCCAAGATTTAATGGAGTTAATATTCTTCAATATAAAAAATGGTGGCAAGACTTTTTAGCAACGCATTCAGAGTATAGAATTCTGCACTCACACATAAGAAGTTGTGCCTCACTCTACCTTCCAATAGCTAAAAGCCAAGGAATCAGGACAATAGTCCATAGCCATAACACCTCAAACGGTAAAGGGATACGTTCATTAGCTAAGCGTGTTTTACAGTATCCATTAAGACATCAGGCAGATTACCTGATGTCTTGCTCGAAAAAGGCAGGAGAATGGTTATTTGGGAAAAAAGCTGCAGAAAGCAACAAGTATAAATTCCTGCCAAACGCAATTGAAGTAGATAAATATGCGTTTAACCCTGCTATCAGAAACCAATATAGGAAGCTTTTCGATATAAATGATAAGGTTGTTTTTGGTCATGTTGGTCGTTTTTATGAGTCAAAGAACCACGGTTTTTTGCTTGAGGTTTTTTCGGAAGTACAAAGAAACAACCCAAATACAGCACTGTTCCTGGTAGGAGACGGTCCGCTTAGAAATGAGATAGAGAATAAAATCAATAAATTGAACTTAAAAGGATCTGTCTATCTGCTTGGTGTCAGAAATGATGTACATAATGTATTGCAAGCAATAGATGTTTTTTTATTCCCATCAATATGGGAAGGATTTCCTGTTGCAGTTATTGAGGCGCAGGCAGCAGGGTTACCCTGTATTATTTCGGATAGAATAACCGCAGAAGTTGCCTTAACAGAGCTTATTTATCGTTTGCCTATTGACAGCATTAATCAATGGGTGGATTTAGCATTATCCGGATTAGAACGTAAAGATGTAACTGAAAGAATTAAAAAAGCGGGTTTTGATGTCAAGGAATCGGCTAAAGACTTGTCAGAATTCTATCAGCATTGTTGCAAGAGTTAAAATATATGGGGAATATATTATAAGACTTGATGCAAGAGGACGAATGTTCGTATTTGAAACCGAATTGAGATTTTTACTTGATAGATATGATATTAATCCATTAGTTGGAGTGATTCCACGCTGTGAAGACCCCCAAACGGATCATTATTGGTCGATCCTGATTTTTGGGGGCCGCGTTTATTATTTTCATCCTGTAATGGTAATTAATAAAGATATAAATGAAGGGAATGGTATTCAATAAAGATTTATTTTTACATAAACACAATACATAAAGGTGGTGCAGAAAGGGTTGTTACAGTTCTTGCAGGCCAGTTTGCAGAGATAGGGCATGATGTCGCGGTTATTACTTCATACCGTGATAGCTGGGAATATATTTTAAATAAGAAAGTTAGACGTATTACTTTAGAAGAAGAAAAAACTAAAGATAAATTTATCAAAAGAAACCTGAGAAGAATTTGCAAGCTTAACCAAGTTTGCAGGCGGGATAAACCTGATATCTTAGTATCATTTATGGCTGAGCCTAATTTTCGCGCTATGCTTGCAACAATAGGTCTTAATATAAAAACAGTTATTTCTATACGAAGTGATCCAAACAAAGAATATGCATACACATTATCTCGCTTACTTGCAAAAATACTATTCAGGCGAGCCGATGGCATTGTGTTTCAAACAGAACAGGCAAAGCATTGGTTTCCAATAAGCATACAAAAAAGATCGCGAGTAATTTTTAATCCAATTTCAGATGAATTTATTAATACTACATGCTCAAAGGATGATAGACAAGGAATAGTTGCAGTAGGCAGGCTAACTAAAGAAAAGAATTATCCCTTGCTCCTTAACGCTTTCGCGAAGCTGTTACGATATTATCCGGAAGAAGCATTAACGATTTATGGAGATGGAGGACAACGAGAAAAACTGGAAATGTTAGCTAAGAAACTTGGTATAGAGCATCGGGTTCATTTTCCAGGTGTCGTAAGCAATGTTGCTGAACGAATCAAAAATGCAAAGCTTTTTGTGATTACCTCTGACTATGAAGGTATGCCCAATGCCCTAATGGAGGCAATGGCGATAGGACTTCCTGTGATTGCGACTGACTGTGACGGCGGAGGTGTACAAGCTTTAATAAAGAACGAAGAAAATGGACTGATTATTCCAAAGAACGATGAAGCAGCATTAGTTGCAGCTATGCGCCGGGTACTGCTTGATCCCGAGTTTGCTCAGCGTATAGGAGTGGCAGCTAGAAATAGTACTTTGATGTATAGTGAAAAAAATATAGCAATCGAATGGTTGAAATACTTTGATTCTATATTATAAGAAATTGCTCATAAAGGTAGCAAGTACAATATTATTGCAGATATGAGAATAAAAGTACTTATTGTTTTGGGCAAAATCGCTATAGGTGGGGCAGAAAGAATGGTGTATGAACTTGTACGTTCTGTTGACCGTTCTGCTATTGATATTAGTGTTTTATGTTATCAAGGAAGACAACATACAGCATTAGAATATGATATTGAAAAACTGTGTAATGTGATATACATGTCTGAAAAAGGACATATCGGAATTTCTACTATAAGACGTGTAATTCGAGAGATCGACAGATTACATCCAGACATTATTCATGCTCATTTAGGTGGGACTATATTTAGCGTTATTTGGTCGCTTCTTAGGCACAAACCATCGATTATAACTGCGCACACTAAACCCGAAAAGGCATTTAGCCCTAAGATTGTTCCAGCTATAAAACTATGTGTAAAAAAAGGTTATACACGTATTGTTTCTGTATCGGAATCGAATAAAAAAGCCATGCAATTATACTTTGGTTTCAATGATGAGGAGTGCTTATGTGTTAATAATGGCATTAATATTAGTAAGTTTTATACTATCCCGCATGAAGAATTCACCTATATAAATGTCGGACGACAAGATGAGAACAAGAATCAGGCTGTTATACTAAAGTGTTTTTCTAGAATACATGCCCAATTCAGAAATACTAAACTCTATTTAGTGGGAGATGGACCATGCCATGACCAATTGTGTAAGCAAGTATCTGATATGAATCTTAAAGAGGCTGTTATTATGCCAGGTATGGTAAACAATGTGGAATATTATTACGCAATCTCAGACGCTTATGTACAATCATCGCATAGAGAGGCATTACCTCTCTCAGTGCTCGAAGCTATGGCTGCTGGGTTACCTATTATCTCAACAAATGTCGGAGGCTTGAAAGATGTAATTTGTGGGAATGGATACTTGGTAAACGATAATGAAGAGGACGGTTTATACAATGCTATGCTATCCCTTTTGAGTCTATCAGAAAGCCAAATGGAGATAATGAAAAAACGTTCATTAGAAATTGTGTCAGATTACTCATCGGAAAAAATGGCTTCAGACTATTGTAATATATATTATGATATCATAAAAAGGGGAAGCATAAAATGAATAAACGCGATCGTTACTTAATATATTTATATCTACTTGGACTTGCTGCACTATTGGTACTACGTGATATTTTTGGAGTCGGCATTAATAAATTCATAATCTTATTTTATTTTATTCTTTTAGCGTTGCCTTCGAGTTATGAAGCACTAATTACAATGCTGTGTTTTACTTTTCCGTTAATATGTGGGCTACCAGGAACTTATATGATGCTGTCTGCCCTTATTTTTTTGGTAGTGAAACGCAGGAGTATAAATGCAAGACAGTTTCTTGGTATACTATTTTTGCTTCTGATGGAATTAAGTGCAAGTATATGGTATATAAAAACAGATATTGCGGAGATAATTAAATATTTATCTTATGCCGCTGTGGTGTTTATGATTATTAGTGATTCAAATTTGCAGGTTGATTATATTGGATGCATAAAGAGCTATGTTCTTGGAACGCTCTTATTAAGTATTATCATTGTTATTAGTACTATTCAGAAAGCACCATCAGATTGGTTGCAATTGTTTTCAAAAGGTTGGTACAGATTCGGGGCAATTCAGGCTGAAGGAGTTGAAGAAGTAATTGTTCGACTTAACCCTAATTCCATGGCTTTCTACAGTATAATTGGAATATGTTGCTGCTTTGTACTTATAGGCAGAATAAACAAGTTAGAACGCATTATTAATATTGGTGCCTTGTTTATTTTTGCGTTAATAGGTATCTTATCAACATCAAGAACTTGGATTTTAGTTTTATTGGTAATCATGGGAATATATATAGTGTCTATAGCTAAGAATAGAAAAAAAGTTGTTATATCATTAGTCTGTTTTCTAACATTTATTATTTTTGTTAAAATTGTTCTGCATAATTTTCCTGAAATAGGCTACGGGTTATTAGAGCGACTAGTAAGCGGTTCTACTAGAACCGGAGGCGGAAGAATACACTTGTTTATGACATATTTTTATTCATTTTTTAATTCCGGTTATATTCTATTTGGGACAGGGGTAACACAATATCGAATGATGCTTAATATGAGTGAATCAGTACACAATGGTTTGCAACAGATCGTTATTTGTTATGGTGTTGTGGGAGCGATTATTTTTCTTTATTTCCTAGTACACCCGTTACTCGAGGCAATAAGGAAAGTAAAATTGCTTTTTTGGCTCCCATTTATAGGTATGTTCTTATTTATGCAAACTATTCAATTTATTAATCCGGTTATGCATATTATGCCATATGTAATTACTGTTTTTTCACTACGCTTAGATCAGAAAACTACATTTGCTATATAAATAGAATTATATATAATAGACGGTAATTAATCATATATTTAAAATTTAGAAACTGACTATTAACTCAAAATGATTGAGGCTTATATTATGAAGAATTATTTCTTTAGCGTTTTGATACCTGTGTACAACGTAGAAAAATACCTTATGCAATGCTTAGACTCAGTTGTTAATCAGACATATAAGCATTTTGAGGTTATCATAATTGATGATGGTTCAACAGATTCAAGCGGTAGAATTTGCGATGAGTATATGCTGAAAGATTCAAGGATAAAAGTATACCATCAAGAAAATCAAGGCGCATTATTCTCACGATGCTATGGAATAAAGAAATCGGAAGGGGATTACCTTTTATTTCTTGATTCGGATGATTATTGGGATGAAGATTTATTGGAAACAATAAATGATACTATAAATAAATATGATTGCGACTTGGTGTTATTTAAATATAAAAGAGTATATCCCGGTTATACAATTATAAAAGACTCAATTTTTAAGGACGGTTCAGTTTTTGAATCATGTACAAAAGATGAAATCGTAAAGAAATTAATAAGCGGAACTGACCTGAACAGTATGTGTATGAAAGTGGTAAAGCGTTCTGTATTTCAATTGGATGATACTGATTATTCATATTACGCGAATATATTAGTTGGTGAAGATCTGTTACAATCAATACCGTTGTTATTTAACGCAAATAAAATAGTATATATTGATAAAGCATTGTATAATTATCGCATGCATGATAATAACACCTGCTACAAGTTTTACCATGATTTATTTATATGTGGCGATGGAAGAGAACGATTACTTGATTATTTAAGAATATATTCATATGATACAAAAGAAAATTTAAAAATTTTCTATACATATTATTATAAAATACTAGCAAGCCAAATATCCCAAATTATGAAAAGAGTCAAAGGGTATCGCAATAAAGTACAATTACTTAATAGATTACATGAAACAAGACTTTGCAAGAGCGCTAATGGATATATACGTACTAATAATTATTCTTTATCAACAAAAGTCAGATACATTTTATTCAATCAAAGAAAGTACTTTATATTATACTTATTCGAAAAGATTCACTCTATACTACAAAAGGTATACTCTTTATGTAAAAGCAGGTCAAGAAGAGGAAACTAATATATGCGTAGCAAGAAAGCTATAGCTAATATTATCGCATCACTTTCCCTTGAGATACTAAAAATAATATTCGGCTTAATAATACCAAGATTAATATTACAGAAATTCGGTTCTAACGTAAATGGATTGGTGTCTTCTATCAGTCAATTTCTAAGTTATATTGTACTGTTGGAGTCGGGAGTTGGTGGAGTAGCCAGGGCAGCATTATATAAACCCTTAGCTGATAATGATAATTTTGCAGTAAGCCGAATAGTAAAAGCTGTAGAAGATTTTTTCAAGACCGTTGCTCTTATATATTTAGGGTACTTGGTTACTATTTCTACTTTATATCCATATTTAGTTAAAGAAAATTTTGATTATTTCTTTACATTTACACTTGCATTAATAATTGGCTTTAGTACCTTCGTTCAGTACTACTTTGGGATTACATACCAAATAATACTGAATGCTGATCAAAAAAAATACATATCAACCTCATTAGAGATATGTACGACCGTTCTCAATTCGTTAGCTATTATTTTTCTAATATATACTGGTTTTTCCATTCACATTGTAAAACTAACAAGTGCGTCAATTTTCATTATTAGACCATTATTGATAAGAAGGTATGTATTAAAGAAATATGGAATTATTCACTATTGTGAGCCGGATAAATACGCATTAAAGCAAAGATGGGATGGGCTTGGACATCATATAGCCTTTTTCTTGCATAGTAATACAGATATAGTGGTATTAACTATTTTTCAAAGTATTAATGAGGTATCAGTTTATTCTGTTTATTATTTGGTTATTGCTAATATACAGAAAATTACAGTTACGTTCTTTTCAAGCTTGGAAGCAGCCTTTGGAAATATGATAGCGAATAATGAAAAAGAAACTTTGGATAAGAATTTTAGATTGTTTGAATTTTTCTCGTTTTCAATTACTACCGTTTTATTTACTGCTACAGCAATTCTTATATTGCCATTTATTAAACTTTATACAATAGGGATAACAGATGCTGATTACTATAGGCCAACCTTTGCATACATCTTAATTCTTGCTGAAGCTATATATTGCATAAGGATACCCTACAACTCAGTTGTTTTGGCCGCAGGTCATTTCAGGCAAACAAGAAATGGAGCATTTGTTGAGGCATTCATTAATATTGTTTTGTCCTGCATATTAGTTATACCATTAGGGGTTACAGGGGTGGCTATAGGTACATTATGTGCTATGCTTATAAGGACCATCGAATATGCAATATACCTATCAAGAAATATACTTAAAAGAAACATTTCAGAGTTTATCAAACGGATGATCATATATGCTTGTACATCAGCAATTATTATATTTGTTGTTAGCTTAATTCCTCATATGATCATTGATTCATACCTTTCATGGATTATATATGCTATAGAGGTTGTACTGATTGCTACAATTATTACAACTATAATCAGTTTTCTCTTCTACTTTAAGGACATCGGGAATACTTTTTCTATGCTTAAACGCATTGTATCTAAGTCTCTTAGAACAACTTGAAATTATGTTATGTTGCAGAAGGAGAACTTCGGATAGTAAGAGCGGTAACCGATGTGAATTATAATCCATTGTTTTTACTGTGCTTAAGGGCACATACTATAAAGACATTGCTGGATGAAGTTTAACAGCGTTTTGTGGACTGGTAAAATCAATATAGGGGAGTAAAATGACTGAAATTCAGGTTTTAATAGGAAAGCTGTTATCAGCGGCAATACAGGATAAGAAGTTCTTCGAATCAGTCACCGGCGTAGACTGGGAGGAAGTATTTGAAATTGCACAAATCCATCAGATCCAGGCGCTTATTTACTCTGTCATTAAGGATATTCCCCCTGAAGCTGGGGGACCTGGGAAAGATCTGCTGCAAGTTTGGCAGAAGGTTTCTTCTGTTCAGGTAATTAACCAAGTTTTGCGCAGAAACCAAGCCAGGTATATTATAGGTGCCCTAAAAGAATGCAACATCCCTGTTATTCTGGTTAAAGGGCCGGTTATACAGGATATGTATCCCAAGCCTGAGTATCGGGGCATAACTGATATAGATATTTTGGTAAGAGACGAACATAGCAGGCTTGCGATAGAAACTCTTCAAAATCTGGGGTACTATGTTGAAGGAATTGGTTACAAACATGCTGTGCTATTGCGTGATGGGTACTTGACTGTAGAGATTCATGCAAAGCTATTAGAAGACTACTTTTCAGAAATAGTTCAGGAATGGGAAAAAAGCGTATGGAACAGAGTTATTCCAGTGAACATGAATGGAGTTGTTGTACAAACACTACCTTGTACAGATCACCTTTTGTTTCTTTGCCTGCACATGGCAAGCCATTTTATGCATGCAGGATTTGGAGTAAGAATGCTTTGTGATTTAGTGGTTTATATTAAGAAAAACCATCATTCTATTGACTGGGAGTTATTCTTTAAAAAAACAAAAGAAATGGGCATTGATACTTTTGTAAATACCATATTCAAGGTTTGCGGAATTCTCTTCCGGCTTGATAATCCGATCTTCTTGGATAGTATACCGGATGAAGATAATAATATCTGGAAACTTATTGATGACATTTTTGCCGGAGGAATATTCGGCCTTACTGATATGGCCCGGTTCATGAGCGGTAAATATATGAGTTTACTAAATCATAAATACTTATCCCAGCCAGGAAGAATAAAGCGTCTGCGCCATCTGCTATTTCCCCCTTATAGAATATTAAAGCAGAGATATACATATGTTCTAAGTAAGCCTTACTTAACACCAATCGCATGGATACACAGGATAGCGTCTATCATGTTCAAGGAAAAACGCTTCCGGGTTAGGGATTACCGAGCGCTTTTTGAATCTCAAGGTATATACGAAGAAAGATATAAATTGCTTCAGTGGATGAGATTAATATAGACATTTTTAATTATTTATGCTAAAATCATTTAATGTATGGGAATAAATAGTATATTGGGTGAGAGGATGATTCGGGCGGAATCAATAATAGCAATTAAGCAGGGCATCTCAACAGCTGAAGTGGACGATGAAATAGCAATGATAGATGCAGAACAAGGTAAGTACTATGGCTTCGACTCAGTTGCATCAAGAATATGGAGATTAATACAGGAACCAAAACCATTTGAAAGCATTATAGAGGCGCTAATGAATGAGTACGATGTCAGCAGACAGCAATGTGAGGAAGATGTGAGTGAACTGTTTGAAAGATTATACGAAGAAGGGTTAATCTCTATTAGTTGATACAAGGAGTGGTACTATGAAAACGTGGAACAAGCCAGCTTTTTGGGTTTTAAATGCAAAAGAGACAGAAACTTGGTGGATATCTAAACAGTATAGGTGTAGTTTTGACTTTAATTTGCCCTGTATTAAACCCCCGACTAATTCGAAGACAGTCGCACAAAAGCTCCCTTGGCCTCTGAACGTGATAGTTGGTTTTATCATTGAAATCTTTACTTAAAACCCGATCAATATCTTTTATTCAATAGGAGAGCCTTTTGGGCTCTCTATCTTCATTTTATAGGAGAAGAATGTGATGGGCGATACAATAGATAAAAGACATAACTACATTGCTTACGGCCTTTCTATTTTATCTGATATTGAGCTTCCGGGATTCTTGACTTGTGATAAACCCGCTGATGTAAGCATTACTATTGGGAAAGTACCCTATGAATTTAAAAAACTTAGAAGACAGAACATGAAGGTATTGCCAAACGAGTTATACCTAAGAATTAAGGGTATTAAATTTTACATAAAAGATGGATCACAAATCGTCATAGAGAATCCCGGAAGAACTGATTATAATGTAATTCGTGGTTGCATAACCGGGATCTGCATGTCTGTAATTATGCTCCAGAGAGGGTTTATTCCAATTCATGGGAGCTGCGTTGTTATTGATGAAAAGGGGATAATACTCACGGGAAACAGCGGGGCAGGCAAATCATCATTGTGTTTCGCTTTTCGTCAACAACAGTACGAATTCCTGTCCGATGAGATTTCAGTTATTAGCCCTGATGATTCAGGCAAGCTATTGGTTTTTCCTGCCCATCCTCAGCAAAAGCTGAATAGAAAAATGCTGAAGAAGATGGGGTATGAGCTTCCGGATGTGTATACAAGCAGCTTTGATGGTAAAGTAGTGATTAATTCTCCCCAACAGTTTAGAAATACACCTGTTCCCTTATCAGCAATATTCGAATTGAGAAACGGCAGCGGTGCAGTAAGAAGCATAAGGGCAACAGGTACTGAAAAGCTCAAAAATATAATCAATAACACTATCTATGCTAATATACTTGTTGCCATGGGAATAAGTGCGGACTGTTTCTCAAGATATATAAAGGTAGCTGAAAAAGTAGATTACTTTATTTTGGAAAGGCCTCGTAGAAAAGACTCCATAGAAGAACTGTTCCAACATATTATAAACTATGTGTCGAGAGAACATGGTGCTATATGATAATTCTTGATTATTACAGGAAGTTTATAAAGGCAATCAGCATTCGTAATATTTCCTGGATGCTTAATATTGCCAGGCCTTTTAAATGGAATATCGCAATTCTTGTTGTTCTTGGTGTTCTTAGCTCAATTGTTTCTGTAGGAAGCGCTGTTATCACAAAACTCTTAGTGGATAGATCCGTTTATGGAAACATATCACAAGTTGTAACATTTATGCTCATATTTACGGCTGCTTGCCTAATAGACCTTGCAATTGGTACACTGATTTCCATAATATCGGTAAATGTAGGCCAAAAGATGAACCATCGTGTACAGCAACAACTGATAAGTAAGTTATACAAAACTCAATGGGAGAAACTAAGCCAATACCACAGTGGTGATATATTGACCAGGTTAACCAACGATATTCCTAATGTTTCCGGTATATGGATCAGCACAGTACCGAGCACTATCAGCTTCATAATAAGATTAGCGCTTGCTTTCGTAGTACTTTTGTACTTAAATAAGACATTAGCCTTTCTTGCGTTGATTGTAGGACCTGTGTTGCTTCTTGTGGGCCTCATGATGGGACAAAAGTTTAAAAAACTGGAGCATGATACTCAGACAGCAAGCAGCCGGCACATGGCATATATGACCGAATTAGTCCAGAACATGACAATAATTAAAGCTTTTCAGTATGAAAAAGAAAGTCTCAAGTGCGTTAAGGATAAACAAAACGATTTGTATCAATGCGTTATCAGGAGAAATAAAGCGGGTGTACTTGCTAATATTATAATGTTCGGAGGATACTGGTTCAGCTATATAATAACTTTTACTTATGGAGTTATTTTGCTTGCTGATAGGGTAGTTTCTTTCGGTACTTTTACTGCCTTCCTTCAATTGGTGGGCAATATCCAGCAACCATTTATGGGATTGGCAAGATCGGTTCCTCAAATGGTTTCCTCAATGGCTTTAGTTGAGCGCATCATAGAACTCGAGAACCTTCCGAACGAGGAAGAATATGGATATTGCGAAATATCCGTAAAGACTGAAAAAGTTGGTGTTGCAGTGAAAAACATTACATTCGCCTATAAACAAGGCAAAAAGGTACTGGATAATACCTCTATTTATGTAGAGCCCGGAAGAATTGTAGCGCTCATCGGAAGCTCAGGTGAAGGAAAAACCACTTTGATGAGACTTCTGCTTGCCTTTTTACAGGCTAATGAAGGGAGCGCCTATCTTGATGTGGAAGGGAAAGAAAAAATAGGGATTTCTCCAGGCTCCCGAAGCTATTTCTCGTATGTTCCCCAGGGAAATACGCTTTTTTCAGGCACTATTGCTTACAATTTAAGGATGGGGAAGCCTGACGCCACTGATAATGAGCTTGAAGAAGCAGTAATGGTTGCATGTGCCAAGGAATTCATAGATGAATTACCGGAAGGGATGAACACTGTAATCGGAGAGGAAGGCATCGGCCTCTCAGAAGGTCAGGCTCAACGCTTATGTATTGCAAGGGCTGTACTGAGACCTGCACCAGTTTTGCTGCTCGATGAGGCAACATCGGCACTTGATATGGAAACCGAAAGAACCATATTTGAGAATTTGAGAAACCTTAAAAAAACATGTATTGTAATAACCCACAGACTATCTGTCCTGCCCTTGTGTGATGCTGTTTTCAGGTTGGAGAACGGAAAAATATACGAGCATGGCGCCTATGATTTTGCCGGCATTCTGGAAAAAGGTAAGCAAGGTTAGATACTTACAGGGATTTAAACCGAGTAGCAAGCCACTATAATATATGTTTCCTCTCCATAATTACCAATAACTATGTGCTCTCCGCAGCGCACCCAGGCATGAGCGTCTACTTTTCCATCGGTTCCTTTTTTTACGCCCAGATACAATGTGCCGGGAATGCGCAGCCATCGTAAAATAGTTTGAACTGTCATAGCCTGGACCAGGCACTTGCTTTCCCAGGGCGTATGCCTGCTCATGGTATAGACTGCCCAGCCCACTTTAAGAGCTTTGTTTTGAATTGTTGAATCCAGTAAGTGAGGTGATTCTTCATTTGCCTTACCCATAAATAGAGTAAGCCGTTTGAAGGGTAGTATAAGCAATAAAAGCCACATAACTCCTAAAAGCAGCCATGAAAGTATAACCAGTAATTTCATCTTAAAGGATAGATAACAGAAATACCTAAGCCTTAGTACAAGTTTTTTGAGCATATTTCTCCCTGATAAAACTGTTCAGTCTCGTGCAACCAGTATAGCTTATATTGTACCAGTTATCAATATTATGGTATTCTAAACTAAATAAATAAGTTTTTACATTAGCTAAATAGTTGACAGGAACGGGTGGTAATAATGGAATTTAACCTGCTTGACTTTGCGAAGCTATTGATCAGGAAATGGTGGATAATGCTAATATGCGTGCTGTTGTGTGGAGGAGGAGCTTATGTCGTAACCAACTATTATATGGTTCCATATTATACGGCATATACCACCGTATATGTAGGCGTAAGACCTGATGAAGCTGGAATGAACGTGACAGATCTCAATATTGGTGCGGCAGTGGTCGGTGACTACAGCCAAATTGCAAAAAGCAGATCAGTAGCCTCAAAGGTAATTGAAAGACTCGATCTGACTGATGTCTCGGCAGAAGCATTGGCCGACAGCATTTATGTGGAGCAGATATCAGAAACCAGGATAATAGAAATAGCTGCTTCCCATATCAACCCTTATATGGCAATGGAAGTTACCAATACAGTGGCTGAAGTTTTCATGGAGAAGATACAGGAAATCATGCATGTGACCAATGTAAGTGTAATAGACAGGGCTGAAATACCTCATTACCCATCCTCGCCCAATAAGGGACTAAACTATATAATAGGAATTTTACTGGGGTTGGTGACAGGTGCGGGTATTATATACCTGATTAACTACATGGATAAATCCGTAAAGACCACGGAGGATGTAGAAAAGTATACTGGTCTTACGGTCATCGGCACTATTCCAGCATTCCATACCAGCCGAAAGGGGTATTAACATATGTATAAAGATAATACCATCATTACTCATATCGATCCCAAATCTCCCGAGTCTGAAGCTTATCGGGTTTTGAGGACCAACATACAGTTTTCCGGTATAGACAAACCGCTTAAGACCATAGTGATTACCAGCGCGGGCCCCATGGAGGGAAAGACTACGACTGTTACTAACCTTGCGGTTACATTTGCCCAGATGGGCAGCAAGGTGCTCTTGATTGATGCCGATTTGAGGAAGCCCAGGATACATAAAATCTTTTTGCTCCCCAATGATACCGGGCTTACAAACTTATTGGCATCCGGCAGAGATTACTCCAGGTTTATAAGGAGCACAGCCGTGCCCAACCTTGATGTGCTGGTAAGCGGCATTATCCCGCCAAACCCGTCGGAACTGCTGAACTCCAATGCCATGAGGGAATTTATCCGTAAGGCGAGCGCTGATTATGATTATATTTTTCTGGATGCTCCCCCGGTAATCAGCGTCACTGATGCTTCCATCATATCCACATATGTTGACGGAACCATCCTTGTAGCAAGATCAGGAAAAGTGGAAAGGGATGCCCTGAAACGGGCCAAGGAACTTTTGGACAAGGTAAACGCCAATATTATCGGAGTTGTCCTGAACTATCTCGATAAACAGTCTGGCGGATATTACTATGACTATAGTTATTATTATAGTGAGGATGGAAGCAGAAAACGAAAACGCAGAGAAAAGCAGAATATACAAGTAATCGAGGATGAGGACGACTGGTTGGATTAGGTGAGTTGCTTGGTGTATACTGACATTCATACCCATATCCTGCCGGGTCTTGATGATGGAGCCCGGTACAGGAAAACAGCCCTGGATATGATGCGGGTTGCAGCAGAGAGCCAAACCGGGCATATCATAGCCACACCCCACTTTATACCGGGTAAATCCGAGGTGCTGCCTCAAAGTATTTGTGATAGCTGCAATGAACTCCAGTCCCTGGCTGATGATAACGGATTGAACCTGAGAATATACCCCGGCTGTGAGGTTTTCATATCGCCCGAACTCCCGGATCTTTATGATGCGAGCCTCATCTGTACGCTTGGAAATTCACGTTATATACTTGTTGAATTGCCCATGATGAGCGTTCCTCCCTATACCGAATCGGTGCTGTATAAGCTGCAGCTAAAAGGATTAACCCCCATCATGGCACATCCTGAGAGAAACCGAGAGATCATGAAAAAGCCGGACATACTTAAGGAAATGATGGAGAGAGGAATACTGGTCCAGATGAATACAGGCAGCCTTGCCGGTATTCATGGGAGAGAGGTGGAGAGGTTTGCCAGAAGACTGCTGGCCGGGGGACTGGTCCATTTCATTGCCTCGGATGCCCATTCCACAGGGGTAAGAAAACCTGACCTGAGAAAAGCAGCAGTGTTTGTTGAAGAAGAGTATGGAAAAGAACTGGCGGATCTTCTTCTTGTTGAAAACGGTCTGGCAGTACTTGAGAACCGCCCTGCAAAAACCCTGGAACCGGTACAAAACAAGGGCGGGTTTATGTGCTCGCTGGGCAAAAGATTGAGTACGTTATTTCGTCATGAATAGCAGGAAAGCAGGGGTTGTTTTATAAAATAAACTGAAGGTGGCATATGAAAAAGGTAATCGTTACATCCATGGTCCTGGCTATTGCCATATCCCCTCTTTTCAGGGGTCTTTATTTTGAACTGGAGGCAAATGCATTTTTAGCGGTACTTGCATTGCTTTCAGTCATCTATCTGTTCATAAAGCTGGCTAACGGGGAAGAAATGCGTTTTAACAGATGGATCTTTGTTTTCGGATTTCTTTTAGTTGCAGCTTACTTTTTAAGCTTCACTAAGGCAGTGAGCATCAGGGATAATATAGCAAGCATTTTGCAGGTAAGCGAGTATTGGCTGCTTTCGATTATTCTGTATGATTATTACCATGACAAAAAGCAGCTTTTTGGACAAACCCTGATGCTGACTACAGTTGTCGCTGGTTTCTTTAATGCCATACTGGGAATCGAGGCCTTATCAGGCGCGTTTAACTGGCTGACCAATACTTTGGTGGCTATGCGGGTAGGGGGTATGTTCCAGTATGCAAATACTGCCGCTATTTATTGGGTTATTTGTGTTGTGTTTTCAACAATACTTCTTATTAATGCGGTAAGAAACATAACATTACAACTTTTACTCTCAGGCATGGGGAGTATTTCTTTCCTTGCACTGCTTTTGACTGCCTCGAGAGGTGGTTTCATTGTTGGATTTGTGGTGTTTTTGATCCTGTTTACGATCCAGCCCAGGGGCTATAGGCTGAAATATATAGGCTCATTTATTTGTACAACCACACCAGCTTTCATATTTGCAAAACGCATAAATATCTTGAGTGGCTCCAAAGATTATATTTCCATAACCAAATGGATGGTAATATCTTTTATAACGGCGATTATATTATGTTTGGTTTTTGTCTTGTTATCCAGGTTTCTCTCCAACCTTAGTACCAGGGCCAGAAAGGCTGCAATTTCTCTTATACTGACAGGTTTTCTGGCCGCTGTTGCTCTTATCATCGTCAACCGCGGCATAACGGGAATATTGCCACAATATATAATTTTGCGTTTTGCGAAATTAAGCCTGAGTGACAAAAATATTATGCTTCGTTTATCATATTTCAGTGACGCTTTGAAACTAATACCACCAAATTGGTTGTTTGGTGTGGGAGGTGGTGGATGGTATTCTCTTTATCAAAGTGTCCAGGATAGTTTTTACACTGCCCGGGCAGTGCATAACCACTACCTGCAGGTGTTCCTCGAATCGGGAATCCTGGGTTTTCTGAGTTTTCTGTCAATCATTTTTATTTCGCTGTATAATATGATCTATTCGCGATTCAAACTGAAGGACAACATGGATCGCATACTCCAATCCGGGCTTTTCTGCGGGTTCCTGGCTCTTATGATACACTCATCTTTTGATTTTAACCTTACCTTTGTATCAATGGCTTTAATGCTTTGGGCATTTATCGCCGGTTCGGCTATCAGCCTTCCCAGTGAGGATTTGGATAATACCAGAACAACTCGGCAAAGATTAACAACTAAGAATAATGCAATAAAGGTTGTAATTATTTCTGCCTGCGCTGCATTGCTTACCTTCAACGGATTATATACAGTATCTGCTTTTTATGCTGACAGGGGTTTCAACAGTTTATTGAGAAAAAACTATGCTACATCCGGCGAGAATTACCTGAAAGCAAGCAATCTTGATCCGTTAAATCCGGCTTATCATTTTCAGCTTGCAAAGGTATATTTTAACCTTTCAAAGAGAAGTACGGATCCAGGAAATACTTTTGTCTTGAAAGAGATGGCACTGAAAGAAGCTGAAAAAAGCGTATTGTTAAATTCATACTATCCTGAGTATCGGGAGCTGCTGGCATTTGTATGCCTGGAGTCCGATCGTCCACTGGAAGCAGTGGAAAGCACTGAAAAACTTATTGGCTTGCAGCCTTATAAAAACAGTAATTATGAGCTTCTGGCGAAAAGTTATTTAAAATCTGCTGAATACTATAGAAGCCGGAATGATATGGCAAAGAGCAGGGAAATGCTAAAACTGTGTTCGGAAATTGATACCCTGCCGAAAGTAGAGGTCAATGACACCCTACTGGAATACAAGAATCAAGCTTTGAGCTTATTAAAAGAATATTGATCTAAAATAATACCACATTATTTTTACCGTAAACAAAAATTTAGGAAATTGGAATTGCAAAAAAATGTTTTTGATAGTATAATATCTCATAGGTTTCCAAAGGAGGCGAAAACCTTGAAGAAAGCATTGTGTTTGTTATTGGCATTAACTCTTACAGTAATATTTACTTTCGCAAGTTTTGCAGCTATAGAAGATATAACTGATGATGCTACGGCTCCCGGTTCGGCTCTGACATCAACAGGGGATATGTATGATGAGGATCCACCCTATAGTCCTCCTGACGGCGGAGAAGAAGAAGGGGAAGTAGAGATTCAGGATCTGGCTCTTCCTGCTTCAGGTGAATTGGAAAAGACCGGTGGCTTCCCTGCATTCGTATTCTATATTGCAGGCGGAATCTGCATACTGGCTGCGATCTTCATTGCCACCAGAAAGACAAGCAAAGCCGGTTAATAAATGAACAGTCGAAATATTTGAAAGTCAGAATACCAGGCATAAGCCTGGTGTTTTTTTGCCCGAAATCAGAGCTGTTCTTAAGGACTGATAATATCTGAAGGCTTCATTTGAGGCTCTGTTAACTTAGTATGAAAGAAATGAGGCCTGAAAGGCTTCTGGTAGGTTT
>ENA-UPSA01000123-UPSA01000123.1-bioreactor-metagenome-genome-assembly--contig:-NODE-123-length-123514-cov-239.250026_pt1 | contig 123514 bp, 99 predicted proteins | sample MGYA00238183_ERZ773288 | MGnify/ENA primary metagenome ERZ773288 (study PRJEB29028, sample SAMN07631243) | bioreactor metagenome | isolation source: Switchgrass digestor | place: USA: Dartmouth... | reverse complement strand
GTTTGGGAAGCTTGCCAACATAGGTGATGACATAGGTGATGAATTCATTGCCAATCCAGCGATATTTAAAAAGCTGGTTACTGGTGAAAGGTTGAGTGTTGAAAAGAAAGGACAAGACCCATTTGAATTTAACAATTATGCAAAGATGTTATTTTCAGCAAATAACATCCCCAGGATGGGAAAGGGAAGGGATACTGGTGCAATTTTAAGAAGGTTGACCATTATCCCATTTGATGCAAGATTTGACCCTGATGACCCTGATTATACACCTGACATCAAATATAAATTAAGGGATATTGAATGTGTTGAATACATGGTTCTTCTTGGGATAGAAGGGTTGAAAAGGGTTCTAAAAAATAAGGTTTACACTAAATCTGAAAAGGTAGAAAAAGAACTTGAAGAATATGAAGTAACAAATAATCCCATTGCGGGGTTTATTCAGGATAATGATGTTGAAGAATTTGAGAATGAAAAAACTAAAGATGTTTATAAGCAATACCAGGTATATTGTGCTGAAAATAATTATATTCCTCTTGCACATAATGAATTTTCAAAGCAATTAAAACGATATACAAACCTTGACACAGTGAGAAAGACCATAAATGGGGTAAAATACACAGTTTATGTTAAAAAAGATTAACTGGACATGTCCAGGACAGGCACAAAAATATTAAAGCCTGTCCACTTAAAAACACAGTAATAGCAAGGGTTTGGAACATATAAAGGACAAGCTGGACATGGTAAATGTAATTTATTTATATAACTTACATTTAAAGATATATCATTAAAAACCTTATATATTATATAAAAAAAAATAGAGTATATAAGGTTAGCCTGTCCAGGTTGTCCAGTTAAAAGTGAAAATCCAGTAAAATCAAGGGTTTCAGGCAAGGACAGGCAGGACAGGCTTAAAGGAAAAGGACAGGCTAAAATAAAAAAAAAATGAAAGGAAGGGTTGAAATTATGAAAAAGAATTCAGAGAAATTGAAGGCAAAGTTAGAAAAGTTAGTTCAACAAGTATTAGAAAATGGTGGTGAAGTTTATATTAAGTCAGGTGACATTCTAATTTCAGAAAATGGTTACAGTGATGAAAGAACAATATTTGACCAGGAAAGGCAGCTTCATGTTGTAAAGCCAATTGCATTTCTTAATTGGTTATACTCATATGTTTGCCCAGATTGTGGTGAAATTCATCTCACATACAATGTTGGAAAAATCCAAACTGGATGCTGCTTGGATATTGATTGTGAAAGGGTTCAATATATTGATGGTCAACATTACTTAATTAAAAGAAAAGCAATTATTTTAGATGATGAAGATGTTGAAGAATGTTGAAGCAAAAACAATATATTATGAGTAACTCAAAATAATAAAAATTATGAAAGGGTGGTCAAATTATGAAAAAATCAAATTGGCAAGTAGCTTATGAAAATTACCTTGAAGAAAAGGCTGAAATGGAGAATTCAAAGATTAAGAAACTGGATGTTGAAGTAGATGCAGAATTAAATGATTGGCTTCCAGATGAAGTGTTTAATGAAGTCTATGAAAAAATAGCTGCATTGGAAGCAATACATGAAGAAGAAGGTTTCAAGGCTGGTTTCCAGGCTGGAATAAAAGCTGCAAGTGAAATTATTGAAGAAATGAAAAAAGCCATGGCATAACACTTTGGACAAGCATTAAACAATGGCTTCACATGGTGAATTCTGAACCCCTATATTTTAATTTTATCATGTGAAGCCAATAATTTCAATTGGTGGTGGTGATTGATGTCAAATATAGTAAAACTTGAAAAGTTAATTTCAATAATTGGTGATGAAGCTTTTAATAAATTAGTTAAGCAATACCCAGGAATGAATGTTTATATACCAAAGAAATATGATAGGAAATTTTATGACAGAAAGCAGCGGAACAAGCAATTGAGGGAAGATTATTTTGCTGGAATGGAAATACCTGATTTAATGGTTAAATATAATCTTTCAAAAGCAACAGTATATAAAATCATAGAAAAGAGATAAGACACTATATATAGTGTCTTATTTTTTAGGAACATACTAAATATAGTGTTTTTACAAGAAAATAAACAATATAAAGAGTATAATTAAGTTAGGGGTTCTATGCTTGTTAGGGGGTGATTTTATGACAGATGAAGTAGCAAGACTTAAAAGGGAATATTATCAAAAATACCAGCAAGAAAACAGGGAAAGGCTGAATAAATACCAGCGGGAATGGCGAGCAAAAAACCCTGATAAAGTTAGGGAATACAATCAGCGGTATTGGGAAAAGAAAGCACAGCTTGCTTGTGTTTGATAAATCAAATTAAGAGAAAGCAAGGTGATGGCAATTATTGAATGAAAATGAACGGTTTTTAGAAAAAAGGCGGTGATTAAATGGGAAAACTTAACAAGGAAAACATAGCATTAAATCTTTTAACTTCTCCAACTATTAAAGAAGCTGCTGAAAAGTCAGGGGTTTCAATAAGCACAGTTTACAGGTTAAGAAAGCAGCCATCTTTTCAGAAAATCTTAAACAGGGTTAAGAATGACATCTTCCATGAAGCTATGAATAAAGCACAGGGGTATTGTTTGGATTCATTGGAAACATTGAAGAACATTATGATTGATGAAGAAGCAACCGATTCTTCCAGAGTAAGTGCTGCAAGATGTATCCTTGAATTAGGTTTGACCATGTATGAAGATGAAAACATTATTCAAAGATTAAAAGAACTGGAAAGAAGGCTTGGACATGTTTAAGAGAAAAATTACATTGAGGAAAAAAATAAATAAAAGACTTGATGAAATAGATGTCTTGATTCCAAATAATAAGCCTTCTATAGCTTTTATTGGTAAGCTTCCTGATGGCAGATATGAAGTTGTAGAACATTATAACGGTAAAAATTCAAGGGGCATTGAAGTCACTCTTAAATATGTTGAAAAAGTCATTGATAGCATAGAAGAATACTTTTCACAACAACCTGATTGGAAAGTTTTCTATGGTGAAGCACCATTGGTAGAGGTTTTAAGGGATATGTTGCACAATGACCCTTGGAAAATTGCTAAAGAATTATAAATTAAAAAAATGAAAGGAAGGTATTAAATCATGAATTATGAAGAAATGTGGAATGACCTAAAAGAAGCTTTGTTGGAAAAGAGAACAGATGTAAGAAAAACCTATGGTAAAATGAACCTTCGTGAAATCAGTTTACTTTGGGTGTTACGACAGATGCAAAAGCTTGACCCTACTATTACGGATGAAATGCTTACTTATCCTGGGGATGATGCGCCATTTCCTGACGGTATTTAATTCAAAGAAGAAAGGATGGATTGATTATGGAATTAACATTTGAAGAAAGAGAACAGAAAGTATTAGAATCTATTGGCAAAATATTTGAAGTCTTTGATGGAATGACCCAAGATTATGTGAAATTGATAAGGGAACACCATAAAGTAGTAACAGCAGGGGTTAAATCTTCTTTACCAGGTCGTAAAACAGCAGTTGGCATGTATTCTGATGAATACATAAGTCAACATAGGGCACAAACAAAAGAAGCTGTTAAGCAATTGAAAAAGACTTATGTTGATAGAGATAAAGAAGTCATAAACAGCATAAAAGAAAAATACGGTGTTAAGTTACCAGAACCCCCAAAGGTTCCAAATACACCAGATGAGCAGATGCGTTATCAGTTGGAAAGGAATAACAACATTACTTTATGGAAAGCACAATTGGAAACTGCTACTGTTATGGAATTAAGAAGTCTATACCAGGAACATCAAAGCAATCCTGATTTCATGATACTTTTTAAGGCTGAATTGCGGAAGCGTGAAGATAGTGCTGATTTGCAAAAGTTAAAACTTGAAATTGAAAACCCACCAGGAGATAAAGCCTTTGATAGACTAAAACAGATTGAAATTGGGTTAGATAACATCAATCAGATAGAACATTTCCCTGTAAACCTTAAAAATGGATTTAAAGGAATATCATTTAGAGATATTGATGATGATTTGGACAAGTATCCAATACCTGAAGGAACACCAGGAATTCCTTACAGACCTGTATTTGATATTAAAGAAGATTAAACTGATGGTTGGATAATATCTTGGAAGCTGCACCTTTGCTGGAATATATTCTTTCCCATTGGTGCAGCAGTTGCTTTATTCAGGGGGTGAAGTCTTATAGATAAAGAATTACAAGAACTTATAAATTATTTCAATGATGAATCCAGGGAACTAATTATTAAGGAACTAAAAAGGCATGGAATTTTGAAAAAGAATAGAAAGACAGCAGTTGAAATGACCAAAGATGATATTAAATTATTCCATGAACTAATTAAGCAAATTAAAGACCAGCAGCTTCCAGAAGAAAGCAAGCAAGAAGCCATATTCATTATTAAGATTATGCAAATGACTTTAAATAGAATGAAATCAATTTTGACTGATAGGGAATTTGCAGTATTTTATAGCTTATATTTTCAGAAACAATCAATAAGAAAAATTGCTTTACAGTTTGGTATAGATGAAGGCACTGTTAAGCGAATTGGTAATAAAGCACTGGAAAAAATGGCTATTTATTTACATCCTGAAACTGTGCTTGTTGAACTGATTAGTTAGGTGGTGAATATATGGACAATGAAAAATTAGTTGCACTAATTCAAGCAGGGGTAGATGTTAAGAAAAATCTTGAACTTTTATATCTTCAAAACATCGGGCTAATTAGAACATGGGCATACCCTTATGCTGGAACTGTTGAAATGGAAGATTTGCTGCAAGAAGCCTATTTCGGATTAGTTAAAGCTGCTGAAGAATACAACCCTGAACTTGGATTCAAATTCACCACCTTTGCATATTGGAAAGTGCTTTCATCAATTGTTAGATATAGTCAGAATAACAGGTATTTAAAGCGGATACCTGCATATATGCTGGAATTGATGTCAAAGTATCATAAATTCAAAAAGTTATACCTTAAAGAAACTGGTGAGGAACCAAGTGATTCTGACTATATGGAATATTTGGAAATCAACAATAAACAGCTTAAAGAACTTAAAAAGCAGATAACAGAAATCAATTGTATTCCCATTGAAACACCAATAATGGAAGGTAAAACATTGGCTGAAACCCTTTCAGATAACTTTGATTTAGAAATGGATATTGTTGAAAGGCTTACATATAAACAACTTGCTGATGGTTTATGGAAAGCTGTAAACAAACTGGAAAAAATCCAGCGTGAAATTATAGTAGAAAGATATAAGCATAGAAAAACCCTGGAAAAAATTGCAGAAGAAAAAAACCTTTCAGGGGCAAGAGTTGAACAAATTGAAAAAAAGGCATTGCATTTATTAGCCATGCAACAGGAAGTGAAAGATATGGCAGAATATTATGGTTATGATTGTAGGTTGGCTTATAGATATGGTTTTGAAAGATTTAAAGATACTATGACTTCGTCAACTGAACTTATTGCCCTGAAGAACATTGAAATTCAAGAACATTTGTCAAAAATTACTGGTTTACTTGATGAGTTAGTGAACTATTAGAAAGGTGGTGTATGTAGAATGAACAAAAATATTGAAGTAATAAATCCTTATCTATGGGGGGTAAATTATCATCATCTAAAGTTTATAAAGGAACTTACTTATCAAGATAATTCCCCTGGTGCTTTAGAAAAACCCGCTTCCCTAACCAATGATGGAATTATTGTCCTGAATAAAAGCCATGAAATGTATCCAACTTTGAAGCAATTCTTCCCAAAGATAATGGAAAGCACTGATGAAGAATTGCTGTATAAAATCAAATATATGAAAGACAAGGACAGGGATGGTTATGATAGGGTTTATAAATATTGCCTGGATGCTGAAGCCAAAAGAAGGTTCCTTGAAAAAGAATTTCAGAAACAGAATAAAGGAAAACCACTAATTAGAAAAATACTGAATTTTTTAAGGCTCAATAACAAGAAAGGGGTGAAATCATGGCATCAATAAAAACAGCTATTCAGCTTTATGATGGGATGACACCAGGATTAAAGTCTATAACCAAAGCTTTGAATATGACCATATCAAGCTTTGAAGCCCTTCAGACTGCTTCCAGCAATGCAATTGATACAAGTAGTATTCAAGCTGCAAGGGCTGAATTGAATAAAGCTGAAATAGCATTTAATGAAGTTGAACAGGAAATCAGACAAGCTAATGAGCAGCAACAGAAATTTAATAATGAAATAAGAAATGGTCAAGGGGCTGCTGATGGTCTATTAAGAAAAATTAAAAGCATGGCAGCAACAGTTGGACTTGCTTTCAGTGCAAAGAAAATAATTGACCTGGCTGATTCAATGACTGCTACAACTGCAAGGCTTGACCTTATGAATGATGGGCTTCAAACTACTGAACAACTTCAAAGAATGATACTTCAATCAGCTAATGCTTCCAGGGGTGCATATCAAACCACAGCAGATGCAGTTGCTAAAATGGGTATTTTGGCAAAGGATGCTTTTAGTTCTAATACTGAAGTCATTGCATTTGTTGAGCAGCTAAATAAACAGTTTGCTATATCAGGAACAAGTGCCCAGGGAATTGATGCTGCAATGCTTCAATTGACACAGGCAATGGGGCAAGGTGTATTAAGAGGGGAAGAATTAAACAGTGTATTTGAACAAGCACCAACTATAATTCAATCAATAGCTGATTATCTTGATGTTCCTATTGGGCAAATAAGGAACTTGGCACAAGAAGGCTTAATTACTTCTGATGTTGTTAAAAATGCAATGTTTGCTGCTGCTGATGAAACCAATGCAAGGTTTGAGCAGATGCCCATGACATTTGGACAGGTTACAACAGTTATTGGGAATACCTTACTTCAGACCTTTGAACCAGTTATTCAAACTATTGGTAAAGGAGCACAGTGGATATATGACAACTGGTCAACCCTGGAACCCATATTTTGGGGGCTTACTGCTGCTGTTGGTGCTTATGCTGCAATGACAGCAATTAAAACTGCTGTTACCTGGCTTTCAGTTGCAGCAAATAGGGCTTTAATAGCAACAATGCTTTCCAATCCTATTATGTGGATTGCTTTGGCAATAGGTGTTTTAATCGGAATGATTTATAAATGGGTTCAATCAGTTGGTGGGCTTGAAATAGCCTGGAAAATTGCCATGAATGGAATTCTGACAGCCTGGGATTGGGTGAAGATAGGCTTTTTCACAGGTGTATATTGGATTCTTGATTTGTGGGATAAACTGAAGCTTGGAATAATGACAGCAGTGGTTGGAATACAAAATTTCATGGGTGATATGAAAGCTGGTGTATTAGGCATCCTTCAAAGTATGGTTAATGGTGCAATTGGAATAATTAATAACTTCATTAACCTACTGAATAAGATTCCAGGGGTTTCAATAGATGCCATCCAGGAAGTTACCTTTGGAACTACTGCACAGATAGAAAATGAAGCAGCAAAAAGAGCAAGGGAAGCTGATTTAAAAGCTTACAGGGATGAAATTGAATCTGCTATTGCTGCAAGGGATGCTTCATTGGCACAGATGAAACTGGATGCAAGAACAGCAACTGCCCAAAGACAGGCTGAAATTAATGCCATGAGAGCAGAAGCAGCAGCAAAACAAGCTGAAAGTGGTTTCTCATTTGATTATGATAATATGATGAATAATATTGCTGACATAGAAGCTAATACAGCAGCTATGAGGGATTCCATGGAAATAAATGAAGAAGAATTAAAATATATGCGTGACCTGGCAGAAAGAGAAACCATTAACCGTTTTACTACTGCTGAAATTAACATTGATTTAGGTGGTGTAACCAACCATGTAAGTCAAAACACTGACCTTGATGGTATAGTAAATTACCTTGAAGAAAAACTTTATGAAACAATGCAAGTTGCAGCAGAAGGAGTATATGAGTAATAATTAACCCAAGGGATAGCCAATAAGGTTATTCCTTGGGCTTTTTTCATTTATAGGATAATATCAAAGTATGCTATAATATTTTTGAAAGTTAATTTTCAAAAATAGGTGATGAAATATGCCAAAAATAATTGCAAAAGGGCTTTATTTAGGCAGAGAACGCATTGTTGAATGTTTCTTGGAAGATGGTTTTCCAATTATTGAACTTGATGGGGAATATGATGAACAAGTTCAAAACAGATTTAATGAATTACTTAAAGAAGCACCTGCATTAGGTGGAACATATTATCCACCTGAAAATAGTTTATTAGCAGCTTATAGTGTACTTGAAAATACATTCTTTGATGATTCACCAATAGAAATTAAAACTGAAGGTAATATTGGTAAAATTCCAACTTATGATGTTGATGATATTGTTTATTAAGGGATGATGTATAATGTTCTATATTCCTAAAGACTGGTTAAAAGACGGAAATAATGAAAAGGCTGTTCATAGTATATTGGAACAGTATTTAGGCAATTCAGATTTAAAGCCTGAAGGCTTTGAAAATGATGTTGAATTAGTTTTTAATGAATTAGAAGCTATTGGAGAAGCAATTATCATTGAGAAAATAAAAGATGGAACTTTGAGAAATTGCTAAAACCTTCTAAAATCGTTTTTAAGGCATTTTAATATAAAAGGATATATAAATTATTACCTTAACATTTTAAAGCGAATTTAGGGCGATTCTGAAGGTATGATAAGGGAAAATAGAAAGGAATCTAAAGTCAATGAAAATAGAATTTGATGAAAAGCAAATTGCAGAAGCAATTATAAATGAACTAAAAAGGCATAGTTTCATTGGTGAAAAACAGAATGTTACTGTTATTTATAATGCTGAATCCCAGGATGTGCTTTATACAGTTTCTGAAGTTGCCAAACTAATTAAATCAAGTCCTTCTTATGTATACGAATTGATAAAGGCGGGATTACTTCCAGCGTTGAAACTTGGAAGCTATAAAATTAGAAGAACAGCATTATTGGAATTTCTTGAAAAATATGAAGGTAAAGATTTGACTGACCCCAATAATATAAAAAGCATTGAAAAACAAAATATTGGAAATGAAGCAAAACAATAATTGATAATCAAGCTTTGACAGTATATAATCTTTATAGTAAAGACTAAAAATGATAATAAAGACACCATAAACAACCAGGTAAAATGAGCGTACTAAAATCGTACTAATATTTTCTGAAGCCTGGTTTTTTAATTGAAAATAGAAAAAATAATGGCAGGAAATGCACTAAAATCAATTGTTGATTTTAATGAAAATATCTTGAGCATAGAATGGGAATAATCTGTCGGTTGAATATTAAAACTTGGTTTTATAATGTCTTTGCAGAAAAGGTTAATAAAAGATGTCTTACAACCCGTTTTTTATCAAATTCGATGTTGTAATTGATATTATAATTCCGGCTATTGAGTATTAGTTGCAGTAATCCCTTGCAAGTTGTAATTATGCTTTTTGGTTAAAAATCAGAAATTATTATTGGTATTTTTGAAATTAAATTTTAACCGACAATAATCACCTTTTAAGATGTATAATGTTTTTGATGCAATGGAAACGAGCGTTTCGGAACTAAAACGTATATACCTAATATTGAGATATGATGAATTAATCGTTACCGAAAGGCTTAAGCTATGGATACTGATATATTAATTTACTCGATTATGAACATCAAGGAGCTAATTTCAAAATAATATTTTGAGACAGCTCCTTGATTTTAATGTCATCAAATACTTTATTGGATTTGCGTTCTCAGCCTTATCGATGTGACTTATTATAACTTTGACAGATTTCAGCTTTTCATCTGCATTAGAACTTGGAAACAATTGCATGCTTTATTATTTCTTCAAAGCCATAATGAATTACAAATCAAACAGGCTTCTGAAGCTTTTAATGTATTTTCGGCTGACGGGCACTTTGCCAGTACAACCTTTCATTATTAATAAATATGTGTTGTTGAACCAGGGTATAACTTCATTAATTTTTTCTATATTAACAATAAAACTCTTGTGGCATCGGAAGAATTTTCGCTGATTCAGCTTTTCATCAAAATAACTTAATGTTTCCTTGCTCGTATAAAATTCTCCATCGCTTGTGCAGACCTTTACATAACCGTCTTCTGCAGAAAGAAAGCTTATATCAGAGAGATCGCATAGAAAAATTCTTTCGTTCTTCCAAACGGGAAGTTTTATAACTTCTCTTTTTATTGCCTCATGTTGAATTGCATTATGTTTCTTCTTTTTTTGGGAAATATCTTCAGATAGCAACAGCTTTTTTATCCTGTTGACTGCCATTTCAACCCTGTTGAAAGAATAGGGCTTTAAAATATAATCAATAGCATTCAGCTCAAAGGCTTTGACTACATACTCGTCAAAAGCGGTGGCAAAAACTATTTTTATTCCGTCGTCAAATTTTAAAATTAAGGAAGCAGAAATAGCGAAAATACCTTATCGGATGTTAATATGATTAGTCCTGTAAACAATATACCTGAAGCTTGTGAAAGTTTTACAAACCAAATGGGGGTATCTTCAGGGAAAAATGAATATACATACATTACAAAAACAGTTAATCCGATTGAAAGCGTCGATTGCGATAATTTCAGAAATACGGAAAGAGGTATGAAGGGAAGAAAATTGTAACGCAGCATTTCACCCATCAAAAGGGTTCTTAAAGATAGCAAAAAACACAATATGCTAAAATATAAAGTATAATATTCTTTTCTTCTTAATACAAATAGTGTCATATGGTATAATCCCATTATCATAATACTGCCGAAAAGGAAAAGATCAATAAAGGAACCGGTGTTTTTTTGATTTATAACCGTCAGTGCGTCTCCTAGTTCAAGTACCCTTATAAAGCCTCCGTTGGCAAAACGATAGTTCGATATTTGAACGGTTATGTAAAATTGGTTTTTCTGGGGATTAATCAATATTATTCTCGGATTGAAGCGGCTTTTCGCTTTTTTTGGATCGGTACTGACTATACCCGATTCGTATATTTTTTCATTACCAAGCCATATTTTGCAGGAAGAGATGAGAAATTTGACCTTTATTGCTAAGTTCTGGGAAGTACTATCTATTTTTACCAGTAATCTGTATGTTGCGTATCCTTCATTGGGTAGAAAATGTTGGCCTGATTTGAGTTTTTTCCATATTGCCGGTACAGGTGCTGTTTGCTCATTCTCTGGAGGATATGCTGTAAATTGCCAGGGATCTATCAGCCTGTTCCAGTAAAATTTCCACTGTCCCTTTAATTTAACCGATCCATCGGTTTGGAAATTCCAACCTGAGAGGTCCAGCACACCATTAATGGCTTGAGGCTGTTTTGAGCTGTGGGAGTTTTGCCTGTTGAAAAAGGTTAACAATGCAAATCCGATAAATACAACTATAATTTCTGCCAAAACAATAAAAAAGGAATGCTTTTTCCTAAAACAGTCGAATAATTTAATTTTAATTTGTTAAGCATAACTTGTTACCACCAATAATTGGATAAAATACAGTAGGCGATTTGGAAATTACATATTATCTTTACACTATTTACTATATTTACGTTAACAGTATTATAATAAATTTTAATGAAAAAATCTACTGCATTACTTTGATATTCCATTAATTGAATGCATCTTAGGGTGTATTTTTGACATTTTATCTGAGATTTCAGGCATCTTGGCTCAAATTTCTTGTAGAAATGATAGTATGGCTTAGAATTGGAAATGAAAAATAAATTTTGGGAGATTAGAAAAATTATTGTCAAACGTTGACCAACTTTACGATATACTAACTTCCTGGATTGTATCGATATGTGTGGAATAAGCAATCCGAAGTAAGACATTCAATTATTGAAATAAAATAGCCTAGGGGAGTAACTTAAATAGAGCATCGCATTTCTGCATTATGCAGGATACGATGCTCTATAAATATTTATACCTGTAACAAGCCGATTTGGCTTCTGTTGAAATAATTGATACTGTAAGAAAATAGCAATAAGACATTTGTTTTTGGTATAAAAAAGTTTATAATATTAATGTGCTTAAATACTCAAAGTTAAAAAGAAAATTGGAATAAGTCAAAATAAAAATTAACTTACCAAATTATTCGGAAGAGGATTATACGATGATATGGTTTGCCATTGGATTTGTTTTAATGGTTATATTGTCAATATGCAGTTATTGGATGGGTTATAGCAGATATAAAAAGTATGATAAAGAAAAAAATGATACTGATTATAACAGTACAAAGTTATTTTTTAGAATGTTTTTTGTATTTTTTATAATAGGTATTATTATCTTATTTGCAGGATATTTGGTGAGAGTAATATGTTTCAATAAAACTTAATCCTATGAACTGTCAAAGTACTGTGATTATATTATCTTATAATATTATGATAAAATTTCTTTTTATGCGAATCGTTGAAAAGAAATGAGCTATATGCTAAAATAGCTTTGGTTTGAAGTTATCAATATTAAATTTCTGTATTGATAAGATCAAAGGCTTAAAATTGTGAGCCGTTGGTCTTATTATGTTTATGGGAGGAAAAATAATGGAAGAAGTCAGGATAATAATAAATCAGATATCCATATTAACTTTGTTGGGGCTGATAGGATTTATAGCGGGGAAAACAAATTACCTTCCGCAAAATGCGGGAATTGTCATATCGAAAGTTGTGGTAAAGCTGACAGCACCTTTTTTGATTTTTGTCACTTTGGCGAAAAAAGACTTCAGTATGGAAAGTATAACCAGTATACTGGGAGTATTGGTTTTAGGGACTCTTTTTCTAATAGCCGCATTTTTAATCAGCAGTTTTGGATGTAAAATTTTGAAACTTGAAGGGGCTACAGCCAATATCTATAAAATGCATTCGGTATTCGGCAATGTCATTTATCTTGCATATCCGCTGCTCAGTTCATTATTTGGAGATGACGGGCTTTTCTATGGGGTTGTTTTTTCGATTGCTAACGATACTCTTTTGTGGACTTTGGGAATATTTTTAGTCAATAAGCACAAGAAGACCAGTATAAAGGATAATCTTAAGCATCTCATAAACGGTAATACCATAGCTATGAGTTTGGGGCTTATAGTTCTGATAGTAAAAATGCTGCTGGGCTCATCGGTAAACAATATACCTTATATACAAGAAGTGAGCGGATTTGTGCATGACGTTCTGAACTCATTGGGATCTACTACTTTTCCGCTGTCAATGCTGTTTATCGGCTTGATCTTGTCGGAGATCAAGATTGAAAAGGTGTCGGACTTTGTTAAAAGGTCGCATATTTTTGTTTTAGCTTTGTTCAAGCTTATTATTGTACCGGTATTGGCATTGATTTTGCTGTCTTTTACAGGGGATTGGATAGATCCGGTTGCCAAACATGTAGTAGTGCTCGAGCTGGCAGTACCTTGCGGAACGATTGTTCCGGCACTGGCTGCCGAATATGGTTCCGATTATAGGACAGCTACGGAAAATGTATTTGTAACAACAGTTTTAGGAATATTCTCCATGCCCTTTATAGTCTATTTAATGCAAATTATGATAAAGTGAGAATAAATGAAAAATACGAACATTAATTGATAATTATTAAAAAATGTTCGGATTTTATTGCTGTTTTCATTGACAAGCTTTATGCATGTTTGATAGTATATTTGTGTGAGTTTTATATATTTAACATCCATTATTCGTTTTTTTATTATTTCGGAGTTTGGTGGAATAATAAGAAATAATGGTTGAATTTGAGATTATAGGAGGCAGTGATTATGGAGAAACTATTTCGACTCAGGGAGAACGGCACAACTGTTAAGACTGAATTTATAGCAGGACTTACCACCTTTGTTACAATGGCTTATATTATTTTCGTAAATCCGGCAATACTAGGCAACACAGGTATGGATACCGGGGCAGTTTTTGTTGCAACTATTTTGGCCGCAGTAATAGGAACCCTTGTTATGGGGCTGTTTGCTAATGTACCCTATGCACAGGCTCCCGGAATGGGTCTGAACGCCTTCTTTACATATACTGTTTGCGGTGCTTTGGGATTTTCATGGAGTCAAGCTTTGGCAATAGTATTTATTTGCGGAATAATCAATATCCTTATAACTGCAACTCAAATAAGAAAGATGCTGATCAAAGCCATACCGGAAACGCTTCAATTGGCTATAGGCGGAGGTATAGGCCTTTTTATAACTTATGTGGGACTGAAACAGGGACATTTCCTAAACTTTACATCTGAACCTCCAAATATAACTGCAACACTGGAAGGCGGTACTGTTATTGCAAAAGATGTAGTTCCTTCCATTGTAAATTTTTCAGATCCGGTTTCTTTGCTGGCACTTATAGGACTTGTTATAACTGTTATATTGATGCTTAAAAAAGTCAAAGGTGCAATTTTAATAGGAATTATATGTACAACAATACTAGGTATTTTTATAGGAGGGGTAACTCCTATACCTGATTTCAGTTTGAGCAGTTTTATACCCCCTTCATTATCACCAACCTTATTTAAACTGGATTTTAAGGGATTGTTCTCCGATCCGTCAAAAATATTTATTGTACTGAGTACTGTATTAGCCTTTAGCTTGTCCGACACTTTCGATACTATCGGTACATTTATAGGAACAGGAAGAAAATCGGGTATTTTCGATAAAAAAGATGAAGAACAACTGGAAAACAGTAAAGGGCTAAAATCCAAAATGGACAGGGCTTTATTTGCAGATGCCATAGCCACATCCATAGGCTCATTGTTGGGGACAAGCAATACCACAACTTACGTTGAAAGTGCCGCAGGAATAAGTGCGGGCGGAAGAACAGGATTAACCTCAGTATTTACAGCTATGTTCTTTTTGCTGTCATTGTTTTTGGCGCCTTTTGCTCAAATGGTAACTTCGGCTGCCACTGCACCGGCTTTAATTATAGTTGGAATATTGATGATGGAATCTATGGCAAAAATTAAATGGGATGAATTTGAAGAGGCTGCAGTTGCTTTCTTTACGGTAGTAATCATGCCCTTTAGCTACAGTATTTCCAATGGTGTGGCTGCAGGATTCCTATTCTACATAATTACAAAAATCACACGTGGTAAAGCAAAAGAGGTCCATCCTCTGTTATATATAGTTACATTGCTGTTTGTGATAGATTTTATAATTAAATAAAAAAATATTAACTTGGGAATAACGAAAATTTTATTTATACGTAATGGATTTTCGTTATTCCTTAATATTTTTATTAATTAAATTTTCTTAAGGAGGGGTTTTATAATGTCTTGCACAAATAAGAATTCAAAAGTTGCTGTTATAATGGGTAGTGATTCTGATTTTTCAGTTTTGAAAGACTGTATTAAACTTTTAAAACAATTTGGTGTTGAGGTTGAAGTGATGGTGTGTTCGGCACACAGAACTCCCGACAAGGCAGCGGAATTTGCAAAAAATGCCGAAAGCGAAGGTTTTGGCGTTATTATTGCGGCAGCAGGGAAAGCAGCACATTTGCCGGGTGTATTGGCGGCATACACTCCGCTTCCTGTTATTGGAGTGCCTATTAAATCGTCCACAATGGACGGGTTGGATTCTTTACTGTCTATTGTTCAGATGCCCAGCGGAATACCTGTTGCAACAGTTGCAATAGATGGGGCGGAAAATGCGGCATTGCTTGCAGTACAGATATTGTCAACCGCCAATGACGAACTCAGGACAAAAATGAAAGAATACAAAAAGAATCTTGCTAAAAAGGTTGAAGATAAAAATGCAGCTCTTCAAGAGAAGTTAAAGGAAATATAGGAGATTGACTGTTATGTTTAATGAAAAGATCAATCAATATAACAATCTTTGCTGCGAGATCTTTGATGAAGAGGATTTCAGGCTTGACAAACTCAACGAAGAGTGCGGAGTATTTGGAATATATGACAGGGATAATTTAGACAGTGCTCGCCTGACCTACTATGCTTTATATGCGCTTCAGCACAGAGGCCAGGAAAGTGCAGGTATTGCCGTCAATAATGACGGAAATTTCATGTATCATAAAGACATGGGGCTGGTACCGGAGGTATTTAACGAAGAGATAATAAACAGCCTGAAAGGTAAGCTTGCTATTGGGCATGTGCGTTATTCCACAACAGGAGCAAGTCTTAGGGAAAATGCACAGCCAATGGTTATCAGGTACAAAAACGGTTACATGGCCCTTGCCCATAACGGTAACCTTGTAAATGCCTCAGAAGTTAGAGGAAGGCTTGAAGAAGAAGGGGTAATATTTCAATCGAGCAACGATTCGGAAGTAATTTTGAATCTGATTTCTAGATATAGGCTGGCAAGCTCAAATATTGAAGAAGCCATTAAGAAAATGATGGATGAAATCAGAGGTTCCTATGCGCTGGTTATATTGACTCCAAGGAGGCTTGTAGGTGTCAGGGATCCCTTTGGAATCAGACCCCTTTGTATTGGAAAAGTTGAAAACTCCTATGTTTTGGCTTCAGAGACCTGTGCATTGGATGCCGTTGGCGCTAAATATGTAAGGGATGTCCAGCCGGGGGAAATTGTTTTGATTGATGACAAAGGGTTGAGTTCCATACAGACAAAAGTTACAGGACAGTCAAGGCTTTGCATATTTGAGCATATTTATTTTGCCCGACCCGACAGTTATATTGACGGTGCCAGTGTTTACAGAGCGAGAATTGAAGCCGGCAGAAGGCTGGCAAAGGACCATCCTGTTGATGCAGATCTGGTAATCGGTGTGCCCGATTCCGGGCTGACAGCTGCCATGGGATATTCAATGGAGTCGGGAATTCCCTATGGAGTGGGGCTCATAAAGAACAGATATATTGGCAGAACCTTTATTCAGCCCGAACAGGCCCAAAGAGAAAAGGGCGTAAAAATAAAACTTAATGCATTAAAGGATGCAATTGATGGAAAACGTGTTATAATGATAGATGACTCGATAGTCAGAGGTACTACCAGCAGGAGAATTGTTCAGCTCTTGAGGGATGCGGGGGCAAAGGAAGTTCATATGATGGTAAGTTCTCCGCCTGTTAAGTTTCCCTGTTATTTCGGTATTGATATTTCTTCTAAATCACAATTGGTTGCTTCAAAGCATACTATTGAGGAAATAAGGGATATGCTTGGTGCTGACAGTTTGGGATACCTTACCGTCGAGGGTATTTTGGAAGCACCTAAGGGTTCAAAATGCGGATTTTGTACTGCGTGCTTCAGAGGTGACTACCCTATGGAGGTACCAGGTGAGGGAACAAAGTTTTCCTGCGGCTGAAAATGTTTATTGATTTCTATTACTTTAACAGTGTATGGGGGGAAGATTAATGAGCAGTTATAAAGATGCCGGTGTCGATGTTGAAGCCGGATATGAAAGTGTAAGGTTAATGAAAAAGGATGTGCAAAGAACCTTTAGACCGGAGGTGCTTACCGATATAGGTGGCTTTGGAGGTCTTTTTGCACTTTGCAAAGATAAATACGAGGAACCGGTTTTGGTATCGGGAACCGACGGCGTGGGCACAAAGCTTAAAATAGCTTTTATAATGGACAAGCACGATACCATTGGAATTGATTGTGTGGCAATGTGCGTAAACGATATAGTCTGCAGCGGAGCAGAACCTTTATTTTTCCTGGATTATATAGCTTTAGGCAAGAATAAGCCTGAGAAAGTTGCAGAAATTGTCAAGGGAGTTGCAGATGGATGTGTTATGGCCGGATGCTCCCTTATTGGCGGTGAAACGGCTGAAATGCCGGGTTTTTATCCGGCGGATGAATATGATGTGGCCGGATTTGCTGTAGGTATTGTTGACAAAAAGAAAATAATTGACGGTAAAAATATTAAGGCCGGGGATAAACTTATAGGGATTTCATCCTCAGGGATACACAGTAACGGTTACTCCCTTGTAAGAAAAATATTGACACCTAATAATGAAAAATTGAGCGAGAAAGTTACAGCTTTGGGAACTACACTGGGAGAAGAACTTTTGAAGCCAACAAAAATATATGTAAAGACCATTCTCGATTTAAAAGATAAATTCGAAATAAAAGGAATAGCCCATATCACAGGAGGAGGCTTCTATGAGAACTTACCGAGAATGCTTCCGGAAGGATTGGGAATAAAAGTTAAGAAAGGTACTTGGCCGATACTGCCTATCTTTGATTTACTCCAGAATCTTGGAAATGTAAGTGAAAAGGACATGTTCAACACGTTTAATATGGGCATAGGAATGGCTATTGCTGTAGACAGCGAAATAGCAAATGAGGTTGTAAACTACCTGAACAGGGATAAAGAAGAAGCTTATATAATTGGTGAAATAGTAAGCGGAAAGTCTGAGGTAGAGATATGCTGAAGTTAGGTGTACTGGTATCGGGCGGAGGTACAAACCTTCAAGCTATTATTGATAAAATTGAAAGCGGTTATTTAAATAATTGCACCATTGTTACTGTGATATCCAGCAAACCGGATGCGTATGCTCTGGAAAGGGCTCGTAAGCACAATATTGAAGGAGTATGTATTCCGAGGAAAAATTTTGATTCGATAGAGGAATACGACCGTGCTTTGATTGCCCACCTGGAAAAGCGGGATGTAGACCTTGTAGTAATGGCTGGCTTCCTTTCCATCCTGGGGGAAACGTTTACAAAGAGATACAAAAACAGTATAATTAATGTGCATCCTTCACTGATACCATCCTTTTGCGGTAAAGGTTATTATGGGTTGATTCCCCATATAAAGGCGCTGGAGTATGGAGTAAAGGTGACAGGAGCAACAGTTCATTTCGTAGAGCTTGAGGCCGATGCAGGCCCTATTATTTTGCAGAAAGCTGTTTACGTAAAGGAAGATGATACTCCCGAGACTCTTCAAAAGAGAGTTATGGAGGAAGCTGAGTGGGATATACTGCCAAGAGCCATAAAGCTGATTTCTGAAAATAAAGTGGTTGTTGAGGGACGAAAAGTTAAGATTCTTGATTAAGCTATTTATATTTATAAAAATAAAGGGAGTGGTAGTGTGATAAAGCGAGCATTGATAAGTGTATCCGATAAGACCGGAATTGTAGAGTTGGCAAAGGAACTCTCAAGTATGGGGATTGAAATAATATCCACCGGCGGAACTCAAAAGATTTTAAGCGATTCAGGAATAAAGGTTATAAATATATCCGATATAACGGGATTTCCGGAATGCCTTGACGGAAGGGTTAAAACTCTCCATCCCAAAGTACACGGCGGACTTCTTGCAATGAGAAGCAATCCTGAACATATGAGACAAATTAAGGAACTTGGTATAGAGCCCATAGATATGGTTATTATCAACCTCTATCCTTTTAAACAGACTATATTGAAAGAAAATGTAGAGTTGGAAGAGGCTATAGAGAATATTGATATAGGCGGCCCTACAATGCTTCGTGCGGCTGCAAAGAATTATCAGGACGTGGTTGTAATAGTGGATCCGGCCGACTATAAAACGGTTCTTGATGAGCTCAAGTCAACAAAGGATGTATCGGTAAAGACCAAATTTAAACTTGCTTCTAAGGTATTTGAACATACAAGCCATTATGATACATTGATTGCCAAGTATTTAAGAGAAAAAGTCGGAGAAGAGGAGTTCCCGCAGACTTTATCCCTTACTTTTGAAAAGGTTCAGGAAATGAGATACGGTGAAAATCCTCATCAAAAGGCTGTTTTCTACAAGGAAGTAGGGGCAAATGTGGGCTGCTTGCCGTCAGCAAAACAGCTTCACGGTAAAGAGCTGTCCTATAACAATATCAATGACGCCAATGGAGCTCTTGAGTTGCTGAAGGAGTTCGACGAGCCGACAGTGGTTGCGGTTAAGCATGCAAATCCATGCGGTGTTGGAAGTGCAGATAATATTTATGATGCTTACATAAAAGCTTATGAATCGGATCCTGTGTCCATATTCGGAGGAATACTGGCTGCAAACAGAGAGATTGACGAGAGAACTGCAGAAGAGATTAATAAGATATTTATAGAGATTGTAATTGCACCGTCTTTTACAGAAGGTGCCCTGAAAATCCTTACTCAGAAGAAAAATATAAGAATTATGCAGCTTGACAATATCTCTGCAAAGGTACCTTCCGGTACATATGATATGAAAAAGGTAGCAGGAGGTCTTTTGGTACAAAGTTATAACAATGACCTCTTAAATATGGATGAACTCCAATATGTTACCGAAAAGAAACCTACAAAGGAAGAATTGGAAAGTCTTATTTTTGCAATGAAGGTAGTTAAGCATACAAAATCCAACGGTATAGTTTTGGCAAAAGGCAGACAAACCATAGGAGTTGGTCCCGGACAAACCAACAGAATTATGGCGGCAAAAATTGCTATAGAATATGCCGGAGATAGGGCTAAAGGTGCAGTTCTTGCTTCCGATGCCTTTTTCCCATTCCCTGACTGTGTTGAAGCTGCCGCTGCAGCCGGAATTACAGCAATAATTCAACCCGGTGGTTCTATAAAAGACCAGGAATCCATTGACGCATGCAACAAACATGGCATAGCAATGGTGTTCACAGGAATGAGACATTTCAAGCACTAATTTAGGGGGGATACAATGAAGGTTTTGGTTGTAGGAAGCGGCGGACGGGAACACGCTATCGTGTGGAAGATTGCCCAAAATAAGCAGGTAGAGGAATTGTACTGTGCTCCTGGAAACGGTGGAATATCCGCTATTGCAAAATGCGTGCCTATAAAAGCCATGGATATAGACGGAATTGTAAACTTTTCAAAGGAAAAGAAGATTGACCTGGTAGTGGTTGCACCCGATGACCCTCTGGCAGCAGGAATGGTAGATGCTCTTGAAAATGAGGGAATCCGGGCATTCGGACCAAGAAAAAATGCGGCTATAATTGAAAGCAGCAAAGCTTTTGCTAAAGACCTTATGAAGAAATATAACATTCCTACTGCAAAATATGAGGTCTTTGAAAAGAGCAGCGATGCACTGGAATATTTAAAAAATCAGAAATTTCCCATAGTTGTTAAGGCTGACGGCTTGGCTTTGGGTAAAGGGGTTATAATTGCCCAGAACCTTGAGGAAGCCAGAGAAGCAGTAATAAATATTATGGAGAATAAAGCTTTCGGAGAAGCCGGTAACAAGGTGGTAATTGAGGAGTTCATGGTAGGTCCTGAGGTATCGGTACTTGCCTTTACAGACGGAAAGACAATAAAACCCATGGTAAGTTCCCAGGACCACAAAAGGGCATTGGACAATGACCAGGGGCTTAACACCGGAGGTATGGGAACTTTCTCTCCAAGCAGAATCTATACCAAAGAGATGGAAGATTACTGCATGGAGAAGATATTTAAGCCCACTGTGGATGCAATGAATAAAGAAGGCAGGAAATTCAAAGGGGTATTGTATTTCGGCCTTATGATAACAGCAGACGGACCGAAGGTTTTGGAATACAATGCAAGGTTCGGAGACCCTGAAACCCAGGTTGTCATTCCAAGACTAAAAACCGACCTTGTTGATATATTCAATGCCGTTATTGATGAGAGACTGGACGAAGTCGATATCGAGTGGGAGGACAACGCTGCGGTATGTGTAATTATGGCATCGGGCGGATATCCCAAAGAATACAAGACCGGATATGAAATAACAGGCCTTGATGAAGCGCAGAAGGACAAGAACATAGTTGTTTTCCATGCCGGCACAAAATTTGAGGATGGAAAATACTATACTTCCGGCGGAAGAGTCCTCGGCGTGACGGCTGTGGAAAGCAATCTGGATCTGGCAATTAAAAAGGCTTATGAAGGTGTTTCAAAGATTAGCTTTAAAGATATGCACTACAGGAAAGATATCGGTATAAAGTAATAATAGATTTGAAAAAGGCTCCGGAAGATCTATGATTTTCCTGAGCCTTTTAAATTATATTTAATATTTGGTTCGCTGAGATAATGACTATATTGCTTAAAATAATACAAATGGCTGATTTTCTAGTGATTTATAATTTATTTCTTTTGGAGCAGGTTAAATTATTTGGTGTCGAATAAGAGATTATTTGGGGAACAATGTGGAGATATTTCCCGGGAAATGTAGAAAGATGATAAAAAATAAATAGAGTCTTAAGAGCAAAGTCAATAAATTTGATTTTCTTTATGATTTTTCTTTATAATATTGATAATTTCTAAAAAAATACCGGATGGGTCAAATTTATTTCCCCAGATGGCCTGATTGAAGGTTGGGAAACTGTAGCATACCTAATGGACAGCGGTAATAAAACTTGGAGGGTATATAATGAAAATTGTTGTTATTAACGGCACAGAAGTAAAAGGTTGTACTTATCGGATTAAAGAAATATTTTTGTCTGTATTGAAAAAAGGAAATGAAATAATAGAGTTTTATCTTCCGAAAGATATGCCGCACTTTTGTATCGGATGCAAGACATGCTTTTTTAAGAGTGAAAATTTATGCCCTCATGCAGAATATGTAATGCCGATATGGAATGAAATACTTAAAGCTGATTTGCTTGTTTTCGCCGCGCCGGTATATGCGTTGAGCATACCGGCTCAAATGAAAGCATTGCTTGATCATTTGTGTTGTCATTGGATGGTCCATCGTCCTGAAAAAGCGATGTTTACGAAATGCGCTGTTATTCTTACGAATAGCATTGGTGCTTCAAACAGAAAGGCTCAAAAGGATATTGCTACCAGTCTTAAGTGGTTGGGAGTTTCTGATGTAAGCTGTCTTGGATTTGGGCTGATGGAAGGAGTTGTTTGGGAAAAATTATCTGATAAGCGAAAAAATAAAATAAAACGTAAGGTCGAAAGTCATGCGAAAAAATTTGTTTTGTTCAAACCGGGGCGAAAAAGGCTTACGGTAAAAGTTCTCTTTTTTATATGTAAGATGATTCATATAGGTTTGCTGAAAAAAGAGGAAATTCCCTCTGCCGATAATCAGCATTGGATTGATAATGGATGGATAAAAGATAAGGTTTAAGTTTTTTCATTTGTGATATATCCTATCAAGCAGAAATAGTATATAATAATAGCATATAGCAGCATTAGTTGGTTTTCCTGGAACAGAAGTTCTTAAGCCATACCGAATATTGTGAAAGCTTTTTAGTAAAAAGCTTATTTTATTAACATAATTTTTTTGGGGGAAAAGATGAAGAAAAAACAACCAATTACAGACGCTGATTATATACTGATTGTAATAGGAATTCTTATTGTATGTGCCATGGCTCCGGTAATAGTATGGACAGCAATGATTACTGATGACGGAGTAATTCCGAGAGCTATAATATCATGCGAAATCATAATGCTTGGAACTTTCTTCATAATAACAAATTTAAAATTGAACAGTAAGATAGAAGCTAATTATAGAAAATGTATGGGTGTAATCGATGAAGCTCCTATGGTATTATCGGGTTCTAAAGGGTCAAGACATCCCATTATTTCTTATGAAGTGAAGGGGAAAGTTTATACGATTCAGTCAGAAGTGGGGTATGGAGGAATAGCGGCTTTCTTCCTTAAAGGTAAAGAAGTTGCTGTATATTATGATGAAGACGATCCAAGTATTGCATACACTAAACATTATTTATTTTTGATTATAGGATGCATGTTTTTGTTTCCAGGTCTGTTGGTACTTTGTTCAATCTTTTATCAGTAGTTATTTTGTTTATTGCAGCGAAATTTCAAAAGGTCCTTGACATCGCTGCAATAAACATTAACATTGAATTAGCTTTCATAAGCTGCAACTATTTTGTCCATAAGGGCATCCCATTCCTTGTCCACAGTGCAGCGCTCAGGATGATCAAGATAATACTTGACGGTTCTCTTTATGCCTTCCGCAAACGGTATTTCGGCCTTAAATTCCGGAACGAAACTTTTAATTTTTGAGTTGTCAAAAACTATGCTGTAGGTCTTGTCTCCCAATAAAGCACCTGTCAATTCCGGTTCAATGGAAACAATGAAATCCGAAGGAATGTGTATGATATTCGGTTCCACTCCCGCTGCGTGACCTATTGCCCTGTAGATTTCATCCCAGGTCAGAACTTCATCGGAAGTAATGTGGAATACTTCTCCAATCGCTTTTTTATTTCCGAAGAGTCCGACAAATCCTTTGGCAAAATCTTCATTATGGGTCATGGTCCAAAGGGAAGTTCCGTCACCGTGTACAATGATTTTTTTACCCTTTTTCATTCTATCCACAAGGGACCATGGATGTTCCCAACTGTTTAGAGCAGCAGGTATCATTGACAATCCGTAGGTGAAGGATGGCCTCACTATGGTAACAGGGAAGCCTGTATTGCGATACTCATTTAACACGATTTTTTCGCACTCGATTTTATCTCGTGAATACTGCCAATAGGGATTTTCCAAAGGTGTTGATTCGGTAATGATATAATGTGAGGGCGGTTTTTGGTATGCGGATGCGGAACTTATAAAAATGTATTGATCGGTTTTGTTGCGAAAAAGTTCGATATCGGCCTTTAAATGTTCAGGGGTAAAGGTTATCCAGTTAACTACCACGTCAAAATGGTAATTTTCAAGGATTTTTGCACAAGCGTCAATATCCCGTATATCACCCGTAATCAGTTTTGCACCTTTAGGAGTGAATTCAGAGCGGGAACCGCGGTTTAAAAGATAGAGCTCATGCCCTTTTTCAATTACCCGGCGTGATACCCCTTCACTGATAATACCGGTACCTCCAACAAACAATACTTTCATAAATAGGATCATTCCTTTCTGTCGGCTTTGATTTAACTATATTATAAAAGATTGAATTTTACTATATTTATTATTACACAACAATAATAAATTTTTGTAATGTTTGATACAATTAAGTTATCCGCTTTTTGGCACAAAAAAGTCCTTTATGCTGCACATAAAGACAAGAACGAGCTGTTGAAAGCATTCGTTTTCTTTCTGTAATGCCTGAAATACATCTATTTTTAACTGCAGAATTTATACCGCTAAATAATTATCGTAAGATGTTTGTTAAAAGATAATATTTGGTTTTGTATCAAAGGACCGATTATTGGTTTCTTTTTGTCAGAATAAAAGCTACCAACAGCCCTGCTAAGAGCAATGCATTAACAAGCAGTAAAATTATATTCTGATTGCGTTTTTCAGCTACGAAAGAGATTTTTATTTTATTTGTGCCGTCATCATAATTAATTTCCGGTAATGGAAAACTTGTGTCATTTGTGATATTTTCCTCTGTTTCAGGAATATTTGCGTCATTTGAAATTTCACCGCTTGATTCCGGGAAAATTGTGCCGCTTTGTTCATCCTGTTCATAGGGATATTTGATTTTTTTTACATCCATATTACCATAGGAATCTTTTATAAGATATTCGATATCATACTTTTTATCCGTTGACAGATCAATATATAGTACATGATTAATTTGTGATTTGCCCGACAAGTAATTTACATCAAGAGAATCATCGTAATCAACTGTTTTCACACCGTTTTCAGTATGGGTAACCTTAAGCTTTGCAACGGCATAATCCCTATTTTCATTTTCAGCAATACAATTGATTATACCTTCGTTAACAGAAATTTCCTTGATTACAGGTTCTTTTCCTTTAGTTGGATTTTCAGGCAGTTTGCTTTGGATATATTTTGCTATTCCGATTTTCTCATCTTCTAAATATTTGGTATAATGCTTCATAAGTTCAGCTTTTGACATTCCGTCCAATTTGCTTTTTAGTTCTTCAAATTTTTTTACTTCGTCGATAGCAGCTTGAAGAGATTCTTTGTCAATGTAATCCTGGTTCTGCAATGTATCAATGTCATAACGATAATTATTGTACATAATTTCCAGATCGAATTCCGGTTCAAAGTTGCTTCTTTCCCATACAAGTTTGTTTTCTCCCTCATATTTCATACTGAAGGGGAAAATCCTGCTTATTTCATAGGGTTTAATATTGCCCAAATCAAAAGTCACTTTTGCATGTCCTATAGTATCCTTCCAGAAGGCACCGGTTTTTAGAATATACCCCGAAAGAATATCGCCGTTTGAGTAAAGTGTGGATTCTACTTTGTACGTATTTCTTATATTCTTTGTTTCACCGGCAGCAAAATGAACATTAAAAGTGTACCATTCACTGTAATACGGATAAGTTGAATCTTTTAAATCAACGGGTTTTTTACCCTTTTCGGTATTGACGGGTATTTCGGTATCGTCCAAATATGTTTTAAAGTCTTTAAAATACAATCTTTCTTCAATTGCGTTATCACTGTCGCTTTCCATTTTGGCAGGGAATCCCATCAAAACATCTTTTGCTTTTCCTGTATTTTTAAAAACAAAATTGCATTCCACAAATCCTTTTTCAACCTCATAATATATATCTTCCGATACCATTACAATATCTTTTTCTTCCATAGGATATACACCATCAGGCGTTCTGCCGACAATGCAATCATCTGCATAGGTTGCTGTAAAAAAAAAGCAAAGATTAGTAAAGTATTCATTATAGCCGCAGCTATAAATTTTCGATTCATAATTAAATCCTTCCGGAATGAGAAAATTACCATATATCTATTATACGTATATTTCTGAAATTATGGAATATAATGTTTTTGCCCGGAGGATTTATTGGACAAATTTGATAGCCCCTATATTATGAGCAATTTCGATATAAAAACTATCAGAAAATTATAGTTTATTTCCCGAAATATTGCAAAATTGAAATTGAGTTGTATAATAAGATAGTCGGATTTATTACATTATAGTAATGACGGGAGGAGACAGCTTTGGAGATAATTTCGAAAGCACTGCTTTATGGATTTTTAAAGGTTGCACAAAGTTATAAAAAAAGTTTTGAAAAAGATTTGGAATGTGCTGCACAAAAGAACGATCAGTTGCTTATGGAAATCATAAAGAAAAATATCGATACGGAGTATGGAAGAAAATATGCCTTTCACTCAATAGATTCCCCTCAGAAGTTTAAAGAAATGGTTCCCCTTACCCAATACGAGGATTATAAAGAGTATATTGAACGTATGGCAAAAGGAGAAGAAAATATTCTTACATCAGAAAAAGTAGAGTATTTTGGAGTTTCATCGGGTACGACAGGCAGCCAAAAGTTGATACCGGTGACTAAGAGTTCCCGAAAAGCAATTTCGGAGTATATGGGATTATTAACCCAGGGTGTTTTGTATGAAAATCTTTCAAACAAATGGACCTATGGACGGGGGCTTAATCTTATTGGAATGCGTGGTTCAGGAAAAACTGAAGGGGGTATTCCCATATGTGCCGGAACTGCCGGAGGAATGAAGTCTATGGAGAAGATATTTACATATATCTGGACAACACCTGTTGAAGTTCTCAAACAAGGTGAAAAATTTGATGTAAACTATCTTCACTTGCTTTTTGCACTTATGGATAGAAATTTAATGTATTTGTCTGCCGCTTTTATTCCATCAATCCTTGATTTGTTGAGATGCCTTGAAAATAAATGGCCTGATCTTGTAGAAGATATTAGAGAGGGGAAGATTAGCCAAAAAATTCTTTTGTCCGATGATTTGAGAAATAGGCTTCAAAAAAAGATGAAGCCCGATCCGAAAAGGGCTGAGGAATTGGAGAGAGATTTTAAAGTCGGTATGGAAGGAATCGTAACCAGGATATGGCCCAAATGTGCTTTTGTATGGAGTGTTTCCGGAGCCGGATTTAGAATGTACCTTGAAAAGGTAAAAAAATACACTTCAGACTTACCTATATACTGCGGTACATATGCTGCAACTGAAGGATTAATCGGAGTGGAGCTTGGATTGAATAAAGCTACATATGTGGCAGCACCCAAAAGTGTGTATTATGAATTCATACATGAGGATGATTGGGATGCTGAAGACATAACCACGTACAGTTTGGAAGAATTGAAAGTTGGAGAAAAATATGAAGTGGTTATTACAAATAGTGCCGGATTTTATCGCTATAGGCTGGGTGATGTAGTCAAAGTTGTGGGTTATTGCGGTAAATCTCCAGAGTTTGAATTTCTGTACAGGAAGAACCAACTGATAAGTATAAATGCGGAAAAGACCTCGGAACAAGCAGTTCATCAGGCTATTACCGAGACTTTTAAACACCTTGGAGTCGAACTAATAGATTATACTGTTATGGCTGATATTGATATATCACCTGGAAGATATATGTTTTTTGCAGAAGTTAATAATGTAGGGGAACTGGATAAAAACGAAGCGGAAAAAATACTTGAAAGAATGCTCTGTATTGCAAATCCACGATATGAACAGTTTAGAAAGTCAATGAAAATCGGTCATGTATCTTTGGAATTTGTCAAGCCGGGAACTTTTGATTCTCTAAAAGTCTTGCTTGTATCAAAGGGGGCATCAAGAAATCAAGTTAAAATTCCCAGGGTTGTTAAAAGAGATGAATTGGTTAAATTTCTAAAAAGTAATACATATGGTTCAGAAGTAAAAAAGTATATGAAAATTTCATAGAAGTATAATGAAAAAAGGTAAGAATGGACAAAACTCCGGTAAATTTAATAATTTACAGGAGTTTTTTATATTTCAAAGGTAGTGAAACACTTAGAAATCGATGGAAATAGATACTTTTTGGGATCATATTTCGATAAACAGTTTCCCGGTATAATAATTTATGATTACAAAACTTTATTTTCACCAAAAAGCAGTTAAATTTGGTATTATTATAAATAGAAGATTGAAAATCCGGTGGGATTAATTTTATTCTTCTTTGAAGAAAAGTAATGCTCATTAACCTGTTGAGCAAAGAATTCTAAAGAACAAATTCTTTAGTTTAATATATTTATGCCTGTGGAAAGGAGTAGGATGATGAAAAAACGACTGGCTAAAATCTGTGTATTGGTTATGGTGACAGCTGCTTTAGTATGCTGCACAATTAACTTTTCAGCAGAAATTATTCCTGCTGTTGATTTTAACACGGTGCCTGATGGGTATAATTCGTTAGGAAAAATACAGCTTTTGTCAACAGATTCGGAGACTACCAAAATAAGGCTTCAGTCCTATAATTACCCCAGTATGTACATAAGACACAGCTATTTCGTTGCCAGGATAGATGAAAAGGTAAGCCCGGAAGAGGATGCACAGTGGCGCCTGGTTAAAGGACTTGCCAATCAGGGAGACGGGTATGTATCTATAGAATCGGTAAATTATCCGGGCTATTATTTAAGGCATTACGACTACAAACTCAGGCTTGAAAAGAACGACGGAAGCAGTATTTTTGCGGCCGATGCAACTTTTAAAGTGGTTCAGGGCCTGGCTGACTCCTCATGTATCTCTTTTCAGTCGTACAATTATCCAACCAGATATATAAGACATTATGAAAAATTGCTGAGAATAGATGAAATTGTAACCGACCTTGACAGAATGGATGCCACTTACCGGTTGTTTGATGATTCCATTGTGCTGCCCGATCCCAACGAACCGGAAGGTGCAGTTATTGTAACGAATCCGGTAGTTATACAGCGGGCCGATCCTTGGGTTTACAGGCATACCGACGGCTATTATTACATGACGGCATCGGTACCGGAGTATGACCGGATAGAACTAAGGAGGGCAAAAACTATACAGGGACTTGCATCGGCCACACCAAAGACAATATGGCGTAGGCCTTCAAGCGGTGCCATGGGTGGTCATATATGGGCCCCTGAAATACATTTTATTGATGGAAAATGGTATATCTATTTTTCTGCAGGAACCTCCAGCAACAAATTTGATATTCGTTTGTATGTGCTTGAATGTGCCGATTCAAATCCTGTTGACGGTACATGGATTGAGCGGGGGCAGCTGAAGACCAATTGGGAGTCCTTTACCCTTGATGCAACCACCTTTGAACATAATGGGGTCAGATATCTTGTATGGGCTCAAAAGGATCCGAATATAGACAGCAACAGCAATATTTATATAGCAAAAATGAACGGCCCCCTTGCCATAACCGGTAAGCAGGTTATGATTTCAACACCGGAGTATTCCTGGGAAAAGGTGGGATATAAAGTAAATGAAGGCCCGGCGGTCATAAAAAAGAACGGAAGGATTTTCATAACTTATTCCGCCAGTGCAACTGACTCCAATTACTGTATGGGGTTGTTGACCGCATCTGATACAAGTAATCTGTTGGATCCGAATTCCTGGAAGAAGTCTCCGAGTCCTGTCTTTCAGTCAAATGACTCCACAGGCCAATACGGACCCGGGCATAATTCCTTTACAACTTCACCGGACGGAGAAGTGGATATAATGATATACCATGCAAGAAATTACAAAAATATAATAGGAGATCCTTTATATGACCCAAACAGGCATACCCGTGCCCAAAGGGTGGACTGGAATGATGACGGTACACCCAATTTCGGAATACCGGTAGCTGATGGAAGAATTGATATATATATCTCGCCAACCGACATTCCTGATCCCATAAACTTTATTTACGGCGATTTAAACGGAGACAAGGCTGTTAATGCTATTGATTATGCACTTATGAAAAGAATATTGCTTGGCATGTCCGTTGAATTGCTTTCGGATGACTGGGAAAAAGCCGCGGATCTGAACATGGACGGCAGTATAAACTCAATTGACTATGCACTGCTGAAAAAATATCTTTTGGGTATGATAAAAACTCTTCCCTATACCAATGCTGCCTTGTAAAAAATACCAATGATGATTTGCGAAAAGTAGAATTTGTTTGTGATAATGGGCTATAATAATTTCTTGAAGATTGGCTGAATTTTATGTACAATCATAATAAAACAGTTAGACTCTTTTGCTTGCTCGTTATTCAAAAGATGGGGAGGGTAAAATGGGCAAGAAATATATTTGTCTTGATATTGGCGGTACAAAGATACTTGGAGCTGTTTTGGACGAGAAGGACAATATAGTTTTCAGAGTTAAGAAAAAGACCAAGGCTGATAAAGGAAGAGAAGAAATTGAAAAGAGAATAATCGGTGTTATCGATGAACTTATAAAAGAATTGGGTGCTGATAAAAACGATATTGAAGCAATAGCTGCGGGTGCGCCGGGAGTTATAAACGATAAAACCGGTGAAATTATATATGCGCCCAATCTCCCATGGGAAAACTATAATTTGAAAAAGGTTATAGAAAATGAGTTTGGTATTCCGTTCTACATAGGGAATGACGCAAACTTGGGAATGCTCGGTGAATGGAAATATGGAGTTGCTGCAGGCAGGGAAAATGTTGTGGGAATATTTGTAGGCACCGGAATTGGCGGTGGGCTTATATTAAATAATAAGCTTTTTACGGGTAAAAGATATGATGCCGGTGAGTTGGGACACATGGTACTGAATACCGAGGGTCCTTACTGTAACTGCGGTCAGCTGGGCTGTTTAGAAGCTTATGCCAGTAAAGTTGCAATAACAAGGGAAATAAGGGCTCAAATTCAAAGAGGGAGAAAGACAGTACTGAAAGATTTCTTAGATGAAGATACCATTATTAAAAGCAAAGCACTGAAATATGCGATAGAAGCCGAAGACAGCGTGGCATTGGAAGTTATGGACAATGCTATATATTATCTTGCAGCCGGCACAGGAAACCTTATAAATATTTTCAGTCCTGACATGGTGGTACTGGGAGGAGGCGTTTTGGAATCTCTTGGAGATTATGTAATGCCTCTCTTGAAAAAATATGTCAATAGGTTTGCCCTTCCTGCATTGCTAAGTGGAACGGAAATTGTGCAAAGCAGCCTGGGAGATGATGCTATTATCTATGGCGCTCTGGCAGTAATTAAGGATAAAAAAGGATAGTGATGAAGTGAAGGACAGTGTGCAAAAAATAGGTATTTCAGGAGGAACCTTTAATCCTATACATATAGGCCATTTGATTATTGCTGAGACGGTAAGGGACAAGTTTGGGTTGGATAAGGTATTGTTTATTCCTTCAGGAATGCCTCCCCATAAAAATTTGGAAAGTGTAGTTTGTGCAGAAAAAAGATTTGATATGGTTCAAAGAGCGGTAGCAGGGAATCCTCACTTTGAAGCGTCAAGAGTTGAAGTGGACCGTGAGGGCTATACCTTTACTGTAGACACTCTGAAAAAATTGAGAGAAATCTATGGAAGGGATACCGGTCTGTATTATATAATTGGAGCAGATGTTTTAAATGATTTGCTGACTTGGAGAAGTTATGAGGAAGTTTTTAAGATATGCGAGTTTATTGCTGTTTTGAGACCGGGAAATGATGAAAAAGCGTTTTATAAGCAAATGGAATATCTGAGAGATGCTTATGGTGTGAAAATCCACTTTATTGACGCTCCACTGATAGATGTTTCTTCTACAGAAATAAGAGAAAGAATAAAAGAAGGAAGGTCAATAAAATATCTGGTTCCTGAGTCTGTGGAGGAGTATATAGAGTCAAATGGACTTTACAAAGAATAGACTGATAAAGAGGAAATGATGCATATGACAATACAGCAGATACATGACAGACTGAAAGAAGTTTTATCTCCAAAAAGATTTAAGCATTCATTGGGGGTTATGGAAACTGCCGTAAAATTGGCGGCGCAAAACGGAGTTGATACAAAGAAAGCTGAGTTGGCCGGTTTGCTTCACGATTGTGCCCGGGAAATGACAGTTGAGGACATTTTAAAAATATGCAGGCAAAACAATATTGAAGTGGATGATATTTCTTTGATACAGCCTAAGTTATTGCACGGGCCTGCTGGCTCGATTGTTGCAAGAGAAGTGTATGGTATAGAAGATGAGGAGATTCTCAATGCCATATACTGTCATACTACAGGGCGCAGGAATATGAGTACCCTCGATAAGATAATATTTCTTGCAGATTATATTGAACCGGGAAGGGATTTTCCCGGTGTGGATAAAGCCCGGGAAGCAGTTTTTGAGGATCTTGACAAGGGAATGGTTGTTTCGTTAACGGGTATCATAAAGCATTTAGTTGAAAAAAGAGGACTTATTCAAATTGATACTATAGATACATGGAATTTCATTATTAATTCATATAGGGAAAAAGAAAATATATAGGCTTTCAGGATAGTTTGTAAGCAGCCGGGGATTGCTTAAATTTAGTGTCTTGGGAGTTATGGAGGTTTATGACACTATGGCAGCTAAGAAAAAGCGACATGGCAGGATAAGAATAAAGAGCTTAAGGCGTGTTATCTTATCAGCAGGTCTTTTGATGGCGGCAGTTATAGCACTGCTTATGATACGTAATGCTGTCTTTTCCGTAGACTCCGGCGAAGTGATTGCACAACCGACAGCTACTGCTTTGATTGCACAGGTTGATGCATTGGTTCCTGAAGATAATACAAAAGTTAATGAGCCTAAAAATGAGATTTCTGAAGTGGCAAGTGTGGCAAATGCATCCCTGGCATCTAGTGACGAGGCGAGTAAAGAAGTTGGTGAGGCAATAGTCAGAAATAAAGGAATATGTGTAAATGTAATAAATCATTCACAAAAAACAGGACTTTCTGAAAAGGTGAGGTTGGTACTTGAAGTAAATGGGTTTACTGTAAGCGCCGGAAACGATAAGTCCTTAAAGCGTGTAAATTCGGTTATAATAGAAAAAAAGGAAAATGTTCCGGGAGAGGAAATTGGCAAGCTGATTAATATAAGGAGAGTCAGGAAGGAAATAGATCCTGATTCAAGGTTTGATATTGTGGTGATACTTGGTGACGATTATTAAATTTTATATATGAGAAAATTATTCGAAAGGGTGGAGTTAGTTGGATTCAAAGGCTTTAGCTGAGAAAATTGTAGAGATTTTGAATGACAAAAAAGCAAAGGATGTAAAAAGTATAGATATCAGTGAACTTACAGTTATTGCGGACTATTTTGTAATTTGCAGCGGTACTTCCACTGTTCACATTAAGGCTCTTGCCGATGAAGTAGAAGAAAAGCTGCAGGAAATGAATGTGGAATTACTGAGAAAGGAAGGGTACAATAGCGCAAGGTGGATTCTTCTTGACTATAATTCCGTGGTTGTCCATATTTTCCATGAGGAAGACAGAGAATTTTATAATCTTGAGAGGTTATGGGCCGATGGAGTTATACAGCGCTAAATCACTTATATCAATCCTTTATAAAGTAAATATTTATAACTTGAGTTTTTATGTAATGTAGAGAAATTGTTAAAAAAGCGTTTAACTATCATAGTTCCAATTCCATTGAACTATGATAATTAAGCGCATTTTAAACCTAAAAATCAGTTTTTTCACTTTTATTTTTTTATTGTTTCTCAAGATAACGCTTTATTTTTTTTGTAGTTGTTTTTGCAAATTCATTTTCACGGATTGTGAAATCTTGAATACGCTTATAAAGCGGCATATTTTTATTTATTTGCTTAATTTCCGATTTGATAAGCTTATATATATCTTCCTGCGACGGATTGGGATTATTGAGTTTTGCCTTTATATTTTCCAAATCAATTACAATTTGTGCAGTAACTATGGTTTCATTTTTTTCATCATCATCTTTTCCGGTTACAAGAGATTCCTTAATGTACGGACTTTTATTGAGATAGGATTCAACCTCTTCCGGGAATATGTTTTTACCGTTTTTAGTGACAATAACATTTTTCTTTCTTCCGGTTATATATAAAAATCCTTCCTCATCCATTTTTCCAAGGTCTCCGGTATAGAGCCATCCGTCTTTTAAGACTTTTTTGGTGGCTTCTTCATTTTGATAATATCCGAGCATGACATTACCGCCCCTTACTATTATCTCACCATTACCTTCATTATCTGGATTAACAATTTTTACTTCCACTCCCGGAAGTGGAAGGCCTATGGAATTATCTTTATTTTTTTCTTCTCTGTTAACCGAAACAATAGGAGAGGCTTCTGTAAGTCCATATCCCTGTAGTGTAAGTATCCCCATATTTTGTAAACCTCTTATAACTTCCGGGTCTATTGCAGCAGCTCCAGCTATGATAAGTCTTATCCTTCCACCGAAATTGTCTATAACTTCTTTGAATATTTTTCTTCGGACATCGATTTTTAAACACTTGTAAAGAAAACCGCTGACAAAAAGTCCTAATTTTAGTTTGAGTTTGAGCTTCCAATCCTTTGACGCCTGAGCCCATATTTTTTGATACATGTTTTCAATGATTAAGGGAACCAATATGAGTATTGAGGGCTTGGTTTCCTTTAAGTTTTTTGGAATGTGTTTCAAACCTTCATTAAAGGATACACATCCTCCAATATAAATAAAGGTCAGGAAGTCAACTGTACAGGCATAGGTGTGATGCAAGGGCAATATGGATAAAATGGAGTCGGTACTGTCTATATATAAGGCAGAAACAACAGCAACGATATCGGTGCATATGTTTTTGTGGGACAGCATTACACCTTTTGCCAAATCTGTTGTTCCTGAAGTAAAGATCAGAAATCTCATTTCGTTTTCATCAACAGTTGCGTTCAAATAATCTGAATTCCCACTGTTTAAAAGTTCCTTACCTTCAGCTATCAATGCTTTAAGAGAAAGAAAACTGTCATCGATATGTTTGTCTATATCCATATTTATGAAGTATTTTATATGGGATACATTTGGGGAAATCTCTACCAGTTGTTCGTGATGTTTGCCTGAGTAAACAATAGCAGAAGCGTTTGAACGTTTCAGCAGATTTTCCAGTTCTGACGTGGGAAGTTCCTTGTCTAGGGGGACTATCACCCCAACTCCGTTGGCTGTTGCAAGATAGGTTACACACCATTCATAACGATTTTCGCTCATTACTGCAATAAATTTATCCTTAAGTCCACGATTGAGAAATGCAGTACCTAGTGCATCCACATCATTTTTGAACTCATTATACGTTATACCCTTATAATTTTGACTGTCGTCTTTAATGTAAAAGGCATTTTTCGAACCATATAGACTACAGGCTTGCTGAAGCAAGTCTCTTAGGTCTTTGATGGGTCTTACATCAGTTTTTCTTATTTTTTTCATATTTAATTAACCTCACTTTTTACAACAATATACCAAATGAAAACAATAAAAATTTTTTTCTCTCTTATAATTCTATGTTGAAGTAATATTTTATATGGTGAATTACAAAAAGTTTGAAAATTAAATGTGAAATTTAATATAATCTATTCATACGCCTTCTTCTTGAAATTTTTCTTAAAGTCAGTCTTAATAGTAAAAAGCCAACTACTATGAAGAACAAAACCTTTAAAGTTTTAAAAGTTCTTGAATTGCCGACAGTTGACATAATTTTTTGTGAAGGTTCAGGTGTTGGAACCAATTTTTCAATATCTCTTGATGCAATTAAGTTTACTTCTCCAAGGACAAAACCGTCTTTCACAAATTCCACGGAACCCAATACGGTACCTTTTTTAACCGGAGCTGTTATATTGTCTTTGACTTTTATATTTTTAGTTACACTGTTGAAAGCATCGGGATCGTTTGGAAGTATGCACTTAAAATCTTCGGCAGCAACAAGGTCGAGATTGGGATTAAAACTTGCGTCGGCAACAGTCACGCTTGTTACGTATGTATTTGCAGCAATAAGATTTTTCTGTGAATAGTTCTTAAAACCGTATTCGAGCAATTCTTTAGTGTATTGATATATTGCATCGGTTGGACATCCCAACATAACTGAAATCAATTCCATACCGTCTTCATTTGCAGCCGATGCCACAAGGGTGAAGAGTGCTCTATTTGTATAGCCTGTTTTTATTCCTGTAACTTCAGTATAATATTCAGATTTGTATTTTGCCTGAAAAAGTTTATTGGTGGAAGGTAATATAATTTCTTCCTCATGCTTGTTTGTTGGAGGAATAGTACAACTTGTCTTTTTTACTGTTTCTCTGAATAGCGGCAGCGTCATAGCATATTTTGCCATTAATGCCAAGTCTCGGGCTGTCGTAAGGTGATTTTTTGCACTTTCATCGGTATCCATTCCGCACGGGTTGACAAAATTAGTGTTTAAAGCACCGAGTTCTTTTGCACGTTCATTCATCTTTTTCATGAAAGCATCTACTGTAGGACCTATATTTTCAGCAATAACAAAAGCTGTTTCATTGGCTGATCTGACTAAAAGAGCATTTAAAAGATCTTTAAAGGTAAGCTGTTCTCCTGGAAGCAATCCTATGTTCATTCCCCCCGGGCCTATATTGTCTATGGCATATTGGCTTACAGTCATTATATCATCTGGTTGAGCATTTTCAATTCCCATTATTGCAGTCATAATTTTGGTTGTACTTGCCGGGTAAAGTTTTTGATCGGCATTATGTTCACAGATTACATAACCGGTTTTGGAATCTATTAAAATATAGGATTTTGCATCAAAATTAAATGTTTGAGCATTTATCTGGGTAGCGGTATTTATAATTAAAGTTGCAGTTAAAATTATTCCTGTAATAAGCTTTCTCATTTGCTCCTCCTATAATATTATGTAATATATAAATTATGCGAAAAAAATAAAATAAAAGAATATATATCAAATGAGTCGTATATTTGCTTATAAAATATTTACATAACTTGTTTATATAAAAATTACATATCCCATATTAAGTGTAATTACGTGTTTTACTCAAGTTTTCATTACCTTCTTTCCAATAGATTTTAATACATAAATATATTAAGGCAACATAATGTATTTTGCAAATAATTATTGCCTATAAAATCTAATCGGATAGTAAATTCGATTAAATTATATTTTTTGCGTCTAAAAAAATGACAACAACAGTATACCAAAAAACTAAAAATAAAAGTAGCGGGTGAGCTAAAATTGTCTAAGGTAATTAAAGGAAAAAAAGAATTTGCATAGAATATGACATATATCAATATTGATTTTTATATCGGAGTATAAATTGTAAAATTCCTTTTTAAAATTCAATAAGCATTCGATGATAATTATATGTTCCATGGAGGGATTCAAGTGCCTGAGAACATTTTTAACAAAGAAATAAAGATTAAAATGGGAGTATTTGTTTTGTTGATTGCTGTTATAGTTGTGAACATCGGTGTTATTGGATTTTTAATCAGCAGGGATGGGAGTGAAATAATTATAAGTAAGTCCTTGGATGAAGCAACATTGAACATTGAGGAAAAAAGCACACCTCAAGCCACTTCTGAAGTATACACGGAAGAAAGTAAAGAAAAAATACAGGTATATGTGGTTGGAGAAGTCAACAACCCCGGTGTTGTTACCCTTGAAAAGGGACAGATAATTGAGGATGCCATTAAAGCTGCCGGAGGCCCGACAGATAGAGCCGATCTTGATAATATCAACCTTGCTTATGTTCTAAACGAAAATGTTATGCTGAAAATATTACCGAAGCCTGAGACGGTCTCGAACGGTACAGCGAATGGAAGAGAGACTGCTGAATCCAATTCCGATGTGACTTCTCAAAATAAAGTTTCAAACGGTGTAGAAATAAGAAATGACAGCGGAGGTGCTGTCCAAAATGAAAGTGAGAATAAAAGTGTTTCAAAGGGCAAAATAAACATCAATACAGCTACAGAAGCAGAACTTGAAACATTGCCTGGAGTTGGACCTTCGACAGCAAGTAAGATAGTTTCCTTCCGGGAGAAAAACGGAAAATTTAAAAAAATAGAGGATATTATGAATGTTCCAGGCATAGGTCAAAGTAAATTTGCAAATATGAAAGATCTTATTTGCGTAGACTGATAAAAATTGAAGTAAATGTGATGAGTTCTTTTGCATGGCATTGCAAGACTTTTAATGCCCCGAAACCATATTTTTTTACAGTTTCGGGGCAAAATTTGTCTCCTTTTAGGGTGAGCCGGAAATTCTGGGCAGTATGAATAGGCATGATATGAGGTAGCCAAGCAAAATTGATGTACTCGGTAGGATTATACCGTAAAGGATTGCTTTTTTAATACGTTCTCGCCGTAATCGACGAAATTTTTCAACTCTGGTATATCTCACTGTGTATTCCTCCTTTCGTAGATACACATAATATACCATTTATTGTTGTTTTGTTATATTATTTCCATTATGTTTATGGGCAATTCAAATCAAATAGAGAGTTTTTGCTTTAAAAAATTAAAAAATTCAATTGTCTTTGGCAGGGGAAATCATATCTCAAAAGCAGATAAGGTCCGATATAAAGCAATTTGTGAAAGATACAGAAAGCATTTAAAGATATTTATTTGTTGATATACGGGACTAAAGTATATATAATTAAAATAGAGTCTTTAAACAATTTCGTGGCTTTGATTATATTTTACGAAATGAGTTATTTTTTTTTGGTACAAATTTCGTTGTTTATAGTTCACCATTATAAAAAGTTAAGTCATAAAAATTAATATCTTTACAAATTTAAACTAGGGGGTCGCGTAAATGTCAAAGAAACTGATTGCAGCCATATTTGCTCTGTCTCTTGTATTTTTTCAGCTGGGGGCTGCTTATGCTGAAGGGTCAAATGGAGTTTTAAATCCCGGATTTGAGGAAAGTGATTCAGATATTGCTTTTTGGGATAAATGGAGTTATAATACTTCAACCGAAGTTACTCTGATTACTGACCCGGGACTTGCCCATTCAGGTAACAATTGTGTAAGAATAACCAACACTTCTGCAAACGATTCCAGAATCCGTCAAATGGTCAGTGTAAAAGAAAATACCTTGTATAAAATATCCGGATGGATTAAGACAGAAAATGTGTCCGAGCAGGGAAAAGGTGCAATTATTTCAATATTTGGAACGTTTATATCTACAACAGAATTGAAAGGCACAAATGACTGGACATATGTGGAGCTGTACGGAAGGACAGGCCCTGATCAGCGGGTAATTGAGCTTACGGCCGGCGTGGGAGGTCATAGTGGAGAAAGCACTGGAACTGCATATTTTGACGATATAACCGTGGAAGAAACCTTGGATCTTCCGGCGGACGCTACCATAATAAGTTTGTATACTTCTCAGCAAAGTAATCAATCTTCCCAAACAGCAGACCAGTCAAGCGGTAAAGGTTGGTTAATAGCGTTAATAGCAGCATTGGCAGTAGCTATAGGTGTAATTACATTTATTGTATTTTTTGTGTCCGGAAAAGCAGATAAAAACAGCAAAGGCAAAAAAGCCGTTAACCAAAAGAATGACAACTCGAAAGATTCTTTAGAAGACGTTTCGGATGCAAAGCCGTTCAAGATAGACAAAAAAGATTTGATTCTTATGGCTGCACTAACTTTGGTTTATGCAGTTATTGCACTGTATAAATTGGGAAGCACGAATGTTCCGGAAACTTTCTGGCAGCCTTCCGAACTGGGAACTACTATAACTCTGAACTTTGACCGCGAATATGATTTCTCAAAAATTGCCTATTATTACGGTATAGGGGATGTTTCTATCAGAGTTGAATACCTCAATGCTGAAGGTAATTATGTACCTATTGCCACAATAAACCAGGATGTATATAAAGCCTTTGGCTGGGGAACTGAAAATGCCCAATTCAGAGCACAGACAGTGAGATTGAGAGTGCAGAAAATTGGTGGAACAATAAATGAGATAGTATTTTTTGAAAATGGCAATGACCAGCCTGTAACCAATTTTACTGTTGAAACAGAAAAAATGGGCAGAAACGACAGGGGGACACCGGAAAATCTCTTTGACGAGCAGAATATTGGTGATTATGAGAACAACTTTATGACCTCAACATATTTTGATGAAATATATCATCCAAGAACAGCTTTCGAACACATATACAGGATGGAACCCTATGAGACAACCCATCCGCCTTTGGGTAAGATTATAATTGCTTTGGGAATGCTCATTTTTGGGGTAAATCCTTTCGGATGGCGTATTATGGGAACCCTCTTTGGAGTGGCTATGGTTCCGGCTATGTACTTGTTCGGAAAGAAGATATTCCGCAAGAGAATATACGGCTTTATCGCTGCCTTCCTTATAGCTTTCGAATGTATGCACTTTGCGCAGACAAGGATAGGTACAATCGATTCATATCCGGCTTTGTTTGTAATCCTGGCATATTACTTTATGTATGACAGTTTTATAAACAAGTCCTATGAGGTTGGATTTAAAAAGAGCCTTATGCCGTTGTTACTGTCGGGAATATTCTGGGGCCTGGGCTGTGCAAGCAAATGGACTGCGGTATATGCAGGAGGCGGACTTGCTGTCCTCTATTTCACTTCAAAGATACTGGAGTACAGAAGCTACAATAAACAGCTTAGAAGAAAGAAAATGAGCGAAACGGCAAGAAAGGAAAAAATTAATAGCTGGTTTGTTAATCACTTTGTAAAACCTTCTTTAGCTTGCGTAATATTCTTTGTAATAATACCGATTCTGATATATACAGCTTCCTATTTGCCTATAATCACGCTGCCGGGAAATGGACACAATCTGGGAGAAGTATGGAGATATCAGGTAAATATGTATAATTATCATGCAAACCTTACCGACAGCCATCCTTTTGAATCACCGGCTTATTCGTGGCCTTTGATTCAAAAACCGCTGCTTGAATATAGGAATACAAATCTTCCATATGGCAGAACATCATTGATGTATGTTATGGGAAATCCGGCAGTATTTTGGTTTGGAATTGTATGTGTCTTTGTTGCAATAATTATAAGTATTGTCAAAAAAGATAAAAGGGCTGTACCGTTCCTGGTTGCGTTTGCATTCCAATATCTTCCGTGGTTCAGGGTATCGCGTTGTATATTTATTTATCACTTCTTTACATCGGTACCGTTTTTGATACTTTGTATAGTGTATGTTCTGAACTTCTTGAGGGAAGATTTACCGCAAATTGTTACAAGAGATTTTGGAAGCCAGTCGGCCGGGGAAAATGCTTATAGATTTTCAAATGTATTCATATGCCTTTATCTTGCAATTACATTGGCATTGTTCATATTGCTTTATCCTGCGATATCGGGTATGGAAGTTCCTTCAAGTTATCTTGAGTATGTTAAATGGATAAATGTGCGGTAAATATGACCGAAAACAGGACTGGCTATGACTGAATAGTCTTTTGAAATAAAAAATCCTTCTATCAGATGCTTACAAATGATAGAAGGATTTTTTTTATCACAATATGCACTGTACCGGCACAAGACTGAGTATCTTTTCACGTTATAAAAGCATTAATTAAGGCTCATTACCCCACACAAGCTTTCCTGCAACATATACTGTAATTTTGTTGTTTTCCGTGTAGTCAGAGGCTGTCGATATGAAGGAGTAATCATTGGACTGGCTGTAATTTGTCCAGTCGTTTTTGGAAAATCTGGCCTGTATCTCAACACTATTGCCGGGGCCCAAAGTACCTGCTCCGCTTGCAAAGCTTATCTCCAGGTAATAATCGGCGCCGTTTTTGGCAGCAGTAAGTTTGTTAAAGGAACCGGTGATATTGGAAGTGCCGGCAGAACTCCAATCACACCAGAAGGTCTGAGGTTTTTCGCCATCGATGGTGTAATAATACCGGATTTTTACATCACTAAGGTTAATAGCGGAACTGCTGTTGTTTACAAGTCTTAGTCTTGGATTAATTCCGTTTGTGGAATCAGCCGCATTTCCGTTGGCATATTGAACTACTACTTTACCGTTACCGCCAGAAGTGTATTTATTGTTGTTTGAGTTGGAAGCTACCGGTGTTGGCGGTATTGGAGCAGAAGTATTCTGGACTGCTGTATTGCTTGTTGGCAGCGGAGTAGTTGCATTTGAGGTATTATCCGAAGCAGATTGTTTTCCGTCGGGCTCGGTTCCGAATACCAGAGTACCTTTATCATAAACCGGTATATACTTGCTCTTTATCATCGAGTTTGATGCAAGGCCTTTATAGGAATAGTCATTCTGCGGATCGAAATAAGATGTTCCTTCCGGAGCAGATATTCTGAACTGCACTTCTTTCTTATAGTCCGACTGACTTCCCGGGAAAATCTTTGTTCCGCTGAAATCGACCGTTACATAATAAATGTTGCCTTTTAAGGGTTTCAGTTCGGAAACCTTTGCACCCTGATTATAGTTGGCGCTTACCTTTATATCGGAAGCCGAGTGACCGGCATTTATGGCTTCGCTTATATCAATATAATAGTTAAAGGAAAGGTTTTCGCATACTCTGGCCGGCCATGCAGACTTATTGTTGATAACAGCCTTTATTTCGATAAAATTGCTACCTGAAGCATTGACACCGGCTTCAACAAATATTTCGTCCTCGGTTATTTCTTCTATACCGTTAAAGGTTTCGGAAGGACTTCCGTAATAAGTATTGTACATTCTTGCCAGCAATCCTACAAATCCTGCATTGTAATCGCAGGCCACTTCGTTGCAAACATAATCGCTAACCTCATCTCTGTAGTTATCCTCCGAATCGGGGCCTCCCACAAGAGCACCGTAAAGGACATGTCTGTGTTTTTCAGGAATACTCATGCTGTTTGCCCATGAACCGTGGGCAGTTCTATGGTGAGGATGTTCCGGAGGGTTTTTACCAAATCCTACAACAAAGCTTCGTCCGGTACTGCCTAATGCATAATTGGCCTGGCTTTCGGCAAATTTGATGTAATTTTTTGCCTTGGTTTTGTCTGCACCGGGCCAGTCGGAATATACACAGGCTAAAAAGGCAGTTGTGGTGGCATATCTTAAAGAACCCCACTGGTCAAGCCATGCAAGACCTTTCGGTGTGTATTTTATACGGTTGCCGTTGTACCCCGTTGTCCACCAGTCCAGATGCATTTCTATAGCTTCTTTATATTTGCTGTTTCCATTGGTTAGCTTCGCAAGCAATAGTTCAGCACCGTAATGCACATCATCCCAGCAGTGGCTCCAGGTATATTTTATAGCATTGGATTGGGGTTCTTTTTCCCAATAATTAACATAATCCTCTGCTTTTTTAAGATAGGTTTTATCGTTTGTGGCCATGTAAAGCCATACACCTGCCCAGGAAAGCTCGTCATAGAAACCGCTCCATGAATCGTAAAAGCCTTTGGCAGCAGTATAGCCAGCGTCACTTTTGGTGCTGTCGGCAAACTCAAAAAGTTCTTTTGCGTGTTTTAAGCACTCTTTGGAATAATCAGCATCAATATCCTTAAAGATAATAGAGGCAGAGGCCAATGCAGCAGCCGTCTGGGCAGAAACTGCCGAGCCGGGAGAGGATTTGTCCAGCTTATAGGCGGGTCTTTCCATAGGCATTGCTTCGGCCGGCCCCCACCAGGCATGGTCGGCGTTTCCGTCACCCACCTGGTAGTAGTACACATTGGGTTCGGGATGGCATTTAATGAAGTAATCGGTGGCCCATTTTATATTTTCCAGAAGGGGCTCAAGCTGACCGCTGTTTACAAAGGCATCTTTGTATTCGTAAGCTGCCCAGCACAGCATTGTTGTTGTATAAGCCATGGGGAGATTGAATTTAACGTGGTCACCGGCGTCATAAAATCCTCCGGTAAGGTCAAGTCCCACATCCTTTCCGTCATTAAGACCGGAATCTCCCCGCCAGTTCAGGCGAAGTACAGTGGAACTTAATTTTCCGGAACGCTGACAGTCATAAAAGAATATGGCTTTCTGCAATGCTTCGCCGTAGTTATAGGGACCTTTAGCCTGAGGTTGTGGCGGTATGTTGTTTTTATATTTATATTTGTAAATACCGCTGCTTTGAATAGTGCCCATATCTTTGGAAACATTGATATCAGTTGAATTTTCATTTTCTGAAGTTTCAGTAACAAGCCCGTCCTCTTTTTCAATGTATATGTGGTACATTGCATTGGCAATGGCAATAGAAGCCTGGGCCCAGAAACGGTGATAAGTCATAACCGGGTTTTTGCCGTTCTTAACTGCTTCTTCCACTTTCGCATAATCAGGGTCATTTTTGTAGTCGGGACGAAGGTCGATAAAAGTTATGCCGTTTTTGATTTGAGCACCCTGACCGTTTGTTCCGCTAAAGCCTTCCGGTATATAAACTTCGTCGAAGAAACGCTTATAATCTTCTCTTTCTTCCGGGACTGCGACACCCTTGTCATCTCTGTATTTTGTCCACATTCTGTCTAAAAGTTCTCTTGCCATGTTTTTAGCTTCGCTATGCATTGTACCGGTGTGTTTTTCAGTAGCAGCTGCATAGAAGATGAGAGCCTTTGCATAAGAAGCGGTAACTCCCACATCCTGTGTGTAGTCCTTAACTTTGCAGTGAAGGTTTGAATTTTCTGTTGGTTTGCCTCTCCAGGTATCCGGTTCACCTGACCACTCAAGGGTTGAAGGAATGTCATAAGTACCGTCATTTTTTAGTTTTGTATGGGATAAAGCCCATTTTACCCATTTATCGCATACATTTTTTATATCCGGGTCTCCCGAAAGATAGTAGTACTGCATTACTCTTTCCATTGACCAGGCCTGGAAGCCGAACCAATTATTGCTTGGAGGGTCATGGTACACAGGTTGGTAATCATAGGCCATATCGTAAAAAGTGCTTTTGCCGGCAGGATATTTGGAATATCTCCCCTGCCAACTGTTGGTGACGCCTCCTGCAATGGCACCTTCTGCACTTTGGAGGTACTGATACAATTCAATCTGGCGTTTCAAACTTTTTTGCCAGTCTTCCTGCGATCCTTGTGCCTTTGGCTTTAAGGCGGGTTCCTGTGACAGGGCATAGGCTGCTACGAGATTTTGATAGCCCTGATGGCAGTGGGAACTGCCGATTCTCCAGCTCCACGCACCACCGATATCTCCACCCCAGGACATGTACCATGACAAAAGATAATGGCAGCTGTCATAACCTGTACCTGCGGCAGAACCGTCTTGAACACCGATGGGTCTGAAATATTTATCGAAAAATGTATATCTCAGATAATCTCCCATTTTTGCTGCTTTATCGGTATATTCCGATAGTTCTCCGTCAACTCCTTGTTCTTTTGCCCACAGATAAGCCCAATAGGAGGCTTGAACCTGTCTTGCGTCGGCATCGGAGGCGGAGGTGTAACGCCATTGTTTTGCCGGCTGGCCAAAATTGCCGAAGAGGTTTAAAAACCCGCCTTTTTCTCCTTCGCCCCATTTAAAATCTTCCCAGGACGGGTGCGGGACAGTTTCCCAAACCGATTCTTCAGGTCCGCGCTGGTAGGTATTTATATAGGAACAGCGGCTAGTACTGTCGCCATGGTTCCCGAATTTATAAAAATTATCCACGTCAAGAAGCCAATGCATTTGGTATATGGCTTTAGAACCATAAGCAGAGGCAAGGCTTTCGGCTATGGGGTCTATGCCGGTTGGGGCATTTGTTGCTCCGGAAACGGGATAATCATTGGGAGTATCACCTTCCGGTGCATATTGAGCCGGGCTGTTGGGTGAATAGGTGTCAACACCCGGTTGGTCTTTCTGGGCATCGGGAATTATGTATTTTTCGGTTAAATCCCAAGCATTTTTATAATAAGACCAGTCTCCCGTCAATTTGCCATAGGTTGCACCCAGCCAGACCATATAACTGAAGGCTTCGCTTGTAGTTAAATGACCATAATCGGGGGCTTCCACCAACAGCGTTTCAATGGAGTGGTATGGGATTCCCTCTTCACTTAAGTATCCTTTGGTTTGAATATCATTAAACAGCTCAAAGAACCTGTTGGCATATACTGTGGAATTTTGAGATTTTGATGCTGAAGGGCTGTTCTTATCGGAATTATTGTTGAAAGTGTTCTTGGAATTTTTGTTGTAAACAACAAGTATTACGCAGAATACAACCAAAATTATAACCAAAGCAATAAATTTTTTTCTTCTCCTTGGTATTTCAAATATTCTCATAAAAAAAGTCACCTCTAAACAGTAATTCGACCATAAAGCTATTTTTTGTATACATGAGGCTGTCGGATAGAGGCATTTGAATAATCCAATGAAACTTTAACATTTATATAGGAAGTATACAAAAAGATAATGGGAATTTTAATGCCATTTTTATGCTGTTTAAGTTTGAAAGTAAGTATATGTCATCGGTGATGTTGTTCATTAGTATGATTATATACAATTTCAATTTTCTGAGAGAAAAAGCTTTCACAAACATTTGTATACAACTTGCAATTTTTATATTTCGACAAAATTTTTTGTACTTCCCATAGACCGAATCCTGTATGACCTTCTTTTGTTGTATATCCATCTTTGAATATGGAGGAAATATCAACAGTTTCGGCACAGGAGTTGCTTATCTCAATAAAAAGTGAAGTTTTGGCAGGGCTCTCCATTATTGATAACTCAACCAACTTTTTTTCACTTTCGGCAGCAGCTTCAATTGCATTATCCAACAATATTCCAAGTATTTTGCAAAAATCACAAATCTTTATATTCGATATTTTTAGTTTACAAATAACTGAAATATTAAAAGTTACATTTTTGATCTCGGAATAGGATATTTTTGACAGCAAAAGTCCGTAAACCGGCGGTACATCCTTTATATATGAATTCAAAGGAACAATATTATTTATTTTCCTCGATTCCGCCAATAGTTGGCTGTGGAAATTTTTCAGTCCTTCCATATCGTTGACAGAAATATAGCCTTGCATTACCTGTAACATGTTGTTGTAATCGTGCTTAAATCCTCTTAGACCGTCTATTATTTCATTGAGTGTCTGGATATATAAGTTCTGAAATTCGACATTTTGTTTTAATATCTCTATTTTTCCCCATCGGATAAAATTTATGGTATTGATTAAAAGAATAAATACAAGAGATATTGAGTTGTAAATAAGCAAGGGTGAAGTTTCATTGTTCATATAGTTATGAAGATGTATAATGTTGGGGTATAAAAGTAAAATAGATATTATAACGTTAATTACAACTGCTGCAGCACTTTTTTTACTTAAATCATCAGGTACATCTATTTTGTACTTAAACAAGTATATTATCAATGCTATGATAAGAAAAAGAACTGTTCCAAGTCCCTGAGAGATAAGGTGCTCGTATAGAGTCATGTTTTCAGCATTGAAATCCGGCCTGTAAAATAACTTGTAAATGGGAAGACACAAAGTGGATACTATGGCTTTTAGGAGATAAAGTATACACATTGCCATAATGCTTTTTAACAAATTGAATTTAAAAAGAAACAGCAAGATAATTAAAGCCGTAAATACAAAAATAAATATATAAGCTATAGGACCTACCTTACGTAAAAATGTTGCTGAAAAACTGCCGGACAATCCCATAACCAGGCCATAGGAAAACACATTTTTCCAATTAAATTCCAAATTGAAAATTAGCAACAGGATAATACCTATAATAATTTCCTGTGTTATACCTATCAGAGAAAGACTAATAAATTTTGCAGCTAACAAAACTAATCCTCCTTGTGGTTATGTACTATAGCCAGATAGTGCCAATTATCAAATTGATTCAGAACACAATATTTAATTTGTATACTTTTGTGTATAATAATATTTTAAAAATCAACATATTATGACAAAAAATATTATATCATGACAAATGAAAAATGGAAAAGAATTTTAATAAAACAGAACAATTTGATTGTAAGTGAAAATAAAGCACTAATACTGCATTGACAATAAAAGTTTATGTATATATAATTTAACTAATGAAAAAAATATTAAAATATTATTATCCGACAATGACGAGAAGAGTAAATTGATAGGAACCTTTCAGAGAGGAAGTACCTTGGCTGAAAGTACTTTCAGGGGATATCGATTGAAGACCGCCTCTGAGTTGGAACGTTGATTACGTTATAATCGCAATGAGTACAAATTAGGGTGGAACCACGGGAATTAAGCTCTCGTCCCTTGTGAGGGATGGGAGTTTTTATTTAACATCTGTCAAAAAAATTAAAGTCAGTTGGGGAAATTTAAAATCCTTTAAAACGCCTTTGATATGAAAAAATTTACCCTGATGCATTTTGTGATGCGGCAAGGAAGGGCAAAAAACGATGGACTAAGCTAAATAAAGAATTTATTATATAAAAGGAACAGTATTGTTCATCAATTTAATTATAATTTGTTCAAATTATAATTAAAATAGAAAGGATTGATAGATTAATGGACATGATTAAAGTTACTTTAAAAGACGGAAGCGTTAAGGAATATAATAAAGGTATTACAATTAAAGAAGTTGCTGAAAGCATTAGTGCAGGCCTTGCAAGGGTGGCACTGGCCGGAGAAGTTGACGGAAAAGTAAAGGATTTGAGCTATGAGCTTAATGAGGATTGCAAGCTGAATCTGCTTACTTTTGATGATGACGGCGGAAAACACGCCTACAGGCATACTGCATCCCATATATTGGCACAGGCTGTGAAGAGACTTTATCCTAATGTTAAACTTGCCATTGGGCCGGCAATTGATAACGGATTTTATTACGATTTTGATGTGGAAAAGCCTTTTTCCGTTGAAGAGCTTGCACAAATCGAGGAAGAGATGAAAAAGATAATAAAAGAGGATTTAAAGCTTGAAAGATTCATTCTTCCCAGGGATGAAGCCATAAAATTTATGGAGGAAAAGGGAGAAAGCTATAAAGTAGAACTTATCCGTGATTTGCCGGAAGGTGAGACAATTTCCTTTTACAAGCAGGGAGAGTTTGTTGACCTCTGTGCAGGACCTCACGTGGAATCCACAGGTAAAATAAAAGCCTTTAAGCTTTTATCGGTTGCCGGTGCTTACTGGAGAGGCAATGAAAAGAATAAAATGCTTCAAAGAATTTACGGTACTGCTTTTTCAAAGAAGAGTGATCTGGATGAATACCTTTTCCGATTGGAGGAAGCAAAAAAGAGGGATCACAGGAAGCTTGGAAAAGAGCTTGACTTGTTTGATATATACGAAGAAGGTCCCGGTTTTCCGTTCTTTTTGCCTAAGGGAATGGTTTTGAGAAATATTCTTGAAAGCTATTGGAGAGAAGAGCATCAGGCTAGAGGTTATCAGGAAATCAGAACTCCTATAATATTAAACGAGGATTTATGGCACCGTTCCGGGCACTGGGATCACTATAAGGAAAATATGTATTTTACAAAGATAGATGAAGGGGATTTTGCCATCAAGCCGATGAACTGCCCCGGAGGAATGCTGGTATATAAGAGAAGACTGCACTCTTACAGAGATTTGCCGCAGAGACTTGCAGAGCTGGGTTTGGTTCACCGACATGAACTTTCCGGTGCTTTGCACGGATTGATGAGAGTAAGATGCTTTACCCAGGACGATGCTCATATATTTATGACTCCGGAACAAGTAAAAGATGAAGTCTTGGGAGTTATTAACCTTATAGACGATTTTTACAATGTATTCGGTTTTAAATACCATGTGGAGCTCTCCACCCGTCCGGAAGATTCCATGGGTACCGACGAACAATGGGAAATGGCTACAAATGCCCTTAAGGAAGCGCTTGAGGCAAAGGGAATGGATTATAAGATAAATGAGGGGGATGGAGCATTTTACGGACCAAAAATTGACTTCCACCTTGAGGATTCAATAGGACGTACATGGCAGTGCGGTACAATACAGCTAGACTTCCAGATGCCTCAGAGATTTGATTTGAATTATATAGGTCCCGATGGTGAAAAACACAGACCGGTTATGATTCACAGGGTTGTGTTTGGAAGCATTGAAAGGTTTATAGCAATTCTTACCGAACATTTTGCCGGTGCTTTCCCTACATGGCTTTCACCGGTCCAGGTTAAGATCCTTCCATTGATAGACAAACACCATCAATACGCCGACGAGGTAAGAGCAGAGCTGGAGGCTAAAGGTATAAGGGTTGAAGTGGATTGGAGAAATGAAAAGATCGGTTATAAGATAAGAGAAGCTCAGCTTGAGAAAATACCTTACATGTTGGTTATAGGCGATAAAGAAATGGAAAACAGGGCTGTTGCGGTAAGATCCAGAAAAGAGGGCGATCTTGGTGCTATGGCATTAAAGGATTTCATAGATAAGGTTGTTGAAGAAGTAAGAACTAAAGCAAAATAGTGTAAAAAAGTACTTCCGCTTTTGGCGGGAGTACTTATGCAAATGTATAAAAAATATATTATGCGGTAAAATTTAAGAATTGCTGTGTTGTAAAAATTTGAACCTGGTTTTGGAAAAAACAAAAGAAGAAGCGAGGATTGGGATTAATGATTGTAATTAAGCCGTATTTTGTTATAGAGTCGGATATTAATGGTGAAGAGATATTAAAGCATATTGAAAAAGTAGGAAGAGTGTGCTATAAAAGTGAAGACAAAATAACCGGCGACTCCCATGCTGATTTTGTCAGAAAAATTATTAAAAATGGGCATGAGGCTGTGATTGAACATTATTCAATTACAGTCAAGGTGATTTGTGACAGGGGAGTTAGCCATGAAATCGTAAGGCACAGACTTGCTTCCTATGCACAGGAGAGTACAAGGTATTGCAATTACAGCAAGGACAAGTTTTCGAATCAAATAACGTATATTGAGCCGTGTTTTTGGGATACTACTACACCAGAGGGAAAAGAAAAATATGAGATATGGAAAAGTGTAATGGAGTTTACCGAACAAAAATATATGGAGTTACTGAAAGCAGGCGCAACACCTCAGGAGGCAAGAAGCATTCTCCCTAATTCTCTAAAAACGGAACTGGTCATGACTATGAATCTTAGAGAATGGAGGCATTTTTTCAAATTGAGGACATCGGCAGCGGCTCATCCTCAGATAAGGGAAATTGCCATACCTTTGTTAAATAAGTTTAAAGAACTTATACCTGTTATTTTTGACGATATAGTTTATTAATTGTAAAAAAACAATTGACAGTAATAAAAATTTCTGATAGGATATAACCGGTGCAATAAAGAAGAAGTTATCCACTTCTCACCTTACGGGTTTGGTCTGGTAAGGTTAATAGTTGAAGTTTAGGCTTTTTAACTTTGCTTATTGGAGTAGGGAGTTAAGTGGATCATTTCTTTGATCCACTTTTTTACGTTTGTCAACATAAAACTGTAAATTTGCCCGGAGGTGTTTGTTATTAACAAAAACGAATTAATGATTAATGAGCAAATAAGGGATAAGGAAGTTAGGCTAATAGATGTGGACGGTACAATGATTGGGATTATGTCTTCCAAAGAGGCTCTGGAATTGGCAAATGCAAAATCATTGGATCTTGTGAAAATAGCTCCTCAGGCTTCTCCACCTGTTTGCAGGATTATGGACTATGGAAAGTATATGTTTGAGCTTTCCAAAAAGGAAAAGGAAGCAAGAAAAAATCAAAAAATTATTAGCGTAAAAGAGATTAGACTTTCAGCTTCTATCGAAGAGCATGACTTCGAATTTAAGGTGAAAAATGCCATCAGATTTTTGAAAGATGGCGACAAGGTAAAGGTTAGCGTTAAGTTCAGAGGAAGAGAAATGAACTATACCGATTTGGGACAGCAGGTACTTGAAAAGTTTGCAGAAGCTGTGAAGGAATATGGTTCAGTGGAAAAGAAGCCTAAACTCGAAGGTAGAAGCATGATAATGATAATTAACCCAAAGCAGTAGTATTACATTGAGTAGATAAGGAGGGAATGCACGATGCCTAAGATAAAGACGCACAGTTCTTCTAAAAAAAGATTCAATTTTACGGGTACAGGTAAGATAAAAAGAGCAAAAGCCTATAAAAGACATATCTTGACAAAGAAACCTACTAAAAGGACCAGAAATTTAAGAAAATCTACACTTGTATCTGACGCTAATGCACGTACTGTTAGAATGTTAATTCCATATAAGAAGTAAGAAGGAGGGAGAGAGTTATGTCAAGAGTAAAAGGCGGAGTAAGAACCCGTGCAAGACATAAAAAGATATTAAAGCTTGCTAAAGGTTATTTTGGTGCAAAAAGTAAGAATTTTAGAATTGCAAACCAGGCTGTTATGAAGTCCTTGGTTTATGCTTATAGAGATAGAAAGGCTAAGAAAAGAAATTTCAGACAATTGTGGATTACCAGAATAAATGCAGCTGCAAGAATGAATGGACTTTCATACAGTAAGTTTATGAATGGTCTCAAGAAATCCAACATTGCTTTAAACAGAAAGATGTTGGCTGAAATGGCTGTTAATGATCCGGCTGCTTTTGCACAGCTTGTAGAAAAGGTTAAAGCAGCAATATAAGTGGAATAATAAAAAAGGATAGACAAAAAATGACCAGTCATCTTCAAGTGGTTGAAGTAGCTGGTCTTTTTTAATTGATGACTTGCGTATAAACTATTGTAATTGAGGTGATAGGGTGAATTTTATAACCAGCGGACAAAATCCCGTAATTAAGGAAATAAAAGCATTAAAAGAAAAGAGGTACAGAGATCAAAAAGGGTTATATTTTATTGAAGGTATAAGATTCATTGAAGAAGCGATTAAGGAAAAGGAATTAATATCTAAAGTGCTGGTATCGGAAAAAATTAAGGAAGTAAAGGGCGGAAAGGAAATACTTAAACAGTTGGAAGAGGAGGAAATTGGTAATATTTATACAGTCCCGAACAAGCTTTACTTAGAGGTTACAGACACTGAGAATCCCCAGGGAATACTGGCAGTTATGCGTAAAAAGTCTGTCAGTGTTGAGTCGGTTTATGATGATAAAAATTTCTTTGTTGTATTGGATTCCATACAGGATCCCGGAAATATGGGGACGATAATCAGGACGGCTGATGCTGCCGGTGCAACTGCAGTAATAGTATCAAAGGGGTGTGTCGATGTATATAATCCTAAGGTATTAAGGGCTACCATGGGTTCAATATTTCATTTACCTATTTGTTACTCCGAAAATTTATTGGAAACCCTTCAAAGCTTAAAAGACAGAGGTATAGTACTTTGTGCTGCACACCTCAGAGGAAGCAAAAACTATTTTGATTTAAACTATAAGGGTAATGTTGCCATTATTGTTGGAAATGAGGCAAATGGAATAACTGACAGCGTTGCAGACCTTTCGGATGAACTGGTAAAGATCCCTATGGAAGGAAAAAGCGAATCGCTGAATGCATCGGTAGCAGCCGGACTCCTGATATACGAGGTATTTAGGTGCAGAATGAAACAATGAATAAAAAAGTTTTAAAGGAAGTAATAGCATATTTTATAAAAATAAACGGAAAGAGAAAATCTTGAAGACCAAGGTTTTCTTTTTTTATTGCGTATGTTTTGAGAAATTTTGAAAAATGTGAAGAGAATCCTATTCTACCTTTTGATGTTTTATTCTAAAAAACAAACTTTTTGGGAAAAATAACTCTAGACATGTTTTAATATTTCTTTTCAGCATATACTAAAAATACTTTTTAAATCGGAAGCTATATTTTTGATATACCAAAATATTTAACAGGAGTTGGTAGGCTACAATGCGAGAATACATAATTTTATATTTGTTTGCTGCTCTGATAATATTCGTTTTTGCCTCTTGCTTAATATTGCTGAAATCGAAAGAGGAAAAAATTAAAATAAGGGATGCTTTGCTAAATGCCGATGAGCTCGAAGCTTACGCAATAGAAATTGCCTATGACCATGCTGTCTCTAAAAAGTTAAAATTCTTTAATTGGCCTGTTCCGAGATTGAATGAGAATTATCGGTATATATTGTCGGTATACAAATCATTGAATGAGGATATAAAGAGGGAAATCGGAACAACACCTGCTGCCGAATGGCTTCTTGATAATTTTTATATTATTGAGGAACAGGTGAAAAGTGTAAGAAAAGATTTGAGCAAGGAATATTATTCGAAACTTCCTATGCTGAGTTCCGGTCCTTTAAAAGGATATGCAAGAATATATACTGTTGCCCTTGAACTTGTGTCCCATACCGATGGCAGAATTGATGAAAAAGTACTTGTCAATTATATTAATGCCTATCAGTCCCACAAGACCCTTGCAAGCAGGGAATTATGGGCACTGCCCATAATGCTTAAGCTTGCTTTGGTTGAAAATATAAGATATATATGTCAAACCATTGAAGAGACACAGAGACAGAGACGCAAAGTGGAAGAAATACTTTCAGCAGTTAAAAGCGAAAACGGCATTGACGCCGATAAGCTTATTCATGCAATTAAAAGTGAACTTGAAGGGGAATACAAAAACAATTCGGCTTTTATAGAACATCTTGCTTACAGACTTAGAAAAATGGGGAGGGCTTATGCCCATGTCCTCCGTCAGATAGATGATATTTTGGGTATGAATGGTACAAGTATCGATTACATTACCCATAAAGAGCACAGTGAACAGACTGCAAGAAAAGGATCAATAGGTAATTGTATAATAAGCCTGAAATATATTTCATCCTGCGATTGGGTGGAAATTTTTGAGGCATTAAGCAAGGTTGAGGAGATTTTGAGAACCGACCCGGACGGAACCTACAATCTCATGGATTTATCGTCAAAAAATTATTACAGGAAGAAAATTGAAGAGTTGGCTTTGGAATTTGATGTATCGGAAAAACATATAGCCAACAAAGTCGTTGAGCTTGCAAGAAGGGCAATGGAAAATAGGGAAGATTTAAACGAAATTAGTTTCAGGAAGAAAATTCATGTAGGTTACTATATAATTGATGAAGGGGTAAAACAGCTTAGGGAAGAAATTGGCCCTGACAAAACTTTTAACAAGGCATTTTCCGAGTTTGTAAGAAAAAGACCCCTTACTTTGTATATTGGTTCTGTAAGCGTAATTACTGTTTTGATAAGTTTACTGATCGCACGGTATGTATTCAACAGTGCTCATAAGTTTAACGGCGTGCTGGCATTGCTTAGTATTTTGGTTGTGCTAATACCGGTATCCGATGTTTCTGTAAATTTTATCAACTGGATACTGAATCATTTATTTAAACCTTCATTTTTTCCAAGAATTGAATTAAGAGGCGGTATACCGGAAGAGTATAGCACAATGGTAGTTATACCGGCACTGCTGCCCGATGAAAAAAGGGCAAAGGAGTTGATAGATAATCTTGAGGTATACTATCTTTCCAACCGGGAAAAGAACTTGTACTTTGCTCTGGCCGGGGACTATAAGGATTCGGACAGCAAGGATTTGGACGGTGACAGAAAAATAATCACTACAGCTTTGGAAAGAATAAAGGAACTAAACAGGAAGTACAGCAAGGATGGCAAGGATATATTTTTCTTTTTTCACAGACACAGACAATTCAATGACAGACAGAAGAAATGGATGGGATGGGAACGAAAAAGGGGAGCTCTTTTGGAGTTTAACGACATGCTTTTAGGTTCAAAAAAGACAAGTTACAGTATAACTTCAACCGATATATCCCTTTTGCCTAAGGTGAAGTATGTAATTACATTGGATGCCGATACAGTATTGCCTTTGGGTACTGCCAAAAAACTAATAGGAACAATGGCTCATCCGTTAAATTTACCTGAAATTGACGAGAAAAGAGGCATTGTAGTCAAAGGTTACGGGCTTATGCAGCCAAGAATAGGATTTGACATTGAGAGTGTCAATAAATCGCTGTTTTCAAGAATTTTTGCCGGTGAAGAGGGAATAGATCCTTATGCCTGTGCAGTATCCGATGTTTATCAGGACTTATTCGGTGAAGGTATTTTTACCGGAAAAGGTATCTATGATATTGAGGTGTTTCAAAAACTTTTGGGCGATGCAATTCCCGAAAACACCGTGCTTAGTCATGATTTGCTTGAAGGTTCGTATATAAGGACAGGGTTGGTCAGTGACCTTGAACTGATTGACGGGTATCCGTCAAAATACAATTCATATGCCATGAGACTCCATCGCTGGGTGCGGGGAGACTGGCAACTTTTGCCGTGGCTTGGGCGTAAAATAAGAAACAGGTTCGGTAAAGAAATAGCAAACCCAATAACGGGAGTATCAAAGTGGAAGATAATCGACAATCTTAGAAGAAGCCTGGTTGCCCCTTTTCTTATGCTGATTGCATTTTTTGGCTTTAGCATATTTCCGGGAAATATTCTGGCATGGACAGGGATTATTCTGCTTTTTATGTATTTTCCCTTTATTTTGTCAGGATTTGACTATCTGGTTTACAAGCCGGTTAGAGTAATGCTTTCGAGAAGATACATTCACGTTATTTGCGGCTTGAAAGCAGTCTTCCTGCAAATAACACTGCAATTTGTGTTTTTGCCCTATCAGGCATACCTTATGGCTAACGCGATTGCAATTACTTTGGTTAGAGTATTTATAACCAAAAGAAACATGCTTGAATGGGTAACTGCTTTGGATACCGAAAAGACACTTAAGAACACTTTAAGAAGTTATATTGCAAAGATGAAAATAGGTGTCATTGAGGCGGTTGTAGTTTTTGCACTGGCACTGCTGCTTAAGCCGCAATGGGCTGTTTGGGCTTTTGCAGTCTGCCTGGTATGGTTTGTTTCACCCTATATAGCCTTTAGGGTAAGCCAGGAAGAAGTAAAATCAATTGAGCCTTTGGACAGTAATGATTTGCTCGAACTTAGAGTTACAGCCAGAAAGACCTGGAGGTACTATGAAGAGTTTGTAAACAGTAAGAACAACTACCTGGCACCTGACAACTATCAGGAAGATCCGCCAAACGGGATTGCCTACAGAACTTCGCCTACAAATATAGGTCTTGGGCTATTGGCGGCTTTAAGTGCAAGAGATTTCGGATATATAGGAACTGAGGAAATGTACAGAATTGTAAAGCGGACAGTTACTACCATTGAAAAGATGGACAAGTGGAACGGCCATCTTTATAACTGGTATGATACGCGCACTCTTGATACATTAAAACCGAGGTACATTTCAACGGTGGACAGCGGAAATTTCGTTTGCTATCTTATTACTTTAAAAGAAGGGTTTATCGAGTATTTAAACCGACCGTTAATTGAAAGAGTGTTTGTGGACGGAATTAAAGATACGGTTATTTTAGCCGAAAGGGAAGCAAAGCAAAATTTATATGAAATTGATGAACTGGAAAGCTTTGCAGCCAGCTTTGACAAAGCGGGAAATTTTGATTTGAAGCTTTGGATTGGAGCTTTGAACAAACTTGGAGGAAAGTATGGCAGTAACGATAAAAAAGTAAATGTGTGGGCACGAAAAGTGGAACACATGGTGTCACTTTTTAAAAGTGAATTGAACAATTACTATTCCTGGGGGCATTTGTTGTTTGAAATGCCTGAAGAATGGGAGAAGAAGGCTTATAAAAGTGATATTGAAAAGGCGATAGGAGCTATATTAAACCTATTTAGGCTAAATGTCCCTCTGGTGAAATTGCCGGAACATTACAAGAAAATTAAATTCGAGATAGACAAGCTTAATAAAACCATTGCCAAAGGCAGAGAAAACCATTTGGTGAATATAAAGAATTGGCTGGACCGGTTGAAACATGAGTTGGAAAAATCAATTCAAAACGCGGAACAGCTTATTTCAAATTATAATTATTTGGTTGACAGAATTGATAAAATATCCCGTGAAACTGAGTTTATCCATTTATACGATAAGAAAAGACAACTGTTTTCCATCGGTTATAATATCGAAGAGGGCAGTTTGACAAACTCTTACTATGACCTGCTTGCTTCCGAGGCAAGGCAGACAAGCTTTATTGCCATAGCAAGGGGAGAAGTGGATGCACAGCATTGGTTTAAGCTGGGCAGAACCCTTACCCGGATAGACCGCTATAAGGGTATGGTATCCTGGAGCGGAACCATGTTTGAGTATTTTATGCCTCTGTTAATAATGAAAAGTGTTAAAAACACCTTATTGGACGAGACCTATGCCTTTGTACTGAGAAGTCAAAAGAAATATGCGAAACAGAGAAATGTGCCCTGGGGAACTTCCGAGTCAGGCTTTTATTCCTTTGACATTAAGCTTGATTACCAGTATAAAGCCTTTGGCGTGCCATGGCTTGGACTGAAAAGGGGCTTGGCGGAAGATATGGTTGTGGCACCTTATGCAACTATGCTTGCATTGCCCGTCGACCCCCACGATTCGGTTAAAAACCTTAAAAGATTGGCGGCAGAAGGTGCGAACGGTCCCTATGGCTATTATGAGGCAGTAGATTACACTCCGGAGAGACTGCCCATTGGTTCCAGATATGCCATAGTAAAGAGCTATATGGCTCATCACCAGGGAATGAGCCTGGTGGCACTTAACAATTATATAAACGGAAATGTAATGCAGAGACGTTTTCACAATGATCCGGTAGTTAATGCAGCAAAACTTCTGCTTCAGGAAAAAGTACCGGCCAATATAATCTTTACAAAAGAAAACAAGGAAAAGATTCTTCCCTTTACCGATGTTACTTATGATGTGGAAGATTCTTTACGGGAATACAACGAGCCGGATTATGAGCTTCCGAAGGCCCATATTTTATCCAACGGAAGCTATTCGGTAATGGTTACCGACAGGGGAACCGGTTACAGCAGAAACAGTATGATTGACGTAACCCGTTGGAGGGAAGACATTACCATTGATAATTACGGAATATTCTTTTATATAAGAAACACCAATACAAATACAATATGGTCTTCCACCTATTCGCCTGTAGATAAAAGACCGGATTTGTATAACGTGGTGTTTACTTCAGGAGTAGCCAAATACCACAGAAGAGATGGAGATATCGACACTGTGACTGAAGTGGTTGTCAGTTCCAATGACAACGCAGAAATAAGGAGGTTGACTTTTACCAATCACGGAAATGAAACTTATGTCCTTGAGGTCAGCAGTTATTACGAACTGGTTTTGGCACATCATGGTGCCGATGTTGCACACCCTGCGTTCAGCAACTTGTTTATAAGAACGGAGTTTGTTCCCGAACTGAATTGCCTTATAGCCAACAGAAGACCCCGGTCGGATAATGATAAACCGGTATGGTCGCTAAATCTGATGACAATTGAAGGAGAAGCAGTAGGAGGCCTGCAATATGAAACCGACCGGTTCAAATTTATCGGAAGAGGTAGAAATGTAACCAATCCTCTGGTTATTGAAGAGAGAAAACCTTTGTCCAATACTGTAGGTGCTGTACTTGACCCCATTATGAGCATGAGGTGCATGCTGAAAATAGAACCGGGAAAGACTGCTAAAGTGAACCTTGTTGTGGCAGTAGGTGAAAGTCGTGAAACTGTGTTGGATACGGCAGCAAAATATATTAATCCGGAGATTATACCGGAGGAATTTAACCTGGCTGCAACCAGAAGCCGGGTAGAAGCAAGGTATTTGAACCTTAAAGCTTCTGAAATTGAATTTTATCAGGAACTTTTATCCCATATTTTATTCATAAGTCCGGCTCAGAAGCTGAGAATGGAATGCATAATAAACAATATAAAGGGTCAAAGCGGATTATGGGCTTATGGCATATCCGGGGATATACCCATTGTGTTATTGACACTGGAAAAAACCGATGACATAGATATTGTTTATGAACTTTTAAAAGCTCATGAGTATTGGAAATATAAGAATCTGAAAGTAGACCTTGTGATACTGAACGAGGAAGAAAACAGCTATACTAACCCTTTGCAGGGACTTTTATTCGATATTATTTCCTCAAGCCATGCTCATGATATGATAAACAAACCCGGAGGAGTTTTTGTACTTAAAAAGAGCAATCTTCCGGAAGAGGATATCAATTTGATTTGTTCGGCAGCCCGGGTGGTACTTAGGGGCAGTGCCGGCGATTTGCGGGAACAGCTTTATATCAAAAAGGAAAATTATTTGCCGCAATTGAAAGAATATAAGGGCACTGTAAAAAAATATGAGAATAAATATCTTGAAAGTTCGGATTTGCAATTTTTCAACGGTATAGGAGGCTTTAGAAATGACGGTAAGGAATATGAGATTGTGTTGAAAAGCGGTATTACCACTCCTTTGCCGTGGATTAACGTAATATCCAACCGGAAATTCGGATTTATTGTTACGGAATCCGGCGGAGGATATACTTGGCATGAAAACAGCCGTGAAAATAAATTGACTCCATGGTCTAATGATCCTGTTTCCGATACACCCGGTGAAATTATTTATATCACCGATGACGAAACGGGAGAAGTATGGAATATTACTGCTTTGCCAATACGGGAGAATGAAACATATTCAGCCGTACACAGTTTTGGGTATAGTATTTTCAGAAATTCAAGCCATGGGTTTGAACAGGAATTGACTCAGTTTGTGCCGGTGAAGGATAACGTAAAGCTGAGTTTGGTAAAACTTAAAAACACAAGTGAATCATCAAGAAAATTAAGCTTATACTATTACCTCAGGCCTGTGCTTGGTGTAAGCGACCAGTTTACAGCTTCGCATATAAGCACCGAAAAGCATAAAACGGGTGCAATATTAATAAGAAATACTTATAATGATGAATTCTCCGGCAGAATAGCCTATGTCGATACCTCTGTAAAAGACAGAACTGTTACCTGCGACAGGAAAGAGTTTTTGGCAGGAGGTACTCTGGCAAATCCTCCCGGAATAAGAAGGCAAAAGCTGTCTGAAACAGTGGGTGCCGGTTTGGATCCTTGTGTAGTGTTGGGAATATTTTTGGAATTTGCTCCTGGCGAAGAAAAAGAGATTGTATTTGCTTTAGGTGGAGGCAACAGCATCACCGAAGTGGAAGAAATGATAAATAAGTACAGGAAAGTGGAAAAAGTAAAAAAAGCTCTTGATGAGGCAAAGAATTTCTGGAAGGAAAAACTGGAAATATTGCAGGTTTCCACACCGGATAAGGCCATGGATTATATGCTTAACGGCTGGCTTATGTATCAGGTTCTGTCGTGCCGGATATGGACCCGGTCGGCCTTTTATCAATCGGGAGGAGCTTACGGATTCAGGGACCAGTTGCAGGATTGTCTCTCGGTGGCTCATGTGATGCCTGAAATTACAAAGGAACAGATACTTCTTCATTCAAAACACCAGTTTATTGAAGGGGATGTTCAGCACTGGTGGCATGAGGAGAAATATAAGGGTACGAGGACCAGATTTTCCGACGACCTTTTATGGCTGCCTTTTGTAACGGCGGAATATATAAGAATTACCGGCGATAGTGATATATTGAAAATTGAAACTCCGTTTTTGGAAGATGAACCTTTAAAGGATTTCGAGGATGAAAGCTACAGGATTCCAAGAGTATCCGATGAAAAAGCGATACTGTACGACCATTGCATAAGGGCCATTGAGAGGTCACTGAAGTTCGGTGAGCATGGAATTCCTTTAATTGGATCCGGTGACTGGAATGATGGAATGAATACCGTTGGCAACAAAGGAAAAGGAGAAAGTATTTGGTTAGGGTGGTTTTTGTACTCAATCCTGACAAAGTTTGCTCCTATTTGCAAAAGCTTTGGAGAAGAAGAACGGGCTGAGAGGTATTCCAACATTGCAAAAGAAATTGTAAAAGCCATTGAGGAAAATGCATGGGACGGAAACTGGTACAGGAGGGCATATTTTGATGACGGACGGCCGCTGGGATCTATTCAGAACAGTGAATGCCAAATTGACTCCCTTGCTCAGTCATGGGCGGTTATATCCGGTGCCGGTAACAAAGAGAGAATCAATATGGCAATGAATGCTCTGGAAAACTACCTTGTAAAAAGGGATGAAGGACTTATTAAACTCCTTACACCTCCTTTTGATGAAGGTGATTTGGAACCGGGATATATAAAAAGCTATGTTCCCGGAGTAAGGGAAAACGGCGGACAGTATACCCACGCAGCCTGCTGGGTTGTCATGGCCTTTGCAATGCTTGGTGACGGTGACAAGGCAACCGAATTGTTCAATTTGATAAATCCTATCAATCATGCAAAAACGCAGATTGAGATTTCCAAATATAAAGCAGAGCCTTATGTAATTGCTGCGGATGTATATTCCGTCGAACCTCATACGGGCCGGGGAGGATGGTCATGGTATACCGGTGCCGCAGGCTGGATGTACAGGGTTGGTATTGAGTACATTCTTGGGTTTAAAAAGAATGGGGAAAAGCTGTCAATAGACCCATGCATACCTAAAGAATGGAAAGGCTTTGATATTAAATACAAATACAAAGATACACAATATTATATAACAATAAAAAACCCGGAAGGAGTTAACAAGGGAGTTAAAAAGGTAATCCTGGACGGAAAGGAACTGGAGGATAAAACAATTGCTCTGGTAGATGACAAAAAAGAACATAAAGCGGAAGTGATTATGGGATAAATGCTGAAGGTAGTCCTGCCGAACCGGATATATAATTGGTCGGCAGGTTATTTTTTGATAAAGGAATAAAAACAATGAAGACTATAATGAGACTTATTTTGATGACATTAATTTATTATATTTGGATTAATTGGTAATTTTAGTTTTTCAGGTAAATTTTAGATTCTTTTTTATAGACATTGCGAATAGTTTTAATTATAATTAGTTTAAGAAATAAATAAATTATCTGATCAAGGGGGTTAAACATGAAATATTTAGAGAATGCTTTTAAGTTCTTAGGGAATTTCTTCTTGATGGTAATACCTCTATTCATTGCAATTGCAATACCTACAATAATTAGCGGACCAAGCAAAGATGCTCTTACGAGACAATATATGGAAATCGTATTGGCGATGACAACGAACACAGGTCTGGTAGAAAATTCTTCTGATTTAGCTGAATTATTCAGTACCCTGAATACATTTTATCCACCTATAATTTTAGGACTTATAGTGACAATAATTTTGAGAATAATAGTGAATCCTGCAACGTATGGTATGGTAAATAAAGCATTGGAAACTGGAAATGCTGGTTTAGGTGATTTTCTATCTGAAATGAAAAATAACATTGGAAAGTTTATTCTTTATGCATTGGCAAATATCGGTATATATTTTGCTATATTTTTTGTATCAGCCATATTAAGTTACATTTTTATATTTATTACGTCTGTATCGACAGTTTTAGGGATTACTTTATTAATTTTATTTACATTGGCTTTATGTATAGGAATTTTCGTATTTAGTTATTTAATAAGTTTGTGGTTCCCAGCCATGGTTTCGGATAATTTAAGTTTGGGTGACGGTTTGAAGAAATCAATTTCAGTTGTAAAATCATATTTTTGGCCAATAGTCGGTATAACAATTCTAGTAACAATAGGTTCCGGTATTTTAAGTGCTTTTGCAGGATATTTAAAGGCAATACCGGTATTGGGATATGTTGTTCTTTCCTTTATTTCTGCGATAGTTGAGTTTATTTTGATAGTATTTTATTTTGAAGTATATAGAGATAAAACCGGCAAAAATGATAGCATGAATGAAGGTCTCAATTTTGAAGCACCTGGCGATTATCTGTAATTGGGTCTGAAATATCAACCGGCTATTTTTTGGTAGCCGGTTTTTTGTGTGCAAGAATCAATATAAAACCAACTTCTTTGACAACTAATATATTTAGCTGCAAACCGTTTTAGTGTCAAAAGGAGTAATTGCTTTGGCTTGAGAATTAATAGCAGAGCCGAAAAAACTGATAATTTTGAAGTAAAAATGACATGGATGGCATTTTTAGTGCCTTGGGACAGGAGGTTCCATAGACGCGGCGAAAAATTATCAAATTTTAAGGCGTACTGCTTTTTTTCGAAAGCCATGTAAATTACGCAGTTTGACACTAAAACGAAACAAAATAAAATAAAACGAAAATAGCTATACTACACTAAATAAATCAAAACATAAACAACAATCATGATTTCGAAGCCCTAAACTCTGCAATTAAAAGATCAACCATCCTTCCGTAACTTTTCACTCCATCTTCCTGCCTATTGGCCTTCAAATAAGTATCATTAACTGAAGATGAAAAATCCTGCACAGGAGTTTCATACTTTTGCCAATAGGAATTAATTGCTTCAAGGTCTCTGGTCATACCTTCAGAGTATTTACTTCGAAGTTCGCTATATTTGTCAGGATCGGTTCTGTACAATGCATTTCCGGCATAAATCAAAGCTGATAAAACTCCAGAATACTGAAAATCTATATCGGGATGGTTTTTACATACAATATAGGCAATGTAATTCGCTTCATCCTCCCGGGCAAATCCTCTTTGATGAGCCATCTCATGACAAGTGGTAAAGGGAAAGGTGGAGTCGGGCATTGAAATATTTACATTCGCTTCACCGGTATAGATGGAATATATGCCTTCAAGACCGAGATAGGACATTATTTCCGATAGAAAAACTCCTTTTGGTCTTGAAAAATTGCCCCCAAGTTCCGGATAAATCCGGGCAGCACTTTCATAACCCTTATATGCCCGTTTTAAAGCATCCTGTTTTCCGGCCGGAAGAAACATTGCTCCTTTGTCGTTTTCGCTTACATATTTCCTTAACTCCTTTGCTTGCTCCAAAAGATTTTCACATACGGCTACCAGTTCGTCGACAGTAGCCGGTTCAACTTTAAGGCCGGCAATTTGAGAAAAGGGCAGACGCTGGTAATTCAATCCCCAAAAAATTACAAAACAAAAATATACCAAGCTTATAAAAACCACGAAGTTGGCACCAAAATTCAACAACTCCTTTTTTATTTGCGAAGGCATTCTGAATATCTGTATTGCAAGCCGAATAAGTTGTAAAATAACCAATATGACAAACCCGACCAGAAGCAATTCACCCAGGGAAAAGGGCACAAGTCCGGAAATAAAGTTCAATGGTGCTGCAATAGCTCTATACAGGCCCATTGAATAAAGTTTTTCAATCGTATCGGGATATGATGTTGAAATGTGGCTTATAAATAGACCCAAAGGGATTAACAATAAAAAACATAGCTTTATAAAATTCTTTTTCAATCCCATTTATTCAAACCTCCAAATGCCCCTTAAAGTTTTAAATTTCAAACCGTTAGCCAATTGAATAAGGAAATCTTCCCTGGGAATGTTTATTGCCCCAAGAGACTCGAGGTGTTTGCTGTATACCTGGCAATCTATAAAATGAAATCCCAACTGTTCAAGCTTTAAAGTCAAGGTAATAAGTGCTGTTTTTGAAGCGTTATCCATAAGGGAAAACATGGACTCGCCAAAAAAACACCTTCCTAAAGAAACACCGTAGAGACCTCCGACAAGTTTATCTTCATACCACGTTTCAACAGAGTGTGCGAATCCAAGATCGTGAAGTGCACAATAACTTTCGATCATATCGTTGTCAATCCACGTGTGACCCCTTCTAACCTCGCCGCATAGGGTTATTACTTTTCGAAAGCACTTGTCATAGGTAATACGGTATATATTCTTCTTAAACACTTTTTTCATGGATTTTGAAATTTTTAAATTTTTGGGATATAGAACAAATCTGGGATCAGGTGACCACCATAATATTACTTGCCCTTCATACCAAGGAAAAATTCCGTTTTCATAAGCAAGGAGAAGACGTTCAACCGAGAGGTCTCCTCCAATTGCCAAAAGCCCATCCTCATCGGCCAATGAAGGATGGGGAAATATCAAATCATTGGTAAGTCTAAATATAGGCATTGATTATTCACCTTATTTTTTTTGTTATCTTTACTTCATCGTTAACAACGTCGACGATAGCCGTTCCGCCTGATGAAAACTGTCCGAACAATACTTCATCGACAAAATAAGTCTTGACCTTGTCTTGTACAATTCTAAGTATTTCACGGGCACCGTAGTTTGATGACAAACCTTTTTGAGCAAGCCATTTGTAAAATTCAGGAGTTACCGATAACTTGATATTTTTCGGTTTCAATTTCTCTTCAAACTTTTTCATAGCTTTTTTGGCTATGAGAAGAGCCATTTCCTCATTTATATGATTGAATACGGCAATGGCATCAAGCCTGTTCCTAAACTCCGGAGAGAATATTCTTTCAACTTCTTTCATAATGGCGCTTTTTTCCACTGTTCTGTTGTCAAAACCTATCATTGCTTTGCCCACTTCTCTTGCACCTGCATTGGAAGTCATAATCAAAATAACGTTTCTGAAATCGGCTTTTTTGCCGGTATTGTCTGTAAGTGTGGCATAATCCATTATTTGAAGCAGTACGTTGTATATATCGGGATGAGCTTTTTCAATTTCATCAAGCAACAAAACACAATAGGGGGTCTTCCTGATGGCATCGGTTAACAGTCCGCCTTCCTCATATCCCACATATCCTGGAGGTGCACCTATAAGTCTTGCAACAGTATGTTTTTCCTGATACTCGCTCATGTCAAATCTAATCAGAGGAATTCCCAACATTGAGGACAGTTGCTTGCACAATTCAGTCTTACCTACGCCGGTAGGTCCTACAAAAAGTAGTGATGCCACAGGTTTTTCCGGTTCATTGAATCCTGCCCGGGATCTTTTGATTGCGTCTACGACGGTATCTATTGCTTTGTCCTGACCGAATATTTCTTTTTTGATTTTTTTGTCAAGGTTTTTGAGCTGTCGGATTTCACTGCTTGAAACTGATTTTTGAGGTATTTTTGCAATTGCTGATACTGTTCGTTCAATATCCTTTTCTTTAATTGTTATAATTTTATCTTCATCTTCACAGTGAAGCCTAACGTAAGCTGCAGTTTCGTCAATGACATCAATGGCCTTGTCGGGCAGATGTCTGTCCTGGATGTATTTTGCGGAGAGTTCCGCTGCAAGTTTTAAGGCTTCATCGGTATACCTTACTTTGTGATAATCTTCATATCTATCCTTTAACCCTTTAAGGATTTTATAAGTGTCTTCTATACTGGGTTCCGGAACATCTATTTTCTGGAACCTCCTTGACAGGGCTCTGTCTTTTTCAAAATACTTCTTATATTCGTCATAGGTGGTTGAGCCGATAAAGCGTAAATTTCCCTGTGTCAAAAACGGTTTAATGATATTTGAGGCATCCATTGAGCCATCGGATACCGAACCGGCTCCAACAATGGTGTGAATTTCATCTATATATACAATGGCATTTTCCTGACTCTGTATTTCATTGAGGACTTTTTTCAATCGCTCTTCAAAGTCCCCGCGATACTTGGTACCTGCCAGCAGACTTCCCATGTCGAGATAATATATTTTACTGTTCATTAAAGACTTAGGAACCTTTTTTTCTACAATAAGCCGGGCAAGACCCTCAGTAATGGCAGTTTTACCCACACCCGGGTCACCTACGTGAATGGGGTTGTTCTTTAGCCTTCTCGACAGCACTTGTATTGTACGTTCGAGGATATCTTCCCTTCCTATCAGCGGATCTATTTTACCTTTTCTGGCCTTTTCCACCAGCTCAATGGTGTAGTTTCTTAAAAATTCGCTTTGTCCCGATTGGGGCTCGTCCTCTTGTTTGTCGGTATTTTCTGAGGTCTTTAGCGGTTTTAAGGAAGATACACCGGATTTAGGTACCAAAGAAGAACCATGGGATATATATCTTAGTACATCCAATCTTCTGACCCCGTTTTTTTGCAATATATAGCTTGCAAAAGATTCCTTTTCGTTAAAGAGGGCAGCTATGATATCACCAATTCTTATTGTATCCCTCCCGGATGACATGCAGTGATATGCCGTATTCTGCATTATATTGTTTACACCTACAGATTCTATAGGGTCTGCATTTTCAACCAAAGGCATGTTCTCATTAAAAAAATTGACCAATTCTTTTTTTATAACTTCAATATTTGCTCCGCAATTTTCTATAATAGCTGCGCCTTCATCGAAAAAAAGAGAAGCATAGAGAATATGTTCGGGTGTAAAGTATTCGTGACCGTTATATTTAGCTTCGTTGTATGCGGCCATTAAAATCCTGTTTGCAGTATCATCCAATTTCATATGAACCCCACCAATTCTATAAATATTATATAGGTTTAACAGTTTAGGCGACTATTATAATATCCATTAATGCTTTAGATTGCTGATTTTGGACATATCGCCTGCTGATACTGAATTTTACAAATCGCCTATGTACTTATATTCGCTAGGTTGCAATAAATCCATAAATGCCATTTCCCAAAAAACGATTTGATGGGATTGTAACCTGAAAGTAAACAGGTTATTTTCAATATGGCTCTTTAATAACTCACTAAATTAACTTTTTCATTACTCCGGTTCCATAACCGCAGCAAGAGGAAAGCCTCTTTCTGATGCCATTTGCTCTACCTGGGCTATTTTGGTGCTTGCTATGTCATAGGTATATGTGCCTACAATACCCTTTCCCTTATGGTGTACATCCAACATTATTTGAGTTGCGTCGGTAGCACTTTTGTGAAATACAATCATAAGCACTTCCACAACAAAATCCATTGTGGTATAGTCATCATTAAGAAGTATTACTTTATACATTTTAGGTTTTTTTAGCTCTACTGAAATATCATCTTTGTAAATTACTTTTTCTGCCATATATACTACTCCCGTAACTTACCTGTTTATTGACCGTATATTTCGATCTGTATATCAAACTCAGGTTATGATTAAAAAACCTGAGCTTAAATACAGACGGTTATTCATTTTGTTAGTTGTATTTAAATTATATCAAATTGTTTTAAAATAGTGCAACCGATAGATGATGGATAATTATGCCCATATAAATAGGATTGAAATCAACATATCGGCATATAAAAATTTTATGAATATAATTGTGAAATTTATTCAAAATAAGATAGATGATACTTTCCGCATAAAGAATAATATGAGGACCAAAGGCAATTTGGAGGGAAGTTTTTGAGTAAATATATAAAATTAATGCTTATTGGACTGGTAACGGGCCTGGCCAATGGACTTTTTGGCTCGGGAGGGGGAACAATAGCCGTTCCGGCCATGATTTTACTGCTTAAAAAAGAAGATCATATAGCTCATGCCACGGCCATTGCCGTTATCTTGCCATTGACCGTTGTAAGTGCAGTACTTTACATATCCAACAGTTTTATCGATTGGGGATTGACTGTAAAAGTAATTATGGGTGGAATTGTGGGAGGATATATAGGTGCAAAACTTCTTGCAAAATGTCCATCCCGTATTTTAAGAAAAATATTCTCATTATTTATGATAGCTGCTGCTATAAGAATGATATTGTGATAGGGGAGTAATTGTGATGCTTTTTCTTATAGGACTTGTATCAGGAATAGTCAGTGGAATGGGAATAGGCGGGGGGACAATTTTGATTCCTGCCCTTGTTTTGTTTGCAAAGCCTGACCAGCATATTGCCCAGAGCGTCAATCTCATTTTTTTTATTCCAACAGCCGTTGTTGCGCTAATAATACATATAAAAAACAGGAGAATTGATTTTAAGACGGCAATTCCCATTGTGGTTTTCGGTATACTGGGGGCTTTTATAGGGTCACGGTTTGCAATTAAATTGCCCGGTTCCGTTTTGAAAAAATATTTCGGAGTATTTTTATTGATACTTGGGATATATGAGATGATAAGGAAAGATGGGAAGAAGTCTGCCGGAAGCAATAACTGATATTTTTTGAGAAATATTCTTTTATAAAAAATTTTTTTTAACCGCTAAAAAATTTTTTTTTGTGCGAATTAATATAATAAAGGCGGGTTAACCATTAATTAAGCAGTTGTCTATAATGTATTTTCAGCATGGATTATCGGTAATTTCTGGCCTTTTTGATTGAATTTTCACAGCTTGTTAACATTTTACACCGACTTATACCAGATTTGTCCAAAGCGAAAGTAAAAAGGAAATGCCGGGTTATTTGTGTTGCAAATTCATTTATAAAGTGTTGGCATTTATTTAGAAATAAGTTATAATTATTATGTAATGCCACATAAGTATAGTATGAATTTGAAAAATGAACCTACCTACGTTGTTTTGTTTTTTTATAAGTTAAGGGGTGATTTCATGGAAAATAAAAAAGACGTTTTAAGAGTGACCATGAAAGATATTAATTTGCTTCCGGATGATTTTTTAATCTCATCGAATGCAAGAACAAGAAACAAAGTAAAAGCTCAATCTGAGGAGGTCAAAATTACTGCTTCCGACGATTCGTCCGTTCAATCTGAAAAGGTTAAAGACGGAGTAGCGGTTTTACCGAAAAATTTAAAAGAAAATATATTGGATAGCATACAGCATAATTCCGAGAGAGCTGCTAGTTTTTTGAATTCACTGAAAAAAGAGAAAATTAGAAACCTTGAAAGGCTATTAAGTATAGATAAAAAAGATTTGGCTTTTTCAAGCAAGAAATATTATATTTATTGTAACGATTCAGGAAGAATAGTTATTGTTGAGCGTGATATGTGGGGTGAGCCCTATACTGTTACTATTAAAGAAGGTACTGACGTTTCAATCAAGCGTTCAATGTTTTTTGATAACGAACCTTTCCTCTTCCCGATATTTAACGAGAAGAATTTATCCGGAGAAATTATATATATGAACGATAGTGAGATTTGGTATCTGGGAAAAGAGGAAGCAACACTTGTTCTGTTTAAAAGCGATAAACCCGATTTCCTTAAAATATCTCTTAAGAACTTTAAAAATATAAACAATAAAAAGGCATTGCATACATATTTGGATAGCCATAAAATGCTCTATCTTGACAAGAAATTGCATGAAATTATTGTTGAACAAAGAAATATACCGTTAGAAGATATCGTAAGAGTTAGGGAAGGATATGCAGTATATAAGAATACCAGCAGAACGTACAAGGTTTTGTTGTTTAATGAATTCAGGGAATTATATGATGAATATACATTCAGTAAGCTTCCTTCAGTGAATGAAGAAGGTTGGGATGTATTGTTCTCAAAAGATATTGTTGAGTACGTAAAAGCAAATAATTATTCCTTTGAGAATTTCCGCCAGGACGATGGATATATTGAGTATTGGCAGAACATTGGTACAAAAAGAGTGTGTGTGCTAAGATGCAAAATATAGAAGATATATTAAAAATAGAACTCCGGTATTGGCCGGAGTTTTTATTTTGGAATAATGCATAGTTCTAAAGTGGGTTTCGGCTTAGGTAATATTTGCAGTATTAGATTCGGCTCTATCTGGGAATAAGTCTCAATTCCATCCAGTCAAAAGCTATCCAGTCGTCGGGTCCTGTTCTTGAAGTGTTTTCAATAACAACCCTGTTAGTCCTTCTCAAACTGGGTACATTAAAAGTCAGACTTCTCCAGTTGGTAAATCTTTGTCCGACAGGACGGCCGTGTTCAAGCTGAAGTCTCCCGTTGTGAACTACTGTTCCGTTGATGGTTATCCTTGCAGAGTAGTTGCTAACCGGAACATTTTGATGGTCATCCAATACTCCACGAATTACTATTTGAGCTCTTAAATTTCCGGGTACCAATATAAATACAGGAATTTGAAAAGTCCAGGTGCCTCTGTTTCCAGTGTACAGTATGTCTGCATTGCCGCTGGGATTGCCGTAATTTGAATAACCGCTAAGTTCTTTGTACAATGTTATACTGGGGGTTGCAGGATTATCGCTCAAAATTGGATCCGGTTGACGGTCCTGGACGTTTGGATAATTTATGTCATTGGTATTTTCAGTTTCAAGGTTTTCGAACATTGGGCCAATGTTGTATTGAGGCAAAGTCTGTGGTGCATAAGGCATAAAATTGGAGTTTTGATAAGGTGAAACAGGATTAACAACCGGAGGCATATAAGGGTTATATGTTGCAGGCTGGTTAAAATTACCTGTGTTTTGCACCACAAAGGGAAAACTATAATAAGGTAGCATTATTCTAATCCTCCTTTTGTCACATTATTTACATAATTAACTCACTTTATATACTATATTCAAAGGAGGATAGAACTGTTACACAGACAGATTTATTCTTCTGAAGATTCAAGATCGGTTTCCTCGGTTTTATTTTCAATCCTTATTGTATATCGGGTAACATAATCGGAATAAATATTTATTTCAAAGTTTTCGGGAATTATATACTTTTCCGGAAACTTTGATTTGGAGAATCCTACATTATACTTGCCTTGCGGCAGTTTAAATACTGCAATTCCTTTGCTGTTTGTTACCGAATAACACTTCAAAGTATCGGTCTCTGCGGAAGAAGAATCTTCATCCGGTTCCCAGTCTTGCTCCGGCTCAATTTCCAATTCTTCGTTTAAATACAATTCTATATTTTTTACAGGGTTGTTTTCTTCATTCAATATTTCAATCTCTGCAATCCCGTCGGCCGGTTTGCTCTTTTCCAAGTTGACAGTTAAAATTGTGATTCCCGCTGATTTTATTTCATAGAAGAAGGGCGCAGGCAGACTGTAACCGATTTCCGATGAAGGTGATGTAAAGCTAAGATGAAATTTACCTTTACCGAGTATAAATTTAGCAACTCCTTCTTCATCTGTAATTTCTGAAAGGTTGTAATATTTTTGGGGTGTTTTGGACTGACCGGATACCGATACTTTTATATTTGGTACCGGATCATCGGTAACAGAATCTTTTAGTTTTACCTGCAGGGTATAAATTGTTTCATCTTTTGCCGATATAACTTGTGTAACAGTATTTGCGTTGGTAAGCTTCGATACAACGCTTGAGAAATTATTGTAATCATAGCCGCTTTTAAAAGCATATAGATTGAAACCCATTCCGAATACTATAAAAACAAGAACCAATGCTGTAACTGCGTATTTTAACATTTTCTTTGATTTTACGGGAAGCTTTGAGACAAGAACTTTAATAGCCTTTAATATCTTTATCAGTTTTGCTTTATGGAAATAAAACAATATGGAGAAAACAGAAAATACAATGCCTAAAGTGAAGCAAAACAACAACAATGGTGATAACAAGTCTCTGATGTAGGATAAAATCAATTCAGAATTAAGCGGCAGAGATATAGTGAGAAAATATATGCTGTTGGGCAATAACTTGTTTATAAATATAAACAGCACAACCGAAAAAGCAAGATTGAACAATCCGCAGACCAATAGTACTGAAAACAGCCATTTGACGATTGTATCAGTCTTTTTATAAATCATTGAAATGAGTAAAAACAGTAAAGCTGAAAAAAATATTGACAGCTCTGTAATATGTGTGGCTACAAAGTAAACGAATTTGATAAGTTTAAGCTGTTCCAATATATCGGTTCTGTTTAAAGTCAGTAAAATAGACTGCAAGTTTATTTTTTTGATTTGCTCGGATATTTCAACATTGCTCTTATTGACTTGAGCCTGGCCGAATCCGTTTTGACCAGATGGTGTATTTATATCAATGAAAAGATCAGGCAGATTTTTTCTTTCTCCTCGGAAATATTGAAAAATTTGTTCGGTAATGGAGTTTATATTCATGTTAATCATTTCAGGAGAAGTTGTATTTTTAAGAATTTTAAGCAATTCGGCATTTTGGGTATTTGCTTCCTCAGTGTCCAAGTTTTTGAAAAACTCATTTATTGATGCACTTACCAGGTCATTGACATAGCTGTAGACATTGTTTTTTGTAAGTAATGTTTCGTGATATTTCGAACTCATAAGGGTGTTGTTTATATTGAAAGATAAAACAAAAGCAAATAGAAGAAATCCGGTTAAAACTATTGTTATTGAAAATAAAATGTGTTTGAGAACTTTTGTAAAGACTTTCATTTTATCCTCCCTGTTGTTTTTAAAAACGTTACTGTTTAAATAATATACAGTTCTTATATTATACCACTAAATTCGATATACTAACTTAAGTAAAATGTGGCAGATAAAAATTGTAGATATTTGAATATATGTATGTTATAATTAAAATAGCAATTCTGTAAAAAATATACCTTTGGAATGATTTGGTTCTAAAATCGAAGTCAGGAAAAATCCTATTGTTTATATTTGATGTAAAACTGGATTTTTCCTTCTATAGCAATGAAGCTTGTATCAATAATTATTATATTTCTTTGATTTTTGTACAATGCTTTTTCTCGTACCTTAAAAAGTTGAAAATGAACACTATCTAATGAAAGGATAACCAGCTAAAAATACAATGATTCTAAAAGTTGATATAAAGTAGTATTTTATATTGATATTGGTAATAATATGAAATATAGACGAATAAATACAATAGGATAAAACTAAGTCAATCACAAATTAAATACTTGTGTGTAACATAATAATATATCAAGTAAAGTGCATTTTCAAGTAGGGCTTTTTATTGATAAAGGCTTAGAATTATGATTAAAGCTTTGTTTTTAGGGAATATAAAAACTATAAAGTTTGTTGGACAATTTTATAAAAAGAGCAATTATTTATAACTAAAAGCAAATAATTTTTTAAAATAACTGAAAATTTTAGCAAGTGAATTAAATGGTAGTAAAATTGTCCAATATTTGCTGTTGGGAGAATTGATTGTATTTATCCAAATCCTGTGTAAAAAAAGGGGGCATAATTATGGAAAGACTTGATTTTTCAAGTATAATCCGAAAAGATAGGGAAGAGCGCAAAGCTAAGCATTTTGAGGGAACATTTCTCGATTACCTTGAAATAGTAAAAGAGAACCCTGAAATCCCAATGCTGGCCCATCAGAGAATGTATAAAGTGATTACCGAGCCGGGAGTAGAGGTAATAAAAACCGACGAAAATCCCAGATTGCGAAGAATATATGGTAATGACACCATAAAAAAGTATAAATTCTTTGCCGACGACTTTTTTGGAATAGATAAAACTATAATGAAGATAGTAAGGTATTTCCATTCTGCGGCGATGGCAGGGGAAGAATCAAGGCAGGTTCTGTATCTTGTAGGTCCTGTGGGTGCAGGGAAATCTTCATTGATGGAAGCTTTGAAAAAGGCTTTGGAGAACAGTGATCCCATATATGCTTTGAAAGGTTGTCCGATGAGGGAAGAACCTTTGCACCTGGTACCGAAACATTTAAGGAAAGAGTTTGAAGAGATACTGAACGTAAGAATAGAAGGCGATTTGTGCCCGATATGTCGTTACAGACTGAAAAATGAGTTTAATGGTGAGTATGAAAAATTCCCCGTTGAAACGGTTAACTTTTCAATTAGATCCAGAAAGGGAATAGGGGTTGTCCCGCCGGTAGACCCGAATAATCAGGATACATCGGTGCTTATAGGAAGCGTTGATATATCTAAAATAGATATGTACGCTGAAGACGACCCAAGGGTATTGTCGCTAAATGGAGCCTTTAATGTCGGCAATAGAGGAATTGTGGAATTTATAGAAGTGTTCAAGAATGAAACCGAATATCTTCATACCATGATTACCGCTACACAGGAGAAATCTATTCCGTCACCGGGAAAAGGTTCCATGATATATTTTGACGGCATAATTCTTGCCCATTCCAATGAAGCAGAATGGAACAAATTCAAATCGGATCATACCAATGAGGCTATTTTGGACAGAATTGTAAAAATTGAAGTACCTTACTGCTTAGAACTTAATGAGGAAATCAAGATATATGAAAAAATACTGAAAAAGAGTAAGTTTAGTGCTCATATAGCACCCCATACCATTGAAATTGCTTCAATGTTTGCAATTCTTACCCGATTGGCACCGTCAAACAAGGTAGATCCAATGACCAAACTCAAGATATATAACGGTGAAGAAATTGTTGAAAAGGGTATGACGAGAAAAATAGATATTTTTGAATTGAAGGAAGAAGCTCCAAGGGAAGGAATGACCGGTATTTCAACAAGATTTATCATGAAGGCTTTGGACACTACCCTTTCCGAGTCGGAACACAACTGTATCAATCCTATATCGGTAATGGAGACATTGGTTAAAGCAGTTAAAGAACTGGCAATAAGTGAAGATGAAAGAGAAAAGTATTTGAGATTTATACAGGACAGCATCAGGAAAGAGTACAACAAAATACTTGAAAAGGAAATAACCAAAGCTTTCATTCACGGATACAGAGAACAGGCTGAGAGTCTGTTTAACAACTACCTTGACCATGCGGAAGCCTATGTCAACAAGACCAAGATAAAGGATAGAAATACCGGAGAAGAGCTTGAACCCGATGAAAAGTTCTTAAGATCCATTGAAGAGCAAATAGGAATTACCGATACTGCAGCCAAGGGATTCAGAGCAGATGTTACAGCCTATATGTTCTATGTATTGAGAAGTGGCGGAAAGCTTGATTATAACAGCTATGAACCGTTAAAGGAAGCCATTGAGAAAAAGTTGACGGCATCGGTAAGGGAACTTAGCAGAGTTATAACCCAGGCAAAAGTTAGAGATAAGGAACAGAGCGAAAAATACGATGCCATGGTTGAAGAAATGAAGAAAAACGGATATTGCGATCACTGCTGCAATGTAATTTTAAAATACGCTGCAAATAACCTTTGGAAGGATTAAGCCCCTTTCTTGGTTCCGGCATATACTGAAGGGGTGATGCGAATGGCTATTTTCAGGGAGTTTGTCAATAACGGAAAGGACCGGTCGGCCGAAGACAGACGGCGGCATAGAGAATTGGTCGAAGAAGCTATAAAAAAGAATATTGGAAATATAATTGCTGAAGAGAGTATTATCGGACAGAGCAAAGATAAGAAGATCAAGATACCAATTAAAGGAATTAAGGAATATCAGTTTATTTATGGAAATAACGGTACTTTTGCCGGTTCAGGAGATGGCAGCGAAAAAAGAGGAGACAGAATAGGCCAGGACAAAATTGAAAAAAACGGAACAGGTGAAGGGCAGGCCGGAAATCAGGAAGGGGAAGACATTTACGAGACAGAGGTAACCATTGAAGAATTGATAAATTATCTCTTTGAAGACCTGAACCTTCCGGACATTGACAGAAAGAAAATGGCTGAGATAGAATCGGTAAGGAGTTTTAAAAACTTAGGTTATCAGAGGAAGGGTATACCTCCAAGACTGGCAAAGAGACGCTCGGTTATAGAAAAGATAAAGAGAAAGCAGGCATTTTTGCGTACTCAAAAGGAAATAGGCGTCGAAGATGAACCGGATGAAAATATTGTAACCGGTGATATGGAACAGGAAAGAAAGAGATTCCCTTTTATGGAAGATGACTTAAGGTACAGAAGAGTCCGGGAGGACCACAAAAAGGACTTCAATGCAGTGGTTATTTGTATTATGGACGTTTCCGGATCAATGGACCAGACCAAGAAATATCTGGCGAGAAGTTTTTATTTCCTTCTCTACCAGTTTGTAAGACTTAAGTATTCCAATGTTGAAGTTGCGTTTATTGCCCACACCACTTCCGCAAAAGAAGTGAATGAAGATGAATTCTTCCACAAGGGTGAATCGGGCGGAACTTATATCAGCAGCGGCTACGAAAAGGCCCTGGAAATAATCGAGCAAAGATATAATCCTGCAAGCTGGAATATTTACGCTTTTCACTGCAGTGATGGGGATAACTGGTCGGAGGATAATAAGAAAGCAGTGGAATACGCCCAGAAGCTGTGTGAAGTATGTAATTTGTTCGGATACGGTGAAATTGTTCCGGGCTATTACTCTTCATCCAGCACAATAAAAAACGAATTCCTGAAAAACATAAATAATAAGAATTTTGCTGTTATAACAATGACAAAAAAGGAAGACATCTTGCCCGGTCTGAAAAAACTTCTTGATAAAGAAGGAGAATAAGGCCGTTTTTGCAAAATAACCGGCTCCGGGAGGTGATATTATGGCTGATTACAGCATGAGGGAATTACAGGAATGGAATGATAAAATCGAAGAAGTTGCTAAAAAGCTTGGCCTAGATTATTATGAGCAGGAATTTGAAATTTGCAGTTATGAAGATATGATTGGTTATGAAACTTATGTGGGAATGCCGTCCCATTACCCTCATTGGAGTTTCGGAAAACGTTATGAGAGGACTAAAACACTGCATAGATACAATTTGACAGGATTGCCCTATGAAATGGTAATAAACTCTAATCCTTGTCTTGCTTACCTGATGAAGGATAACACACTGCTTTTGCAGATACTGACAATAGCTCATGTTTACGGACACAATGATTTTTTCAAGAATAACAGGCTTTTTAAACTTGGGACACGGGCGGAAAACACTGTGGAAATGTTTAAGAATCATGCCGACAGGATAAGGGAATATATACAGGACCCGGGTATTGGCTATGAAAAAGTGGAGAAAATTTTAAATGCTGCCCATGCCATTAGGTACCAAGTAACGAGGACAATTGGAGAAAAGAGAATATCCGATGAAGAGAAAAAGAAAGAAGTTTTAAGAAGACTGGCAAAGCCAAAGAGTGAATATAGTTTGCTGGAGCCTAGGAGCAAAGAGGAGGAACCTCTTCCCGATTTTAGAAAAATTCCTTTTGAGCCTGAAGAGGATATGCTTTGGTTTATAATGACCTATGGCAAACTGTCGGATTGGGAGAAGGATATTTTAAATATTGTCAGAGAAGAGACCCTGTACTTTATACCACAGATTGAGACCAAAATAATGAATGAAGGCTGGGCGAGTTTCTGGCACTATACTATACTAAACGAGCTAAATCTTCCCCAGGGGTTGCATATAGAGTTTTTAAAACGCCATAACCAGGTTATAAGACCTCTTCTTGGTCAGTTAAATCCTTATTACATTGGTTTTAAAATTTTTGAAGATGTAAAGAAGAAAAACGACGGTGATTTAAAGAAGATATTCGAAATCCGGGAAGTTGAAAGGGACCAGTCTTTTATCAGAAAGTATCTGACTCAGGAACTGTGTGAAGAGATGAATCTCTTTGAATATGTTAAACTGGGAAGCAATTATGTAATAACAAATGTTTCTGACGAAGAAGGCTGGAAGGCAGTTCGCGATACAATAGCAAACAACGTAGGTATGTCCGGAATTCCTGTAATAAAGGTTTTGGAATGGGTACAGACCGACAATATGCTTATTCTTGAACATGCCTTTGATGGCAGGGAATTGGATATAAGCTATGCCTATGAGACATTGAAACATGTTGTTGATTTATGGAATGCAAAAGTAATGTTGGTAACAAAAATTGACAATAAAAAGAAAGTAATATCCTGCGATGAGAACAAGAAGATTACTTTAGGTGACGCTTAAACAGCAAATTTATTCAGAGACTGTTGAAAAAGCTATGTTTGATAAAGCATAGCTTTTTTGCGTTTATTTTATTTTCTTAAGCTGTTTTTTATGGTATATTTAATAAAAATATCAGACAATCTATGTAAAAAATTATTTTTTTATTTTATTAACTTTTTGAAAAACCGATTAATGAAATCCAAACTATAAAATATGAAACAAATGTTTTCAAATGCGTTTATAGAATTAAAAAAGTATATTAATAATGTCAGGAGGAATTCTATGTACAGTTATGAAAATTTGAAGGAAACTGCCCGATATATTGAAAGTAAATTGAGTTTTCAACCGAAAATTGCAATAATTTTAGGTTCGGGATTGGGTCCTCTTGTGGATGATATGACCGACTGCATTGAAATAGATTATAAGGATATACCCGGATTTCCGGTGTCAACAGTGGAAGGACATGCCGGAAAGCTTGTGTGCGGAGAAATATCAGGGAAAAGCATAATTGCTATGAAAGGCCGTTTCCATTATTATGAAGGCTATGATGTATCACAAGTGGTTATACCCATAAGAATTTTTAAACTCCTTGGCATTGACCAGCTTCTTGTCACAAATGCGGCTGGCGGAATTAATAAATCCTTTAAGCCGGGGGATTTAATGATAATAAGGGACCACATAAGCTTTTTTGCACCTTCGCCTCTAAGAGGTAAAAACTTTGACGAATTCGGAGTCAGGTTTCCGGATATGAGTGAGGCTTACAGCAAAGACTTGAGGGAATTGCTTAAAAAAGCTTCCGAGGAAGTGGGTATAAAAATGCAGGAAGGTGTCTATGCTTTCACTAAAGGACCAATGTATGAAACGCCTTCCGAAATAAAGGCTTTAAGCATATTAGGTGCCGATGCGGTAGGAATGTCCACCGTACCGGAAGTAATAACTGCAAGGCATGCAGGGATGAAGGTTATGGGAATATCTTGCATTACTAACATGGCAGCCGGTATATTAGATCAGCCGCTGAACCATGAAGAAGTTATGCAAACCGCAAAGCAGGCTGAAAAGAATTTTACCAGTGTGGTGAAAAAAGTTATAGAAATATGGCCGATATAAAAACAGATGTTTATCATTAATTAAGATTTGGAGGTATCTGACAGATGAGTAGTTCAATACGTGATATTAATTTGGCTGAATCGGGAAAGCAAAAAATCGAATGGGTAAGAAAAAATATGCTTATTTTAAGGAGTCTTGAGGAAGAGTTTTCACAAACCAAGCCCTTTTCCGGAGTGAGAGTTTCCATATCGGTACACCTTGAAGCAAAAACAGCATATATGGCAAAAGTTTTTGCAGCGGGCGGGGCAGAAGTTTCCGTGACCGGAAGCAATCCCCTTTCCACCCAGGATGATGTTGCTGCAGCTCTGGTAAAGGACGGACTTAATGTATATGCGTGGTATGGTGCTACTAAAGAAGAGTATCAGCAGCACATAACTCAGGCTCTTGGATACAAGCCCAATATTATAATCGATGACGGAGGAGACTTGGTTCACCTCTTACATACATCCAAAACTGAGTTGATTCCTCATGTTATGGGTGGCTGTGAAGAGACAACCACCGGTATTATAAGGCTAAAGGCCATGGAAAGGGATGGGGCTTTAAAGTTTCCTATGATAGCTGTAAACAATGCTTACTGCAAGTATCTTTTTGACAACCGGTACGGTACCGGCCAGTCGGTTTGGGACGGAATAAACAGAACCACAAACCTCATTGTGGCAGGTAAAGACGTGGTAGTTATAGGTTACGGATGGTGCGGAAAAGGTATTGCAATGAGAGCAAAAGGTTTGGGTGCCAGTGTTATCGTTTGTGAAGTTGATGCGATAAAAGCCGCTGAAGCAATAATGGACGGATTTAAGGTTATGCCTATGAATGAAGCGGCAAAATACGGCGATATATTCATTACCGTTACAGGATGCAACAGGGTAATTCACAGTGACCATTATAAAGTTATGAAAGACGGTGCCATTTTGTGTAATGCCGGACATTTTGATGTGGAAATCTGCCTGCCTGAACTTGAAGCCATGGCTGTGGAAAAGAAGGAACAGAGGAAGAATATTATGGGCTACAAGATGAAAGACGGAAGATGGATCAATGTTCTGGCAGAGGGAAGATTGGTAAATCTTGCAGCAGGAGACGGTCATCCGGCTGAAATAATGGATATGAGTTTTGCCCTTCAAACCTTGTCGGCAGAGTACATGGTGAAAAACTACAGTAAACTTGGAAACAAGGTTATCGATGTTCCTGAGGAGATTGACAGAAGAGTGGCAAATATGAAGCTTAAATCCTGGGGCGTACAAATTGATGAGCTGACAGAGGAACAGAAAAAGTATTTAAATAGCTGGAATTAAGATTATATTTTTGGTTTGCCCATTCTAAAATTTTGATTTTTGGAATGGGCAATTATCGGATTGTTTAAAAATACTTTAAGAAGAGGGGTATATAGTGAACATACTTATAAAAAACATAGATGTTGTCACTTGCGATGAAAGCTGTAAAGTTGTTAAAAATACCAATATAGCCATAAAAGAAAACACAATATATTATATTGGTACCGATGAGGAAAAACTTAGAGAATTTAAGGCAGACAATGTGATAGACGGCAGAAATAAGCTTGCAATGCCTGGACTTATAAATACCCATACCCACACTGCAATGACTATAATGCGAAATTATGGCAACGATCTGCCGTTGGAGGAGTGGCTGTTCAATAAAATTCTTCCTGTGGAAGCAAAGTTAACTGAGGAAGACATTTATTGGGGAACAATGCTTGGAATAGCAGAGATGATAAAGACCGGTACCACTACTTTTACCGATATGTATTATCAAATGGATACTGTTGCCAAAGTTGTTGAAGATACAGGAATGAGGGCAAATTTATGCAGAAATGCCTTTAAATTTATCGGTAATGAAGATGAAATGGTCAGAAACCAGATACCTGTATGCGTTGAATACTTTAAGAACTGGCATAACAAGGCTAACGGCAGAATCAAAGTGTATGTAGAGATTCATTCGGTTTATCTGTGTGATGAAGTAGGACTGACCGAATCGGCCAAGCTTGCAAAGGAACTCGGTACAGGTATTCATATTCACCTGCTTGAGACTTTTAAAGAACGGGAAGACGGCATCAAAAGATATGGTATGAATCCGGCGGAAGTATGCCTGAAAACCGGTGTGTTTGATGTTCCGGTAATAGCTGCCCATTGTGTCCATTTGACAGACAGTGATTTTGATATATTGAAAGAAAAAGGTGTAAGTGTTGCCCATAATCCTACCAGCAATTTAAAACTGGGCAGCGGTATAGCCAATGTGCCGTTAATGCTGAAAAAAGGCATAAATGTTGCATTGGGTACCGATGGTGCTTCCAGCAACAACAATCTCGATATGTTTGAGGAAATGCATATTGCAGCTTTGATACATAAAGGCGTGAATATGCAGCCAACTCTTGTTACTGCTGAGGAAGTCTTAAAAATGGCTACTGTAAACGGTGCGAAGGCAATCGGTTTTGGAAATGAAGTTGGACAAATCAAGGAAGGTTATAAGGCGGATATTATATTGATAGATATGGATAAACCGCATATAGTGCCTGTTAATGACTATATATCGGCTCTGGTATATTGTGTTCAAGGTTCCGATGTTGATACCGTTATTGTGGACGGTAATATACTTATGGAGAATAGAGTTTTAAAAACAATTGATGAGGAAAAGGTAAAAAGCAAGGTAAAAGAGATTTCCAAGAAAATCTTAGAGAAATAATATTAACTTAACAATCATAGTGAGAAACTATGTATTATTTAGCTGTCAAGTCTAAATATACAAGAGCTTCTCAACTATGATTGTTAAAATGTGCTTTTAGTAGCAAACTCAAGTGTCAAAACATAGAAATCATGAAAATTTAATTTTGAAAACTTATATATGTTATCATAATTTACCATTTAATCTTAAATTTTATAATTCATATTATTGACATATTAATATAATTATGGTATTGTTTCTTGTGCAAGTGGGAATAAAAGTAAAAAACATATGGTGAACATTATATGAATTCAAAAGAAGAAATCAATATAATTTTAACATCAGTTAAGTGTTCATTATTTCCTACTCATTTTTTGTACATAGGGAGTAGTATTCTATGAAAAAATCACTATCAATTGCTTTAATTGGTTTATTAATTTTAGCAAACATTATTCAATTTATGATTATTTTAAATAAGAATAGCCAGATTGATTTGCTTAAATACTCTAAAGAAGATGAAGTAAATATATTTCAAGCAACAAACGAATTGGAACGAAATCTATATAAGTACGAAATCAATCCTGAGTCAGGCAATTACTACTATGCTTCTATAGAAAAGTAACATGGATATTGTCATACATGGAATATAATATAAAATATAGCAATGAAAATGACCCTTTATTTCAATACAATTTAGCTTTAAACAATTTAATTGGTTTCATGGTTAGTGATCAGGGAAAAGAATTAGTTACTTTAAACTGTTCAAAAATTCGACAATTTCTTCATGATATTGTTGCTGCTAATAACGAATCACGTATAAAAGATAGAAATAAAAGTATAACTGAGTTTTATGAGTATATGATAAATAGTTTTGAAATAAAGTTAGATTCTGAAAACATAGATGTCGGTAATAATATGGTGAAGGTAACAAATTTTCCAGTTCCTAAAGTAAATCCATAATTAGATTCTATAAGTTTAGTTTTTGGATATGCAATCCATAAAGTTACTGGAATTAGACAATTCGAAACTTACACGTTTTGAAAAAATTTATTAACAGATATATTAAAGACTTGGTTGTGATTCATGGACACTCATATATTAAATAAATTTGTTTTACTTTTTGGAAATAATATGATATCATTTTAAAAATATAATTCCTGAGACGAGGTACAATAGGTTTATGAGTGTCCAATTTGCAAGCAGAATGAATAATATTCATAAATCATTTATTAGGGAAATTCTAAAAGTAACTGTTAATCCGGAAGTAATATCATTTGCAGGAGGACTTCCTAATCCAGCATCTTTTCCTGTTGAAGAAATTCAAAAAGCTGCACAAAAGGTATTAAGTGAAGATGGAAGTAATGTCCTTCAATATAGTACAACAGAGGGATATTTGTCTTTAAGGCAATATATAGCAGATAGATATTTGAAAAAGAAAGGTTTAAAGATTGATCCTGATGAAATATTGATTACGAACGGGTCTCAGCAAGGACTTGATTTAATAGGTAAAGTTTTTTTAAACAAAGATGATGATATTATTATTGAGCGACCCGGATATTTAGGAGCAATACAGGCACTTTAAATATTTGAGCCTAAATTCCATACAGTTCCTTTAGTTGATGATGGAATTGACACTGACTCTTTAGAAAAAGTTTTAAAGGAGCACAACCCTAAATTATTTTATGCTGTACCTAACTTCCAAAACCTATCAGGAATTACATATACAGCAAAGAACAGAGAAAAAATTGCGAGTATATTAAATAATTACGACACAATTTTTATTGAAGATGATCCATACGGTGAATTAAGATTTATGGGACAGGATCTGCCATCGATGAAAGCTTATTTAAAAGATAATGTAATACTTCTTGGCTCTTTTTCCAAAATTGTCTCTCCAGCTATGCGTTTAGGGTGGGTATGTGCTAAACGTGAAATAATTGAGAAACTGATAATTGCGAAGCAAGCTTCAGACTTACATACCAATTATTTTTCTCAAAGGGTTATTCATCAGTATTTAGTGGACAATGATGTTGATAATCATATTCAGAAAATCAAAAGTTTATATAAAGGTAAAAGGGACTGCATGGTTTCAATGATAGAAAAATATTTTCCACCAGAGGTAAAAGCTACAAAACCGGAAGGAGGTATGTTCTTATGGGTAACGCTTCCTGAAGGGTTTTCATCATTAGAATTGTTTGATATTGCATCTAAAGAGAATGTTGTATTTGTACCGGGAGATCCATTCTATGTAAATGAGAAGGGAACAAATACAATGAGGCTTAATTATACAAATTCTACCGAAGAAAAAATAGAGGAAGGAATTAAAAGGTTATCGGTTGCTATTAAAAAACTTATGAAATAATTATGATTACATGCTCTGATGTATAATAGATGATATACAAATGATTCCAAGATTATGCAATTGGAATCTTTTTCTGTATGGCAATTAATGTTGCAATTTATGGTTTCTTAACAGCAATAAAAATATATTGAACGTTTTAATGGTTTTTGTTATACTTATATTTGCTTAAAATAAAACATAAAAACTTATACAATTATAGATAGATAACAGCATAGATATAATTTTTGCCACTGTGGCTCAGGGGTAGAGCAATTCACTCGTAATGAATAGGTCGAGGGTTCGATTCCCTCCAGTGGCTCCAAAAAAACCTGTGATATTAAACTATCACAGGTTTTTTTGCTTTTATTAAATTTACATAAAATAAAAATTTTCACTGCTTTGCTTTACAGTTATAAATGTAAATGATGTACATTAAGCCATCTATACAATTAGTTAGAAGTATTTGGCATAATTTATTTGCAAAATATTATGTAAACTTTATAGAAATTTGCCGATAAAGACTAAGCGTTACTAATTATTTAATGAAAGGGGCACAAGCAAGTGAAGAAAAGGTTTGCAAGCGTTTTACTGGCAGTAGCTATGACAATATCATTGCTTCCTGCTAAGGTATCTGCTGCGTTTTCAGATGTACAGGGGCATTGGGCGCAAGCAGAAATTGAAAAGTGGTGTGAAAAGGGTATAATTCATGGTTATGATGGGTTATTTCGTCCGAATGAGCCGGTAACCCGTGCTGAAATGGCAGTAATGCTTGACCGGATAATGAATTATCAGGAAAAAGCAGACAACTCATTTAATGATCTGGGACAAAGCTGGTATACCGATGCCATTTTAAGAGCTAATGCTGCAGGCATAATGGTAGGAAGCAATGGTAATGTACGCCCTGAAGACAACATTACCAGAGAAGAAGCCGCTGTGGTGGTAAGTAAGGCTTTGAGGATAGAAACAGACAAAACCGATCTAAAAACAGGTTTTAAAGATAATGACCTGATTTCTGCCTGGGCGAAAGAATATGTATTGGCCTTGAATAAAAAAGGTTATGTAAAAGGGGACCTCAACGGATATTTCAATCCCAAGGCCAATATCACCAGAGCTGAAGTGGTAGCAATCCTGAACAACTCAATAAAAGCCTTATATACATATGCAGGTGAGTATTCCAATGAGGTTATTGAAGGCACAGTCATAATCAATGCGCCTTTCGTAGTCCTAAAAAATATGGAGATTAAAGGTGATTTGATTATTGCCGAGGGTGTCGGTGACGGTGATGTAACGCTGGATAATATAAAGATAAGCGGCAACACTATTGTCAAAGGTGGCGGTGAAAATTCCGTATACTTTAACAGTGTAACCGTCGGAGGCGCTCTTGTAGTTAATAAAGTAGGCGGAGATATCAGGATTGTTGCCAGCGGAACCACCAGAATATCCGTAGCAACTCTTGAAAGCGGTGCAATACTGATAACAAGGGATCTTGTTGGAGGAGGTATTGAAAAAGTAGTAATACCTGAAAGTATTGCAAAGGGACAAAATATAGTATTACAGGGTAATTTCAACAGTGTTGAAAACAATGCTTCCGATATAACAATAGAAGCGAAGGGTAAAATTGAAAACCTTATCCTTAACGAAAAGACTATCATTTCCGGAGAGGTAGAAATAAAAACTGTAACAACAGCCGAAGGGGCTGATTCTGTCATCAAGGGAGAGACAATAAGTGGAGGACAGAGCAATGTAGAGTTAACAACGCCGGTTGATGAAAAAGACAATAACGGCAATGGTGCTGGCAATAACGGCGGCAGCGGTGGTGGCGGTTCTAACAGTGGAAATTCCGGCAACAGTGGCGGTAATAGTGGCGGTTCCGGCAGCGGAGGAAATAGCGGTTCCGATGATGGTAATGATGAAGAAAAAATTTGTAAAGTAACATTCGACACCAATGGTGGATCGGTAGTATCGGCAGTTTATCTAAACAAAGGAGAAAGATTAACCCTTCCGGAAGAACCGATTAAAGAAGGTGTTGACTTCATTGGCTGGTATGTGGATGCGGAACTGACAGAAAAATTTGACTCATCTAAGCCTGTTACATCAGATATTACTCTTTATGCCAAGTGGAGCGGTTGGCAGGAGCCAGTGGCAGTTGACTCACGTTTTGCGGAAGGGTATCCAAAAGCAAGTACAAATAAGGAAAATACAGGTATTGATATTAGGATAAAGCTCAAAGGAGCCAGCGTTGAAAACCCTATGGAAGTTTTCATGGTAGTAAACTATATAAATTCCAATTGGGATACCATAGATTCTACTGCTGTCATCCATGGACATTCCGGTAGCGGAGACAACTTGATAATTGTGGATGATGCACCCTATATTAAGATAACGGATGAAGAGGAGCATGTGGTTTCCAGCAATTTATACATTGGCGGAAATAGAAGTGTTAAAATATATTTTGTAATCAGGGATACATCAAAAACTTCTGCAACTCCAACTATGATAGAATTTACAGGAGAAATTACAGCAGAATTGGATCAGTGGCCTCCATATCTTTTAAATGCTTACATAAATAATGCAAGGGATAAGGTGATTTTACACTTTTCCGAAGAACTGGATACTGTATCAGTACCGCAACCTGAAGATTTTACCTTGAGCCGTGCTTCGGTTGCAGATAGTGTTTACAGTGTGCAAAGTGTAAACATATATAATACTGGCAATCACAACGGAATTAGCAGAGTAGAACTTACTTTATCTGAGCCTGTCGGTGATGTTGACGATTTGCTGGTTTCCTATAACGGTAAGAATCTGAGAGACGTTGCTGCAGCGCCGAATATTGTAAATCCGATAGTTGACAGGAGTGTTTCTGCTGCGGGCTTATCGGTTAAGAGTGTGGATGTTTCCCATAACGGACAATATATATGGATAGACATTGATAAATCGGTATACATGGAGAGGAACAAGTACATTAATGTTATACTGAAATATGGTGCTGATGCATCTTCGGCATCTACTTTGCAAGAAGGAAAGGATTATATCGAAAGCACCAGCTATGCCACTGATGGCAGTGGAATGGAAGTCACTTTAAAGCTTTTAAAGGAACCCAAGCTTATAGAGGGATACAAATACTTCATAACTATTGATCCCAATGGTTTGAAAGACTATGCCGGAGATGACATTCCGGTTCTTAGTGCCATAGGTGTGCCTAATGAAACATCTGAAAGCGAAATTATTCCGAAAGTAGTTTACCAAACATCCTCGAAAAGACTATTGATTACTTTCCCGAAAGACAGCAACATAAAGAATTCAGGTTTTTCAGCGTGTTTCTTAGTCTTGACAGTTGGCGGGAAGAAATACAACTTGAGGGGATATGCCTTTTATGACTCCTATGATAATTCTATCAATCTGAGACAGGAAAACATACCGCTGGATATGGATTCTGTAGACTGGCAGAACGCGAAAATAAGCTATACACTGGATACTCACCCGGAAGTAGGTGTATGGTATCGTCTCACATTTATGACTGGCATGCCCTATCAGGGTTTTAATGATGTATCAATAACGGTGGAATAGCAAGTATTTTTGAATTAGTGATAAATTTATATAGGAAAGAGAAGTAAAAAAGCATGTTAAAAACCGGTAGGCAATGTCTATAAAGCTATTGTCTGCCGGTTTTTGTATGCTGTGATTTCTAACGAACTTTACTCGGGTCTTACATATGTAAATGTCAATAAAAATTTGGCTCTTTCCAGAGCTGGTTGAAAAATTAATATGATCATGAAAAGTAGAGAATTGCGGATTACAAAATTGTTGCGTTTCAACTAACTCTGTAAAGAACCAAATGAGCCGGCTATGATATTTTTGTCGAAAGTTTATAGGAGGATATTTCCTTTCTGTGGAGAAATGGAAAAGTAGAAAGGGGAGTTTAAAATGCCGGAATATATTTATAAAGGAAAAAAATACACTCAGGAGGAATGGTATAATGAGAAAAAATCATTTATTGAAGAAATTAGGCTGCCTAATGAGTTTTTAATTGATCCCGGTTTATTGAAATTTACTATTATATTTGATGAAGGCTATTCTATAGCAATTGAAAAGTTTAGAGAACTATATTATTTAATTGCTAGCGCTAGAAATTGTCTTATTAATGCTTTTAATAAATTTTGCGATAGTAACACCATTGATTGGGATAAAGAAAATTGGCCTCAACTTTGGGAAAGAGGGGAGTATTTAAAAAATAGCATAATTTGGTATACAGCTTGCGAAGACTATATATATCAAATAATATGGTTCGCATTTGATATGGGAGAAAATAGAATAAGGAATTGGTATGAATTTGAAAACCAACTTGGAAAAATCTGCTATAAAAACATTAAAAATAAATTAAAAATAAAAAATACGTTAGAAGCCCAAGAATTATTGCAGTATATCGATGAATACAGATTTGATGATGATGTTAAGTACATGAGAGATGAACTGGCTGATAGATTAAAATGCAGAGGTAATTTGTATTTTGAAGATTTAGAATACAAAAAACAGCATGATTACATGAGGTTGGATAGAGATGGGAAAGTAATATTTAATTTAAATTGGGTGAAGCCTAGAGTTATTGATATAGATCGTACTATAGAATTACTAAAAAAAGTTCATATTAAACTTATTGATTTTGGTAATAAAATAAAAAATTTTATAGATTTTGAAAATATACTTGGAATAACAGAGGATGGGAAAATAAATGGGAACGTTTTTGAAGATAAGAAATCGTATAAAAAAATAATTTTTTAGTAAACAAAGGTTAACTGTAAATTTCAATAAAAAATCGTTTTTTACAGAGTTAGTAAAAACACAACAATTTTGAAATCTTAAATTCTCTATTTTTCATGAGCATATTTAATTTTTTAGCTAGCTTTGGAAAAAGTTGGTTTTAGATTTTTTGATGCTTTTGATTAACAATGAATATTGATAAATAATTTACAGTATTTATCAGGCAGTGGTATAATTTCAGCGTAAAGCCATAATTATTTATAAAAAATTTCATTAAAAGCAACAAAAAAGGAGTTATCCCATGAAACCGTTTTTAGATGAAAATTTTCTATTGAATTCCCAGACAGCAGTACACCTTTACCATAACTATGCCGCTAAACTTCCAATAATAGATTATCACTGCCATCTTGATGCTAAAGATATAGCTTTAGACAGAAAGTTTGAGAATATAACCCAAATCTGGCTTGGGGGAGATCATTACAAATGGCGTTTGATGCGCTCATGCGGAGTGGAGGAAAAATACATAACCGGTAATGCAACCGACAAGGAAAAATTCTTAATGTGGGCTTTAGTCTTGTCAAAGGCTATAGGAAATCCGCTGTATCACTGGAGTCATTTGGAACTAAAACGCTATTTTGATTATAATGGTGTTTTAAACAGGAACACAGCAGAGGAAGTATGGAACTTGTGCAATGAAAAGCTTTCCCGAATGAGCGCAAGAGATATAATTATAAAGTCTAATGTAACTCATATATGCACTACGGATGACCCTGCGGATTCTTTGGAATGGCACAGAAAAATATCTGAAGATTCTTCTTTCCCGGTAAAGGTATATCCCACCTGGAGACCGGACAAAGCCATGAATATTGAAAAAGAGGATTACCTTGATTATATTGAAAAATTAAGCGATGTGTCGGGAATTTCAATTGACAGTTTTGATACGCTGTTGAAAGCCTTAAAAGAGCGTATGAAATTTTTCCATTCCATGCATTGCAGAATATCTGACCATGGCCTTGATTATGTGATGTATGCACCTGCTTCGGAAAATACCATAAACGGGATATTTGCCAAAAGGTTAAAAGGTGAAACCCTTATGGAGGAGGAAGTTCTGAAATTCAAGACTGCCTTTTTAATAGCTTCAGGAAGGATGTATCATGAATTGGGATGGGCAATGCAGCTTCATTACGGCTGTAAACGCAATAATAATACCGGAAAATTCCTAACTTTAGGTCCCGACACCGGTTACGACTGTATAAACAACTATGCTCCAAGCAGCCAGCTGGCGGAATTTCTGAACTCACTCAGTGTTACTGACCAGCTGCCAAAAACTATTATTTACAGTTTGAATCCTGCGGACAATGCAGCAATAGATACAATAATAGGCTGTTTCCAGGATTCGAGTGCTGTAAGCAAAATACAGCATGGAAGCGCATGGTGGTTTAACGACCATAAAACAGGTATAAAAGAACATCTGACTTCCATTGCAAACCTTGGCTACCTTGCAGGTTTTGTCGGTATGTTGACCGATTCCAGGAGTTTTCTGTCTTATCCGAGGCACGAATATTTTCGTCGCATATTGTGTGATTTGATTGGAACCTGGGTGGAAAATGGCGAATATCCGCAGGACTATGATGCCTTAGGTGAGATTGTAGCTGATATATCCTATTTTAATGCCAAAAACTATTTCGAATTTGAATAGGATTCATGTTGCAAGCTTTGGGCAGAATTAACAGGTTAATCGGAAAACAATTGAGAACGGCAATTGTTTTAACCTGTATAAATATAGAAATAGTTCTTCATTATATTACCGATGTATGATACAATCATAATATGCTGATTTGTATAAAAAATATGCGATTACTACATGGCACAATTTTGATGTGCCGACAATCAAAGAAGAGGAGATTTATATTATGGGGCTTTTTGACAAATTGTTCGGTTCAAAAAAAGGCAAGCAGGAAATTAAGCCGGAAGAAAACATTGAGAGTAGAATTGAAAAAAATACTGAAATTGAAGAGAATATTGATGAAAAAAAGACTGATGAAGTCAAAAATGAAGATGTAAAGATGACCGATGAAAAAGAATGGCTATTGAATATTTTGAAAAACAGGGTTTCAGAATTGAAGCTGGAAGTAAACTGTGATGGGGAAAAACTTATAATTCCCGAAATTGATGCCTCAATAAAAGCGGCTTTAAAAGACAAGACCCAGCAAGGCACTGATGTTTTGGTAAGAATAAATTTCCTTATTGAAAATAAGGAATTTGGGGAAGAAGGTATATTTGAATCCTTCGCTGGTATTGGCAAAAATAATGATTTAGAGGAAGCTGTAAATAGCTGCATCGATATTTTTATTAAAAGTGTTTTAAATGTAGTTATAGATGCATTGAAAGATAATCATAATCCTGTCCTGGACATAGAAACCAACAAAAAAGGCATTGCACGAACCTGGCATACCTATGTGGGGGCATTGCAGTCACAGGGTGCTGAAAGTTTGGCTGAATCGGGAAATAACCATTATTATAATCTGTTAAAGGAGCAGATTGTAAAAAGATTGAATAACAAGAGATTTTATTGGATTAAGGTATTGGTTACAAGACAGATTAATGGAGAAGTAATGTATCAATGTCTTTTAAACAACAAACCGTATCTTGAGGCAGAAAGAGTTTTGGACGAATATATGAAACAGCTGCCTGCCGGCAATAGCAATATGATTGAAATGCAGTACATAATAATCCGGCAATCGGACAAATCCTATAACGAGAACAGGCAGAAAGATATTGAGCACGAAAACTTTATGAAAGAGTGTGCTGAATATGCAATAAGTGTTTTTGCAAACTATGGTCCGGAGGACAGTGTCGAAGGACTGGTAAACAAAATTGCAGAGTATACAAAAGATGTTAATGTTGCTTGGGAGTTTTTCTGGTTTATACCTGCAATTTATTGCCGCACAGCATTGTATGGCGTGAATTATACCGATACGGTAATAATGGTTTTGCCCGATGACAGAAGGATTTTTGGCAAATTGTACGATTATGAAACCTATGTTATTGCAGTTGACGTTGTATTGAAAAAATTGCAGGAAAATCAATCACAAAAGGAGATAGAGAAGATTTTACTTTTGTCGGATGAATATAAAGCATTGCAAAAAATGGTAAGAGAGGGAAGCAAACTTCAGGACCTTAAACCTGTTCCTATGTTTTTGATGGCACCTGCAAATTATACTGTTTCCGATTAATGTGCGGAAAGATTAGACAAGTTTTCACATACAATTGACAAATGGAGAAAAGCAAGAAGAGATTTTTGCACTTCTTGCTTTTGTTTTTTTGGTCCGGTTTACAAGGGTAAAATTCATATTTGTGCTGTTACAATTAAAAGTGTGGAGTACGGTTTTAAGAGTAATTCATATAACCCCACTGGAAGAAATAATGGATTTAATGTCTTTAGCCAGACTAATTGAGGCTTCTATTTCCACTTTTCTTATTGAAACGCTTTCAATATTACATCCTATTGGAATTCCCTTTTCCAAGGAAAACTCCAATAATTCAGTAAAAATTTCTTTTGATAGCGATACTGATTTGTTTAGTATATCCTCTGAATTCAATAAATCATTTTCAAGCCACCTTGGTATGCTGATTCCCAACCACTTCATGAATTCAAGGGTTTTTATGGAACCGCAGGGTGTAAGAGTAAAAATGATGGGTACCATTTCCATATTGTTGTTTTTACAGTAATAATAGTAATCGGATAAAAAATCCTTGGCGGCTTCAACATTATATACAGCCTGTGATATAAAGTATTTGCACCCGCTTTGGAATTTGTTAATTATTCTTATATGTTCTTCCCAATTTTTCATATGCCTTTCCGGTATGGCAACTCCGCCTAAAATAATGTCCGGATTAACTGCTGAACAGATTTCGTATGCTTCGGACAGGTGAAGGGAAACCTTTTGCTTCCTTGAGGCAGCTCCTACAAATACAGAAAACGTGTTCTGTCCTTTATATCCTTTTAAAAGATCGCAAAATTGGTTATGGGTGTATTTACCGACACAGCGGTAAATTATTTTTGGTATATGTAAGTCCATCAGATATTCATTGCTGTATGTAAGCGGGTCAATGGTTTCTATAAAGGGAAAAGGTCTTTCAGCGTCTGTTCTGTCTTTTTCATCCTGAATATCGTATATTACCAAACCGTCTATCTCAAGATTTTTTATTCTTTCAATCTGTTTCTCGGCAATTTCTTTGATTTTTTCCGGAGGATTGCCTGCCTTTGGCGGAGTCAAGCCATAAGTAATAATCCCTGGTCTTTTGTTTAAAATTTTATCTTTCAGCATTTATATTCCCCTTCTATGGTTATTGTTTTCATTTTTTCTTATTATAACATAGAATTTTGAATGATTCTTAGATTCTATATGAAAATTCACAAAAGTTGATGATATATTAAAAAAATAAGTATAGTCGAGAAACTCATTTATAGGATATAATTAGTAGTGTAAGGTATAAATGTTATTGTACTAATAATAAGAAATATTTGGTGATAGAGACAAAATTTATTTAAAATTTTCAATATAAAATATTTATTGGGGAGGTATAAGTAATGCTAAAATCAACGATAAGGAAAAAAGTGCAGGCAGTAGTATTGGCATTTAGCATTCTAAGCACTTTATTAGTAGCACCGGTACGTATTGCCAAAGCAGCTGAAGTTGAGATTAACTATGCCAAAGCGCTGCAACTGGCTTTGCACTTTTATGATGCAGAAAAATGCGGTAGGGGTATAACCGGGGGAAGACTTGAATGGAGAGGTGACTGCCATTTAGAAGATGAGAAAGTCCCATTAATACCCATGGAGACTAAAGAGAGTCCGGGTACCAATATGTCACAGGAATATATTGACAAGTATAGAGATGTATTGGACCCCGATGGAGACGGTACCTTGGATCTAAGCGGCGGATTTCACGACGCAGGAGACCATGTTAAATTCGGACTTCCACAAGCTTACACAGCCTCAACATTGGGATGGGGATTTTATGAGTTCAGACAGGCTTTTATAGACAAGGGCCTGGAAGACCACATGCTGGATATTCTAAAGTGGTTTACCGATTACTTCTTGAGAAGTACATTTTTAGATAAGGATGGCAATTTGGTTGCATTTTGTTATCAGGTTGGAAATGGTGATGTAGACCATACTTACTGGGGTCCGCCTGAACTTCAGAATCAGGTAAGACCGGCCTTTTTTGCTACACCGGAAAATCCAGCTGCTGACCAATGTGGAGATGCTGCAGCAGCGTTGGCTATCAGTTATTTGAACTGGAAGGATTCAGATCCGGAATATGCTGAGAAGTGTCTTACTGCAGCAAAAGCCCTTTATGATTTTGGAAAGAAATACAGAGGAACCGGTTATTCGGGCGGTTACTACGGTTCAGCCTATGACGACGATGAGTTGGCTTGGGGTGCTGTGTGGTTAAATATTGCCACAGGAGATGAAAGTTATATAGATGATATAGTTCGCATGGAAAATGGAAAGTATACCGGTTATCTAGGCAAAATTATAGTAAACGAACAGAACCACTGGCAGAATATTTGGGTACACTGCTGGGATGTTGTCTGGGGTGGTGTTTTTGCGAAACTTGCTCCGATAACCAATACCGAAAGAGACTGGTATATTTTCAGATGGAATCTTGAATACTGGTCGGGAATTCCTCATGAAGATCCGAAGGATAATGCTTTCCTTGCTGCATCGCCATCCGGATATAGAGTTATAAATACATGGGGTTCTGCAAGGTATAATACTACAGCACAGCTCTGTGCCTTCGTATACAGAAAGTATACCGGACGTACAGACTTTACCGATTGGGCAAAAAGCCAAATGGACTATTTAATGGGCAATAATCCACTTAACAGATGCTATATAGTAGGATATTCCGAAAATTCGGTTAAACATCCGCACCATCGTGCTGCACACGGTTCAAAAACCAACAGTATGTTGGATCCCGAAGAACATCGTCATACATTGTGGGGAGCTTTAGCAGGAGGACCGGACTTAGAAGATAATCATATAGATGAAACTACAGACTACGTATATAATGAAGTGGCGATAGACTATAATGCAGGATTTACCGGTGCACTGGCAGGTTTCTGCACTTATTACGGCCAGGACCATCAAATTCTGCCTAATTTCCCTCCGAAGGAAGATCCGATTGACGAATATTACGCTGAAGCAAAGCTTGAACAGGAAAACAAGGAAAGAACCCAGATAACAATCAGGCTTTACAATTATTCTGTTCATCCGCCTCATTTTGAAGAAGCAATGAAAGTTAGATATTTCTTTAATATATCCGAAATGCTTGATGCCGGACAGACCATTGATGATGTTGACTTGCAGATCATGTACGATGAGAATGCTTCCAGCTATGGCGGACCTATTAAGTATAAAGGACCATATAAGTGGGATGATACCGGAGTATGCTACGTTGAATTTGACTGGTCAGGCTATAAAGTGTATGGTACACGTGAGCTTCAGTTTGCCCTTGTTGGTGCCCAGGATGAAAATTACAAGTTCCACTGGGATCCTACCAATGACTTTAGCAGACAGGGAATAACCAATAAATTTGAAAAGACACCTTATATAGCGGTATTTCTTGGGGATGAACTGGTATACGGCCAGCAGCCGCCTAAGGGAGTTCCAACACCTACACCTTCAGGCAATCCGGCTGATTTGAAGCCGTCAATTAAAGTTTTGTACAAAACTACCGATGCTTCTGATGCAGCTGGTGATATAAAAGTAACATTGAAAATCGAAAATACCGGAAAGAAGCCTGTCGATCTTTCAACATTGAAAATACGTTACTGGTATACAAAGGATTCCGATGACGCGCAAGAATGCATCTTTGATTACGTCAAAATCGGTAAAGAAATGGTAGAAGCAAAATTTGTCGATGTATCTCCGGCAGTGGAGAATGCAGACAATTATTTGGAAATAGGATTTAAGAGCGGAGCAGGTGTAATTGCACCGGGTTCAGACAGTGGAGATATTCAGTTTAGAGTTACCAAAAACGGTGCGAAATACACTGTATCAAACGATTATTCCTATGATAAATCTACTTCGTTTACTGAAAACTCCAAGATAACTGCATATATAAATTCAGAACTGATTTATGGAGAAGAGCCTGACGGAGTAGGACCAGTAGTTACTCCGACACCAACGCCTAATGACTATATATTCGGAGATGTTAATGGTGATAAGGAAGTAAACTCCATTGACTTTGCAATTATGAAACAGTTCTTGCTGGGAATGATAAAAGAATTCCCTTATGAACATGGTGCAAAAGCTGGAGATTTAAACGGGGATGGTAATATCAACTCAATCGATTATGCTTTATTGAAGCAGTACATTTTGGGAATTATTAAAGAATTCCCTATAGAACAATAAAAATAAAGCATAGTTAAAGATTCTGCAATAACATTGTTAGGATAAAAAGTGTCGTAAACTGCTTAATGGAGTTTACGGCACTTTTTTGGTATTCAAAGGTGAATTTTATTTTTGGGCTGTTGATGAGCACAATTGCTACTTATCTTCCTTTTCGTCCAATGCGATCTGATGGAGTTTTCCGTCTTTGTATATGTAATAATAATCATATGATTCCGAAATCTTGCCTGATGTAATGATCCAGTTGTCGTACTCATAATTTAGAGTTGCATAATCCATTTTTGTAAATTCAGTAACATCAGCTATTTCAAAGCATTTTCCATTCCAGCGCAGTATTTGTACAAAAGGAGGAAGAGAACCGAAAGATGATGATACAAGTTCCTGCTTGCCGTCTCCATCCAAGTCGTGAACGGTTAAATTAGTATAATCTAAAAGTTGGTACCATTGTCCGTCTTTGTATCCTATAACCCATGCAAGTTCACAGGTAGCACCGCCAAAACCTCTTATTATAAAGTCCTTAATTCCGTCATTTGTCAAATCGACAACTTCAATATCTTTCATATCATCAAAATTCAAATATTCCAGCGAACATAAATTATAACTGGATTCTCCGGCTTCAAGATAAACATGGACTTTTTTTATGATGTTTGAAGGATCTTTTGGATCTTTTTCCTGATCATCTGTTGGTTTATCCCAATAGAAACTTATATTTGCCTCTTTCTGGTTCGGTAATTCACCGTAATATACGCTGTATACTTTTTGCCATTTTTCGTCCGGTTTTCCCCTGGTGAGAGGTTTTATCCCATGAGGTTCAAATTCCAAATCAATTGCGTTTACTATTTGAAGGGTTGGAATGGGTGTTGGTTCAGGGACCGGAGTATTTTCTGCATTTTGTGAAATTGCAGGACTTACTTCTTCAAGATTTATATCGTTATTTACACTTGATGAATTTGAACAACCTGCCGATATAAGTAGTAGAAAAATCAAATATGTCCAAATTTTTTTCATAGGCATGCCCCCTAAAAAATATTCGGATTATATTATAGCATACAAATTATTGCTATATAAGGAAAAATTCAAATAGAGCCATACTGGCTGAAGTATCAAAATAATAACTTGTAATATAAAGAAAAATGTGGTAAAATACTTACACATACTTTTTGAAGAGCTTGGCATGTCTATATAAATTTCTAATCGCAAATTTATTTGAATAAATCTTTAAACTGAAACATCAGTCTTAGAGGAGAATTAGCTGAAGAACAAGGTTAGTCATATAATGATAGTAGAATGATATCATAAGTTTTCCGGAGGTAGTAAAAGGTCATATATCATGTTTTTCAACAAAGTTGCTGTTAGTTAGAATGATTCAGGAGGTGTTAAATATGCCTGTTTTCGGGTGGGACTACAGAAAAGAACAGAACTTTGGACCGTCAAAGAGAGAAAAATGCAGTTCCTGCGATAATGAAGTCACATTTCTGTTACGGAAAATATCAACCTGTTTTACTCTATTTTCGTTTCCGATAATCCCGTACAAAATAGATTACATTCTTGTTTGTCCAATATGCGAAAAACAGCATGAAATAGATAGCTGGGAATTTTATGAGCTTGTTGCCCGTATCAGAAGCAAAAATGAAGATGAAAATCAGTTGGCTTCCTCAGAAAGATATATTACTGAGAACGGTGCTATATATAGAACGGAAACTCAGATAAATTTTATAAAGCAAATGAAGGAAATTGAAATGGAGAGGGAAAAGAGAAACAATAAAAGTGATTGATACTTTAAATAACTTCAAATAAAAAGCACCAGTAATGGTGCTTAAATCATTTAATATTCAAATCTCTTTTTATTATCTAAATAATCAAATAAGCAAAAAGCAATTTTTCTTTAATTTACCTACTCCCCCTGCGAAATAAAAACATCTAAAATTAATTTACCAATTTTCTCTCTTTTAATCTTTTCTTCTATTAATTCTTAGTCCTCTACATTAACTCCCCGAATATCCCTTTATTTTTATTTGGTTTATATCTTTGTCCTAAAAACAATTAAACTTATTTCCTTATACTTCGCTCTTATACTCCCCTAATTCTTTAAATTCTCCCTAATAAATTGGATAAACGTAATTAACTCCCCAACATAAAATGTATGAATTAGACTAAAGAATTAATAGATATAAACTTGTAAAAACTTTTAGTTAGAATTTGAGAAAATTACAGAATCCCTGCATCCTCCTTCCAACAAAATTTTTTTATTTATGTAAAAAATAATAAGTAACTCGGATAAGAAAGTAGACTCAACACTTAGAAGCTTTATGTTTACTTTGTACAATTTTATTATACAACGTAAAAATTCTAAAAAAAAGACAACAAAATTATCTTATAATAGTAATATATTAAGACGATAAGGAAGGGATATAATTCCATAGATATTGTTTATTCATAACGGCAATTTAATAAGGGCATAATAAGAAATAAAAATTAGTTATTGGAGATGATTTTGCATGGATAGCAAGAGAGCAAAACAAATAATGGAATCAAAAGGGGTTATAGAAGTTTTGTATCAAGGTGATCCTGTTTGGATAGAGAATGTATTGGATGACAATACAGTACAGGTATCCAATCTTCAAACTAATGTTAAGCAGGATGTGCCTGTAAATATGCTGGTGGAAAAGGGTTTGGTAAAAGAAATGTAGAAATGCTTAACAAGGCAGTTGTATTTTGGACTGATGCAAAGATATGCTTTGCATCAGTTTTTTACTTAAGCAGGTTTATGAAGAAATTTATCGGAATAACGGTTTTAAACAGATGCTCCAGGATATGAAACGCAGGGAATAGAGCCAGTAGAAATATTTCAAACAATATAAGTCTTGTTTCGCTTTGGTTAAAGCTCAAATTTGAGTAAAGATCGAGAATATCATGCAAACTGGCTATTTTTCCTTCCACGATTTCCAGACGCTCATCCAGTTCGTAATATTCTGAAAGACTGGCATATATAGCTTTTAAGTGCATGCTTTGCTCTACAAAACCCGGTCTGTCCAAAATCCTGATATTGTGAATACTGTCATATTGGAAACGCAATATTTTCGATATAAGCAGCGAGGATTTTCTTCTGTAAAATCCAAGACGTCCCCTTTGCAGGAAAGTTATGAATTGTTCTGCATCATCGAGAAGTTTGTCTAATTCCGATTCAAGTCTATAGAGTTCTATGGACTTTGAAAGAATTATTGAAATAATGTGAATTAGGGTATCGTCATAATCATATTCTGTACCGTCGTTTTGCCAAAGCTTGATTTTTTTGTTTGGCAAGACTTCTATCTCATGAACGTCATAGTAGTTATAAATTAGTGAGTAATTAATTTTTATGCCCATTGATTCAATATACTTGATAAATGTGGAAATTTCTTCTTCTTCAAAATTGGCAAAGGAAATACACCCATATTTAAATATGTAAACATGTTTGTTTTTGGTATTGTATTTCAAAACCAAATCGAGATGGTTACCGCTCAAAATGATGTAGTCATCCCATCTGGACTGCATCGGAATACCAAGGAATTCTGCAATTTTATCCAATGAAAAGAAGCTTGAAACTTTTATGCTTTTAATCTTTATATTACTCATTTGAAACAATCCCTTACCTTAATAAATCAATTACCATAAGAACAATTTCCACAACTATCAGTAAAACAATCACCCATTCGACAAATAAGCCTCTGATGGAGTGGGTTATGGATGAAAAACCGTCTATAATGCTGTTTAATATATTGGTTTTTTCTTTTAGAATTATATATCTGTCATTTAATTCAAAAAATTCTGCCATACGGGTATAAAATTCTTCGGCTTGAATACTGGACCATGTAATATCGGGTTTATCCAAAATCATTATATAAGCTAGTGTGTTATACTCATGCCGGACTATTTTTGCTGCAGTATTGGCAATTTCCTTATTTCCTACATTAAGTTTTCCCTTTTCCAGTTTGTCAATCATTGTTTCCAGTTTATCCACTATTTGACCGAGCTTTTCCTCTGTTTTTTCCAGGGCTACCGATTTCGCTATAACTGTGGATATGAGTTCGGGATAAAAATCCTCGAATTTCGGTACAAGAACATATTTATCTGTAAGCTCGATTTCGGAATTTTCCCTGATTTCCAGTTGGTAATCGTCACTGTATTTATCATATGCTTTTGTGTCAATATCGGATTTAATGCTTTTTAAATACTCCATGAAAACCAATTCATCATTATTGGTGCAATTGATAAATACAACGCTGCCGAAAGAAAATACCATGACCTTTTGTTCCGGTGATAGCTCGCGTTTTAGAATAGAGCGCAGTACATTGCCATAGAGTATAAGCGGTTCTTCCCAGGTATACTTTTTAGGTATATGACATAGGTCAGCTATGCTGTTGAGGTCGATTTCATTAGATATAGCATAGGCTTTAAAAACAATTCTGTCCAATATAATCACCAGCTTTCACGGGATAAATCACTTATTAATAATAACTATTAATTGAAATCAAAGATAATTCTTTCTTGAAAAGCATTAAATTATACAAATACACATAATTTACATTTATATTTTATCATAGCTTAAGTAAAATGTAAGCCTTTTATTTGATAAGCTGTATTTATTTAGATAAATGGAAGGAAGGATTTTTTAATGATTATATAGAAATATTAAAATGTGTTAGTAAAATTACACAAAATATAAAAAAATATCAACAAGGAGGTACAGTATGAATCTAAAACCAGGTGACATTGTTACTATAGCGCATTATTCAAAAAGTACTCCTTTTCAGAGCGTAGTTCTCAACATCATGGAAAATGAAGTTTTGCTGAACCTTCCCAGAAAGTTTCCAGCCTATGATTTGTTTGAAGATGATCCTGCTGTTTTAGGTTTTCAGACTGGTCCGGATATTTTTGCCGCCGAATGCTCCATTCGGTATATCAATGCCAAGGATGGCAATGTGGTGCTAAAAATCGAAAATACAGAGCATATTAAAGAAAAAAGAATATTTGAACGATTTCCTGTATCTCTTTATGCAGACTTGAGAATAAAAAACGGCAAAAAGAAAGCAGCCTATGTGAGAAATATAAGTCTGAACGGATTGTCCATTGTATCAAAAACTAATCTTTCAGAAGGTGATGAAGTAGTTTGCGATACATATATAGATAACAGGGTATTGGAATTAGCCGGAACTGTAATTTGGAAAGGGAAAAGTTCAAAGAATTTTCAGTATGGTATAAAAACAGTGCTTCAGGATTATAATACAAAGAATTCGTTAAAACTCTATTTAAATATATTGAAAGATGAACAGGAGAGGGCTGTATTGCATTTGAAAGAGCAAAAATAAAAATGCATATTTTCTTAAACAAGTTAAGAATATTCCGAACATTAAAACAAACAAGAAAAGTTTTAATTTGCTCTTTTCTTGTTTGTTATATTATAGGAAAGGGTAATTTGCTACTTTTTCTTTTTGGCCGATGTTTGTTTATTGTTTGATTTTTTTGCCAGATCGTTAAAAGCCGCATCTTTGTTTTCGCCAAGCTGGTCATTGGCAAATTCGTATAGTCCTGCGGAATTATCGATTGACTGCTTTGCTTTCTTGTTTTTTTTGCTTGCCAAAGAAGATCACCTCCTGTTACTGATGTTAGTTTGCCACATTATCTGAAAGAAATACTGCATGTTTTTGCAAGAGAATTAAAATTCATTATTTTTAGGAAATTATATATATTTAAGTATGAAGGGTCATAATTTATTTTGAAGCTTGTAAAATGTAAATATATTATCCACAAAAGTTATGTTGGCTTTGACAGAAAAATGGCAGTACAGCAGTTGTAAATAAGAAATTAAAATACTATAATTAAAATAAAAAATCTAATGAATATTTTTTTATGGTTTGATATAATTACCATGTTTGATGTAAATAAATTTCAGTAAGAAGGCAATAATGTTTTTCCGATTATAAAATACCGGCAATAGAACTAGATGAGGTTGACTATGAATAACAGATTTCTTATTAAGGTGCAGTGCTTTTTAATTGTATTTTTGATAATATTTGTTAATGGAGTACAGGTATTTGCTGCTTTGGAGCCGCCAGAACTTAATGCTGCATCGGCAATACTTGTTGAATCTAAAAGAGGACAAATATTGTTTGAAAAGGATAGCAGAAAAAGATTGCATATAGCAAGTGCCAATAAATTGATGACAGCATTGCTGGCGCTGGAAAAAGCAGGTGCAAAGCTTGATACCCAGGTGACAATAAGTAAAAATGTAACCGAAGTTGAAGGGTTAAAGATGAACCTGGAAGTAGGTGCAAAATACTCGGTTGAGGATTTGGTTTACACAATTATTCTTACTTCCGGAAACGATTCGGCTATTGCATTGGCAGAATATGTCGGCGGTGACGTGAAAACTTTTGTGGATATGATGAATAAAAAAGCCCATGAACTGAAGTTGAAAGATACTAGTTTTACAAATCCTACCGGATTATACGATGAGGCACAGTATACAACCGCTTATGACCTTGCTTTATTATTAAGATATGCTTTGTCAAATCCTGCCTTTGACCGTATTTTTTCTACAGAGGCGAAGTTGTGGACAAATCAGAATAAGGTGGAAATTATAACAAACAGCAATAGTCTCTTCTGGAGATATGACGGTATTGACGGAGGCAAAACGGGATATAACGATTTGGAACGACAAACTGCGATAACTACGGCAACAAGAAACAATATGAGAATTATTAGCATTGTCCTGGATTCACCGGAAGAGTCTGTTTATGAAGATTCAATCAAATTGCTTGACTACGGTTTCGGAAATTTCAAGACGGGTGTTTTGGTCAAAAAGGAACAAATTATAGAAACAATGTATGTTGAAGGTAAAGCAATAGATTTGATTAGTCCTATTGATGTTTATTATACATACCCGGTTGGAGAATATTATATAAAAGATATTGATATAAAAATTAAAGAAGATATTGAACTTCCTGTACTTAAGACTAGAGTTGTGGGTGCTGTGAAATACATACTGAAAGATGGCACTGAAATTAATGTGGATTTGTATCCTGCTGTAAACGTCTATTCATCAGTAGATATGTTTTCGAGTTTTGTTAAATCAATGATTGAATATAAAGAAATTACAATTTTATTATTTATATTAATCTGGATAGAATTATTTCTGATAATTTTAAAGCTGCTTAGAGTAATTAAGAAAGTTATATTAAAGTTGGTGTCCAAGGTCAAAAGTTAGAAACTGTTGAATAATTTTAATAATATATGCCGATATTCATATAATAATATAACTTCAAAAATAAAATATGGAGGTGTGAGAATGAAACTGGTGTTTGCAATAGTAAATGATGAAGATGGTAATAAAGTTATGAAAGAATTGAACAAGAACTCATTCTCCGTTACAAAGCTATGTTCCACAGGAGGCTTTTTAAAATCGGGCAATACAACTTTGCTTGTAGGCGTGGATGAAGACAAGGTTGAACAGGTTATTGAAATTATTAAGAGTAAATCAAAAAGCAGAAAACAAATTGTCAATGCACCTGTTACTCCAGTCGATGTGGGAAGTATGTTACTGAACAATACTGTTGAAGTTGTTGTCGGCGGTGCTACTATATTCATTCTTGATGTGGAAAGGTTTGAAAAGGTATAAAATAACTGTCTTTGTAATATTTATAATACAGTACAATTATTAGTATTTCTATGTGAGCGTACGAGGTGACTATGGAATTTGACAGAAGGCTTTCCATCAAGGAAAGGATTATTAAAAGAAGAAAACAAAAGAGAAGAAGATTTTTTGTAAAAGTGACCTTTTTGATGGTAAGTATACTGATTTTGGTTGATTTCCTCAATTCATCAAATCACAAAGATTTAAGAAAAGTGTTTTCATATAAAGATTCAGAGCCAAACAATATTCAAATTGAAAATACAGTCGAAGAAGTTCCTTCTGATATTCCTGACAGCTTAGGTCAAGTTTCAAGCATATATTTTGGTGATATGTCTGTTAATGGGGAAGATGTTTTTTCCGAGAACGAAAATAATATTGAAGATTATGAAGATTATATAGAAGAGGATATTGACAATCTTGATGGGCAGGGTAGCTTAGATTACGATAAATTAAAAAGTGAACTGGAAGAATATGTTTCAAAGTATACAGGTCAATACGGTATATACTTTGTAGATTTGGTAAGCGGATATGAATTTGGAATAAATGACACTGATGAATATACAGCGGCAAGTACGATAAAAGTACCACTTAATTATTATATTTTTAAAAAGATTGAGGCAGGAGAAGTTGACCCTGAAGATACTATAGCATATAAAGAGGAAGATTTTGAGGGCGGTACGGGTATATTGCAATCTAAAAAACTGACCGGCAAGAGTTTCACAATAAGATATCTTTTGAAAGTATCCATTATATATAGCGACAATATAGCAACTAACATGCTTTTAAGGCATTTTGGAAGGAAAAATTTTAAAAATTACCTCAGAACACTCGGAGCTACGGTTGTAGACGATAATAAAAACGTGTCTTGTCCAAAAGACATGGCTGTTTATTTGAAAAATATCTATGAGTTTTGCAATGAAAATAACGAATTGGGTAAAGAACTGAAATATAATTTGTGTAATACCGTATATAATGACAGGCTGCCCAGATTATTACCCAAAGATGTGAAAGTCGCTCATAAAATTGGGGATCAGATTCAGGCAGTACATGACGTGGGTATAATTTATGCCGATAACCCTTACATATTGGCTGTTATGTCCAAGGGGGTAATCAGTGACGAAGAATCACGCAGTGTAATAGCTCAGGTTTCTAAAAAGGTTTATGATTTCATGAACGGTAAATAGTTAGTCAAATGGCCGATAGCGAAACTAAAAAATCTCCGCTTTTTTACCGGTACAAAGCATGGTAAAAAGCGGAGATTATTTTTCAATTTTATTCGTTAATATTAATATTTAAGACTTTTTGACAGTATTCCTTAATTTTGTCAAAGCTTTTCTGGCTAATAACATGTTCAATTCGGCAGGCATCTTCTTTTGCAGTTTCTTCATCAACACCAAGAGCCATAAGATATTTTGCAAGCAGCAAATGCCGTTCATATACACGTTCAGCAATTGCTAAGCCACTTTCGGTAAGTACTATTGAGCCATTGCTTTCGACAGATATATACCCTTGCTCACGAAAATTTTTCATAGCTGTGCTGACGCTTGGTTTGGAAAAAGAAAGCTCGTTTGCAATATCTATTGAACGAACGTATCCGTTACGCTTTTTCAGTATTAGAATCGTTTCGAGATAATTCTCTGCGGATTCCTGGATTTTCAAAACATATCCTCCTTTTAACCTTAATCATTGAAAAAAGTTCTTTTTTAACATGATTATAATAATTCTTTACTAAAAATTTAATTTAACAGTTGAATTAGGATTTCACAAACATTAAAAAAATTCCTTCTAAGATATTATATATATACCACAATTATATAGTGCTTAAATAAGGAAAAATAATACAATTTCAGCATATATTATAGAATCCTATACTATAATGTTATCAAATAGTAAGTAATTAGGCAAGAAAAATATTTTTACACTGTTGACAGGGAAAATTTGTAGTGCTAAACTAATAATAGAGTTAGCTTAAGCTAACTTTTAAAATATAGTTTAGTTAGGTTAGACTAACTAAGGAGGTAATTTTATGAAAACGCTTAAAACAGTCAAATGCGGCGAGACGGTTAAAGTAGTGAAACTCCATGGAGAAGGTGCATTAAGACGCAGAATTATGGATATGGGTATTACCAAAGGTGTTGACATATTTGTACGTAAAGTGGCACCCTTAGGAGATCCTATCGAGATAAATGTTAGGGGATATGAGCTTAGTATTAGGAAATCTGATGCACAAATGATTGAAGTAGTGTAATGACTGATTTTCTACATAGATTGTACTGAGCTTATAAAATGATGTTAAAATTCGTGTCATGCTATACTGATACAAGGTCTCTGAAGCAGGCAGTCTTTTAGGCTGCATATTTTGAGACTCGCGGTTAGGAATGACTAACTTATATTTTTAGGAGGGAAACTTAATGGAAATCAGAATTGCCCTGGTAGGTAATCCGAACAGCGGGAAGACAACATTATTCAATGCTTTAACAGGGAGTTCTCAATATGTCGGAAACTGGCCAGGTGTTACAGTGGAAAAAAAGGCTGGAAAACTAAAAGAAAATAAGGAAATAGAAATTGTGGATCTTCCGGGAATATATTCTCTTTCACCTTATACCTTGGAAGAGGTGATATCGAGAAATTATTTGATGGAAGAAAAACCGGATGTTGTTATTAATATAGTAGACAGTACAAACATTGAAAGAAACCTTTACCTTACCACGCAGCTTACTGAAATAGGCATTCCTGTCGTTATTGCTCTCAATATGATTGATATTGTACGAAAAAAAGGCGATATTATCGACATTAAAGCATTAAGCAAATGTATGAGATGTGAAGTTGTTGAAATATCTGCTTTAAAAGGTGAAGGCTGCAGGGAAGTGACCGAAATAGCCGTAGAGTTGGCAAGAAAGAAAGTAAATACTAATCCTGTATATGCTTTTACCGACAGGGTAGAACAGGCTATTAAAGAAATTGAAAGCTTAGTTGAAGGAAAGGTTGACAATTCCCGTTGGTATGCCATAAAACTTTTTGAACGGGATAAAAATGTAGTTGAGAAAGTCAATCTTTCATCCGATTTAAAGGCAAGTATAGAGAATATTATAGTTTCGTGTGAAAAAGACCTGGATGATGACAGTGAAAGTATTATTGCCAATGAACGCTATAACTATATAGGAAATATAATAAAGTTATGCGTCAGGAAGAAAAATAAAACCAAAGTTACAACTTCTGACCGAATCGACAATATTGTAACTAATCGTTTTTTGGCACTTCCCATTTTTGCGTTGATAATGTTCCTGGTCTATTATGTATCCATTTCAACCATAGGGACTTTGATGACCGACTGGGTCAATGAGGTACTGTTTGGAGAAATAATACCGGGGGCAGTGGGAAGTCTACTTGAATCAATGGGTACTGCCGAGTGGTTAAATTCACTTATTCTCGATGGTGTAATTGCCGGTGTTGGAGCAGTGCTGGGATTCCTTCCTCAGATGATTGTGCTGTTCTTTTTCCTGGGACTTCTTGAAGACAGCGGTTATATGGCTCGTGTTGCTTTTATCATGGACCGGATATTCAGAAAATTTGGGCTTTCCGGAAAATCTATTATTCCGATGTTAATTGGAACAGGGTGCAGTGTACCCGGAATAATGGCTTCACGTACCATTGAAAATGAACACGATAGAAAAATGAGTATCATGACAACATCGTTCATTCCGTGTTCGGCCAAACTGCCGGTTATTGCTTTGATTGTTGGAGCAATATTCCCTGCCTATCCATGGCTGGCACCGGGAGCGTATTTTGTGGGTATAGCTGCAGTCCTTATATCCGGAGTAATACTTAAAAAGACCAAAGCTTTTTCCGGCGATGTTTGTCCCTTTGTAATGGAACTTCCGCCCTATAAGGCCCCAAACCTCAAAAGTTTGCTTATCCATATGTGGGATAGGTCAAAATCCTTTATCAAAAAGGCCGGAACAATTATTTTCCTTGCCAGTGGATTTATATGGTTTGTCAGCAGTTTCAACTGGTCGTTGCAAATGGTGGATGCATCGGAGTCCATACTGGCTTCAATTGGAAGTAAAATAGCAATAGTATTCGGCCCGCTGGGATGGGGAGATTGGAAAGCAGCAGTTGCGGCACTAAGCGGATTGGTTGCTAAGGAAAATATTGTAAGTACGCTGGGTATACTATACGGATTTGAAGAAGTTACAGAAAACGGAGCAGAAATATGGGTATTGCTTAGTCAGTCTTTTACACAGGTTTCCGCTATTTCATTCCTGATTTTCAACCTGCTGTGTGCACCTTGCTTTGCTGCAGTAGGTGCAATTAGACGTGAAATGGGCAATTTAAAATGGACTTTGATTGCAGTTGGATATCAGACAGGGTTTGCTTACGTTGTTTCGCTTATTATTTATCAATTGGGAACATTGTTTACCGGCGGCGGATTCCATATCGGTACTGCTGTAGCGATAGCAATGCTGGTTTTAATGCTTTATTTGATGTTCAGACCTCAACATGGAAAGAATGCAAAAAGCAAAGGTGTTTGGAAAGGTGCGGTAGGAACGCAAGGAGGTTGATTATATGGCAACGGTTATAGTAAGTATAATATTATTTGGTGCCTTTGTGTTGGCTGGATATAGCACATATAAAAAATATAAAAATAAAGGTTCTTGCTGCTGTTGTTCAGGCTGTCCGAGTGAAACGGAATGCAATAAATTAAAAGTAAAATCAGAGAGCTGATGCCCTCTGATTTTTATTTTTAATCTTATTGTATGCATAAAAAATAATAGGTATAAGGAAATATTTAGGACTACTAACTCTAATAATGATATTCAGAGAATAAACAGAACTTTTAATGGCAGCCGAGCTATCTTAGCTTCGGATAAATCCAAGCTTTAGACCCAAGGCTTTGCGTCATTGCCTTTCGGCAATTTTGCCCTGTTTCATAAGTCACTATTTATATCTCCTTATACCAAATATAAAGGGGAGTATAATGTACGATATTATTATAACAGAGTAAAATATTACTGTACATTTTGTTTTTTTATTATTTTTAAGCTTTTCAGCTGTTTGAATCATGTTTTCGATAGAAGAATAATGTGTTTCTCTAAATTTCGTCAATTTTCGTCAAAATATATAGAATAGGATGCTGCTTATAAAACGAGAAAAACACTACTATGCAACAGGGGAGAACTGTTCCATACTAGTGTTTTTGATAGAGATGAAGGGTATTAATTTGAAGAAGGAGATCATTAAATTTCACATTATTATATTTCTACATTTTTTTTTAAATTCCTTCTTAAATTTAAAATTAATTTTATTTTTAAATAATCTTTTTATATAATAGAATATAAAGTGAATATTGCAGCTTTATTATTAGTCCGATATTGATGGATTGCAGTTTGAAAGAGGTTTTAAAATTATAGAAAGATTTTGTTCCAATTACTTTTAAGATTATATGATTATAAATTGTAAAAAATGTATAAATAGGCCATGTATATAGAAAAATATGTAAGGAAGTGAAAATAAAATGCGGACCAAAACTAAAAGGATTATAGCATTGATAACGGTTATTATATTCTTTATTACTTCTTTCGGTATGATAATTTTATCAGCATTTTGGAGAGGATAGTGATTTTATGGGAAAAATAATTGGTGCATACATTTTCCCCCATCCGCCCATTATAGTTCCTGAAGTCGGAAAGGGTGAAGAGGAAGCTGCCAGAAAAACCATAGAAGCAGCAATTAAGGCGGCTGGAGAAATCAAAAATCAGAGACCGTCCACCATTATTGTTACAACTCCCCATGCACCTGCCTTTGAGGATTATATTTATATTTCGGAACATAAAACACTCAAAGGAAGTTTCAGACGATTTGGAAGGGCGGATGTAAGTTTAAGTTTCGAAAATAATTTAAACCTTGTACAAAGCATCATATGCAGTGCTTCTGAGGAGGGAATACAAGCCGGAGGAATAGACGGTGCAACAGCTTCAAGATACGGTTTGGACAATGAGCTTGATTGGGGTGCGCTGGTTCCCTTATATTATGTATCAAAGGAATATAAAGATTTCAAGGTTGTACACATTTCAATATCCTACTTAAGCATGGAAGAGCTTTATAGGTTTGGAATGAGCATAAAAAAAGCGGTTGAATCTTCCAATGAGGATGTTGTCTTCATTGCAAGCGGAGACCTTTCCCATAAACTTTCCCATGACGGCCCGTACGGATATAGTGAAAAGGGTAAACAGTTTGATGAACTTGTGGTTAAAAGTATTGGAGAAAGCGATGTTAATAGTCTTCTCGACATTGATGAGGCATTTTGTGAGAGTGCGGGTCAATGCGGTTTAAGATCTTTCGTAATTATGTACGGTGCTTTGGACGGATATCGTTTGAAACCTGAGGTATATTCGTATGAAGCCCCTTTCGGCATAGGTTACTGTATAGCCCAAATTGATATTGTCGGGGAGGATAGTGAGAGGAAAGTGCTCGATAAAAGGATTGAAAATATAAGAAAAAATGAAGATGAATATATAAAACTTGCCCGTAAGTCTTTGGAGACTTTTGTAAGGGAAGGCAGGGTAATAGAAGTGCCCGATGACCTGCCTGAAGAGATGAAGGAGAACAGGGCAGGGGTTTTTGTCTCAATAAAAAAGAATGGCCAGCTTAGAGGATGTATTGGAACGATAGAGCCTACGAGAAAAAATATCGCCGAAGAAATTATTCATAATGCCATAAGCAGCGGTACCGGAGATCCGAGGTTCTACCCGGTTGAGGAAGATGAACTTCCCAGTCTGGTATATTCTGTAGATGTTCTGATGAAGCCTGAACCCATCCAATCCATAGAGGAATTAGATGTAATAAAATACGGAGTAATTGTAAGGTCGGGACATCGTTCCGGTTTGCTTTTACCGAATCTTGAGGGGGTAAATACACCGGAGGAACAGGTGGAAATAGCCCTTAGGAAAGCGGGAATAGGCAAAAAAGAGAAATATTCCTTAGAGAGGTTTGAAGTGATAAGGCATGAACCTTACAGGAGATAAGTTCAAAAACTTGAAAACGGCTATGTTTTTTAATAAACTTGAGGATTCAAAGGTACATTGTTATCTTTGTCCGCACAACTGTATAATTAATGACGGAAAACTTGGTATTTGCAGAGTCAGGAAAAACATTAACGGTGAACTTTATTCTCTCAATTACGGGAAGATAACTGCGATAGCCCTTGACCCTATTGAGAAGAAGCCTTTGTACAATTTTATGCCCGGTTCGAATATATTGTCGGTGGGCACTTTTGGATGCAATCTTAAATGTTCCTTTTGCCAAAACTGGACAATAGCCCATGAGCAGCCGGAGACATATGATATAACTCCGGAAATGCTTGTATCAAAGGCAAAAGAGCTTAAGAGCAAAGGGAATATTGGAATTGCGTACACTTATAATGAGCCTTCCATATGGTATGAATTTGTATTTGAAACTGCAAAACTGGCAAAGGAAGAAGGGCTTTTGAACGTACTTGTCACCAACGGATTTATCGGCAGGAAAGCAATGACTCAGCTTGTACCGTATATTGATGCAATGAATATAGATGTAAAAGCATATACTGAGTCATTTTATAATGACATATGCAAGGGGGCTCTTGAAGAGGTCAAAGCAACTGTCGAACTGGTGTATAGCTGCTGTCATATTGAAATTACGACTCTTGTAATTCCGACACTTAATGATGCCTTAGAGGAGATTTTCGATTTGGCTAAATGGATTGCATCTCTTTCATCCCAAATACCCTTGCACCTAACAAGGTATTTTCCGAACTACAAGATGCATAACATACCCCCAACTCCCAAGGAAACCTTAATTAGATGCAGAGAAGAAGCGCTTAAATACCTTGACTGTGTTTATCTTGGGAATATTTTGTAAATAATAATATTAATATTTCATTAAATTATTTAAAAGTCTATTAACGTATTATATTATTAGTGTTAAAATATAAAATTGAACTAATGTATATATTTAACTCATAAATGCATAATTTTACAATGAGTCCTCTTTATTTGATAAAAAGCTGTATTTGCTTTCTCAAATATAAAAGAGAGAAGTATACAAAATACATTTGGTGCAAAGAGAATATATTTTGCACAAAAACCGCAAACATAATGAAATAACTGGAAGAACGTGGGGTTATCTGATGGATTTTATAAACCAAATTAATTTATGGGGAATTTTTAATTTTCTTTCGGATAATTTAAGTATTAAAGGGCCATGGGATCTGGTAAAAACTGTTGTTGATATAAGTATTGTATCTTATGCCATATATAAAATGGCAATGCTTGTTAGAGAAACAAGAGCATGGCAGTTGATAAAGGGTATTCTGTTTATACTGATTGCTTCTAAGTTAAGCGATATTTTAGGTCTTAGAACCATTGCCTTTATACTTAAGATGATAATTCAATATTTGGCTATAGCATTGGTAGTGCTGTTCCAGCCTGAGCTCAGGAGAGGTCTTGAACAGATTGGAAGAAGCAGGTTTAAGAGTTTCTTCAGCTTTGAAGATGAAAGCTATACCATTAAAATAAAATCCAATATTGAGGAAATAATAAAAGCTGTAGTTGAAATGTCTCGGACTTTTACCGGTGCTTTAATTGTTATTGAAAGGGAGACAAAAATTGGCGATATAATAAATTCAGGAATTCAGATTGATTCCAACGTTACATCGGAACTTTTGATAAATATTTTTACGCCCAATACTCCTCTTCATGATGGAGCAGTAGTTATCAGAGGAGATAAGATAAAAGCAGCAGCATGTTTTCTGCCTTTGACGGAGAATCCGAACTTGAGCAAAGAGCTTGGTACAAGGCATAGAGCAGCTCTGGGAATAAGTGAGGTATCTGATGCAATAGTTGTGGTTGTTTCGGAGGAATCCGGCAAAATTTCTGTTGCCTTAAACGGGGGACTGACCAGAAACCTTACTTCCGACACCCTTAGAAAAGCGTTAAGCAAGAACCTTTTGGAAAAAGACGTACCCAACAAAAAATTGGGTTTGTGGAAGGTGAAGTCGAAATGAGTGATTTGCTGAAGAGAGATACAACTGTAAAAATTATGTCTGTATTATTTGCAGTGTTTCTCTGGTTTTTTGTGTTGGATAGCACAAACCCAATAGTTTCTATGGATTTTAGTGTGCCTTTGAGAATTGAGAACGAGAATGTATTGAGAAGCAAAGATATAGTGATAAAAGAGTCAAATTTTCCTCGAAACGTTACAGTTAGTTTAAAGGGCAGGGAGGAGAAAATAAAGCGTATTAATTCTTCAGAGATAGAAGCAGTTGTGGATTTGTCAAAAGTCAATGATGCTTCCACTGGTTTTTTGTACGTGGAGATATATAATATTCCTGATGGTGTTTCCTTTGAAAGTGTTTCACCAAGGACTGTAAATTTTAAACTTGAAAAGATAGGTGAAAACCTTTATCCCATTGAAGTGACGACTGTGGGAAAAGCTAAGGAAAACTACAGGGTGGTGGGCATCAGTATTACTCCGCAGACCATATCCATTGAAGCTACCAATTCGGTAATCAGTTCTATCGGTAAGGTTATGGCAGTTGCAGATATAACGGGTATTAAAAGCGATACTTCGATGAAGCTCATGTGTAAGGTATATGACAAAGTAGGCAATGAGATGCCTGAATTTAGCGATAAATATAGTGTTGAAGCCAGAATTGAGGTGGCGAAAGAAGTTTCGGTAATACCTGTGGTTAAAGGAAAACCTGCCAAGGACTATGTTGATGGTGTGCACAAAGTATCACCGGATAAAGTATTGATATCCGGACCTTCCAATTTGTTAGATTCCATTGACAATTTAAAAACTGAAAGCATTGATATTGAAGACCTTGACGCCAGTGTTACCAAAACAGCCAACATAGTTTTGCCCAGCGGTGTGAACCTTGTAAATTCACAAAAAGCTGTTTCTGTCAGTGTGGAAATAGTACCTCTTTCGGTTAAGAAATATAAAATAAAGGCAGAAGATATTATAATGGAAAATGAAGAGGCTGACGATTCGCTGACGTATAAAATTGTTGATGAAGAAATTGAGATTGAAATAAAGGGAACTATGGAAGAATTGGATAAGATTGTTGAGAGTAAGCTAAAACCATCTATTGATGTAAGAGGCCTGAAAGAGGGAACTTACAAAAGAACACTTAAGGTTGTACTGCCAAGTACCCTTAAATTGTCACAGGATGTTGAAGTGGAAGTAGTAATTGAAAGAAAGAATGAAGGATAGAGGGACTAAATGAAGCTGATTGTACACAATATAAAACTATCTTTGGATGATGATATAAACTCTTTAAAGAGGATGGCCGCTAAAAAACTTAAAATAGATTCTAAAGAATTTATAAATTTCAGGATTGTGAAAGAGTCTGTGGATGCCAGGAAAAAGCCGGATATATTCCTGGTTTATTCTGTCATGGTTGAAATACCCGGGAAGATTAAAGTACCAAATAGTAACGATGTCCGAATTGTTGAGGATAATATAGAAGAAAAATTGATTCCCGGAGACAAAAAGTTAAAATATAGACCTGTTATAATAGGCACAGGTCCGGCAGGACTGTTTGCTGCTCTTGTGCTTTCACAAAACGGATACAGGCCTTTGGTTTTGGAACGCGGCGAATGCGTGGAAAAAAGAACCGAAATCGTAAACAGTTATTGGAATGGCGGAGAACTCAATTCTGAAACCAATGTCCAGTTTGGAGAAGGCGGTGCGGGAACTTTTTCCGACGGAAAGCTTACAACGAGGATAAACGACAGAAGGTGCACAAAGGTTTTGGAGGAATTCTATAATTTTGGTGCACCGGAGGAGATATTATATAAAGCAAAGCCACATATAGGTACCGACATACTGAAAAAAGTAATTGTAAACATGCGAAAAAAGATAATAGAATTAGGCGGGGAAGTTAGATTTAATTCAAAAGTTACTTCTATAAAAATCAAGGACGGAAAAGTTACCGGTGTGGTGGTTAACGGAAGTGAAACCATTGACGCTGAGGTTGTGGTTCTTGCAATAGGTCATAGTGCGAGGGATACATTTTTAAGCCTTTTTGAAAGTGGAATTGAATTTATTCAAAAACCTTTTTCGGTGGGCGTCAGAATTGAACATCCTCAGGAACTCATTAACAAAGCACAATATGGTGCAGCTGCATCGCATCCGCATCTTGGAGCAGCCGATTATCAGCTGTTTTACAAGTTAAAGGACAGAACGGTATATTCCTTTTGCATGTGTCCTGGAGGAGTTGTAGTTGCTGCGGCATCCGAACCCAATATGATAGTGACAAACGGTATGAGTGAGTATGCCAGGGATAGGGAGAATGCCAACAGTGCCCTTGTGGTGTCTGTTGGACCCGGGGACTTTGGAAGCGGCCATCCTTTGGCCGGTGTTGAGTTTCAGCGAAATTGGGAGAGGTTGGCTTTTACTGTTGCAGGAAGCTGCAATGCTGCTCCCATTCAAAGGCTTGAGGATTTTATTGACGGAAGGGTATCGGTTAAATTGGGAACGGTAAAACCAAGTTACACCGGAAAGACAAGTTTTGCCGACCTGAACCTATGTCTTCCGGTATTTGTAACAGGTCCTATGAAAGAGTCCATCAAATATTTTGATGACAGGCTTAAAGGTTTTGGAATAGGTGATGCTCTTCTTACCGGAGTTGAGACAAGAACTTCTTCGCCGGTTAGAATTCAAAGGACAGAAACTTTTGAATCCACAAAGGTAAAAGGGCTTTATCCTGCCGGTGAAGGCGCAGGCTACGCCGGAGGAATAGTTAGTGCAGCTGTTGATGGAATAAAAGTAGCCGAACAAATAATTAAAACATACAATGTATTATAATTGTTTTTTCAATAATCCCTTAGGTCATGTCAAAAAATAATCTGTGAACTGAACATTTACGCGTAAGACCTGTCAAATTGGGTTTTTAAAATACTTTGGTGAAATTGTATAAATAACAAAAGAAGGATTTTGTGAGATTTAATGGAAATTTATTACAAAATTTTATTTAAATTCAAAATTAACATAAGAGTACTTGTTTTATTAAATGCATTTAGTTTATAATGATTTAGTGATATACATGAATATTTTATAAATTGATTAATAACAAATGAAGAGTTGCTTTTAAAAGCTTTATTTGTGTTGATATATTGGCTAAAGCTTTTACAACGCTTGAACGATGTATGAAGAGTATAAAGAAATTCTATAGTAAAGAGGGGTTGAATGTTTTGGGTCGCTTATTTGGTACAGATGGAGTAAGAGGAGTTGCGAACAGGGAATTAACTGGTGAATTGGCATATAAATTGGGGCAGGCAGGAGCTTATGTTTTGACTTCAGAAACAAAGCATACTCCGAAAATATTGGTTGGTATGGATACAAGAATATCGGGGGATATGTTGGAGGCTGCACTTACAGCAGGTTTATGTTCGGTAGGTGCGGAAGTTATATCTCTCGGCATAGTTCCGACACCTGCGGTGGCATATCTGACAAGGCTGTATAATGCCGATGCCGGTGTGGTTATTTCTGCATCCCATAATCCGGCTGAATTTAACGGAATTAAATTTTTCAACAGCAAAGGTTACAAACTGTCCGATGCTTTGGAGGAAAGAATTGAGGCAATTATTCTGGATGGAGCAGAGGAAATTACCTTGCCTGTGGGAGGCAGCGTAGGAAAAAAAGGAAAAATAGATACTCAAATAGATGACTATGTCAACTTTATAAAAAGTACAATAAAAGGCGATCTTAAAGGCCTGAAGATAGCTATTGACTGTGCCAACGGTGCAGCTTATGAGGTGGCACCTAAAGCACTGAAAGAGCTCGGTGCAGAGATATTTGTAATAAACAATAAGCCTGATGGAGTAAATATAAACTGCAATTGCGGTTCTACCCATATTGAACAGCTTCAGAAATTTGTAGTGGAAGTAGGAGCTGATGTTGGGCTCGCTTTTGACGGTGATGCCGATAGGGTTCTTGCTGTTGACGAAAATGGAAAGCTGGTTGACGGTGACCAGATTATGTCCATTATCGGGCTTGAACTGAAAAAAGAAGGAAAGCTTGCAAAAGATACTATAGTTGTTACTGTTATGAGCAATCTCGGTTTTGACATTATGGCTAAAAGAGAAGGAATTAATGTAGAAAAGACTAAAGTAGGAGACAGATATGTTCTGGAGAACATGATCCAAAACGGATATGTACTTGGCGGTGAGCAGTCGGGTCATATTATATTCTTAGAACACAATACCACAGGAGACGGACTTTTGACAGGAGTTCAACTTCTCAATGTGGTAAAGAGCACAGGCAAAAAACTGTCAGAACTTGCTTCTGTCATGCGGGTTCTTCCTCAGGTGCTGAAAAATGCAAAGGTTAAGAATGAAAATAAAAATAAGTATCTTGACGACCCAGTAGTATGTAAAATGTGCAAAGAGCTTGAAGAGGAATTTAAAGGTGAAGGCAGGGTACTTATAAGACCTTCCGGAACTGAGCCTCTTGTAAGGGTTATGATTGAAGGTAAGGATCAGGAGTACATTACTGCGAGGGCAATTGAACTGGCAAAGGTTATTGAAGAAAGACTTGGATAAACCGTTGGTAAAATATTCGAGTTTAAAAAATTCTAACTTTTGTCGCTAATTGATCGATAAATATCATATAAGGATTAGAATTATATAAATTTATCGGACAATTAGTGATGGATTTATATTTAAAGTGCTGTTGGTATAGGAAATTGCAGGATTAATCAATGTTTGTGCCCGCAAATATAATTAATTTAAGAGTATTTTGCGGCACAAACAGAAAAAGTGCATTTTAACATTTTGAAAAAAATGTTGAAAAGCACAAAGTCATTGTTAAGCAAAATAAAGGGGGATAGTGATATTTGCTTAATATGACTTGGAAAGAGCGCCAGAGCGTATTTAGCATACGTTGACGAGGAGAAGGAGGTCATCGGAAATTTTGTATCCGATGAGTTATCGAAATATTCGGCGGAAACCTTCCGGTATACCACTATCGATAGGATCTATACAAAAACTGCAGGCAACTGCAGAACAAAAATGGGTCCGCGTGGTTAATCCTGTTCTATTCATACAATTCAACAATATATTTCTTATATTGCAAAAGTATTAGTTGAATGCGTATTGCTGCGAGACTAATGCTGTATGTAATTTTACGGTTTTTCATGCTTTTGTTGAATTGCATGTCATGTATTGGCTATTTGTAATAAATTACAGCAATTTTAAAACATAATTATTATATGGCAACAATATGTGAGTTTGGTTTAGTCGAAGTACTATCCATCAGAATTAAGGTATTTTGAGCTTTGTATTGATACGCTGTTTTTTGCCAGAAACAGTCTGTTATCAATCGGTTATGTATTTTTATCTTTTATGCAAATGTAAATTTAAAAATAATGATATGGAGTGGTAAAAATGTGTGGAATAGTTGGATATATAGGCAGCAAAATAGCTGCGCCCATTTTGATAAACGGATTAAAGAAGCTTGAATATAGGGGTTATGACTCAGCAGGTGTTGCAATTTTTGAGGATAATGACATTAAGGTTGTAAAAAGCAAGGGAAGGCTTTCAATATTAGAAGAGAAAGTCAATGAAGAGAAGCCGCAGGGTACAATAGGTATAGGTCATACACGATGGGCTACTCACGGGGAACCCAATTATTTGAACTCCCATCCCCATGTAAGTAATTCCGGTAAAATTGCTGTTGTGCATAACGGTATCTTTGAAAATTATATGGAATTGAAAGAGTTCCTTCAGACAAAAGGTTACCAATTTTTTTCCGAGACCGATACCGAAGTGTTTGCCAATTTGATTGACTATCATTACAAGGGAGATATAGTGGAAGCAGTTATTAAATCAATTAACGAGGTTGAAGGCTCCTATGCTTTGGGAGTTATATGCAGGGACTGTGACAGTAAATTTGTAGCAGCGAGAAAGGATAGTCCATTAGTTGTAGGCCTTGGAGAAGGGGAAAACTATATTGCATCGGATATTCCTGCAATTTTGGAGTACACAAGAAATGTTTACATTCTTGAGGATAAAGAGGTTGCGGTGTTGACCTCCGATAGTGTAAAAGTATATGACAACCATGGAACAGAGAGAAAAAAAGAGGTATTTAAGGTAAACTGGGATGTAAGTTCTGCCGAAAAAGCCGGTTATGAACATTTTATGATTAAGGAGATTTTTGAAGAGCCAAAGGTTATAAAGGATACTATAAATCCGAGAATTAAAGACGGAAAAATATCTCTTGACAGTATCAATTTAACTTCTGAAGATCTGGAAAAAATTGAGAAGATATATATTGTTGCCTGCGGCACCGCCTACCATGCAGGAGTTGCTGGAAAATACCTGATTGAAAAGCTTGCAAGAATTCCGGTGGAAGTTGACGTTGCATCGGAATTCCGTTACAGGGATCCCATTATAAGCGATAAAAACCTGGTCATAATTATAAGTCAATCGGGTGAAACATTAGATACATTATTTGCTTTGAGGGAAGCAAAGAAAAAAGGAGCAAGGGTATTGTCCATTGTAAATGTTGTGGGAAGCTCTATAGCAAGGGAATCCAACGATGTGCTTTATACCTGGGCAGGTCCGGAAATTGCCGTTGCATCGACAAAGGCATACAACACGCAGCTTTCGGCTTTATACCTTATTGCCCTTGACTTTGCAATGAAAAAAGGCAGAATAGATGAGGAATTTTATAAAAGGATTATTGAGGAGCTTCGAAACATTCCTAAAGCCATAGAAAGTATACTGGAGAATAAGGAAATAATTCAGAAGTTTGCATCGGAACATTACAACGCAAAGAGCATATTCTTTATTGGAAGGGGCTTTGACTATGCACTTTCAATGGAAGGCTCTTTAAAACTTAAGGAAATTTCATATATACACTCGGAAGCTTATGCTGGTGGGGAGTTGAAACACGGAACCATAGCCCTGATTGAAGAGGGCACTTTGGTTATCTGTCCGATGACCCAGGACGATTTGATGGAGAAAATGATAAGCAATATCAGGGAAGTAAAAGCAAGAGGTGCGACAGTTCTTGCCATTGCCAAGGAAAGTAACAAACAGGCTGAAAAAGCTGCCGATGTTGTATTTACAATTCCCGATGTTGATTCGTTGGTTGCACCAATAGCGGCAGTAACACCGCTTCAGCTGTTTGCATATTACATGGCTGTGCAAAAAGGTTGCGATGTGGATAAACCAAGAAATTTGGCAAAAAGCGTCACAGTTGAGTAGGGCGTATCTGCAAAATAAAATCTTGTTGTATAACCCAAAAAAACTCGTGTCACGAATAAAAAAGTCGTGTTAAAAATAAAAAAGTTGTGTTAAAAGTCATGGTGAAAATAGGGTAGAAAACCTTATTGGAGCCATGATTTTTGTTTTAGGATGAGTAGGGTTAAGGGGTAAGGTATAAGGTTAAAAGTATTGATTTTATTGGATTTGAATAGAGTATTGATGAAAGATATTGATTAAAACTTTTCCCTTTTCTCTTGATACTTATCCCTATTTATGACACGACTTTTTTATCTAAAATGAGAGGGAAAATAGGAAAATATTAGGAGAAAGTAACAAGGGAAATGGGTGATTTTTGACATGACTTTTTTATATGGAAGATATTAGGAAAATAGGGTCAAGGAGTGAAGGGATAAGGGTTTGAGGGTGGTGGGGGTTTGACATGAGTTTTTTATGTGTATACATAGTTAGGAATAAGTTTTATTCTAAAAAGGGTTAAGGGATAAGGTGAAAAATAATAAAGTTGTGTCAGAGATAAAAAACTTGTGTTAGAAATAATAAAGTCATGTCAAATAGATAATAAAGTTGTGTCGAACAGTTCAATACATAATAGTGAAAAAATCAAAAAATAGAAAAGTCCTTTTTTAAAGGGTAAAGAAGAAAAGAAAATAAAGTTCTGAGATTTTATATTTCTTGATACAAGAATGAGGATATATAATTAAAATGATATGAACAAAAATCTTAAAACAGAAAAGTACTTTCATTATAAGATAAGTCCTATTAAAATAAAAATAAAGGAAGGTAAGGCTAAAATGATAAATGAAAAAATAAATAATTGCTGCTGTGGTGGAAAAGAGAAGTTTCATAAAATAGAAAATAACAATACATGCCCTGTGTGTAAAACATCAGGAGTCAAAGTAAAAAATATTACAGTCAGACATTTGGTAGTTAATACATTAACAGAATTGGTCGGAGATACAGATTATTATATATGCATGAATGAAGAATGTGATATTGTTTATTATAATCCAGAATCAAATGTTAAGTTTAATAAAAAGCAGGTGAAAATGCCTGTATGGTTTAAAAAAGACGCTAACCCTAAATATGCCTGCTACTGCAGCAAGGTTACAGAGGAGCAGGTTATAAATGCCGTTATAAAAGATGGGGCAAAAACAGTTAAGGATATTATAGAAATCACAGGGGCGATGAAAAACAGCCAGTGTGAAAAGAATAACCCGTTAGGTAAGTGCTGCCACAAAATAATTCAGGAGGCTATAGATAAAGGACTATCAATGAAATAAAATAAATGTGATTGTATTTTTATATATTATATAAGATATAAAAAATGGAATGCATGAGAGACTTGAGTATGATAGAAAAAATGAAAGAAAAAACAAGTGAGTTAAAGAAACAGGTTTTTGCTTTATATCTGGCATATAAAAAGAAAGAAACACCTTTAATTGCAAAGGTATTTACTGCTGTTGTTGTTGCATATGCACTAAGTCCTATAGACCTGATACCTGACTTTATCCCTGTATTAGGATATTTAGATGACTTCATACTGATACCTATGGGGGTTGCGATTGCATTAAAGTTGATTCCAGCGGAAATTATGGAAGAATGCAGGAAAGAAGCCGAGGCAAAATTGCAAAGTGATATTCCAGAAGCCAAGGCAGCAGGTGTGATTATTGTAATGCTGTGGATACTGATTTTAGGATTTATCGGGTATATGATATTAGCAGTTATACGGAAAGAAAAAATGAATATTAGATTAAGTAATTCTCTAATTCAATTTATTAAACTGGGTAGATAATTTTGCTATTTAGAAATAAACAAGTTAACAGGGGAAATGAAAAGATGTATCGTGGGGGTGGACAGGTTGAGAAAATTTAAAATACCTATATAC
>ENA-UPSA01000111-UPSA01000111.1-bioreactor-metagenome-genome-assembly--contig:-NODE-111-length-129763-cov-269.496230_pt1 | contig 129763 bp, 143 predicted proteins | sample MGYA00238183_ERZ773288 | MGnify/ENA primary metagenome ERZ773288 (study PRJEB29028, sample SAMN07631243) | bioreactor metagenome | isolation source: Switchgrass digestor | place: USA: Dartmouth... | reverse complement strand
CTTTTTAGACACAAAAGGACTGTTACACTAATTTTCTTAGTGCAACAGCCCCTTTTTTATGTAATCAAATAATCCCAAAGAGGCTTACTAACAGCGTGATTTGCCAAATAAATCTTGAAAATTGCCATAAAAAGCTATATAATATGCAAGTCATGATATGCTTATCGGAACATAATATTATTGATATTAAGTAAAATGGTTACAATTTGTTCACAATTTATTAAAACAATTTTAGGATAATGGTATTGCGTGTCGTGCGTATATGGAATGATGAAGAAATGGAGGAGAGAACATAATGATTGAAGTGCTGAATTTGACTAAGTCTTACGGTCAAATAAAGGCAGTGCGGAACTTGAATTTTACAGTAAATAAAGGTGAAATTCTTGGTTTCCTGGGGCCGAACGGTGCAGGTAAGTCTACTACAATGAATATGATAACCGGATACCTGCCTTCCACAAGTGGGACTGTAAAAGTTGCAGGATATGACGTCAGTGTAGAACCTCATGAAGTTAAAAAGCGAGTCGGGTATTTGCCTGAACAGCCTCCGCTTTATACGGATTTGACAGTTATAGAGTACCTTGATTTTGTAAGCGATTTGAAGAAGGTTGACAGAAAGAAGAAGAAAAGCCAAATTTCCGATATAATGGAACTGGTAAAGATATCTGATGTTCGTAAAAGATTGATAAGAAATCTTTCAAAGGGATACAAACAGAGGGTTGGCCTTGCTCAGGCACTTATAGGCAATCCTGAAGTTCTTATTCTTGATGAGCCTACAGTAGGGCTCGATCCAACTCAGATTATCGAAGTCAGAAAATTGATTAAAGCTCTTGGAAAAGAACATACCATTATTCTAAGTTCCCATATAATGCAGGAGATAAGTGCGGTTTGTGAACGGATAATCATAATAAACAAAGGACAAATAGTAGCAATTGATACTCCGGAAAACATCACAAAGAGTCTTGAAGGTTCCGCTATGTACACTGTGAGAATTGACGGTCCTAAAGATAAAGTAATTGCTGCTCTTAAAAATATCGTAGGAATTAGGAATGTTAAAGAAAACGCTAAATTCGAAGATGGAATAGAATATCTGGTTGAAGCAGATAAGGATTTGGACCTCAGAAAGCCGATCTTCTTTGAAATGGCAAAACATGGATATCCAATACTGGAAATTAAGCCTATGAGTATGAATCTGGAAGAAGCATTCTTAAAAATTACATCGATGGATCCTGATAAGGCTTCGGAGAACGAACAGCAGAGTAACGAAGAGAATGCGAATACTGAAGAAAATACCGACAATGAGGAAGTTGTGAATAATAGCGAAGATTCGGAAGAAATTTCGAAGGAAGAAAAGGAGGATAAGTAATCATGTGGGCAATTTATAAAAGAGAATTGAAGTCGTATTTTTATTCTCCTCTGGCATATGTGTTAACGGGTATATATACTTTGCTGCTGTCTCTTAATTTTCTCAGACCGATATTAGCGGCCACTGGCCCGACTCAGACTTCATTTGGGGCAATAATTTACAATCTGAACATTTTGCTTGCATTTTTAATACCTATTCTTACAATGAGAGTGCTTGCCGATGAAAAGAGAAACGGAACGGAAGTTCTTTTAATGACTTCACCAAATAGTGTTGCGGCAATAGTGTTCGGAAAATTTCTGGCTGCATTTACCGTATTTTTGCTAATGGTTGCTGTAACCGCCATGTATCCGATAATTATTGCAATATCCGGTGAATTGATTGTCGCATCGATGATTACGAGTTATATTGGATATATTTTGACTGGTGCTTTGTTTGTAGCCTTTGGAGTATTTACATCTTCTTTGACTGAAAGCCCTATTGTTTCGGCAGTAATTGGATCTTTGTGTTTGTTTTTTATTTGGATTATAGATTATTTCAGAAGTGCCTTGAAGGGAGTTTTCTTCGATATCGCCAAATGGATTTCCTTCTATTCGAGATTTCTTGATTTTGTGAAGGGGACAATTTACTTAAAAGATTTTGTGTTCTTTTTCACGTTAATAGCACTTTTCCTTTCATTGGCAATGATTGCAGTAGAAAAAAAGCGTTGGAGTCAGGGGTGATATGGAATGAAGAGTATAATTGACAAAATTAAGAGTATATTTAGCAATAAAAATTTTAAATATGGCAGTTTATTTTTGGTTTTAAGCATATTTCTAGTAGCTGTAACCGCTATTATCAATATGATAGCTGAAGTTGACAAGCTTAATGTAAAGTGGGATTTGACACCGAACAAGATGTATTCCATAGGAGATCAGACAAAGAAAATTCTCAGTGAATTGCAGCAGGATGTTGAAATTATATTTCTTGCAGACAGAAAGGAACTTGAAAAAATTGAAGGCGCAGGAGAAATGATAACTGAATTTTTGGATAATTATGATGCTTATCCGAAAGTAACGGTTAAATACATTGATCCCGATAAAAACCCCCGAATTATTAAAGATTTGGACAAGGAAGATATGCTGAGTTTGCAGACCGACAACATAGTTGTTAAATCGGGAAATAAGGTAAAAAAGGTAGTTGCTAACGAACTGTTTTATTCGGATCGCTATTCCAATACTCCATATTTCGCAGCTGAACAGAGTATAACCGGTGCCATAAAATATGTTACATCGGAGAAGACTCCTGTTGTTTATTTCATAGAAGGCCATAATGAAAGAGGTTTGCAATCCGAATACTCCGGACTGAAGCAAATTTTGGAAAACGGTAATTACATCGTAAAAAATTTGAACCTTGCCGTGGAGAGCAAAGTGCCGGATGATGCTGAAATGCTTATTTTTGCGGCTCCAAAGACCGACTTGTCAAAAGCAGAGGCTGAAAGATTGCTTGACTATTTAAAGAGCGATGGAAATGCCATATTTTTGTTTGAGCCTGTATATTCCGATAAAAAGTTCGACAATTTTGAAAATATTCTTAATGAGTATAATATCAGTATTAATTATGACAGAATACAGGAAAATGATCCTTCAAGACATTATCCGGATGATCCCTATACTTTCTTGCCAACAGTTCAAACATCCGTGATTACAGGAGGAGAGGATCTCAGCCAATTCTACGTTCTATTTAACGATTCCAGAAGCTTTAGCATACTCAACAATTATAAAGAGCCATTAAATGTATTTCCTTTATTGTCTTCGAGTGATAAAGCTATTGGAGAAAGCTATGGAACCGATGATGAAGATAGTATGGGACCTCATTTTATGGCTGTAGCTGCAGAGTACAACAGTTCCTATAAGTCTAAAGTTTTGGTATATGGGAATGCTTACGCTTTTACAGATGACGGATTTAACCAATTTGCACCTTTATCCGAGAACACTATGAAATTGTTCCTGGCAAGTATAGCTTGGATGCGAGATACTACAAATGACCTTGTTATAGCACCGAAAACCCAAATTTACGATATTGTGAATTTATCCAGCCAAAATACCAAATTAGTTATTTTTGTAACTGTTCTAGTCATACCATTGTTAATTATAATAATTGGTGTAATTGTTTGGCTAAGGAGGAAACGCTTATGAAATTGTACAGGAATTTAATTATTCTTGTAGTAGTGTTCCTCGTCTTAGGAGGTATACTTTTAACGCTTAAGCTGACTTTAAAAAATGAAGAGAATAATTATGATGATGATGGTATAATTACTCTATACAATTATGAAAGTACGAAATTGACGGAATATACTATAGAGAGTGATGAAGGTACGTTTGTTTTCAGAAAAAAGAGCAGTAACGGAGAGTACGATGTAGAATGGGAATTGGTTTCAGGGGGGAACTTTCCGCTTCACCATCAAAATGTAAATATAGTGGCTTTAAATGCTGTAGATTTGAAAGCTTATAAGTTAATTGAAGAAAATCCCACATCTTTAGACATATATGGATTGGATAAGCCGTACCGTGTGACTTTCAAATTGGATGATGGAACTGAAAAATATATTGAAGTTGGAAGTATGACACCTACAAAACAGGCTTATTATATCAGAGTAAGCGATTCGAATAACGTTTATGCCATCTATTCCTACAAGGGAGATCTTCTCGTTGCAACAAAGGACGAGCTCAGAGATAAGGATGTATTTGACGTTTACTCTTCCGATGTAATTAAATTTTCCCTTGAAAAGAATGGCCAAAAGGTGTTTTCAGCTGAAAAGGATGAAGAGATTGGATGGCAGATAAAGGAACCTATGCAGGGTAATGCTGATTTGGTAAAGCTTACAACCATTTTCGATACATTTGTGAGAGCTTCTGCGAAAACTTATGTTGAGGAGAATGCAACTGATTTGGGTAAATACGGTTTAGACAATCCCAGATATGTTATTGAAGCTGCTACAGCCGATGCAAAAGTAAAATTGTTTTTAGGGAAAGCTGCCGAGGGAGAATCTGTATTTTATGCAAGGCTTGATGGCAGTAATGATGTATTTACTATTGATAAGTCTTCGTTGTCTTTCATAGATGTCAAACCTATAGAAGTATATGAAACTCTCGTATACACACCATATATTTATGATGTCTCGGATGTGGTTGTAAATATAGACGGAAAGACCATAGTATCCCACATAGAAAGTGACAGTGCGAAACCGGAGGAAGATAAATTTACTATTGATGGTTTGGACGTTATGAGTAAAGGTAAAGAAGCGGAAAATGCCTTTAGGAATTTTTACAGATCTCTGGTGGGAATTGTTTTCTCTGACTTGGAATTCTTAGACCAGAAACCTGAAGGGACTCCGGAGATTACTATAACATATACCTTGGAAAAAGACCCCGGAAAGATGGTCATAGAATTTATACCGAAAGATGAGAAAAGGTATTATGTTTTAGAAAACGGTGAGTATAAAGGTAAGGTAATAAAGAAAAGCGTTTTTGATGAAGCTGACGGAGTAAGAAAAAATTATGAAAAACTGATGGAAATTCTTAAATAAAGCTATTTGCAATTAACCCGGGAGAAATCGAGTGATTTGCTTCCGGGTTTTTTATTCTGCATTTTAAACGGAAAAAAATGATTAATTTCTTACAGTCTTAAATTTTTTATACAATTCTGTATCAAGTTTAAATGAGCAGTAATGACTAAAGTATTTTAAACATAGAATTATAAAAGATAAAACATATTGCAGGATACCTGGCTGTGTTAACTGTCTGTGGTAACTTAAATTTGGAGGTAATTTAAATTGCTTGGTGAATTTAAAAATATATTTAAAGTGGCTTGCATATATATGGCTACCATAATAGGTGCAGGATTTGCGTCGGGGCAGGAAATTATGCAGTTTTTCAGCAGCTACTATGAAGGCGGATTTTATGGCATAATATTTGCCGGAATTTTATTTTCAATAATCGGATATGTTGTATTGGATAAGGTGTATTGTGAGCGAATTAGAAACTATGAGGAGTTTTTATTTCCGACAGTGGGCTGGTTTTTAGGCTGGGTGATGGAAATTCTGGTTACCATGTTTATGATATCTGTTTTTTGTATTATGATAGCCGGCGCAGGAGGAATTATTTCCGATAAACTATGTATACCGTATTATTTTGCAGTTCTTATAGTTGCTTTATTATGTGCACTGGTATTTTTTACAGAGATTAAAGGTATCGTTAATATCAGCAGTGTTATAACTCCAATATTGATTCTTGGCATTTTGGGTTTTGGTTTGTATATAATAATAAGCAAAGAAATGGCTGTATTCAATTTTTCAGGGACTATTTCCAAAGTTACTGATAATTGGTTTTTCTCATCTCTATTGTATGTAAGTTATAACAGCATTACATCGGTTGTTGTTATGTGTAATCTTTTACCCTATCTCAAGGACAGAAAAACAGCTGCTCTGGGAGGAATTTTCGGCGGTGTAATGCTTTGCTTAATGGCTATTGTTATAAATTTTGCAATATACCTTTTTTATCCCCATATAGCTACGGAAGACCTTCCTGTTATGGGTATGGTTGACAGTTACAGCGTAGTTTTGGGAAATGTATATACTGTTATTTTGCTGCTTGCAATGTTTGTTTCAGCTTTGACTGCCGGATTCGGATTTGTAGAAAGGATTAGCAGCAAAATAAGTATAAATAAAAAGATTGTAATATTGGTTATATGCGCAATGTCCATACCTCTTTCGACTGTCGGTTTTTCCGGTCTTATATCTACTATTTATCCTATTTTCGGATATATGGGTATGTTCATGGTATTTGTTATTGTAATTCAGTTGTTCACTAAAGTACCTGCTTATGTTAGAGTAGAAGAGAAAAAAAGGAGTTACATTAAGCTGAGAGATAAGAAAAAATGGAAAAGCAAAGCGTCTTGAGAAAATATAGCATAGGATTGGTATCAGCGGAAATATTTATGTAGATTGCAGCTGCTGCTTCGATATGTTAAAATACTTCTGAATACAAATGATTAAATCTGGAGTGAACTAAGAGTGGGGATAACAGAAAACGGCACAAGGCAAGAAGGACCCGGTAAAGTAGTAAAAATAATAGTATTTCTTTTGTTATTGCTTATAATTTCAGCTACTGCTGCAGTTGCATATTTAAAAAGTCTGGATGTGGATTTGAAAAGTGTAAGCATAAAGGATTTGATTGAAAAGACATTTTTGAATCGCAATACAAGATATGAATTGGTTTTATCCGAATTTGATTATGATGCAAACCTGAACACTGTTTTCGGCACGCATAAGGGCTATATTGTAAAGTGTTCGAAGGACAGTCTGATATATATTGATTCAAACGGCAATGAACAGTGGACTTATCCGTTATCCCTGAAAAATCCGGTACTGAAAACAGCAGGTTCATACCTCTTAATAGCAGATTATGGGTCTAAAAATATTTTAACTTTCAGCGGAAAGGAAATGAGATGGGAGAAGGAACTTGACAATAACATAATTAATGCCGATATAAATGCAAAAGGGTATGTAGCTGTTGTACATGAGGAGGAAAGAAGCAGGGGAGCAGTGTCGGTATTTAACCGCCAGGGAATGAAATGTTTTACTATAGGAAAGGCAGAAAACTTTATTTTGTCATCTAAGGTATCTTCATCTGCCAAGACTGTTTTTATAAACAGTATAGACACTTCAGGTATCAGTACCGATACAATATTGGAATTTAGCGATTTAAGCGGCAATATTTCAGATACCAAAATTGAGAAAGAAGATACGGTTTTTCCTTCTTTGTGGTTTATGGATAACGACAGCTTATTGGTTGTTGGAGATTCTATGTTCATGATTTTGGACAAGGACTTCACGGAAAAGTTTCAACACACTGTAAAAGGAAAAATATTCAGTTCCTGCATTGCTGACGGGAAATATGCCGTAATTGCTGCAAATCCCGAAGAATCTACCGGTATTTTCGAAAGCGGTTCTTCAGGTATATGGATTTATAATGACAACGGAGAAAAGATATCGGAGTATAACCTCAAGGGAGAAGTCAGAAATATTGCTTCATGGGAAGATATTATAGCTGTTAACTCGGGAAACAAGCTTCGTATAATTGATTTAAACGGTGATTTATTGGCAGAATACAGTTCAAAAGACGATATAAAAGAGGTTTTTTTTATAAACAGGCGTGAGGTTTTGGCTGTTTGCAAGGACAAATTCCTGGTATTAAGAATGAAATAGGGTAAATATAATAATAAATATTTTGTGCTTAAAATTTATAAATTATTGTAGTTTGTCAAAACAATCCGAATGTTTTGAAATATATGTATTAGGGAGGTTATCATGAACTGGAGTGATTTGTTAGTTATTGCAATTATTGCATTTTGTGGCTTCATAGGTATAAAAAACGGCTTTATCTATTCAATTTTTAAGTTGGTCTCGTTTTTTGTCGCATCAATAGTTTCAATTAAGTTTTATCCTTTTCTGTCGAACATTATTGATAAAACTTTTGTATTTACAAAAATTAAATCGGGGATATTGAAAAACTTGCTGCTTCAAAAGGATGTTCAGGCAGATATTGTTAATCGGGGAGCCCAGAGTGCGGCAGGGTCGGTAGTGGATGGATTGGAGCTGCCGGGATTTCTTAAAGAAGCAATAAAAGGACAGCTGGCAAAGGAAAATGTGGCAAACCTTTTGGATTTGACGGCTCTAATGGATAAAATAAGCGATGTATTGGCTCATATTGCTGTTGATATACTGAGCTTGTTAATTTTGTACATAGCTGTAAGGATAGGCTTAATATTCTTAAGATTTGTTCTGCAAGGAATTGCTAAACTTCCTGTATTTAAGCAGATGGATAAACTGGGTGGTTTTGCGTTTGGTGCAGTGGAAGGTCTTTTAACAGTGTACATAATATTTGCGTTTTTGATGATGTTTATTTCACAGCCGGCGCTTAAGGGTTTTTTTGATTCTGTTGAGACTTCTGCTATTGCAAAATTTTTTTATCAAAACAATATAATTGTGGATTGGATGTTTTCAAAGGGAAAAATAATATAACAGGTATGTTCATGCAAAAAAAGGGACGTGTTTAACGAAATTTGATTTTTTCCCGTAAATAATTAATGTATTATGCTTTTTTTCTAAAATACTGGACATTTTAACTTAATTAGTAGTAAAATAAATAAAAAAACAATAGCCGGGTTAATTCCCGGCTATTATTATAGGCATTGCATGTATCAAATAAGACAAAGTATATTTAATTTATATATTAACTTTATTGAAAGCGAGGAGATAGATTATGAGAAGTGATGTGGTAAAAAAAGGGATTGAAAAAACCCCTCACAGAGCACTTTTTAAGGCAATGGGCTATACCGATGAGGAAATAAGAAGACCGTTAATAGGTGTGGTGAATTCAAAAAGTGAGATAATTCCTGGACACATACATTTAGATACAATAGCTGAAGCTGTTAAGGCAGGTATTAGAATGGCTGGAGGTACTCCTGTTGAGTTTGGTGCCATAGGAGTATGCGATGGTATTGCTATGGGGCATACAGGTATGAAGTATTCGCTGGCGACAAGAGAACTCATAGCTGACTCATGTGAGGCAATGGCTTTGGCTCACTGTTTTGACGGAATGGTATTCATACCTAATTGTGACAAGATAGTTCCGGGAATGCTTATGGCAGCAGCCAGGATAAATGTTCCTTCGATTGTCATAAGCGGTGGACCTATGCTTTCAGTAAAGAGAAACGGAATACAACTGGATTTGAACAGTACTTTTGAAGCAGTAGGAGCGTATAAGGCAGGAAAAATGACTGAAGAAGAAGTTTATGATTATGAAGAACATTCATGCCCCGGATGCGGTTCATGTTCCGGAATGTTTACTGCCAATTCAATGAATTGCCTGACAGAAGTTTTAGGACTAGGTCTTCCGGGAAACGGTACTATTCCGGCTGTATATGCCGAAAGGGTAAGACTTGCCAAAATGGCCGGTATGAAGATTATGGAACTTGTTGAAAAAGATATAAAGCCTTCAGATATTCTTACACACAAGGCATTTGAGAATGCTCTGACTGTAGATATGGCACTGGGATGTTCAACCAATTCAATTCTCCACCTGCCGGCTATTGCCCATGAAGCAGGTATTGAAATAAATCTTGACATAGTTAATGAAATAAGTGCCAGGGTTCCAAACTTATGCAAGCTTGCACCGGCTGGACACCACCATGTTCAGGATTTATATGCAGCAGGCGGAGTGCAGGCTGTTATGAATGAATTATCCAAGAAGAAATTGATAAACCTTGACTTGCTGACGGTTACTGGTAAAACTGTCGGAGAAAATATAAGCAAGGCAAAGGTTCTTGACTACAATGTTATAAGAAGTGTGGACAATCCTTACAGCTCTACTGGCGGAATTGCAGTATTGAGAGGGAATTTGGCACCTGACGGGGCAGTTGTCAAGCGCTCTGCCGTGGCAGAGGAGATGCTTGTTCACAAAGGTCCGGCAAGGGTATTCAATTCGGAAGAGGAAGCTATTACAGCCATTTATAATGGAAAAATACAAAAGGGCGATGTTGTTGTAATAAGATATGAAGGACCGAAAGGCGGTCCGGGTATGAGAGAAATGCTTTCTCCTACTTCAGCTATAGCCGGTATGGGCTTGGATAAAGATGTTGCTTTAATTACCGACGGACGTTTCTCCGGGGCAACAAGAGGTGCTTCCATTGGACATGTCTCTCCTGAAGCCATGGAAGGAGGAAACATAGCTTTAGTTAAAGAAGGAGATATTATAAGCATTGACATTCCTAACGGCAAACTGGAATTGGAGGTTTCCGATGAAGAGCTTGAAAGAAGAAGAAAAGAGTGGAAAACTCCAGAACCGAAAATAACAAAGGGATATCTTGGAAGGTATGCAAAGCTTGTTACTTCGGCAAGTACAGGAGCAGTTTTAAAAGGAAATTAAGGGGTGAGAATAGATGAAACTTACCGGTGCGCAAATATTGATTGAGTGCCTTAAAGAACAGGGTGTGGATACTATTTTCGGATTCCCCGGAGGTGCTGTTTTAAATATATATGACGCTTTGTTTAAGGCCAAAGATGATATCAGGCATATTTTGACTTCACATGAACAAGGAGCGGCTCATGCAGCTGACGGTTATGCCAGAGCCACTGGAAAAGTTGGAGTGTGTATTGCTACTTCCGGTCCTGGCGCTACAAACCTTGTTACAGGAATAGCTACGGCTTATATGGACTCGGTACCCATGGTTGCTATTACAGGGCAAGTACCTACAACGCTTCTCGGAAAGGATTCTTTTCAGGAAGTTGATATAACCGGTATAACAATGCCTATAACCAAGCACAATTATATTGTAAAAGATGTAGAAAGACTTGCAGACATTGTGCGGGAGGCTTTTATTATAGCTAAAGAAGGAAGACCTGGGCCTGTATTGATAGATATTTGTAAAGATGTGACTGCTGCGGTAACCGAATACGTTCCAAAAGTTCCTAAAAAGCCGGAAGAAGCAAGTTTGGGAGTTACAGAAGATGAAATCGATGCGGCAGCGGATGCGATAAATAAAGCTAAAAGACCTATAATTCTTTCAGGTGGTGGGGTATCCATAGCCGGTGCCAACGAAGAGGTTTTTGAACTGGCAAATAAAGCACTGATACCAGTAACCACTACATTAATGGGAATTGGATCATTCCCGGGTACCCATGAATTGTTTACCGGCATGGTGGGAATGCATGGTACTAAAACCACTAATATGGCTGTATCAGAATCGGATCTTTTCATAGCCATCGGAGCAAGATTCAGTGACAGGGTTATAAGTGATGTGAATAGGTTTGCACCTAATGCAAAAATTATGCATATTGACATAGACCCTGCTGAAGTTGGAAAGAATGTTGCTGTGGATTATCCTCTTGTGGGAAATATCAAAAAAATATTGAAACGCTTAATTGCAAAAGTTGAAAAAAAGGAACAATCCGATTGGAAGAATAAAATTGACGAGTGGAAGAGATTATACCCATTGAAATATCCTAAGGATGATGTATTAAGACCAAATTATATCGTGGAAAGACTATATGAACTTACCAAAGGCGATGCCATTATTACAACCGAAGTTGGACAGCATCAAATTTGGGCTGCACAGTTTTATAAGTTTAAATCACCCAGACAATTTTTGTCATCCGGAGGTTTGGGTACTATGGGATATGGCCTTGGTGCTTCCATAGGAGCCAAGCTGGGTCGTCCCGACAAAAAGGTTATAAATATTGCCGGTGACGGCAGTTTCAGAATGAATTGCAATGAATTGGCTACAGCAGTTGAATATAAACTTCCGATAATTATTGCCATATTCAATAATCATGTTTTAGGAATGGTAAGACAGTGGCAAAATCTCTTTTATGATGGCAGATATTCCTCCACAAATATTGACAGAGGTACCAACTTTGTTGCTTTGGCTGAGGCTTATGGAGCAATTGGCATAGATGTGAGAAAACCGGAGGAAGTTGATGAGGCATGGAAAAAAGCATTGGCTTCGAAGGATACTCCTGTTGTAATTAATTTTGAAATAGACAAGGACGACAAAGTATTCCCTATTGTTCCTCCAGGGGCTGCCATAAGTGATTTGATTGAAGAATAAAATATATGGGATATTTGGAATACTATTTTTTGACAGCTGCAGCTAATCAAAAGAGATAAATTTATAGATTTATATGTTAAATTAAATAATTTTCTTCGTTTTTATGGAGAAACATTCATTAAGTATCTTGACTTTTTTAGATAAATGTGTTAAATTAATGGTTGTTTCTCTGTGTAAGTCTTTTTTTTATGTCAAAAAGTATTTTTTGATATATACGTTTAGTTTGTGGAGGTGTGAGAGATGAGAGTAAAAATTACATTGGCATGTAGTGAGTGCAAGCAAAGAAATTACGATACAATGAAGAACAAGAAAAATGACCCTGACAGACTCGAAATGAGAAAATACTGCAGATTTTGCCGTAAACATACTGCACATAAAGAAACAAAATAATTGCTTTTAAACATACGGCTATAAAGTGGGAATATTTTTATCTGCTAATGTTATAGCAAAAGTAAGATTGTGGAATAATTCTATATAAAGCTTTACAACTTGCCTGTATTGTCATAAGTAAAATTATAAAAATGGAGATGTTTTATATGGCTGAAAAGGTGAAAGTTTCCATAGTTGCTGCTACCAGCAACAGGATAAGTAAATATTTTAAAGATGTTGTCAGTGAACTTAAGAAAGTTGTATGGCCTACTCGTGTACAAGTTGTAAAAAATACCATAACAGTTTTGATTGCATGTTTAATAGTTGGTATTATTATTTGGTTAGCCGATGCAGGTTTTGCATACTTAAGGCATTTACTGTTTAAGATATGATGACCAGTTGCTATGTCGGTATGCAATCTTTTTAAAGGAGGACTTGTGGCTATATGCAAATAGATGATACACCGGAAGGTGCAAAATGGTATGTTGTTCATACTTATTCCGGGTATGAAAACAAAGTAAAGGCTAACCTTGAAAAAATCGTTGAAAACAGGGGCATGCAAGACTATATATTGGATATAGTTGTTCCTATGGAAGAACAGATTGAGATAAAAGACGGTAGGAAAAAAGCTACACTTAAAAAAGTTTTTCCGGGATATGTTCTTGTTAAAATGATTATGACTGACGAATCGTGGTATGTAGTCAGAAATACCAGAGGTGTGACTGGATTTGTTGGACCTGGATCAAAGCCGGTGCCTTTATCCGACGAAGAAGTCAGGATGATGGGTGTAGAAGAGTTTATGCCTGTTCTTGACTATGAAGTCGGTGATAATGTAAGAGTTGCTACCGGTCCATTGGAGAACTTTATAGGAGTAGTTGAGGAAATTAATCTGGAAAAGAGAAAAGTCCGGGTTTCCGTATCAATGTTTGGGAGAGAAACACCCGTTGAATTGGAACTATTCCAGATTCAGAAGATATAATAATAGAAATTACATCAATAGTAATTCTATTTGCTATATATTTTTGTGCCTTTCAAAAGGTATGCTTTTCACATAGGGACTGATATATAGAAATTTTTATGTCGAAAAATTGTGAACTGCTTTTGATGAAGGCATTATCCGTGGCTTTCGCGGCGGAATTCCATATTAAAAAGTGCAGCCAGTGCTGCCATATTTATATCAATCAAATGGTGTAAATCACTCTTAATTTTAAGAGTTGATATGTATAAGTAAAATTTGGGAGGTGGATTTAATGGCTAAAAAAATTGCTGGCTATATTAAACTTCAAATTCCTGCGGGGAAAGCAACTCCGGCTCCACCGGTTGGACCAGCTTTAGGACAGCATGGCGTAAACATAATGGGATTTTGTAAAGAGTTTAATGAAAGGACTGCAAAGGATGCAGGATTGATTATTCCTGTTGTAATTACTGTATATGCTGACAGGTCTTTTTCATTCATTACAAAAACACCGCCTGCTTCAGTTTTATTGAAGAGGGCATGCAAAATAGAAAGCGGTTCCGGTAAACCGAACAGAGAGAAAGTTGCAAAGATTTCAAAAGAAGAAATCAGAAAAATCGCAGAAATGAAGATGCCAGACTTAAATGCTGCATCAATTGAAGCAGCTATGAGCATGATTGCTGGAACAGCAAGAAGCATGGGAATAGTTGTTGAAGGTTAAACACATAAGAACTTGAAAGCGCTTTAATTTACTTTGTATTATCGGGAGAACACATACTATTTATATTGAACTCTAAATTGACTTTAAAATAAAAGTAAAATAAAAGTTGGTTCAATATATTTAGGTAGGTGGGAGGAAGCTTAGAGTTTCCGAAAATATTACCACAAAGGAGATGATGATAGTGAAAAGAGGTAAAAAGTATCAAGACAGTGCTAAACTTGTCGATAAATTAAAGTTATATGATCCTTCAGAAGCAATGGATTTAGTTCTAAAAACTGCTAAGGCAAAGTTTGATGAGACAGTTGAGGCACACATTAGACTTGGTGTTGACTCAAGACACGCTGACCAACAAGTTAGAGGTGCTGTTGTACTTCCACACGGAACAGGTAAGAAAGTTCGTGTATTGGTTTTTGCTAAGGGTGAAAAGGCAAAGGAAGCTGAACAGGCCGGAGCAGATTATGTTGGTGCAGAAGAATTGGTAACAAAAATTCAAAATGATAACTGGTTTGAATTTGATGTTGTTGTAGCTACTCCTGACATGATGGGTGTAGTTGGTAGACTTGGTAAAGTACTTGGACCGAAAGGTCTTATGCCAAACCCAAAAGCCGGTACTGTAACAATGGATGTGGCAAAAGCTATAGCCGATATCAAAGCCGGTAAGATAGAGTACAGATTGGATAAGACAAATATTATTCACTGTCCTATCGGAAAAGTGTCTTTTGGAACAGAAAAGCTTGTTGAAAACTTCAAGACTCTGATGACAGCCGTTATAAAAGCAAAACCGGCAGCAGCAAAGGGACAGTACTTGAAGAGCGTTGTTGTGGCATCCACAATGGGACCTGGTATAAAAGTTAATCCTCAAAAAGTTACTGAATAAAATTGGTGAAATTATTGCTTTTGTTACCAGTGCCAGGATTATTTAGAAGTTAAAAAAGTCTTTACAAAATCGAAATAATGTTATAATATAAACTTTGTGAATTTAATATTGGATTGCCATAGACAGTAGGTTACTTGTTATATACAAGTAGTAATTGATGATATATCAGCCTACCGAGGTAAGTTTTTAAGGTGAATAACACCCCTCTATGTCTATGTGCATATGAGGGGTTTTATATTGACTTTGTTTATGCAAATTATCAAGTTTTGAGGAGGTGGACTTAAAAGTGCCAAGTGAGAAGACCCTTGAAAAGAAGAAAAAAGTAGTAAGTGAGTTGTCTGAAAAGATTAAGAATGCTACTGCAATTATTTTTGCTGATTATAGAGGACTCACTGTTGAGCAGGACACAGAGCTGAGAACTGCTATGAGAAAAGCTGGAGTTGAGTACAGTGTTGTAAAAAACACTTTAACTAAACTTGCAGCAAATGAGAATGGGTTAAATGAGCTGGAACCACACTTTAACGGACCTACATCCATGGCAATTACGACAGGTGATGTTGTTGCACCTGCTAAGATTTTAACTGAATTCTCTAAAAAGTATGAAAACCTTCAAATTAAAGTAGGTGTTGTTGAAGGTAAGATTTTCGATGAAAAATCGATTAAAGCATTGGCTGCATTGCCGCCAAAGGAAGAATTGGTTGCAAAAGCTCTTGGCAGCATGAAATCACCTATTGCTGGCTTCGTAAATGTCTTAAATGGAAACATAAGAGGTTTGGTAATAGCATTGAATGCTATTGCTGAAAAAAAGGCAAATGCCTAAGAGATAGATAAAATATCTTTCTAAAATTTAAGAAATAAAAATGAAAATATATTAATTAATGGAGGTATATAAAAATGGCTAGTGAAAAAGTTACAAAATTAATTGAAGAGGTAAAAGCATTAACAGTATTGGAATTATCAGAATTAGTAAAGGCTTTGGAAGAAGAATTTGGTGTATCTGCAGCAGCTCCTGTAGCAGTTGCAGCAGCAGCTCCGGCAGCTGGCGGTGGAGCAGCTCCGGCTGAAGAAAAGAGTGAATTTGAAGTAGTATTGAAAGATGCTGGAGCAGACAAGATTAAGGTTATAAAAGTTGTTAGAGAAGTAACAGGTCTTGGATTGAAAGAAGCAAAAGATCTTGTTGACGGTGCTCCAAAGACAATAAAAGAAAATGTATCTAAAGCTGATGCAGATGCTATAGTTGCTAAATTCAAAGAAGTTGGCGCAACAATTGAACTTAAGTAATTTTGATAAAGTGATTTACGGTTGCTAATAAGCAATTGGCGCTAGATGCTTACTAAAAGATAATAAAAAAGCTCCTCGTTGAGGAGCTTTTTACTATATGAATTTTTTGGAATTCGCTAAAAAACTGGCAATATATAATCAAATACTTAAGTGAGAAGCTTATGTTATTTTGAAAATGTAATAAAATGAAAAATAAGAAAGTTAGAAAATAAACATAATGTTTATATTGACAAGTTGATGATTATGTGTTAGAATTATAAACTGCATTATAATTTCAAAATAAAGTGCCATAATATGCTATAATATTTTTAAAATCTATTAACTATATAAATTATAGCATATCTGAATAAGTGAGACAATATTTGTTAATAATAATTTAATGTTTAAACCATTTAATATATGGTTTATTATATGTAGATAATGAAAAAATATACTGGCCTTATAAATGCAATTGAACAGCAATAATACATATGATGCGAAGAGATAAAAACTATTATATTGAAAGAAAAGGTATATATTTTCCATTGAAATTTATATTCAATGGACAAATATATACATGTTTTTTTGAAAAATGACGGATAAAGGTAAATAGTTTAATGATAAATACACGATGAGATGGTAATAAAATTTACATTTAATTGAGTATATGTCATAAAAACTAATAGTGCCATTTATGAAAATATATCAGTTTTTGAATAAGGATTGCAAAATTTGTCCAGAACTGGCTATAACGATATCCTAAATTATAAATACTACAAAGCTGTAAAAAGCTTTGTGTTAATTTATAGATTTAGCAAAAGGACGGTTTTATTTATTTAGTTTTGGTTGTATTGAATAAGGATGCATATTTCCTTTTATGAAGCGAAAGCTTGGAAACGATAAGTTTTTATGCTTTCAAAACCTATATCCTGGAGATGGTAAAGGGAATTATGTATCACAGTGTTTTTTTGTGCTTAAAAGCACCGCGGCAAAAGTATAAGATTATGAGGTGATTTTTAATGGTACATCCCGTGCGATTGGGAAAAAATGTAAGAATGAGTTATTCCAGAATTAATGAAGTCATTGATATGCCTAATCTTATTGAAATCCAAAAGAATTCGTACAATCAATTTCTTGAAGAAGGTTTAAGAGAAGTATTCAGAGATGTGTCGCCTATCACTGACTATACCGGGAATTTGATTTTAGAATTTGTTGATTATTCCATTGATGACAAACCCAAATACACTGTTGAAGAGTGTAAAGAAAGGGATGCAACTTATTCTGCACCATTAAAGGGAAAAGTGCGTCTTATAAATAAGGAAACCGGTGAAGTTAAAGAGCAGGAAATATTTATGGGGGATTTCCCGCTTATGACAGAAAACGGAACCTTTATCATCAATGGTGCTGAAAGAGTTATAGTTAGCCAGTTGGTAAGATCACCTGGAATATATTATTCAATGAAATATGATAAAACAGGAAAACAATTGTTTTCCAATACTGTTATTCCCAACAGAGGCGCATGGCTTGAGTATGAAACAGACTCAAATGATGTTATATATGTTCGAATTGACAGAACAAGAAAACTTCCTATAACAGTTTTAATTAGAGCATTGGGATATGGTACTGACCTTGAAATAACGGAACTTCTTGGGGAAGATGAAAGAATTATTGCAACAATTCAGAAGGATAGTGCAAAGACAGAAGACGAAGGTTTATTGGAAATATATAAAAGGTTGAGACCAGGTGAACCACCTACTGTTGAAAGTGCAAGTTCTCTTTTAAATGGTCTGTTCTTCGATCCTAAGAGATATGATTTGGCTAAATTCGGAAGATTTAAATTTAATAAAAAACTTTCTATTGCTTCTAGAATAAATGGTTTTATTGCTGCTGAGAATATAGTTGATCCGGAAACAGGAGAAGTAATTATAGCTGAAGGCGAGAAAATAAGCAGAGAAGATGCCGAGAGAATTCAGAATGCCGGTATAAATATTGTTTATTTAAATGTTGACGGAAAAAGGGTTAAAGTTATAGGCAACGATATGGTTGACCTTAAGAACTATGTTGACTTTGATCCTAAAGATATAGGCATTAATGAAAAGGTGAAATTCAGTGTTCTGAAAAACATTTTGGAAGAAAACAAGGGTAAAAGCACTGAAGAGTTAAAGAGAATTCTTAAGGCAAATGTTGACGAGTTGATTCCAAAATATATTACTAAAGATGATATTATTGCTTCAATTAATTATATAATTACTTTAAGTTATGGCGTGGGACAAACTGACGATATTGACCATTTGGGTAACAGAAGATTGCGTTCAGTGGGAGAATTGTTGCAAAACCAGTTTAGAATTGGTCTTGCCAGAATGGAAAGAGTAGTTAGAGAGAGAATGACTATTCAGGACATTGATATAGTTACTCCTCAAGCTCTTATAAATATCAGACCGGTTGTTGCAGCTATAAAAGAGTTTTTTGGAAGCAGCCAGCTGTCACAGTTTATGGATCAGACAAATCCTCTTGCAGAGCTGACTCATAAGAGAAGATTGAGTGCATTGGGTCCGGGAGGTTTGAGCAGGGAAAGAGCCGGCTTTGAAGTGCGTGACGTTCACCACTCTCACTATGGACGTATGTGTCCTATTGAAACTCCTGAAGGGCCGAACATTGGTCTTATAGGGTCATTGAGTACTTTTGCCAGAGTTAATGAGTACGGTTTTATTGAGGCACCTTATAGAAAAGTTGACAAGAAGACTCAAAAGGTAACCGATGAGATTGTGTATCTGACAGCCGATGAAGAGGATGAATATATTATAGCTCAGGCAAACGAACCCCTTGATGAAGAGGGCAGGTTCATTGCAAAAAAGGTTGTATGTAGAGCTAAAGAGGAATTTATTGAAGTTGAACCTTCTAAAGTTGATTTTATGGATGTATCGCCAAAGATGATAGTATCTGTTGCTACATCTATGATTCCGTTCCTTGAAAATGACGATGCTAACCGTGCACTTATGGGTGCGAACATGCAGCGTCAGGCTGTTCCGCTTATAAAAACAGAATCGCCTATAGTAGGAACCGGAATAGAGTATAAAGCAGCCAGAGATTCAGGAGTTTGTATATTGGCGAAGAACTCTGGTACAGTGGAGAAGGTAACTGCCAATGAAATTATTGTTAGAACTAATGATGGAAAAAGAGATGTATATAAATTATTGAAATATTTAAGATCCAACCAGGGTACTTGTATCAATCAGAGACCTATTGTTAAAAAAGGCGATAAGGTGGAAAAAGGTGAAGTTATTGCCGATGGACCATCAACGGATAATGGTGAAATTGCATTAGGTAAGAATGTTCTGGTTGGCTTTATGACCTGGGAAGGTTATAACTACGAAGACGCTATACTTATAAGTGAAAAGCTTGTAAAAGATGACACCTTTACTTCTATTCACATAGAGGAGTATGAAGCAGAAGCCAGGGATACAAAACTTGGACCGGAAGAAATAACTAGAGAAATTCCGAATGTCAGCGAAGATTCTCTTAAAGATCTGGATGAGAGAGGAATTATAAGAATTGGTGCTGAAGTAAGATCCGGAGATATCCTTGTAGGAAAAGTAACTCCAAAGGGAGAGACCGAGCTGACTGCTGAAGAAAGACTTTTAAGGGCAATTTTCGGTGAAAAAGCAAGAGAAGTTAGAGATACTTCCCTGCGTGTACCTCACGGTGAATCGGGAATAGTTGTTGATGTTAAAGTGTTTACAAGAGAAAATGGGGATGAACTCTCACCGGGAGTAAATCAACTTGTTAGGGTATATATAGCGCAAAAAAGAAAAATATCCGTCGGAGATAAGATGGCGGGAAGACATGGTAACAAGGGTGTTATTTCAAGAATACTTCCTGAAGAGGATATGCCTTTCCTTCCGGATGGTACACCGCTTGAAATAGTACTTAATCCGCTTGGAGTTCCTTCCCGTATGAATATAGGTCAGGTTTTGGAAGTTCATCTTGGATATGCAGCCAAAGCCCTAGGATGGAAGGTTGCTACTCCGGTTTTTGACGGAGCTACAGAGCAAGATATAATTGAAACATTACGAAAAGCAGGAATTGATGAAGACGGTAAAACTATATTGTATGACGGAAGAACAGGGCTGCCTTTTGAGAACAGGGTTACTGTAGGATATATGTATATTTTGAAGCTTGCTCACCTTGTTGATGACAAGATACATGCTCGTTCAACCGGACCATACTCCCTTGTTACTCAGCAGCCTCTGGGCGGTAAAGCACAGTTTGGCGGACAGAGATTTGGAGAGATGGAAGTTTGGGCTCTTGAGGCATATGGAGCTGCCTATACACTTCAGGAAATACTCACAGTTAAGTCCGATGATGTTGTAGGTAGGGTAAAAACCTATGAAGCTATAGTTAAGGGTGAAAATGTTCCTGAGCCTGGAATACCGGAGTCATTCAAGGTGTTAATCAAAGAATTGCAGAGTCTATGTCTGGATGTTAAAGTTTATTCTGAAGAGCAGGAAGAAATTGCTATTAAAGAATCGGTTGAAGATGAACTTGAAGAGTTAAATGTAAATATTGAAGGTCGTGAAGATGGAATCCCAATGACTGAATTTGATGATGTGGGAGATGACATCTTAGAAGATGATTTGGATTCCGATGACTTTGAATTATCAGAACTGGCTGATATAACTCATGAGGAAAATCTCGATGAGAGTACTCTAGACGAAGATCTCTTCCTTGATGACGACTTGAGTGATGATTTCGATGACGATGATGAATTTTAAAGAAGGGAGAAATGGCCGTGTTTGAACTAAGTAATTTTGATTCGATAAAAATTGGTTTAGCTTCTCCGGAAAAGATTAGAGAATGGTCGAGAGGCGAAGTAAAAAAGCCGGAGACAATAAACTATAGAACATTAAAACCCGAGAGAGATGGCCTCTTCTGCGAAAGAATATTTGGTCCGCAAAAAGACTGGGAGTGCCATTGCGGAAAATACAAGAGAATAAGATATAAGGGAATAGTTTGTGACCGATGCGGAGTTGAAGTAACAAGGTCAAAGGTTAGAAGAGAGAGAATGGGGCATATAGAGCTCGCTGCCCCAGTATCCCACATATGGTATTTTAAAGGTATTCCCAGCAGAATGGGATTGCTGCTGGATATGTCGCCAAGGGCTCTTGAAAAGGTTTTGTATTTTGCATCTTATGTGGTAATTGATCCTGGCCAGACACCCCTTTCAAAGAAGCAGATATTGTCGGAAAAAGAGTACAGAGACAGTGTTGAAAAATTTGGCAGCAATTTCAGGGCAGGCATGGGTGCAGAGGCAATAAAAGAGCTTCTCATGGAAATTGACCTTGATGCTTTGGCTAAGGAATTAAGGTCAGAGCTTGCTGAGAGTACAGGACAGAAAAGAATAAGAACCATAAAGAGATTGGAAGTTGTGGAGGCCTTTAGACAATCCGGCAATAAACCCGAGTGGATGATCTTGGACGTTATACCTGTAATTCCTCCGGAATTAAGACCAATGGTACAATTGGACGGTGGAAGATTTGCAACTTCAGACTTAAATGACTTATACAGAAGGGTTATTAACAGAAATAACAGGCTTAAGAGACTTCTGGATCTTGGAGCACCTGACATTATTGTAAGAAATGAAAAGAGAATGCTTCAAGAGGCTGTAGATGCTTTGATAGATAACGGAAGAAGAGGAAGACCGGTAACGGGGCCTGGAAACAGACCGTTAAAATCCCTTTCCGATATGCTCAAAGGTAAACAGGGACGTTTCAGACAAAACCTTCTCGGAAAGCGTGTTGACTATTCCGGACGTTCAGTTATTGTTGTTGGCCCGGAACTTAAGATATATCAGTGTGGATTACCAAAAGAAATGGCTTTGGAATTGTTTAAACCTTTTGTTATGAAAAAGCTTGTTAATGACGGGCTTGCTCATAATATAAAGAGTGCCAAGAGAATGGTAGAAAGAGTAAAAAATGAAGTTTGGGACGTACTGGAAGAAGTTATAAAAGAGCATCCTGTACTTCTTAACCGTGCTCCGACTCTTCACAGACTTGGTATTCAGGCATTTGAACCTGTATTGGTAGAAGGTAGGGCACTTAAACTTCATCCGTTGGTTTGTACAGCGTATAATGCCGACTTCGATGGAGACCAGATGGCTGTACACGTACCATTGTCTGCTGAGGCACAGGCAGAAGCCAGATTCTTAATGCTGTCTGCCAATAACCTTTTGAAACCTCAGGATGGAAAACCTGTTGCTGTTCCAACACAGGACATGGTTTTGGGTAGTTACTATATGACCATTATTAAAGAAGGAGCAAAAGGTGAAGGAAAAGTCTTCTCAAGCATGGAAGAAGCTGTTATGGCTTATGAATGCGGAGATATAACTCTCCATTCAAAAATAAAAGTAAGAATGAAAAGAGTTATTGATGGTGTGGAAAAATCCAAGTTAATTGAGTGCACTGTAGGTAGACTGTTGTTTAACGAAGGAATACCTCAGGACCTTGGATTTGTTGACAGATCAGATCCTGAAAGAGTGTTTGATCTTGAAATAGATTTTTTGGTAGGAAAAAATGAGCTTAGAAAAATAATTGAAAGAAGTATAAGAGTCCATGGTATAACTGAGACGGCAAAACTGCTTGACTTAATTAAAGAAAAAGGATTCAGGTATTCAACTAAAGGCGCCATAACAATAGGTGTATCCGATATGGTTATTCCTGAAGTTAAAGCTAAGTACATTAAAGAAACCGAAGAAAAGATTGAAAATATTATGAAGCAGTACAAGAGAGGTCTCATATCCGATGAAGAAAGGTACAACTCGGTTATAGCATGCTGGAATGAGGCATCGGAGAATATAACTAAGGCTCTTATAAATAACCTTGACAGATTTAACCCTGTTTATATGATGTCTCAGTCGGGAGCGAGAGGTAATATTAACCAGATAAAACAGTTGGCCGGTATGAGAGGACTTATGGCCGATACTTCGGGTAAAACCATTGAGGTTCCTATAAAGGCGAATTTCCGTGAAGGATTGAACGTTATGGAATTCTTCATTTCAACTCACGGTGCTAGAAAAGGTCTTGCCGATACAGCTTTGAGAACTGCTGACTCGGGTTACCTGACAAGACGTCTTGTTGACGTTAGCCAGGATGTAATAGTAAGGGAAACTGATTGTGGAACAAAGAAAGGTATAGAAGTTTCAGATATAAAAGATGGTAACGAGGTAATAGAAGAACTTTCAGAAAGAATAATCGGAAGGTATCCGGCAGGTAATATCGTTCATCCTGAAACCGGTGAGATATTGGTACCGGTTGACCATATGATCACTGAAAAGGATGCAGAAAAAATTATAAAGAGCGGAATAAAGAAAGTAAAGATAAGATCCGTATTGACTTGCCACTCTGAATATGGAGTCTGTGCAAAATGCTATGGTATGAATCTTGCAACCGGTGAGGAATGCAATGTAGGTGAAGCTGTCGGTATCATTGCTGCACAATCCATAGGTGAGCCTGGAACACAGCTTACAATGAGAACCTTCCATACCGGTGGTGTTGCCGGTGATGACATCACGCAAGGTTTGCCTCGTGTTGAAGAGCTTTTTGAAGCAAGAAAACCTAAGGGATTAGCTATTATATCAGAAATAAACGGTACTGTAAAAATTGTTGAATCAAAGAAAAAGAGAGAAATTGTGGTTACATCTGATGACGGTGAAGCAAGGAATTATCTGATTCCTTACGGTTCAAGAATTAGAGTAATGGACGGGGATCATGTTGAAGCCGGTGATGAGCTGACAGAAGGTTCTGTAAATCCTCATGACATATTGAAAATTAAAGGTGTAAATGCAGTTCAGGCATATCTCCTGCAAGAAGTACAAAGAGTGTACAGACTACAGGGGGTTGACATCAATGATAAGCATATTGAAGTTATTGTAAGACAGATGTTAAGGAAAGTAAAAGTAGAAGATGCCGGTGATACAAATCTCCTACCCGGTGGGCTTGTTGATTTGTTCGATTTTGAAGAAGAGAATGCAAAAGCTGTGGCAGAAGGCAAGAGACCTGCTGTTGGTAAGCGTGCATTATTGGGAATTACAAAAGCATCCCTTGCTACCGAATCGTTCTTGTCGGCTGCATCATTCCAGGAAACCACAAGAGTATTGACAGAAGCAGCTATAAAAGGAAAGGTAGATCCATTGGTTGGTCTTAAGGAGAATGTTATTATCGGTAAGTTGATACCGGCAGGAACAGGTATGAGCAGGTACAAGGACATTAGCATCAGTACAGTGACTGAATAATTATTTTATTAGACATAAATAAAATCTCGTACTTTAAAGTACGAGATTTTATTGCGCATACTTGTATGTTTTTTTTCGCACTCCTTGACAAAATAATAATGTTGGTGATAAAATATTTCAGTATGTAAAATCGTGAATTGTATATTTGAATGGGACTGGTGCACGTAACAGCAAAACTGCAGAGTTTTAGGGAGACTTAAGTTTTCTATTAAAGCCTAGTAGGTAGCGACATAATCGTTAATGGTTCCTTACCGGTAAGGAGGGTTAAAGATGCTTGAGAACTTAAAGAATGTAAATAAAGCAGTGGGAGTCAAGCAGACAGTTAAGGCAATCGAAAGAGGTACGGCAAAGTTGGTTTTTGTCGCTAAAGATGCTGATGAGCGTGTAGTGGGAAAAGTTATTGAGTTATGTAAAAAAGATGGTATTGAGATTAGATATGTGGATACCATGAAGATGTTAGGAAAAGCTTGTAATATAGATGTTGGAGCATCAGTTGCCTGTACACTTGAATAATTTTTAATCATATAGCAAATATAAATTGATCGAGGCAAATGTTAAAATCAATGAGACCTGAAGTCTCAAAGATTTTTATATTACATAATCCATAAAAGGAGGTGAAAGGATGCCAACGTTTAACCAGTTAGTTAGAAAAGGAAGACAGACTATTAAAAAGAAATCAACTTCACCTGCACTGCAGAAAGGGTTCAACTCATTGAAGAGAAAACCTACAAACATAAGCTCTCCTCAAAAGAGAGGCGTATGTACTGTAGTTAAGACAACAACTCCTAAGAAACCTAACTCTGCATTAAGAAAGGTTGCTAGGGTTCGCTTAACTAACGGTATTGAAGTAACTGCATATATTCCCGGTATAGGCCACAATCTTCAGGAACACAGTGTTGTTCTCATCAGAGGAGGAAGGGTTAAAGATTTACCGGGTGTTAGGTACCATATTATTCGTGGAACACTTGATACTGCAGGTGTTGCAAAGAGAATGCAGGGAAGATCCAAATATGGTGCAAAGAAACCGAAAGCAGGTGCAGCTGGCAAGTAAATCATACAACGTGCTTTGCACGATGTATGGTAGTTAAAGGGTGCTAAGTACGTTGTTTATATATATATTTTTATATAATGAGCAAGTACGCAGCACTGACGACGGGCATGCAAATTGCTGTGCTCGCGAGTACCGATGATATTTTATATCATGAGAAGGAGGGAAGAAAGGTGCCAAGAAAAGGTCATGTAATTAGAAGAGATGTATTGCCGGATCCTATTTATAATGACAAAGTTGTTACAAAACTTATCAATAATATAATGAAAGACGGCAAAAAAGGTATTGCTCAAAAGATTTGTTATGGAGCATTCGATATAATCAGAGAAAAGACCGGAAAAGATCCGCTTGAAGTTTTCGAACAGGCATTAAACAATGTTATGCCGGTTCTTGAAGTAAAAGCAAGGAGAGTAGGTGGTGCTACCTACCAAGTTCCTGTAGAAGTTAGACCCGAAAGAAGACAAGCTTTAGGTTTAAGATGGTTGGTCAACTATGCAAGACTCAGAAATGAAAGGACTATGAAGGAAAGGCTTGCTGCTGAAATAATAGATGCAACCAATAGTATGGGCGGAGCTTTTAAAAAGAAAGAAGATACTCATAAAATGGCTGAAGCTAATAAGGCTTTTGCACATTACAGATGGTAATTTTATAAATTTGTATCATTTTGTTAAATTTGCTGTTGCAAAAGCGTGATTGTTTTGAAAGGAAGGTAGATATGCCCAGGCAATTTAGCTTAGAGAATACTAGAAATATAGGAATAATGGCTCATATAGATGCTGGTAAAACAACAACTACAGAGCGTATACTATTTTATACCGGTAGGGTTCATAAAATAGGTGAGACTCATGAAGGTTCTGCAACTATGGACTGGATGGAGCAGGAGCAGGAAAGAGGTATAACAATTACATCTGCTGCTACTACTGCTCAATGGAAAGGAACTAGAATAAATATTATAGATACGCCGGGGCACGTTGACTTTACAGTTGAAGTTGAGAGATCACTTCGTGTTCTTGACGGAGCTGTTGCAGTGTTCTGTGCTAAAGGCGGTGTTGAACCGCAATCGGAAACAGTTTGGAGACAAGCGGACAAATACCATGTTCCTCGTATAGCTTATGTCAACAAGATGGACATAATTGGAGCCGATTTCTTCAACTGTGTAAAAATGATGAAGGAAAGACTTCAGGCTAATGCTATTCCCATTCAGCTGCCGATAGGTAGTGAGGATCAGTATGCCGGAATAATAGACCTCGTATTGATGAAAGCATACTATTTTATGGATGATCTCGGAAAAGTAATTGAAGAGAGAGAAATTCCGGATGATATGAAGGAATTGGCTGGAGAATATAGGAACAAGCTTGTAGAGGCTGTTGCCGAACAAGATGAAGAACTTATGATGAAGTACTTAGAGGGTGAAGAACTTACCCTTGAAGAAATCAAAGCAGGTATAAGAAAAGCTACTGTTAATGTTAGCATGACTCCTGTTTTGTGTGGTTCTTCATATAAAAACAAGGGTGTTCAGAATCTCCTGGATGCTGTTGTTGACTATTTACCGTCACCTTTGGACATACCACCAATTAAGGGTATGACTCAGGATGGGGAACAGGAGATAGAAAGACCTGCTGATGACGATGCACCGTTTGCTGCATTGGCATTTAAGATAATGGCTGACCCCTTTGTAGGAAAGTTGTGCTTCTTTAGAGTTTACTCCGGGAAATTAAGTTCCGGTTCCTATGTACTCAATGCAACTAAAGGTAAAAGGGAAAGAATAGGCAGAATTCTTCAGATGCATGCAAACCATAGAGAAGAAATCGACATGGTTTATTCTGGAGATATTGCAGCTGCTGTAGGACTCAAGGATACTACAACAGGAGATACCTTGTGTGATGAGGCACATCCTGTAATATTGGAGTCCATGGAGTTCCCGGAACCTGTTATTTCGGTTGCAATTGAGCCTAAGACAAAAGCCGGTCAGGAAAAGATGTCATTGGCTTTGGCAAAGCTTGCAGAAGAAGACCCAACCTTCAGAACGCATACTGACCCCGATACTGGGCAAACTATAATATCAGGTATGGGAGAATTGCACCTTGACATTATTGTTGACCGACTGATGAGGGAATTTAAAGTTGAGGCAAATGTCGGTAATCCTCAGGTTGCATACAAAGAAACTATCAGAAAGACTGTTAAATCAGAAGGTAAATTTGTCAGACAGTCTGGTGGTAGAGGTCAGTATGGTCACTGCTGGATTGAAATTGAGCCGAAAGAACCCGGAACTGGATATGAGTTCGTTAACAAAATTGTTGGTGGTGTAATTCCAAAAGAATATATCCCGGCAATTGATGCAGGTATCCAGGAAGCAATGAATAACGGTGTTCTGGGTGGATATCCGGTTGTGGATGTAAAAGTAACCCTTTATGATGGATCCTACCACGAAGTTGACTCTTCGGAAATGGCATTTAAGATAGCGGGATCGATGGCGTTTAAGGATGGTATGAAAAAGGCAGATCCTGTGCTTCTTGAGCCTATAATGAAAGTCAGTGTTACAGTTCCCGAAGATTATATGGGAGATGTTATGGGTGACTTAAACTCAAGAAGAGGAAGAATTGAAGGAATGGAAGCACGAAATGGAGTTCAGGTTATAAATGCCTTTGTTCCAATGGCTGAAATGTTTGGATACGCTACAGCCTTGCGTTCAAGAACTCAGGGTAGAGGAGTATTCACAATGCAAATAAGCCATTTTGAAGAGGTTCCTAGAAACATTCAGGAAGCTGTTATAAATGGCAGAACAGGTAAATAAAATTTACGTATGATTAATGAGGAAATCAATATTAACCGGGGAATATGCAAAACCTGTATATTCCCTGTAAAGAATAATTATAGTAATCAAAAAATCAGTAGTTTACTGAAAAAGGAGGAGAATTAATAATGGCAAAAGCTAAATTTGAAAGAAGTAAACCCCACGTTAATATCGGAACTATAGGTCACGTTGACCATGGTAAGACTTCATTGACTGCAGCTATAACAAAAGTATTAAGCTATCAAGGAAAGGCACAATATTCTGCATATGACCAGATTGACAAGGCTCCTGAAGAAAAAGAAAGAGGTATCACAATTTCAACATCTCACGTTGAATATGAAACTGAATCTAGACACTATGCACACGTTGACTGCCCGGGTCACGCTGACTATGTTAAGAACATGATCACCGGTGCAGCTCAGATGGACGGTGCAATCCTTGTTGTTTCAGCAGCTGATGGTCCAATGCCTCAGACAAGAGAACACATTCTTTTGGCTCGTCAGGTTGGCGTTCCATACATAGTTGTTTTCTTAAACAAGTGTGATATGGTTGACGACGAAGAGCTTATTGAATTGGTTGAAATGGAAGTTAGAGAATTGTTGAGCTCCTACGAGTTCCCTGGAGATGAAATTCCAATAGTTAGAGGATCAGCTCTCAAAGCACTTGAGTGTACAGCTACAACACCTGATGCTCCTGAATATGCACCAATCTTGGAGTTGATGAATAAAGTTGATGAATACATTCCAACTCCTCAAAGAGCAGTTGACAAACCATTCCTTATGCCTGTTGAAGACGTATTCTCCATCACAGGTCGTGGAACAGTTGCTACAGGTAGGGTTGAAAGAGGTACATTAAAACTTTCCGACGAAGTTGAAATCGTTGGTTTGATGGATGCTCCTAAGAAGACTGTTGTAACCGGTATAGAAATGTTCAGAAAACTTCTCGAACAAGCAGAAGCCGGTGACAATATCGGTGCTCTCTTAAGAGGTATTCAGAGAGACGAAATTGAAAGAGGACAGGTTCTTGCAAAACCTGGTTCAATTAAACCTCATACTTATTTCGAAGCACAAGTTTACGTATTGACAAAAGAAGAAGGTGGAAGACATACTCCATTCTTCAACAATTACAGACCTCAGTTCTACTTCAGAACTACTGACGTTACAGGAGTTGTTGAACTCCCTGAAGGTACTGAAATGGTTATGCCTGGTGACCACGTAACAATGAAAGTTAAATTGATCACTCCGATAGCTATGGACGAAGGATTGAAGTTCGCTATTCGTGAGGGTGGAAGAACTGTTGGTTCAGGTAACGTTAACAAGATTATAGAATAATTTCGATCAATGATAAATGAAAGGGGTTGGACAAAATCCAATCCCTTTTATTATTGGGAAATCAAACATAAATCAGACAAAATGTATTTTTTATACGTATATAAATAATATGAGAGGGGGGGAAATATTATTGGAAACACCGGATATTGTCATAATAAAAAAGTGTCTTGCAGGAGAAAAAGAAGCTTTTGCCGAACTGATTACAAGATATAAAAAATTAATATATAATGTAATATATAATATAATAAACGATAAAGAAGAAGTAAACGATATTGCTCAGGAGGTATTTATAAAAATATACAAAGCTCTTGATAAATATGACCCGCAATACAAGTTTTCGACGTGGGCGGTAAAGATAGCTACAAATTATTGCCTGGATGTTGTTAGAAAGAAAAAAATCGATACAACTCCTATTGATGAAGTTATTGGTGTTTCCAGTGATATTGAAACTCCTGAATCAAGTTATATTAAGCAGGAACAAAATGAGCGGATTATTAGCGAACTGTCAAAACTGCCTGAGAAATATCGGGTTCCGTTGATACTATATCATAAAAACGGATTGTCTTATGAGGAGATGACACAAGTTCTCAACGAACCCATGAGTATAATAAAAAACAGACTGTACAGAGCAAGGAAAATGCTTAAAGAAAAACTGTCGGCACAAAGAGAGGAGGGAATTTTGTGAATTGCAATCAGGCTTATGATTTGATGATGAAATTCTTGGACGGCGAGTTGACCAATTCAGAGCATACAAAGCTGATTTATCATATTAATAAATGCAGCAATTGTTGCGAGGAATTTCAAGAATACAGCAGTATTGTAAAAGCTCTTGAAGAAGATAATGAAATAGAACCTCCTGATGATTTTGAAATGACAGTTATGAACAAAATTGAGCAGGCAGAGGCAAATTCAAAATTAATAAGAAAAAAATTAATAAGAAAAAAGAGACTCCTTACTTTGTGTTTTTTATCAACTATTTTTGTTTTTATAGGATTGACAGTTTGTTCTGTGTTTCTGAAAGATTACATTTTAGAAATTATGAAATATGCTGGAATTCCTGCGGGTATTTCATATAAAGTTTATGGAATACTTTATAATTTTGCATATAAAGTAAAAATATTATTCAGATTAATATATTGTTTTAATTCCTTGTTTGGAGATATTTATTTCATATTTGTGGGATTATTGGTTATAGCAGCCTTATCAAAAATATATAAAACAAAAGAAATTGAAAATAAGTCCGATAATTCAGCTCATATACTTACAAATGAATAAAATTAGACCAATCGATAACAGAAAATAATAAAAATTTCAAATGTGTAATTTTCATCAAATGAAAATTGCACATTTTTTTTTAGAATTTCATCGAATATTCATACTTTGAAAATAATACTTCGAATTATATGTTTTTTTGTTACTAATAATAATTACACGGAGGTGATTCTATGAGCGAGGATTTTTATGGAAAAGAGAAAAATCTAAATTATAGCGAAGAAAATGTGAAGCTCTATGTAATCCTGGGATGGATAAGTGCGGCACTGACAATTTTTATTTCTCCCTTGTTCGCAATAGCAGGAATGACCTTCGGTATTTTATTAAACAGAAAAATAAAAGGCAGTGGAAATACTTTAATAATAGCAAATTTAGCACTGGGAATTATTAATATTCTTCTTGGAATGCTATATGTACTTTTATCGGAACAAATGATCGGTTATTAAAGGTATTTATGCTTACTATATCTTCTAAATTCATTTTTAGAAGATATAGTTATCTTTTTGGAAATAGGATTACTTAAACTTGATTTATTATTACTTGCAATAGTATTATAGACATTTTGAAAAAAATTATGTAATTGAAATTAAATTAAAATTATAAAAAAGATTGATAAAAGTTGATTAAAAGATAAACTGGCTAATTTCCGAAGACTGAAGAATGCTAAAGGAAGGTAAATCAGGAGGTGGCAAAATGAAAAAGGGTTTAAAAATTTACAAGGTGATTTCCATATGTTTGATTCCTATGTTTGCAATAGGCTGCAAATTGGACAATACAAGAAAAGAGACTGACGATAAAAAGATTAAGTTGGATTACATGACGGACAGAATTGACAATAGAAAATTAAATAAGGAAGTATATTTTGAAAAAAGAAACTTGAAAGGATTAGATATTGAAGAAATAAGAAAGATTGTAAACGAATACTCTAAGGAGATAAATGTAGAGCCTAAAAATGCAACTTTTGACAAAGAAAAGTGGAATATAGAACCTGAAAAAAACGGCAGGAAACTAAATATAGACAAGACCGTTGAGTCAATTTTGCAGTCACCCGAAGGTGCAAAAGTGGAACCCATTGTTGAAGAAGTTAAGCCTGAGATAACATCGGAGACCATAAGAAATAACCTGGTTGAAATAGGGAATTTTTCCACAGAAATATTGGACAATCAAAAGTCCAGAGTCAATAATATAAAAGTTGCCAGTGAATATATAAACGGTATACAGATTATGCCGGGAGAAGAATTTTCATTTAATGGGACATTGGGAAAAAGAACAAAAGACAAAGGCTATAAGAAGGCCCCCATTATTATTAAAACCGAAAAAGGACCTAAGAAAGGATACGGAGTTGGCGGAGGTATATGCCAGATTTCTACTACGCTTTATAATGCTGCATTGGAAGCCGGATTGGAAATTACTGAACGACACCAGCATTCAAAAAAAGTACCCTATATTGAAAAAGGCAAAGATGCCACAGTGGTATATGGCGGCGCAGACCTAAAATTTGTAAATAACCGGGAAAATCCTATAATAATAAATGTTAATGTTGACCATGGGAAAGTTACAGTAAAATTATTTGAAATTAAGGATACAAGCCTGCTGTAAAATATAGTAACAGTATTTTTTTGAAATTCAGTGAAAAGTAACAGTATTTTTCTAAAATAAAGTTACAAATTATAAAAATTTAAGTTGCTTACATGACATTATTTGATATAATTCTGAATATAGAGTATTAAATGGAGGAGGCCAATTACGTTATGACAAAAAAGGAAATAACAGTTAACAATATATCCGGATTAGAATCAAAACCAGCCGCACTCTTTATTCAAAAAGCATCAAATTTTAAGTCCAGTATATGGGTTGAAAAGGGAGAACGCAAAGCAAATGCCAAAAGTTTATTAGGCCTGCTTTCGTTGGGAGTAGGTAATGGAAATAAAATAACAATAATTGCTGAGGGCGAGGATGAATGTCAGGCCGTCAGCGAACTGGAAAGCTATTTGGCAACCGGTTTGGGGGAATAAAAAATATTGTATAGATATGGAGACAGAACCGTATTTGAAGGGGTGCCTGTATCCGGTGGAATGGCTGTCGCAAAGCTTGTCACTCTGACGGATATAGACTATGATTTAAACCCTCGGTTAATTGAAGAATCTGAAGTGGAAAACCAGATAACAGAACTGGAAGTCGCTATTTGCAAGACTTTCATTGAAATATATGATTTGAAGGATGGATTTAAAGGACTGCTTAGTGAAGAGGAAAACAGAATTTTTGAATTTTATAATGAAATTTTAGATGATGCTTGTTTTTTTGAAGAAATAAAAAATGCCATAAGGAATAAGAAATACCATGCAGATTATGCTATTTATACATGTATACAGAAATATATAGACAGCATACGGGAAAGTGACAATGAATATATAAAGAACCGTATTTTTGACTTGAATGATATTAGAAGCAGACTTATTAAGAATATATACAGCAGCGGTGAAATGAATTTTGATGAAATTAACTCCTCCCATATTGTGGCTGTAAAAGAATTGAATCCAATAATTGCCGGTATTCTTAGCAAAAAAGATGTTAGAGGGGTTATTGCCCAGGAGGGTGCCGGATATTTTACCCATGCTGCAATAATATTAAAAAGTGTTGGTATACCGACTATCGGTGGTATTAATTATAAAGAGATTTCAAAATATCAAAATAAAGATGTAATTATAGATTGCAATAAGGGAATTGTGATAGTAAATCCCAGCAGTACTGAAATTTGCAATTATAGTGAAAAGTTAAAAAACATAGATAGTATTGAGAATATTGATTATTTTGACCCGGCTATTACAACAGACGGGCATAAAATATGCCTGTATGCCAGCATAAGCAGCTTAAAGGAATTCAATATAGCAAGAAAGGCTAATTTTGACGGAATTGGGCTTGTCAGAACAGAGTCCATATTTATGAATTATTCAAAAGTACCGGATGAAAAGAGACAATTTGCGGTATACTTAAAAATGGCTAAAGCAATGAAAAACAGAATGGTGGTTATAAGGACTGTTGATTTGGGAGAAGATAAGATACCGGGTACTTTTGATTTTTATAAATCAGCATCTGAACATATTGCGAGAGGAATCAAGAGGTCTCTTGAAAATAAAGATGAACTGGCTTTGCAAATGCGCTCGATAATAAGAGCAAATGTATGTGGCAATATAGGTATTACATTTCCGATGGTTACCTCGGCAGAAGAAATAAGAGAGGTTAAAAAAATAATAAGAGGTATTGAAAAGGAAGAACAAGCTGACAATGAGGATTGTAAAAGCTTAAAAATAGGTGCATTTATTGAAACTATTTCTGCTGTTAACGATATAGAAAATATAATGTTGGAAGTTGACTTTATAAATATAGGGACCAATGATTTGTTATATCAGTTTTGCGGTCTTAATAGAAATTGTTCTGCAGTGTTAAAAGATAATTATCTTGAACCTGAGTTCATTAAAATAGTAAAAAAATGTGTCGATTGTGCGAAAAAGAGCGGTAAGCCTGTAGTTTTATGCGGTGAAATGGCATCCGATCCTTTATCGCTTATTATTTTACTTGGTTTGGGTGTGAAAGATTTTAGCATTACCTTAGGTTCATTTTATGATATATATGAGGTTATTAAAAAGACAAACTTGAAAGAAGCGGCTAAAATAGCCGAAATGGCAGTACAAAGCAAGAGTATGGAAGAAGTGAAAGAAATATTGTATCATTCATCGGCATTAAGTACATAACTTTTTTCAAGTGTTGTTTTTATTCTACTGCTATGATTTATTCAAGAGATGATGATTTAGAAAAATGAAGATTTGCAATGGCGAAATTGAACAGGTAACTTTGTGAAAACGATTTTGGTGATATTTATGTTTGATATACAGGAAGAACTTAAAAAACTGCCCGATAAACCGGGCGTTTATCTTATGAAAGACAGTAACGGTGAAATAATATATGTAGGTAAAGCTGTTGTACTTAAAAACAGAGTAAGGCAGTATTTTCAATCGTCGGCAAACCATACTCCCAAAGTAAAGGCAATGGTTTCCAGAATAAAGGAGTTCGAATATATTGTAACCGACACAGAATTGGAAGCACTTATATTGGAGTGTAACCTTATAAAAAAATACCGTCCTAAGTTCAATATATTGCTTAAGGATGATAAAAGCTATCCTTATATTAAAGTGACAATGAATGAGGAATTTCCCAGAATATTAATGACAAGAAAGGTAGAAAAGGACGGTGCAAAATACTTTGGGCCTTACACCAGTGCTTTTGCAGTAAAGAACACAATAGATCTCATAAAGAAACTGTTTCCCATAAAAACATGCAATAGAGTATTTACCAAGGATGGAAAGAAGCAGAGACCTTGTCTTAATTATCATATACACCAATGCTTAGGTCCCTGCCAGGGAAATGTAAACATAGAAGAATATAGGGCATTAATGAATGATATATGCAGCTTTTTAGGAGGTAAACAGGAAGAGATAATTAAGAGACTTGAAAGTGATATGCTTAAGGCTTCGGAAAATATGGAATTTGAAAAAGCCGCTGCTTTAAGAGATAAGATTGCAAGCTTAAAGCACATATCACAAAAACAGAAGGTTGTCAGCAATGCTTTGTCGGATCAGGATGTAATTGCATTTTCCAAAGATCCTACCGATTCATGTATTCAAGTGTTTTTTATAAGGGGAGGAAAACTTATCGGAAGAGAACACTTTATATTTGAAGGAATCGGGGATGTTTCGGACAAGGAACTGATGACGTCTTTTGTAAAGCAGTTTTATACGTCTGCTGCATATGTTCCCAGTGAGATAGTCCTCCAGGAAGATATAGATGAAGCAGATATAATTGAAAGATGGCTTAGCTCCAGAAGAGAAACCAAAGTACACATAAAAGTACCCAGAAGAGGCGAGAAGTTAAAACTTGTTGAGATGGTATCCCAGAATGCACTTATTGCACTGAACCAATTTAAAGAGAACATAAAAAATCAGGATAAGCTTGCAAAGGAAGGGATGGCAAAATTAAAGGAGATTCTCGAACTGGAGGAGGTGCCCAACAGAATAGAAGCTTATGATATTTCCAATACGGGAAGTACTGAGATAGTGGCATCGATGGTGGTGTTTGAAGGAGGATATCCAGAGAAAAAGGAATATAGGAGATTTAAAATAAAATCGCTGGAAACGCAGAATGATTATGCCAGTATGCAGGAAGTAATTTTCAGAAGATTTAACCGTGCCAAAAAAGAGAAAGAGGATAAGAATTCAGAGGCTAAATTCAGTAAACTTCCCCAATTGATTTTGGTGGATGGAGGACTGGGACATGTAAATTCGGTTTTAAGTGTCCTGGAAGAAATGAATATATCGATACCCGTTGCAGGAATGGTAAAAGATGACCGTCACAGGACGAGAGGGTTGGTAACGGGAAATAAAGAGATTGATCTTTCAAAGGATCTCGATTTACTCAGATTTGTTACTGCAATACAGGATGAAGCACACCGCTTTGCCCTGGAGTATAATAGAAAGCTTGTACAGAAGAGATATAAGGGTTCTGAATTGGACAAGATAGAAGGTATTGGACCTAAAAGGAAAAAAGCTTTGTTAAAGCATTTTGGTTCAATAAAAAATATACAAAAAGCAAGTGTAAATGATTTGGAAGCTGTTGAGGGAATAAGTCCCGGGCTTGCCAGTAAAATATTTGAATATTTTAACGGTGGGAGCAGTATATAGATGTCGATATTTGCAATATCCGATCTCCATCTGGCTTTAAGTATAGACAAGCCAATGGATATTTTCGGCGAAAGATGGTATAATTACATGGATAGACTGAGGCAAAATTGGATAAAGGTCGTGAAGGATGAAGACTACATTATTATTCCGGGGGATATCTCGTGGGCGACGTATCTTGAGCAAGCCTACGAAGATTTTAATTTTATCGAGTCACTGCCCGGAAAAAAGATAATATCAAAGGGGAACCACGATTATTGGTGGACTACCTTAAGTAAGTTAAATAAATTTTTAGATGCCAATAATTTTAAAACCATAAGTTTTATGCATAATAACAGTTATTATATTGAAGGAAATACTATTTGCGGTACAAGGGGATGGAAATGCCCGGGGGATGACGAATTTAATAAAGAGGATGAAAAAATATATGAAAGAGAGCTTCATAGGCTTGAACTTTCACTGAAAAGTTTCAGCAGCGGTACAACGACTGAAAATGTTATTGTAGCTATGCACTATCCCCCGTTTAATGCAAAAAAGGAACCGTCGGAATTTGTGGAAATAATGAGGAAATACAATGTACGAAAATGCCTATACGGTCACTTACACGGTGCCGGTTTCAAAAGTGCGGTGACAGGAGAATTTGACGGTATAGAATTTAATCTTGTATCAGCGGATTTCTTAAATTTTGAACCTTTAAAGCTATAAATTTTCAATGCTGCATTTGAGAAATGATACTATGATTGGGAAATTATATTATATTGAAAAAGATTAATACCGGGAAATAAGCTTAAATAAAATGAATTGGCATTTTTTTAGTTGATGCTTTAAAAATTTTAGAGCTTAATATTGGCTTTTCAAAATATATTATGTTATAATGGAATGGCTGATTTTTTGTACATTGTAATAGTATGCTTAAAATACAGTATTTGAGCAAAATTTCAAACCGGTTTTCGGTACATAGGGATTGAAAAAAATTATTATTAATATAAACCAAACAATGGGAGGAACGGTTGTAAAATGAGTGTTAAGGTAGAAAAAACGGAAAAAAATAGGGTTCGACTTGAAATAGAAGTTGATGCTGCAAAGTTTGAAGAGGGTTTGCAAAAATCCTATTTAAAGAACATTAAGAAGTTTAATGTACCAGGCTTTAGAAGAGGTAAGGCACCGAGAAACATAGTGGAAAGATACTATGGAGTGGAAGTGCTTTATGAAGACGCTATAAATATAGTTTGTTCTGAAGCTTATGACAAAGCCGTGGAAGAAAACGATATTCATCCTGTGGACAGACCTGAAATAGATATTAAGCAGATAGGAAAGGGCAAAAACCTTATTTTTGTTGCAGATGTTACTGTCAGACCTGAAGTTGTTTTAGGTCAGTATAAGGGTATTGAAGTTGAGAAGATAAACGTTATTGTAACCGAAGATGATGTGGAAAAAGAATTAAACAAAATAGCTGAAAAGAGCGCAAGATTGATAACTGTTGAAGATAGAGGTATCCAAAAAGGAGATATAGCTGATATAGACTTTGAAGGATTTATTGACGGTGTACCTTTTGAAGGAGGAAAAGCAAGCGGCTACAGACTTGAAATCGGCTCCGGAAACTTTATTGAAGGCTTTGAAGATCAGCTCATTGGAGCTATGCCTGGGGATGATGTGGAAGTAAATGTTACATTCCCGGAAGATTATTCCAATGAAGAACTTGCAGGAAAAAAAGCTCTGTTTAAGGTAATTATTAATGATATAAAGGTTAAGGAATTACCTGTTATAGATGATGAATTTGCAAAAGACGTAAGCGAATTTGATACCCTTGAAGAATACAAGAACGATATAAGAAATAAACTTAAAGAAGCAGCAGAACATAAAGCAAGACATGAGACTGAAGAAAAGATAATAAACAAGGTAGTTGAAAATGCGGAAGTTGAAATTCCTGATGTTATGGTACAGAGACATATTGACAATCTTGTCAGAGATTTTGACATGAGATTGCGTTATCAGGGTCTTGACCTTGAAAAGTATCTTAACATCATGGGATTGGAATATACAGATTTTAGAAATCAGTTTGAAAAGAGAGCTGAAGCAGAGGTTAAGACTCAGCTTGTTTTAGATGCTGTAAGTAAGGCAGAAAATATTCAAGCTACTGAAGAAGAGCTTGATGAAGAGATTGAAAAGATGGCTGAAAGTTATAAAACTGATGTGGAAGAATTTAAGAAACATTTGCAGGATAACGATATAGAATATATTAAAGATAATATAAGAATAAGAAAGACAGTTCAATTTTTGGTTGACAGTGCAAAAATCGTTTAATATAGGTTTAATTTAGAAAGTTTATGGGAAGAAATAAATAAGAATAAGGTAGAGGGAGGCGTTGTTATGAGTCTTGTGCCAATAGTAGTTGAGCAAACAAACCGTGGTGAACGTTCTTATGATATATTTTCCAGGTTGTTAAAAGACAGGATAATTGTTTTGAGTGATGAAATAAACGATGCTACGGCAAGCCTTGTTGTTGCGCAGATGCTATTTTTGGAAGCTGAGGACCCGGATAAAGATATACAGCTTTATATAAACAGTCCGGGAGGTTCTGTTTCGGCTGGGTTTGCTATTTACGATACTATGCAGTATGTTAAACCGGATGTTTCGACAATTTGTATCGGTATGGCTGCAAGTATGGGAGCATTCCTTTTGGCTGCCGGTGCGAAGGGAAAAAGATTTGCCCTTCCCAATAGTGAAATAATGATACATCAACCGCTAGGTGGAGCTAGAGGTCAAGCGACAGATATCAAAATACATGCTGATCATATAATCAAAACAAGAGAAAGATTGAACAGGATTTTGAGTGAAAGAACAGGTCAGCCTTTAGAAAGAATTCAAGCAGATACAGAAAGAGACTTTTTCATGTCAGCCGAAGAAGCTAAAGCCTATGGATTGGTAGATGAAGTAATGGAAAGAAGAAAATAAACGAGGTGGTAGGATGTCCAGATATGATGATAAGAAGCAGCTAAAGTGCTCTTTCTGCGGTAAGACTCAAGAACAGGTAAAAAGATTGGTAGCTGGACCTGGAGTTTATATTTGTGATGAGTGCATTGAGCTTTGTTCGGAGATAATTGAAGAAGAGTTTGAAGAAGCAAGAACCGATACTGAACTTAATGATATACCAAAGCCGGCAGAAATAAAGGAAATACTGGATCAATATGTAATTGGACAGGAATCTGCCAAGAAAGCTTTGTCTGTGGCAGTATATAATCATTATAAAAGAATAAATTCCGATTTTAAAGGGTCAGATGTTGAACTGCAGAAGAGCAATATTATAATGCTTGGGCCTACTGGCTCAGGAAAGACTCTTTTAGCTCAGACTCTTGCAAAGATACTCAATGTACCTTTCGCCATCGCAGATGCTACATCACTTACTGAAGCAGGGTATGTTGGAGAAGATGTTGAGAACATTCTTTTGAAGCTTATACAGGCTGCCGATTATGATATTGAAAGAGCAGAAAAAGGAATAATTTATATAGATGAAGTTGATAAGATTGCCAGGAAGTCTGAGAACCCTTCAATTACAAGAGATGTTAGCGGTGAAGGTGTCCAACAGGCACTGCTGAAAATTCTTGAAGGGACAGTTGCTTCTGTGCCTCCGCAAGGTGGCAGAAAACATCCCCACCAGGAGTTTATTCAAATTGATACTACCAATATTCTCTTTATATGTGGTGGAGCTTTTGATGGAATTGAAAAAATTATTCAAAACAGAATTGGCAAGAAATCCATGGGTTTTGGTGCTAATATAGAAAGCAAAAAGACAATGGATGTGGGGGAAATCTTAAAACACATCTATCCGCAGGATTTGATAAAGTTTGGCCTTATACCCGAATTTGTAGGACGTCTGCCGATTATGGTATCCCTGCATTCTCTTGATAAAGCAGCTTTGATACAGATATTGACCGAGCCGAAAAATGCACTTGTAAAACAGTATAAGAAGCTGTTTGAGATGGATGATGTGGAATTGGAGTTTGAAGAAGGAGCATTGGAAGCAATTGCCGAGAAATCAATAGAAAGAAATACTGGTGCGAGAGGACTTAGAGCTATAATTGAGGAAATCATGCTTGATGTGATGTATGAAATCCCGAGCATGGGAAATGTTGAAAAGTGCACTGTTACTCGGGATACGGTATTGAAAAACACACCTCCTGAAATTGTTATTAATGAGAATAAGAAGTCGATGAAAAAGCCAATTAAGAAAAAGTCAAATGTTAAAAAGGAATCGGTTTCTTAATAAAATGTAATATTTAATAGTAACTTGTAAAGCCTTTAAAAGGGTTGGTGTCTGATGAATAGAATTCATTGGGCATCAACCCTTGTTTTATAAAAAGCTTTTGATTTTATATTTGCCAGAGGAAAAATATAAAGGAAATGCTTGCCATTTTAAATTATCAGGATAAATTATCTAACATAGTAAATAATATATTTATAATTTAAAAAATTACATTTCACATACGCAAAAATTACAGCTTAGGAGGATAAAAAATGCTAACTGGCACTCTCTTTATAATACAATTGTTTTTTTCCATAGTAATAGGACTTTACTTTTTCAATATGTTAAAATCACAGCAGGGTAATAAAAGTGCAATTGAAAAAGAATCAAAAAAAGAACTGGACAGGCTGAGAAAGCTCAGGGAAATTAAACTTACAGAGCCATTATCGGAACGTACAAGGCCAACAAGCCTGGAGGAGATAGTAGGACAGGAACAAGGGCTTAAAGCACTCCGGGCTGCTTTATGCGGTCCAAATCCACAACACGTAATTATATATGGTCCGCCTGGAGTGGGAAAAACAGCAGCGGCCAGGGTAATCCTGGAAGAGGCGAAACAAAATGATATGTCGCCTTTCAAAAAAGATGCTAAGTTTGTTGAGGTGGATGCAACTACACTTCGATTTGATGAAAGAGGAATTGCTGACCCGCTTATTGGTTCGGTTCATGACCCGATTTACCAGGGAGCAGGAGCATATGGTGTGGCAGGTATTCCGCAGCCTAAACCTGGTGCTGTTACAAAGGCACATGGTGGTATACTGTTTTTGGACGAAATAGGAGAATTGCATCCTATACAGATGAACAAGCTGCTTAAAGTATTGGAGGACAGGAGAGTCTTTTTGGAGAGTGCGTATTACAGCCCGGAAGATAAGAATATCCCGTTACACATACATGAAATATTTCAAAAAGGACTGCCGGCAGATTTCAGGCTTGTAGGGGCGACGACAAGAACTGCCGACGAAATTCCTCCGGCAATAAGGTCCAGATGTGTGGAAATATATTTTAGACCGCTTACAGCAAATGAAGTGAAAGAGATTGCAAGAAATGCAGCACGAAAGGGAGGCTTTCTGCTGGAAGAAGGCGGAGATGAGTTGATAGCCAAATATGCACAAAACGGCAGAGATGCGGTGAACATAGTACAAATTGCCGGAGGAGTAGCATTAGTTGAGGAGAGAAGACAAATAAAAAGATCGGATATAGAATGGGTCATTGAATTTGGAAAATATAATCCGAGAATAGACAAAAAAGTGGATAAAGGTGAGCAAATAGGCTGTGTTAACGGTTTGGCCGTATTTGGAAATTGCACGGGAATGGTCCTGGAAATTGAGGCTGCAGCTACTAAAACTATAAGCGGTGAGGGAACCTTAAAAATTACGGGAATAATTGAAGAGGAAGAAATGGACGGAAGAGGACATAGGCTAAGAAGAACAAGTACTGCAAGAGCTTCCGTAGAGAATGTGCTGACGGTTCTGAAAAGGGTTTTTGATATTGAATACAGAGACTATGACTTGCATTTGAATTTTCCGGGAGGCGTACCTATTGATGGACCTTCAGCAGGTATTGCAATAGCTACTGCTGTATACTCGGCAATAAAAAATCTTCCTATAAGCAGCGAGATTGCAATGACAGGGGAAATATCCATTCGGGGAAAAGTTAAACCTGTGGGAGGAGTTATTGCAAAAGTTGAAGCAGCTAAAAATGCAGGTATTAAGAAGGTAATAATAGCAAAGGATAACTGGCAGGAAATTTTCAATACTATGGACATTGAAGTAATACCCGTTGACAACATATATGAAGTAAGGGATATTGTATTTGGCAGAAAAGAAAAGGGTGAGGCAGATAATATTTCAATACAGGGTAATCCTGTCAATGTATTAAGTGCATCCGGTGCATAAGTTATAACTTATCCTATACAGCATTTTAATGAGCAGGATTATGTATAAATGAGATGGCAAAAAGCCAACTCATTTTTTTATGCCGATGCTGTTACAAGTGTTATTTTATCGATTTATCGGTTCTTCTCTAAATTGAATATTTATGATATGCTATAGTTTATTAAAAGCAATTATTTATTATATTCTAAACTTAAAATACTTTTGGTATTGAACTTTATTTCTGGTGTTTTATACTTTGGTATAAGGTCAAAAGAAGTATTTTTGACAATAAAAATTATAAAGATAAGCAGGTGTTGAAATTGGTAGATAAAATTATTCTGGGAATTGAGACCAGTTGTGATGAGACTTCGGCGTCGGTGGTGAAAAACGGACGGGAAGTACTGTCAAATGTTATATCTTCACAGGTGGATCTGCACCAAAAATATGGAGGTGTGGTGCCGGAAATTGCCTCCAGAAAGCATGTTGAATTGATTATACCTGTAGTTAACCAGGCTATCGAGGAAGCCGGAATAACACCGGATGCTGTTGATGCTGTAGGAGTGACCTGTGGACCGGGGCTTGTAGGCGCGCTGCTGGTAGGTTTATCTGCTGCCAAGGCAATTGCATTCGCATGGGGCAAACCTTTAGTAGGAGTACACCACATTGAAGGGCATATTGCCGCCAACTATATAGAGCATAAAGAACTGCAACCTCCTTTTGTGTGTCTGGTGGCATCGGGAGGTCACAGTCACATTGTACATGTTGAAGATTACGATAGCTTTAAAATCCTTGGAAAGACAAGGGATGATGCAGCCGGCGAGGCTTTTGACAAAGTTGCAAGAGCTGTAGGATTGGGTTATCCCGGAGGGCCGTTGATTGACAAAAAGGCTAAGGAGGGCAATCCTGAAGCAATTGACTTCCCAAGGGTATATTTTGAAAAAGGGTGTTTCGATTTTAGTTTCAGCGGCATAAAAACTGCAGTGTTAAACTATTTGAACAATCTGGAACAAAAAGGTGAAAAGTATAGTGTTGAAGATGTGTGTGCGAGTTTTCAGGCCGCTGTTGTGGATGTATTGGTGACAAATTTAATATCTGCAGCAAAGCATACAAACTCAAGAAAGGTTGCACTGGCAGGTGGTGTGGCAGCTAATTCTATGCTTAGAAAAGAGCTGGAGAAGCAAGCGGGAAGGAATGGCCTTGAAATGTACTATCCGAGTCCCATTTTATGCACCGACAACGCAGCAATGATTGCATGTGCTGCATATTATGAGTTTATTAGAGGAAATGTATCCGGTTTAAACTTGAATGCCATACCGGGTTTAAAACTTGGAGAAAGAGGATAGAACAAAATCTGTGGATAACTTTGAGTTATCCACAGATTAATATTATTTCCCGTTGTTTCGTGTTATTAATGAATAATAGAAAAATTTGGAATAAAATTTGGGAAATAATGTATTGTTTATTTCCATTATTAGTATATTATGGGCAATGCTGAATTGTAAAAACTCTATTGACTGCTTATACAAAGAAATTAGCAACAAAATCCCGGAATCCAGTTGTATCAATTATTTTGAGAAATTTTACAGGAAAAATAAAAATTAATTTAATGTTCTGTTTACGTAATTTTATGATATAAAATTAATTTTTTATAGTACGAAAGTCCTATAAAAATTTTGACGAATTATACCCAATATTGTTGAAATTTACTTTGTGAATGATGTGGAAATATTTCTCCAACCCTTATAAAATCAAAGGGTGTCATTGTGGATAACGTTGTGGAAATTGTGGATTAAAATGTGTATAAATACTTTACGAGATATATAAAAAATTATTGATTGTACAAATTTTTTGTAAACTATTTAATGGAAAAGTTTTAATTTAAATATTTTAAATTGGCTTAAATTTCTATTTACATAAAAATAAAAACATTTTGGAATGTACATTTTATAATGCTTATATAAAACAACCAATTTTATTTTTAAAGGGTGAACTATGAAGACAGCAACAAAGGATTATATTATAAATACAGTATATAGAACCAATATTCTTCCGGTTATTTCAGCCTGCAACACATCATGTGTTTTTTGCAGCCACAGGCAGAATCCTGAAGAAGTGGAGGTATATAAGCTCGGTAAGCTTGACCTTTGTGATTTCGAGGATATTATAGAATTTTTATCCCCCGACAGAAAGATAATTATCGGTGAATCGGCAACCAGGATTATTGAAGGAGAACCTCTCCTCCATAAAAATTTTATAGAGATTGTGGAAATGGTGAGAAATAAATATAAAAACACTCCTATACAGATAACCACCAATGGAATTCTGATCAATGAAAGGCTGGTAAACAGGCTTGTAGAGCTGGGAAGTATAGAACTTAATGTATCTATAAACAGCATTAGGAGCGACAGGAGAAAAGAAATATTAGGCCTTGGAAAACCGGATGACATCAAGGAGAAGCTTTCAATGCTCAATGGCAGGATTAATTATAGCGCCAGTGCTGTTTTTGATCCCAACTATATGGAGTATGAAGAGATTGAAGAAATGGCAGAATTCTTAGATAAAAATGGTGCCAATTCTATAAGGCTGTTTTTACCCGGATATACATATTTAACGGGAAGGCAGCTTGAACTTGAGAGATTATATAATGACGTGTGCACCTATGTCAAAAAGTTCAAGAATAGAAACCGTATTCCGGTGATTATTGAACCTTCATATATTTTTGATTTAAAGGCGAAAATTGAAGGAGTTGTAAATAATTCAGCGGCTAAAAGTGCAGGAATTCAGGAAGACGATATTATTGTGGGTGTAAACGGTGAAAAGGTTTTAACCAGGGTTGATGCATTCAATAAAGTTTTCCGGTTAAAAAATCCTCAGTTGGATATAATCAGAGGCGATAAAAACTTAAAAATAACACTTAAGAAAGAAAAAAATACCTCTCCGGGTTTTATAATGCTCTACGATATTGATCCTGACGAAGCCGAAAGAGTAAGAAGGCTTGTGGAAAGATATAAAGCCAACCATGTCCTTTTTATAACATCAGAACTTGCATATGGCGTTTTAAAGAGTCTTTTTGAAGCTGTAGGATTTACATTTAACTATGATATAATAAAGGCTCCTAATGCCTTTTTTGGAGGAACTATAAAGTGTGCTGGGTTGCTTACGGTACAGGATATAATAGAAAGTGCAAAAACTTATATAAAAGAAAAAGGGAAGCCTGATTTAATTGTGCTTCCTCCAATTATGTTTGACAATAAGAGAAGAGACCTTTTAGGAAGAAAAATGGATGAAATTGAGACAATGCTTAAAGTTCCGATAGATATGCCGTAAAATATCTATATGCTTATTAAGATGGGATTTAGCCACCTTTATACATTCTATAGTATTCAGTAACCTTTTTGACATAGTTCTGAGTTTCGCTATAGGGAGGAATTCCATTATACTTTCTTACACTGCCGGGACCTGCATTATAAGCAGCTAAGGCAAGCTGTAAATTTCCATCAAAAGCCTTCAGCTGGTCTCTTATATACCTCGTGCCGCCATCTATGTTCTGATCGATGTCCCAGGGATCGGTAACGCCAAGTGCGTCTGCCGTTCCGGGCATTAACTGCATTAGGCCTTGAGCACCTGAATGGGACAGAGCTCTGGGATTGAAACCTGATTCCTGCTTTATAATGGCTCGAATCAGATCAGCATCTACTCCATATCTTTGAGATGCTTTTTCGATGCTTGAGTTAATAAGAGCCATGAGTTCAGACTTGTCTTCAGGAATATAAGACGTACTTGCTTCTCTCAATCTTTTAGCTCTTGCCACATCGGTCGATCTGTCATTCCCGAATTTATCTACAGCGTTTAAGATCCTTTGAGCGGATTTTTTTGCAGGTTCTTCTATGGGAGTACTGATTGATACAATATCTTCAGCAGCCTCTAAAACCTTTTCGAAGGTCACCCGTTTGTCATAGGCGGTTTTTATTTTTATTGGAACCCTGCTTTGTATTTCGTTTAATTTTTCACTGAAAATATCGCTTACTCTCATTGAAATCACCGAACCTGTTGATTAAGTTGGAATTAATTGGCTAAAAGACAAATCGATTTTAGCTCAAATTTTTTATCGGATGATTTCTGAATAAACATTATAGGTAAAAAATATTATTTATGGTATGACAAAATTATGAAACCTCGAGTTTACTCCGTTTCACAAATTTGGAGCAGGCGTTTTTCTTTTTGCCGTCATATTTTCTTACCGTAAACAACTGGCATATTCCGTACGCCTTTTCTTCGATTTTACTTGTATCATAAACAATGAAGTTTTCGCAATCCAAACAAGTGTTTATTCTCCGTTTAAGGGATCTAAACTCGGGCATAAATCTGTGTTTTGAACAAACATAGTCTTGAGATACTACACCCTTTTCAATGCACAATATATCGTTGTTGATAGTAATAACAGTTCCCTTGAGGCAATTGCTGCATGATCTTGAATTTTTGGAATTCAAAACTTTCTCCCCCTAATAAGATGCTAAGAACTCCTTACAAAAAATTCTAATTACAGGATGCTAATTCATTATAACATTGTAACCCTTACTATGGAAGAATACGGGAAATATTATAAAGACAAATTTAAGTTTTCAAAAAGGTGCTATTGATATATAATTATTAAAAAGAATGGGTTTTCGCAGTTTGCAGATTTAATTAAAACTTTTTTAACAGGGAGACTAATATGAAAAAAACAACAATATTGCGAAAAAGATATATTCCTTTTGAAACGGTTGATATTTCAGGCGATGAGCTGATATCAAGAAGCGATGATTTGATAGTAACCCGATGGAAACCTATTAAAAGTCGGTCGGATATTTCCGGAGGTATATCCTATACTTTTTTAAAGGAAGGATATAAAGTCAGTAAATTTTTGGGACCGTCCGGCGAATTTAAATATTGGTATTGCGACATCATAAATGTGGACTATGATGAAAAATTGGATAAATATGTTTTGACGGATTTGCTTGTTGATGTAAAAATAATGCCCGATGGCTCTGTAATGGTATTGGATGTGGATGAAGTTGCAGAGGCAATGGAAAAAGGACTTATTACCAAAGAAGAAGCATGTACGGCATTAAGAACTTTGGCTAAAGTACTGGAAATGGCTTATAACGGTAATTTTCCGCCTTCGGTTTGCTTAGAGTAGAAATAATGTTTTTAAAAAAATGATTAATAGTTGAGAAATTGTATGGAGTTTTTTATGGAGGACGAAAATGGATAAACGTATAGATTTACATACTCATTCTACTGCATCGGACGGCAGCATGACTCCCAGAGAGCTGATAAGGCATGCAAAAGAAAGCGGCCTTAGTGCAATAGCAATTACCGATCATGATACAATAGACGGTGTTGAAGAAGCTTTGGATGAAGGAACAAAGGTTGGCATTGAAGTAATTGCCGGAGTAGAGATAAGTGTTGAGTTTGAACCTGAAATGCATATTTTGGGATATTTTTTTGGCAATACATATAAAAATATGGAACCTATTTTAAAAAGGCTTAAGATAGCAAGAGATGAACGGAATCCCAAAATGGTTGAAAAGCTTAGAAGTTTAGGATTTGATATAACCATGGAAGAGGTTCAGGCAGAAGCTGGAGGAAATATCGTAGCAAGACCGCACATGGCCAGTGTTCTTTTAAAAAAAGGATATGTTCAAAGTATACGGGAGGCATTTGACAAATATATTTCTGAGGGTAAACCGGCCTTTGTCAGGAAAGAAAAAATGTCCCCGGAAGAGTGCATAGAAAGTATAACTAAAGCCGGTGGAATACCGGTGATTGCCCACCCCATTTTTCTTAACCGCTCATGGGACGAGTTGGATAAACTTGTAGAAAGACTTAAAAAAGTTGGCTTGAGAGGGATTGAAACCTATTATGTTGAGAATTCAGAGGAGGATACGGATAATCTTTTGAAAATAGCTTCAAAACACAATATTGTACCTACAGGCGGAAGCGATTTTCATGGTATATTCAAGCCGGATATAAATATAAGTGAGGGAAAAGGTAATTTATATGTACCGTATGAGGTGCTTGAGATGCTTAAAAAAATATAAAAAAAGAACCCATGTAGAATGGGTGAAGTTGGGGAGTTAATATTAAATAATTAAAAATTGTATATGAAACCGAATAATTTTCATTAAACAGAATACACAGATACTTGTAAAATTTTATGGATTATTTTAAAGAACTTTTGGCTACATATATAATTTTATTATATTTCAAAATGTTATAACAATAGTAAATAATACTCATTATTATAGGAATATAGTACTAATAATTTCAAATTCATGGAACTTGACATATGATTAAAAAGTGATATAATTAATAAATGCAGTACGAAATTTTGATAATGGTGCCCTTTCAACGGAAGGGTAATTTTTATCTGTAAAATAATTTGATAAAGGTGTAATTCAATGTCTAAGGAAGCTAAAAAGACAATTGCCCAAAACAAAAAAGCCCGGCATGATTACTTTATTGAGCAGACTTTTGAAGCTGGAATTGTTTTGTCCGGGACCGAAGTAAAATCCATCCGCCAGGGGAAGGTTAGTATTAAGGACAGTTATGCAATCATTAAAGGTGGAGAAGTCTTCATTATAGGAATGCATGTAAGTCCTTATGAACAAGGTAATATATTTAACAAGGATCCTCTGCGGGACAGGAAGCTTTTGCTGCACAGGTATGAAATCAATAAGCTTATCGGTTCTATACAGCAAAAGGGCATGTCTTTGGTTCCTATTGAATTATACTTCCGCAACGGCAAAGTAAAACTTGAACTGGGATTGGGAAAAGGTAAGAAGTTGTATGATAAGAGAGAGGATATAGCAAAGAGAGACGCAATGCGTGAGATTGACAGAAGGATAAAAGAAAGCAGTCGCTAGTTTGAAATTTTTATATATGGGGGCGTAATGGTTTCGACGGGATTGTTGAGACTTGAATAGCGGGTAGAGGATTCTCGTTGGCCTCTTTAAAAAACGAGAGCTAAAAATAAACGCTGAAAACGATAATTACGCTTTAGCTGCTGCCTAATATAGGCAGCCCGTCAGTCCGGGGTTCCTGCACCTCGGGTCACTGGCGTCATTAAGTCAGGCCTTTTGAGTGGGAAGGTTAAACTCTAGAACTATCACAGTGGTAGCCTTGAGCTGTGACGGATTTTAAAGGATACCGATATCCAAAGCCTGCCCTTGGGCGTTGGGTTGAGGGAATTTTAAAATAAGGGCTGCACCCGGAGAAGTTCTTGTGGATATAGTCTCGGACAGGGGTTCGACTCCCCTCGCCTCCACCAAAAGAGAGCCAGGCGAACACTTATTTAGTGTTTCGCCTTTTTCTATATTGTCGACTACGGAAGCATCCAGGGGCACACTGATGGTATTTTTCTTCCCTGAGAAATTAAAGGCGATTTTCAGTTTCTTATCATAGAGGTATGCTGCTATTAAGAAAGTATCAAACAGTTTTGCTTGATACTTTTTATCTTTTATGTCCCCATCCCGGAAAGATTCGAGCCAGGCAATAACATCTTCCTTTGCTACTTCCGGAACCTCTGCTTTTTCGAGGGAGATCTTGGCGGTGATCCGCGCCTGCTCGGCCTCAAGCTCCAGGAGCCTTTCTTTTGTGGTCGCTGTTATTATACCGGCTTCGATAGCGGCCAGCAGGTTTTTAATCGCTTTTTTGTTTTCTGCGAGCTGGCTTTCAAGTAATCCGAGTTGTGATTGGCTTCTGCGCTTCCGGCCATATTCCTGGACGCAGTCTGCAATCCACTTAATTACATCATCTTTTAAAATGTATTCCCGGATAGCCGCTGCCACTTGTTCCTCGATCCAGTCTCTCCGGACGTTATCTTTGTTGCAGGCTTTCTCCAGCCTCTTTTTCTGGCAAATATAATAATAGTGCAGCTTCCCAAGCTTGCCTGTACCTGACATGCCTACCATATGGCTTTTGCATTTTCCACAGTACAGTTTCCCAGTTAGAAGATAATCCCCGTTGACACGATGCCGGCCCTGGGGGTTCTTTTTGTTTTTAAGTAACTCTTGCACGGTATAAAACAGCTCCTTTCCTATAATTTGCGGAACGCCTCCTTCAATTCTCACGTCACCGTAAATATACACACCGGTATATCTTTCATTGTTCAGTATGCTATGAAAACTATTCTTTCCCCATGGTTTTCCTCTACTCGTTTTTATGCCACGTTCATTTAGATCCCTGGCGATATCAATGAATGCTTCACCGCAGGCAACACGGCTGAATATTTCTCTGACAACTGCAGCCTCTTCCTCCACTATTTCATATTTTCCATCTTCGCCTTTTTGATAACCGAGGGGCAAATGGCCGTTTGTAACCATACAATTCATGGCGTTATCATAAAGACCCCTCTTAATATCTTCGGCCATGTTCTCACTGTAGAACTGGTTGACATTCATCATGGTTCTGAGTGCGAATCTACCTGCAGCTGTATCTCCAAATTCTTCTTTAACATAGACTACTCGTATACCGTATTTTGAAAGCTTATCCTCATACATCAGCGCATGGAGCATGTTACGAGCTATACGGTTGGATTTATATGCAATGACAACCTGGAACTGTCGTTTCTCAGCGTGGCGCATCATTCTCTGGAACTCCGGACGTTTATCTGACCTTCCAGTCAAATGACGGTCAGCATAGACTTCAATAACTTCCAGGTTGTTTTTCGCAGCATATTCCATGCACTCGGCTACCTGCTGTTCAATGCTTTCATCTTTTTGTGCATGGCTTGAGTATCGGGCATAAATGACGGCGACTGCAGACGGCGCGTCATTGTTGCCTGCTCTTCTTTTAGCCACCGGCATCACTCCCATCTTCCGGTATTATTAGCGTTTTTTCTCGTTCAATAATTCTGCGAGTTCATTTCGTTGTTCTAAAAGGTCATCATACGATCCAGAACCAGTATCAATTTTTAGAAGCTCATATGACAACAAAGTAACTCCGCTTTCAACGCCAAAATTCTTTGCATGGTCAGGACTTTTGAATTCGGTTTTTGGCAGACTATCACTTTCATTAGTTAGCGCATCAATCTTTTCACGTGCATTTTTGGCTGTAATATTAAAATCGAGATATTCGTCGACAATTTCTAAAGCTTTGAGACCATATTTGTAATGTGCTTCGCTTATATTGCTCGGTTTGCCCTCACTACAGCCGGTTAATACTAAAGCCATAACTAAAACAAAAAAGACTACGCGCTTTAACATAACATCGCCTCCGCGTATTTATTCTCAAAAATTCCCAATTATATAATATCATATCCTGTTGTCAGGTTTATGTTATTTAATTACAAATGCGACAAAAGTCCTAAAAATCTGATATAATTATGTTACCGTCGGCCGGCTGTTATCATCATGAAAGGAGCTGGTGTTCATGGTACATAATAATGCCGCCGAGAGCCGTTCAGAAGATTTAACTATTTCCCTTAATATTGCCCACGCTGCTGAGTTGTTTTCAAAATTAACAGCAGAGGCTCAAGACGAAATTATTGATTTGCTAAAATCCCTTTTATCTGAGAAATAATAAGGGCTTGCTGTTCCGCGGTCAGCAGTCCAAAAAGTTCAATAAATTCCCTCGTGCGCTCATTGCCGTTTTCGGTAGTGAGCGTATATCTTTCCATGGGAACTTCATAGCCCATCAACCAGGCCTCCGATACTCCAAGCGCCATACCCAGTATTGTAAGCTTTTCCTGCCCCGGTTCTACCTTTCCGGATACATACTGACTTAAAGCATTCTTCTCAAGTTTAACCCCATATTTCTTGCAAAAAGGCTCGGCCAGCTCCAAGATATCAACCTGTCTCAGATTACGAGCCTCCATTATTTGCTTTAATCTTTGGGCGGTCGTATATTTTTTCACCCTTGTTCACGCTCCTTTCAAGGATACCAACATTATAATATAGGTTGAACAAAAGTTCAAGCACATGCAGAAAATAAGTTCAAAATTTTTGACGAAAGGTGTTGTAAAAACAATTTGCTTATGGTATATTGATAATAGGTTCAACGCCGTTGAACCTATCTAATGTAAAGGGGGTGCGCTTCGTGGCTTACGATTACAGCAAACTGTTAGGCCGTATAGTAGAAAAGTACGGTTCGCAGGCAAAGTTTTCCGGGGCCATGGGTTTGTCAGAGCGCAGCTTATCTCTTAAGCTGAACAGCAAGGTCGGTTTCAAGCAGAGCGAGATCGCAAAGGCTTGCAAGCTGTTGGACATTGCTGAATCTGACATACCCGAATATTTTTTTACCCTAAAAGTTCAATGACATTGAACCAATACATAAGAAAGGAGTGATTGGATGCACGATGTACAGCGAACAGCTGTCTACCCGGAAAACATTGCTTCAGAAGATGAAGTTGAAAGCGGGGTGACAAATGACATCAAAATCGACTTTTCAGCAATCCCGGACCATGTCCGAGAGGATCTCGCCGCAGCAACATTTGAATGTGTGAGGTCATTTCTCCAACAGCCTGGAGGGCGAGAATTCCTGGAAGCCAGGAAGAAAGCAAAGAAAAAAGCAGCTTTAAGCGCTGCGAACTGAAAGGAGCGAGTAAACCATGAAAGCAGGAAGAACACTGCAGGAGTTAGCAATTGAGCTTGACCGCCAGCAAAAGGCAAAGAGAGATCTCATTGTTGAAACCAGTGCACTTCGTATGGATGCTGATGAATCCGGCATCAGGCTGGATGTTGGAGGTCGGGAAGTATTCGGTATAAACGATATAGCCCACCGCCAGTTCGGCCAGCATCTTAAAATTCCTGCACCGTACTATGACCGCATGAGAGCAGAAAACCCTTCATTACTTGCAACCAACGTCAATGCCTGGTTGCAGCAGGAACCTACCACACGCCGTATGCTTCGCACCTTGGACGGAACCGCCAGGGCTTTCCTCAGTGACCGTTACCGCCGGATCGATAACTACGAGGTTGCACAGACGGTACTGCCAATCATCGCCGGCATGAACGGAGCAAAAGTGGAGAGCTGCGAGCTTACGGAAAGCAGAATGTACATCAAAGTAGTTAATGCCAGAATAACCGCTGAAATTGCAAAAGGTGATGTTGTACAAGCTGGCATAGTCATTTCAAATTCCGAAGTCGGCCACGGTAGCGTAAGCGTAAGGCCTCTTATCTTCAGACTGGTTTGCCTCAACGGAATGATTGTTGAGGATGGATCCGTACGCAAGTACCATGTCGGCCGTATCAATGAAGTAGACGACAATTTTGAAATCTTCCGCGATGAAACAATTGAAGCTGACGACAGAGCATTCCTGATGAAAGTCGAGGACGCAGTTAATGCTGCGGTTGACCAGGCGCGTTTTGCATCTATAGTCGACCGTCTCCGCGAGAGCAGAGAAGCAAAGATTGATCCTCCGGCTGTACCGAAAGTAGTTGAGCTCACATCAAAGGAATTCGGCATTACCCAAAAAGAGAGCGAAGGCATCCTCGGCCACCTTATTGCCGGCGGTGATTTGAGCCTTTACGGCCTTGCCAATGCGGTTACCCGTCATGCTCATGATGTCGATAGTTACGACCGTTCAACTGAGCTTGAGACCCTTGGCTACAAAATCGCAACAATGAGCCCGTCTACCTGGCGCCGGCTCTCGAATGTGTAGGTGATTATTATGGCAAAGTTTTTCCGGCATTCAAACGGTATTGGATGGTTGAAAATCACATGGCTAGAGCTGGCTAAATATTCTGGCAACATGATGCCTATATGTGATGAATGCCTGAAGGATCTTATCGGCTTTTCCAATGTCGTTTTAATTCCAATCTTGAATGAAGCATATTGTCCCGAATGCGGAAAAAAGGTTCTCGAACGAACTAAAAGCTATCCGGAGGACAAGCCTATTGAGGAAAGACGAGAGAAATTCTGGCTGAATTACTTCGGAATCAAGGAGGTGAAGTAATGTATTACCGCGTTTGTCCACTTTGTTCATGCAACCTTGATCCAAACGAGAAGTGTGACTGTACAGAGATAGAAAAAGAGACCGCGCCGCAGCCACGGGTAAGGCCTCTAACAAAAACATCCAATTCAACTACAGTCAGTTTATCAACTCCAAAAGCTAAAGTCAAGGTGCCGAGGGGGTGTATGAATGGCTGAAAAAATAAGGGAGCTGCGCATTAGCCGCAAACTTCCGGCCAAAGACATGGTTGCTGTTGTCCAGGAATTATACCCGAAATACGACAAGACCATGCAGAGCAAATGCGAGCGCGGCGATGAGTACGGTATCCAAATAAGGAAAGACGCTTTGGAAGCACTATACGCACGGTTTGCTCCGGAGCTGCTGAAGAAAAAAGACGGCCACAAGTATACCTGCAGGATATCATGTCGGCTTCCTGATGCTGATTATGCAGCATTGCTTGAATTCATCAGGGCTGATGGGTTCGATACAATGCAGGCATGGCTTACTTACACCGTAAGGAATTACCTTAAACGCAAGCTAAAAGCAAGAAAATTTTAATAAAGGAGTGATTCAATGTCGACCGAGTTAATCGTAGTTAAGCAGCTTCCGGTTATTGAGGAAAGACTGCAATCCATAAGCAAAGAGATCCAGGAGCAGACTGAAAAAGTCCTCTCCCTTGTTGTAACCGAGGACACAGTTAAAGAAATAAAAAAGCTCCGGGCAGATCTCAATAAAAGGTTCAAGGAGCTGGAGGACCAGCGCAAGGCTGTAAAAGCAAAAGTTATGGCACCGTATGAAGCCTTTGAGGATGTCTATAAGAAGTATGTAACCGATATCTTCAAACCTGCAGACGCAAAGCTTAAAGCCCGCATAGATGAAGTTGAGCAGGCCTTGCTGGACAGGAAGAAAGCAGAGATTGCTGCCTATTTTGAAGAGAGAGCCACAGCTCATAATATCGACTTTGTGTCATTTGACCGCCTCGGGATTAAAATTACCCTTTCCGACAGCATGAAGAAGCTCCGTGAACAGGTCGATGATGCTCTCAATAAAATCTCCGGAGATCTCGCGGTTATTGCCACATTGGAGTTCCCGGAAGAAATTCTGGTTGAATACAAAGAAAATCTCGATCTCACCAATACCGTTCTTACTGTCAAAACACGCAGAGCAAGATTAGCAGAGGAACTCAAACGTAAAGCTGAAACACAGCCTCCTGCTCCGGCTGCAGAGAGCACGCCAGCAGTTGAACCTATTGCTCCTGTTGTTAATGAACCGGAGCCTGAACCAGTTCCTGAACCTGCAGCAACAGTAGAGTCCGCATCTGCACCGACAAAATCAGTTATCACAATTACTATCAAAGTTACTTCCTGCGACGAGCTTATGGCCATAACGGAAATATGCAGAGCTCGCCGGCTGGAATACACCATATCATGAAAGGAGTAATTTGAAATGATTAGACAACCCAATGAAATTATCGAAAAGGAGAAAAAGATCCGTATTCTCATTGCCGGTTATCCCGGTATTGGAAAATCTACCCTGGCGCTGTCCGCGCCTAATCCGCTGCACATCGATGTTGACTTCGGTATCGACAGAATTGAGCCGAGGTACCGCAAGCCATTCATCCAGCCTCAGTCCTATGAAGAGATACTGGAGGACATGACACCGAATAACGTAAAGGACTTTGACACCCTGGTATTCGACACCGGAGGAAAGCTGATCAATCTCATGTCGCTGTGGGCCATCAAGAAGGATCCGAAGTACGGCCAGCGTGACGGTACTCTTTCTCTCAAAGGTTACGGCTTTGTCGGCAAAGAGTTTGTCAGGCTTATGGACTACTGCTTCTATGAACTGAACAAACACATCGTAATGGTATTCCACGCCATAGAGGAAAAGGACGGAGACAACACCCGCCTCCGCATCAAGGTTGAGGGCCAGACCAAAAACAACGTATGGGAACCTATGGATTTGGGCGGCTTTATGGAGATTTACGGCAACGACCGTACAATCGGATTCTCCAACTGCGAGCGTTACTTTGCAAAAGGCACTCGCGGTATTAAGGGCATTTGGAAGATTCCTGAGCTGACTCCTTCAACTCCCAATGATTTCTTAACCAGGCTTTTTGAACAGTACAACGCTCTTGCTGCTCAGGAAGTAGCTGAAACTCAAAAGGAACAGGAAGCATACGAAGCAGCAATCGCCCAGGGGCAGGAAATCATTGCTTCCATAGTTGACGTGGAAAGCGCAAATGCTGCCATACCAAAGATGAAAGCTATCACCCATGCACTGACATCCAAGCAGGAAATCAATGTTGCATTTAACGCGAAGATTGCCGAGCTGGGTTTGGTTTATGACAAAACCCTGAAAAAGTATGTACCGGCTCCGGCTAAGGAGGATGCGAAAGGGGCGAAATAAATGGAAAGGTATCTTATGACGCATTCCCTCCTGTCCGCATGGTTATACGCCATGAAAGAAAACCCATATGAGGACATGACAACTGAAAAAGACAGCTATGCTGAATTTCTCTCTGCCCTCAAGCGAGAGCCTATTCCAATATCGGAAGCCATGCAGAAAGGCATCGACTTTGAAAACCTTGTTACTGATATTGTACGCGGTGGCGGAGATAAAACTCACTACTGGTACGAAGCAGCTTACAAGGTTGCTGGCATAGTCAAAGGCGGATTATTGCAATACAGTACAAGCCGCGAGATTACGGTCAGAAACAGAAGGATCCTCTTATACGGCAGGCTGGATGCTCTGAAAGCAGGCACAATCTATGACATTAAGTATTCAGGAAGCTATGACGTCGGCAAGTACATAGACAGCACACAGCATCCTACCTACTTCGAGCTTGTTCCTGAGGCAAAGTATTTCACCTATCTCGTGAGCAATGGTACCAATGTCTGGCCGGAGACTTACCGCAGGGATGAAACGCCAAGCATTATACCGGTTATTGAGGACTTCTTTGACTGGCTGGATCTGCATGGGCTCACTAATCTCTACAAAGAAAAGTGGTTGGCGCTATGAAAGGTCGGTTAATTGATCTCTCCATTGGCATGAATCGGAAGCAGCGAATAACTGTCGAAGTCGATTCGGATTTCCGGGAAGAATTCGACCGGCTCAAGGATCATGAGGTCAGCATTGAGATAAAGAAGTACCGGAAAAAACGGAGCAAGGATGCCAACGCTTACGCTTGGGTCTTGATTGACAAGATAGCAGCTGCACTGTCCATAGACAAGGCAGAGGTCTATCGTAACGCGATCAGGAGTATCGGTGGAGTATCAGAAATGGTTTGTGTCCTCGATTCGGCGGTTGACAGGCTCCGGGAAGGTTGGTCAAAGCAGGGCCTGGGCTGGCAGGCGGAAGTGATGGACAGCAAGCTACCTGGATGCAAGAACGTCATTCTGTACTTTGGAAGCTCAACATACGACACCAAGCAAATGAGCCTGCTGATTGACCACCTTGTCCAGGATGCACAAGCTCTCGGTATCGAGACCGAGACTCCGGAGCAGCTGGCCAAATACAAAGAAGAATGGGGGCGCTCTGGATGATGCAAGTGTTCTGCCCCTACTGCGGCCGGCAGGCTGAATTCGTTGATAGCAAAGTGGTATACGGACTGAGCTACGGAATGATTTACCTTTGCCGCCCATGTGATGCCTATGTCGGTGTTCATAAAGGAACGGACAAGCCTCTCGGCCGCCTGGCAGATAAAGAACTACGTTACTGGAAAATGGCCGCCCATGATGCGTTTGACCCTATATGGAAATCCAGAATGATGAAACGCAGCCAGGCCTACAAATGGTTGGCTGAGCGCATGGGGCTCAGCGTTGAGGAAACGCATATCGGCATGTTCGACATAGCCGAATGCAAGAAGGTTATAGAAATTTGTAATCAATTGAAAGGAGAGTTGAACCATGGAAAACACCGAACGTAAACAGGAAGAAATGAACGTCCGCGAGGGATTACTGGAGTTTTGCATTGACCGTGATCATATCACAATTCCCGTTACCAGGTTTGAGGAGCTTTTAAAGGCTGAGATATCGCTTGATATCATCCGCAATGCGTATGAGACATCCGAATCATACAACTTACCGGATAAGCTCGCTTTGGTATTCGGTCCTCGCCCGAAAAAAGGTGACGAAAATGCTTAACAAGGTCGTAATCATGGGACGCCTTACAAAGGATCCTGAGCTGCGCTATACCACTTCAGGAACACCAGTGGCCGCTTTTACCCTTGCAGTTGAGCGGGACTATTCCGACCAGGACGGAGAAAAGCCGGTTGACTTTATAGACTGCATTGCCTGGAGAAACACCGCTGAATTCTTATCCAAATATTTCTCAAAGGGCCGCATGGTTGTTGCTGCAGGTAGGCTGCAGGTCAGGTACTGGGAGGATAGCCAAGGTAAAAACCGCAAAATCGTTGAGGTCGTTGCCGAGAATGTCTACTTCGGAGACAGCAAAAAGGATACTGACAGCAGCGGAGGTTATCAGTCTCAATACAGCAATTACGGCGCTTCATCACCTGGCAGCAATACTGGTTATTCGGAACTCGGCGGCGAGGCTGGAGAGATAGACGACGAACTTCCGTTCTGATTTCCAATGGGCCGCTCTCTCAGCGGAGCGGTCCATTCATTAAACGTGAAAGGGGGTTAGCTGATGGCATGGATAGAAAGCAACCAGGAATTAGGTAGGCATCCTAAGATGAAAAAGCTTGCCCGTCTGCTCTCTATCTCTTGGCCTGAAGCCGTCGGATATCTCCATTATTTGTGGTGGTGGGCATTGGACTTTGCACAAGATGGAGATCTTTCCAAATACGAGGCAGGAGATATTGCTGATGCAGTCATGTGGAAAGGCGATCCTGAAGAGTTTGTTAATGCTCTTCTGGAAGCTGGTTTTCTTGATGCCAATGAAGACGGTGGGTTGGAGATACATGACTGGTACGACTATGCTGGGAAACTGCTCGAACAACGTAAGGTTCAAGCTGAATACAGGCAAAGGCAGTACTCTTTGTATAACGACTTAAGGCTTACAAGAGCAGTTAAACTGAGGGACGGCGATATATGTCAGTATTGCGGAAAAACCGTTAACTGGAAAGACCGGAGAGGTCCAGACGGAGGCACTTATGACCATGTTGACCCATATGGAGAAAACACGATTGACAATATCGTTGTTTCTTGCCGCTCTTGCAATTCAAAAAAAGGCAAAAGGACACCAGAAGAAGCGGGAATGCCACTAATTACCGGCGGTTATTCAGTAGATAACAGTAAAAACAGGCAAATTTCCGGCAGAAATACGGTAGATAATTCTGTAATTACAGTACCTAACCTAACAGTACCTAACAATACAGTACCTAATGATATTGATGATGATAAATCATCCAATTCTCCCCCACCTGTTCCCTATGAAAAGATTCGTGAGCTCTTTAATTTAACTTGTCCGAGCTTTGCAAAAGTATTGGGGATTAACGGCAAAAGAAAAATCGCAGTGGCTGCCCGATGGAAAGAACATCCTGACTTGGACTTTTTCAAGGAGTATTTCGAGAGAGTCGAGGCCAGTGATTTCCTTAAGGGAAAGAATGACCGGAACTGGAAAGCTACATTCGACTGGCTGATGAATGCAGCTAACATGGATAAGGTCAGGGAGGGCAAATATGGCGGAGATAGAGGAGGTAAGAGGCATGGGATTGGAGTCGATAAAAAGCATTCTGGGAAGGACGATGGAAACTTCACACTCTCAGGAGGCTTCAAGCTGGCAACAGAAGACGAAAGCTCAACGGAAGACGAAAGCTGAGGAACAGGAAAATAGCGAGGAAACTGACATGTTCATAATGAGCAATGACCCGAGAGCTGCAGAGTTTGATCCTCCAGCGCCGGTTACTTGCATATACTGCGGAGCAACGCGTTACACCAAAGGAATGCGCATAGGAAACCGTGTTATATGGATGCCTTACGGACCGGAGCGCTGCACTTGTCCGGAAGCTGTGGCCGAGTACGAAAAAGCCGAGGCCGAGCGCAAGGCAAAAGAAGAGGCCGAGCGCAAAGCTGAAGAGGATCGGAAGCTCCGGGAACGGATCCAAAGGATAATTGGCGAATCCGGCATGGGTGAACGGTTCTTAAGGAGGACTTTTGACACATTTGAAATCACCGAACATAACCGGCAGGCGGCCATAGCATGCCAAAAGTATGCAGACAATTTTGACAAGCTGCTGCCGAAACACGGACAGCCGGAACCAGGGCGGAACGGGTTATTCATATGCGGGCCTAAAGGAACAGGAAAAACGCATCTTGCGGCAGCGATAGCAAATCAGCTCATACATAAAGGCACACCGGTTATCTGTATGACAATGATTGATTTACTCCAGAGGATTAAACGGACTTTTGCTCGATATGACGGCCTGGTCGATGAAGGAGAAGTTCTCAATATCTACAAGACCGTTCCCCTGCTTGTGATTGATGATATGGGGAAAGAACCGCCGACAGAGTGGGCAGTCTCCACCATTTACAACATTATAAACGGCCGGTATGAGGCTTACATGCCGACAATTATCACCACCAATTATGACGATAAAGCGCTGGTGGAGCGGATGACGCCACCGACTTCCCGGGATAGCATAACGGCCGAGGCAACGATAGATCGTCTGATGGAAATGTGCAAGGGGATTGTTTTAACAGGTCCGAGCTGGCGGCAGCGATAGGAGGTTATCATGCGGAGAATACGAGGAAAGAGAAGATTCACTCTTAAGCCAGGAAGCATCCTCCTTCTGATACCGGTTATTACACTTGCATTGATGCTGAATCTTGCAGGAAAAACAGATGAGCCAGCAGTTGATATACCAGAAGTTATACACGTCAAAGCCGAACCAACTCAAATAGCAATGGCATTTCCATCAGAAAAATTGTCAGCGGTTATGATGATCGGAACACCAACACCGGTCCCTGCTCCAAAGGTGGTTGAACGATACGCTGAAATCACCATGACAGATGAAGAGCTGAAAGAACTGGCTGAAATCATATACCACGAAGCCAGGGGCGAATCGCCGGAAGGACAACAGGCTGTGGCCGAGGTTGTATTCAACAGAGTGATAGCGGATAACTTCCCGGATACGGTGCATGATGTCCTCCACCAGGGAGAGGGAACTTCCGTACCGCAGTTTTCAACGATAAGGTTACTCGGCACAGCGGATCCTCTGCAGGAACAATATGACGCCATCAATGCAGCACTTTATGGGCCGTCAATCCTGCCGGATGATGTAGTCTTCTTCTCCAGGAAGGGAGAAAACGACCGGGTATGGGGTCGAATCGGAAATCATGTGTTTTGTTACCAGTACGACTGGGATTAGGAGGTCGCTTATGAAAAGGAAACACAAAGAAACTATATGCGGCATCATCTCATGCTTGGGATTTCTGTACCTGATGGGGTCAGTAGGAGCAATGGAAAATAACACTATGACGCTTGGACAAGGCATGCTTCATTCTATTATCGGCCTCGCAGTATTCGCCGGTGCCGCATACATAGGAGGGTTCATGGGATGAAAGTTAAGTTTACAGTGCTTGGAGAGCCACAAGGGAAAGGCAGGCCGCGGTTTGCCAATGTGAAAGGAAAAGTGATTACCAGGACACCGGATGAAACCGTGCTGTATGAAAACCTGATTGTTACCGAATACCGTCGGCAGGTTGGAAGCACAAGGTTCCCGGACAATGAATTGCTTGATCTTCGCATTGTGGCCTATTTCTCAATTCCGGCCAGTGCAAGCAAAAAGAAACAGAAGCAAATGGAAGATGGCGAGATCCGGCCGTCCAAAAAGCCGGACATGGACAACATCATCAAAGTAGTAGCTGACAGTCTGAATCAAGTCGCTTACCGCGATGATTCTCAGATTGTTGATTGCCAAATAAGAAAATTCTATTCACGGCAGCCGCGGATTGAGGTAACGATCCTCTCCGCTGCCAGATGAAAGGGGGTTCATGTATGTCCAGGAAAGAATATGCACTCACTCTCGACAGCGAAGCGTTTAACTCATTAAAAAGCGACTTCAATCAGCTCTTAAGACAGACGCTCTCTATGATGCTCCAGAAAGAAGGAGAAAAAGCGGAAATGAAGTTGACCCTGAAAATCACTTTGACACAGGGCGCAGTACCGGATCTGGAAGAGCATCGGTATGAAGCTGAAAGAGAAGTGATTTTCCCGAAGTTTGAGCACAAGATTAGCTCAGTTATGCAGTACAAGGACGAGAAGAGCGGTTTTGTCGGCGGCACAGAGTATGAGCTGGTTTGGGACAAAGAGAAGTGTGCATACGTAATGCGTCCCATCAAGGATGCTCAGCTTTCGCTCTTCGATGAGCCTGAGGACGACGGCTATGCATATGAAGGGACTGATGACGATGCTGAGGCGTGAAGATTATAAGGCTATCAAGCGCATGGACAAAAAGCAGATGGAAGAATACCTGAAGCGTGTTTACATGCGCGGCTATGAAGCCGGGAGAAGAAGCTTGACAGTATCGGCTCCAAAATCTCAGAAAGCAGAAAAGGGTGAGTAAAATGGCAAATCCTCCGCGCTTTAAAACTGAACATCAAAACAGAATAGTGGAAATATTCAGGAAGCTGCATTCCGGCAGACACAACTACTGGACTGTTTGGTATGACTTTGTCACAATGGCAGCCTGCAGCCTGTCTTATGCCGATGTAGCGAGGCGCGAGGAACGGGAACGGTTATATGCTGAAACTTCCAAGAAATACACCGAGAGCGAGCTTAATATGTTCGCGGAAATGTTTTCGGAAGTAATCCTCGGCTTCGAGGAAAACCCGGACCAGGACCTTCTTGGAGAGATATTCATGAGATTAGAGCTGGGCAGCGGTCACAAAGGACAATTCTTCACACCATACAACGTATGCAAAGCTATGGCTAGCATAAGCGCCGGTGATCTCAAGGCAGAGATCGACAAGAAAGGGTATATTTCTGTCAATGACCCCTGCTGCGGAGCCGGCGCACTGCTCATTGCCTTTGCCAACGAAGCAAAACGGCAAGGGATTAACTATCAACAATGTATTGAATTTGTCGCACAGGACATCGACTTCACTGTAGCAATGATGTGCTACATACAGCTTTCACTTCTGGGGTGCGCCGGTTATGTTATCGTCGGGAATTCCCTGCTGCCGCCGGATCCGGAAGAGAAACAGAATATCTGGTACACCCCACTCTATTTTCTTAAAACATGGCATTGGCGGCGAACCTTTAAGGCTCTTTCTCAGGTGACTGAAAAGGCAGAAGCTCAAAAACAGGCAGACAAGCCTGAAGAAAAAGAACCGGAAAATAAGTACCCGTTTAAGGTTTGCGCCAACGGCCAATTATCACTATTTTAATCGAAAGGAGCAAAGACAATGATTAGAAATATTGAGGTTTCCAAATTAGTACCACATCCGCAGAATCCTCGGAAAGATCTCGGGGACTTAACCGAATTAGTGGACAGCATAAAGGCTCAGGGAATCCTGCAAAACCTGACGGTTGTGCCATACATAGGCGAAGTAACCGGAGAGCCTATAGAGGACTTGTATAGAGTTGTTATAGGGCACCGCCGCCTGGCTGCAGCTAAACTGGCAGGCCTGACAGAAGTACCTTGTGCAGTCGTAGAAATGACGGAGCAGGAGCAAATTGCAACAATGCTGCTGGAAAACATGCAGCGGAGCGACCTGACAGTATATGAGCAGGCACAAGGTTTCCAGATGATGCTCGATCTTGGAGAGACTGTTGCCAATATTGCTGAAAAAACAGGATTTTCCGAGACGACAGTACGCCGCAGGATTAAGCTCCTGGAGTTAGACCAGGAGAAACTTAAGGCCTCCGTTTCAAGGGGCGCAACCATAATGGACTATGTAGAGCTTGAGAAAATCGAAAATATCGAACTCAGGAATAAAGTCCTTGATACAATTGGTACCCCGAATTTCAGATGGGAGCTGCAGCGAGCTCTTGACAAGGAAAGAGACGAAAAGAACATGGCCCTCCTGCTGGAACAGCTTGAATCCTTTGTAGTTAAAGTGGACAGCAGCAATGGGTTGAGGTACATCAGGACGTATTATGCAAGAGACTATAAGGATTTCAAAAAGCCTGATGACGCCGGAGAAACTAAGTACTTCTATACCGTGTCCAATTATGGCTATGTTACCTTGTATGCCGATGACACAGAAACCGTAGAGGATGAAGAAGCCAAAAAGAAAGAAGAGCAGCGCCAGGCCCTGAGAAATGCATTGACGGAAGCATCGCGTCGCGCATACCAGCTCCGGCGTGAATTTGTCAGTGAAATCTCTAATACCAAAGCCAAAAAGAACATGGCGGTGATTATTGAGTATTTGCTGCGGTCGATGATAGATGCTTATATCAATTTCAGCTACGAAGATATCGCAGAATTTCTAAATATTAAGCTCAGTGAAGACGCTGAGGACGAATTGAGCTTTGATACCATAGCTGAACAGGTTGCCTCGCAGCCGGAACGGTGCCTGCTTATTGTAACATACCTGTCCTTAGATTCCGAAAACGAGAATTACTTTGACTGGCGCAATGACTATCGGGAGAATGAAAATCTGGACATGGTTTATGACTTCCTTGAAAAGCTCGGATATGAAATGTCTGATGATGAGCGGGCTCTTAAAGACGGTACACATCCATTGTTCACAGAAAGAGAGAAAAGCGAGGTATAAGTAGTCATGGAAAGAGCATGGACATCCGAAGACAAGGATTTCATTCTGAAAAATAAAGATACCATGACAGATGCGGAAATCGCTAAAGCTCTTAACCGAAGTGAAAAAAGTATTGGAAGCATGCGGAGAGAATTGACAGGCCCTAAGCGCAGGCGTTGGACCAAAGAAGAGGATACCTGGTTAAGTGATAACTGGGGACGTTTGTCTGTGCCGAGCATATGCAAGCATCTAAACCGGAGCAAAAACGCAATAATGGTTCGAGTACATCGCTTGGGGCTTCCGCCCTTTCTTGAAAGCGGTGAATATGTTACATTGAATCAGCTTTTGGCTGCCGTAACTGGTTCTACTAAAAGTTATTCTTACAAAATGAAGAGCTGGGTAGAAAACAGAGGGCTGCCTGTTCATTACAAAAGAAATAACAAAAAAACCTGGAGGATTGTGTACTTAGATGAGTTCTGGAAGTGGGCTGAGAAAAATCGGAGCTTTATAGATTTTTCAAAAATGGAACCATTAGTGTTAGGCAAAGAGCCAGATTGGCTAACTGAGCAGCGGAGACACGATTACCAATACAATGCCAATTACCGAAAGGATCCATGGACACCTCAAGAGGATAACCGCCTTAAAGAATATCTCAAGCAATTTAAGTATGGATATGCTGAACTATCAAAAATGCTCGGCCGTTCGGCAGGGGCTATCCAGCGCCGGATATGTGACCTTGGATTAAAAGAACGCCCTGTAAAAGCAGATAATCATCAATCATGGACAGACTGGCATTTTCAGACCCTTGCAGACATGATACGCGCTGGATACAGCTATGGTGCAATTGGTGAAGTTCTTGGAAAATCTGAAAAGGCTGTAAGAGGCCGGGTGTATGATTTCTACAGAACAGAAAATGCCGACAAAGTTAGGGCTATGCTTGGTGATGGTCCATGGGGAACGGGCAAGCCGGAGCTGACGGTATATGAGGCCAGACGGAGAGCTGCAGTAAAAAGTGATTTGACAAGACTTATGGAGCTGTTGCTTATCCGGAGAAATCAGCTTGGATATGAGCCATACTGGCAGCGGCATATGTGTATGAAATGGCATGACGTCAAAGGTTGCACAGCAGGAGAAACGAATTGCGACGAATGCACGGTGTTTGAAAGAATAAAGCCTCAATACTGTGTCCGGTGCGGAGCTACCTTTATGGAACGGGTGAAGAGGTTAATCTGTGAACCGTGTCGAGTTGCACGAAAGAAGCAATATCAAAGGAAATGGCGCAGATTGCAAAGCATCGGTGCCAAAGTTGAATTTATGAAACAGGAGGAATTATGCAGATGAATAAATTTACACGATTTTGTGATGATCCTGAAATTGCATGTATTCGTGCAGAAAAAGAGCTTGGGCAGCTGCAGGGTGAAATATCACGTATGCGGGAAGAAAATCGTTGGATATCTATGAGCGAAAGGTGGCCCGAAGAAAACCAGAGATGCCTGATTTATCCGATTGATGATGAAGCAGAAGTAGCGTATCTGGAAAATGGAAAATTTCATTTCTGGGACGGATACTACGCAAATCCCGATGAAATTTTATACTGGCGACCTTTGCCAGAGTTGCCAGAGGATAAGGAGGTTGTTGAATCATGATAAATATTGAAAAAGCAAAACCTATACTCTTCTCTACTCCAATGGTTCAAGCTATTTTAGCCGGACATAAAACAATGACAAGGCGAGTAATAAATCCTCAGCCAACTTACGATCCACAGTCTGACCGCTGGGTATGGCCTATTCCAAAATCGAAGGTTCATAAAGGTTGTTGTACAGAGGTATGCACAGCTTCACGCGAGTGGTGGGAGTATCTTTTGCCTGACCAGTTGCCATACAAACCTGGCGACATTCTCTGGGTAAGAGAGACCTGGGCACAAACATGGACTCCTGATAGTAACAATATAGGTTTTGTATACAAGGCAGATGGTAAACCAGCGGCATTTCCTTATTGGGGCAATTTAAAACAATGCAAAGATGAAGCATGGATTTCCTCTATATTCATGCCACGTAAAGCTGCAAGAATATTCCTGAAAGTAACCAATATCAAGGTGGAGAGATTGCAGGACATGAATTTCTATGACTGGAAAGCTGATTTCTGCCCCGATTATACGGAACAGGAAAAAGCACTTGCAACATTTACTGGAAATGAATACATGAAGCAGTCAATGAAAAGGTTCTGGGACAGCTTAAACGCCAAACGTGGCTATGGATGGGATACTAACCCATGGGTGTGGGTTATATCGTTTGAACGAATAAACAGTGGAGGGATTTAAATGTTAACAAAGGAGCAAATAAAGGAATTCAAAGAACGGTTTCTATATTTGCCTGACCATAAACCAATAAATTCAGTATGGGACATAGAGATATTGCAAAGCACAATAGGGGTTATTCCTTATGAAGAACAAGAATTACATGCTTTGGAGAGAGCAATTGAGGCGCTTGAAAAGCAGATACCACAGAAGATTATTGAAACACCCGATAAGCATAAATACGGTTACTGTCCTATATGCGGCAGGATATATTGGGATAAGTGCCACGTGGGGAATTATTGCGATAGCTGTGGGCAAAGATTGGAGGTTGAGTAGAATGGATCAGAAATCATGGGAAATGCACCAAGCCATATATAAGGCAAAGCGTTGTAAAGAGTGTCCCTATGGAAAGGAAGTTACCGACCAAGGTAAACATTGGGGATGGGCTTGTCATCATCCAGATACAATTAGCCAGCGCGGCCTTATGTATGGTCGGTATCATCAAATTGAAAGCCGTAAGCCGAGATGGTGTCCAACGTTGGTTGAAATGAAGGAGGTCAAACACGATGTCTAAAGCGATATTAGAATTGCCGGAGATGCCGGAGAGCTGCAGTAAATGTCCACTTGAATTCAGCGGCAGAATGGAAGGTTTTTGTGCTATTACAGAGTTTGTTACAGATTTATATAGGGATAAAAGACGCCCTGACTGCCCACTTAAGGCAAATGAACAGATTGATGATGATGTGAAACAGAGATTAGCCAAAGGTGGCGCGGCCTTTGTTGTGGCTTGTGACAAAACTGAGATGTTTAAGGGTGCAACGTCTTTGGTAAGAGAAATGTTTAGTGCTAAGGAGGATACCTGCGTATTGTGTGGTTCCTATGTACCAGAGGGACGCATGGTTTGCTCGGTATGTGAAAAGGATCCGTTTCATGTGTTAAGAAAGGAGCAGAATTATGAAAAGGGGTAAATGTCGCGGGTGTGGTGCTGAAATAGTCTGGATAAAAACCAGCTCCGGTAAAAGTATGCCATGTGATACTGATCCTGTTCCGTACTGGCAGAAGCCAAAAGCTTCAGGTAAAGTTGTTACGCCAAACGGTGAAGTCGTGAGCTGTGAGTTTCAGGGTAACTTGAGCAACGCTACCGGACTGGGATACATATCGCATTTTAGCACTTGCCCTAAGGCTGAACACTTTAAGAGAAAATGACTTGTAAGGGGTGAAAATGTATGGCTAAAGAAAAAACAACAAAAGAAAGTATTGCTCAGGTTGCTGCAGAGATTGGCTCAAAAACAGCACTCGAAGTATACGCCAAGCAGAAGGAAAAAGAAAGGAAAGCACGCATTGATCGGAGGTTAAGAGATACCAAACGGTTAATGCGAAGCTACCGGGAGATAAAAATTCATGCAGGTGATGCAATAGCAACTCTATCGGAAGTGGTTCAGGAAGATTTTGAATTCTTTAAGGACCTTATGGAAGATGGAGATAGAATTGACGTTTCAGCTATCGTTCGCTCAAAAGCGAGATCCGCTATTATGCTGACACATATAGATGCTATGCTGCGAGCTTATCAAGCTATCTGCTATGGTTCGAAGAAACCTGAGGACCAGCGCCGGTACCGCGTATTAGAATCAATGTGCCTGGTAGATAATCCTCCAACGGTAAGCGAGATTGCTGAACGTGAGAACATTGACGTTCGGACCGTGTACAAGGATTTTGATGCAGCATGTGAGAAAATGAGCGCCCTACTTTTTGGCATACAGTGGATAGAACGCGAATAAAGAAAGGGTGATGCAATTAAAAATGTGTATAGGTTACTGGGCAAAAAGTGGGCAGATTATTTATAATCGATTTATGATAAGATGTAGTTGTAAAATTCTAACTATAGCCAAGCGGCTCCTGAGCAGGGGTCGCTATTTTTGTTGGAAAGGAGGCTATTTGGGCTTCGTGTTTGCTCCTTTCACGAAGTCAGGCACCGGGCCGTAACTGTTCGCCAGCAGCCGGCAGCGGGCTTAAATCAAAAAAGGAGGAAATTCACGTGTTTTCAAAAGTTATCAACAGTTTTATCCACAAGCCGTCGTTCTATTACTCCATGTCGATTGCAGCGACCTGGGCAGGCGTCGGCTCGCTTATGGTAGGCATTCAAATGGCGCAGGACTATGGAATCATTCCTTTCCTGCTCTGGGCGCTCGGGAACACGCTGGCTTGTATTGTGTTCGGTATATTTGCACCGACTATTCCAAAGCTGCGTGATGTTTTCCGGAGCAAGACTATGCACTTTATTGTCGGAAGCATGTGCATATTCCAGGTCTGGTTAAATATGAACGGTATTCAGGCCATATTTAAAGATACGCCGCTGACGGGCACATTCGGAATGATGTTGTCTTATGCAGTGGCAATTTTCTTTATCTTCCTGCTGATCCGCTTCGGTATGATAAGAAATGTCCTGACGGATAATGCAAGCTGGGTGGCTGTGTATGCCGTCGCTTTTGTACTGACGATTGCTGCGATTATCTATTCTCGGGGCAACATGAATATATTGTCCTGGGGCTTGGACCAAATACCGGCCGGAATAGAAAAATGCCTGCTTCTGCTCCCTGGTGCTTTCCTCTACCCTTACTTCTTTGAGATCCTGGACTACAATGACCACAACGAGGACGGCACGAGGAAAATTGATGTACGGCGTGCTTTCATCAATGGCGGTTTACTGTTTGGTGCATACCTGACATTCACATTCTTGCTTGCATGGACGAATTTCGGGCCTGTGCTGAACATCATTAAAGCATTCCTGATTACGCTTGTCGCGGTATCGACTATATCATCTTTTCTGTACAGCGTGTATATTACCTTTGGCCGCACGCTGGGCATCTTTATCAATATCGCAACTGTGGCAACCTGGCAGTGGTTAATACCAATGGGCGTTCTCGGTGTATGGACGCTGATGAGCTCTATTCGTATTTTTATAGTTATCGGCTCGATCCTCTTTGCTCTTGCCTGGAACTTCGTTGAGAAGAGAAAGGCGGTGAGGGCATGAAGCGCATACTCGGAAGGAAGCAGAGCATGGAAAATTCCCGTTGGATAGAAGCCATGTCCAGGATCGAGGAGCTTGTGTCAAAAGATGAGCTCGATAATGCAGTTGCAACTGTCTGTAACGAAATAAAACAGGTAACCGAAAGTAAAAGGGTTGCCTATGCATGGAGCGGCGGAAAAGACAGTCTCGTTCTTGAGGACATATGCAAAAAACTCGGTATAACGGATTGTGTATTCGTACATACCGAATTGGAGTACCCCGCTTTCCTTAGCTGGTGCCTGGAGCACAAGCCTGAAGGATGCGAGGTTATAAACACCGGGCAGGATCTGGACTGGCTGGCAAAGCATCCGGCCATGCTCTTCCCGAATAACTCTGCCCTGGTATCAAGATGGTTTGAAATCGTCCAGCGCAATGGTATAAGGCAATACTTCCTGAAGCACCAGCTGGATATTATTATTGTCGGACACCGCAAGGCAGACGGCAACTATGTAGGCAGAGGTTCAAACATCATGACCAACGGCGCCGGCGTTACCCGGTATTCCCCGTTGGCCGACTGGCCGCATGAGTTATTACTGGCATACATCCACTATCACAAAATCCCTATGCCTCCTATTTACCAGTGGAAGGACGGGTATAGGTGCGGGACGCATCCATGGCCGTCACGCATGGGCATGAAATCTGTTGAGGATGGCTGGGCTGATGTATACGAAATAGACCCGTCAATCGTTATAGCTGCGGCCACAAAAATTGAAAGCGCGGCTCACTTTCTTGCAGCAAAGGAGGTGAGACCGTGAAGATAGTTAAAAAGAGACTTGATGAGCTGAAGAAGCCGGAAAGGAATATCCGGCTTCATACTGATAAACAGATCAAAGAGTTCCGACGCTCGATTGAGATGTTCGGACAGATCCGGCCAATAGTCATAGACGAAAACAATGTGATATTGGCCGGAAACGGATTGGCTGAAACACTACGTTCCATGGGACGCACCGAAGCAGATTGCTATGTTGTAACCGGGCTGACGGAAAATGAGAAGAAAAAGCTCATGTTGGCCGACAACCGCATTTTTGACCTCGGTGTTGATGATATGGCCGCGTTTGATGCGTTCATCCTGGAGCTAAAAGATGACCTGGATATCCCTGGCTTTGATGAGGATATGCTCAAATCCCTTGTTATGGATTCTGATGAGGCCGATGAGCTTATATCCGACTATGGTATTATTCCGGAAGAGCGGATCCAGAAAATCAAGAGTACCGAAGAAAAATACGAGGCTCGGGATGAGGAAGCTGCGAAAAAGGCAATCAAACATACTCCCGTGAAACCACCAATTGAAATACCGGAAGAGGTTCGGGAAGCTGTAGGATATGCAGAACCCTTCAAGGCAGAGGAGGTTGAACACAGATATATACTCTGCCCTAAGTGTGGTGAACGGATATGGCTGTAAAAAGAGTTAAGTCCAATATGGACGTAGTAACGGCCACAAAGATCCGTATAAAAAACGCGTTCTCAAATGGCGTTAAGGTATACTTTTCTTTCTCTGGCGGTAAAGACTCCCTTGTGTTAGCAGATATTATATTAAAGCTGATAAAGGCCGGAGAGATTGACCCAAAGCTGCTAACAGTAATCTTTATTGATGAAGAGGCTATCTATACCAGCGTCGAGGAAACTGTGCTTGAATGGCGCAAGAAGTTCCTCCTGGCTGGAGCTCAATTCCAGTGGTGGTGCGTAGAAGTCAAACACTTTTCAGCATATAATCAACTGACTGCTGATGAGAGCTACACATGCTGGGACCATACAAAGAAAGATGTATGGGTCAGGCAACCTCCCCCATTTGCTATCCGGAATCACCCGCAGCTGAAACCGGGAATAGATAACTACCAGTCGTTTTTACCGAAGGTTACCGGTGACGGGATTATGCTTGTCGGAGTTAGAGCTTCAGAGAGTGTGCAACGGCTTCAATACATGGCAGCGCTCAACCTCGGAGCCGGCAGCAGCATCACCGGCAAAAACATGATATATCCCATGTACGATTGGAAGACAACAGATGTATGGCTATATCTGCGGGATAACCATATAGATATCCCGATCATATATTTGTGGCTATACCAGGTAGGCATAAATAGAAACCAGCTGCGAATCTCACAGTTTTTCTCGGTGGACTGTGTTGGCTCTCTTATTCATATCGCCAAGTATGAGCCAGGGCTTTGGGAAAAGATTTTACGCAGGGAACCGAACGCATATTTGGCAGCTCTGTATTGGGACACCGAATTATACCGCCGGTCATCCAGGCAAAGGCGTGAAACGGAAAAAGGCAAAGATTTTAAAGCTCTCGTAAAGCACATGCTGTTTGAGAATCCGGATAAATACTTTACGACCGAGCTCACGCGCAAGGTGGCCGACCGATACAGGAAGCTCATTATAAAAATGGATGGCATGGCCCGGGAACGAGACTACCGGAAGATATATGATGCACTCGTGGCCGGCGATCCAAAACTGAGGACGCTGCGGGCAATCAGTGTGGACATTGCTTCATCCTATGCGGAATATGCAAAACAATTCCGTAAAGGGGGTGAAAGCATTGTCTGAAATGGATTTGTTCGCACCCTTAAACTCGTTGCGGTGGGTAGACCGCGACATGCTGAAACCGAATAACTATAACCCGAACAAGGTAAGCCGGGAAAATCTGCAGCTGCTGGTGCAATCAATACTGACAAACGGCTGGACGCTTCCCATTGTCGTGCGTCCGGATTACACCATTATCGATGGCTTTCATCGCTGGACCGTGGCAGGCGAAGAACCGCTACGAACGAAGCTCGGCGGAAAAGTGCCGGTGGTAATAGTTGCGCATGCGGATGAAGCCGAGGACATGTACGGCACAATCACACACAATCGCGCACGTGGCACGCACTTGCTTGAACCGATGAAAGCTATCGTCAAAAAATTACTCGACAGCGGAAAGACCGTGAACGAAATATCGAAACAATTAGGCATGAAACCGGAAGAGGTATTCAGGCTGTCGGATTTCTCGAAGGAAGAATTCCTGGCAATGATGACGAAAGGCGTCAAGGGTTATAGCAAAGCGGAAGTCCTTGCAAAGATATAACACTATAATGGCCCGGGGTAGAAAAACTATCCCGGGCTTATTACATTGGAGGTGTAGTTATGACCATAGCTGAAAAACTTTATAGGAGTGACCCGGACACATTATTTGAGATAATCGTCCGCTATCGGCTGGAGAAGCTGGCCAGGCTATACTTCCCTGACGACCTCGTGTCTGCTCAATATGCCAAGGAAGATGACAGCACGCATGAGTATGAAAAGCTTATGAAGCCAAGCAGCTATACCGGAAGAGTGGAAAGACGCAAAGGCGCAATCACCCAACCCCATAGGCCTGCAATTAGATAAAAGTCATGCATTTTTGGAAATGGCTGGCAGAAAAAGGTACTGGGAAAGGGAAAAATTTCTTTGCGGGCTCGCCGACCCCGAAAAAAATTCAGTTAGTGAGGCGAAAAATTCGGGAACTTTAATTGAAAATTTCCTCAAATTTCGGTTTTGTGCCTGACATCTTCCTCCCCCTGAGGTGTCAGGCAGAGAATCGAGAGCAATATTACGATGATGGAAAGGAGTGGAGCCAATGGCAGCGCAAAAAAAGAAGCCAGAGGCGGTTATTGAAGACGGCGCTGTCTATGTGCTGCGCGCCGGAACACCAATATTCGTAAAAACTGCGGACATTTGTGCAATGACGGGCAAAAGCAATCAATGGATCGGCCAATTGGTCAGCCAGGGAACGCTTAACAAGAAAAGCACTCCCCACGGCTCGCTTTTTGACCTTTTAGCAACCATGAGAGCTTATACCGCGATGCTGGAAGAGCGCCTGAACTCAGCAGAGGAGAAAAAAGCCGACAACGCTGCAGAGAAAGAGAAGCAGGAAGCTGAAATCAGCATTAAAAAAGCCAAGGCCATAATCACGGTACTGGAAGCGAAAGAGCTTCAGGGCAAAATGCACCGGTCCGAAGATGTGGCAGCTATGACCGAGGATTTAATATACAATATCCGGAGCATGCTGTTGGCCCTGCCCGGCAGGCTTGCAGTTGATGTTGCAACAACACAGGATCCTGCCGAAGCAGCAGAGATAATACGCCGGGAAGTCTATAAAGTCATGGAGGAGCTCTCAAATTACAAATATGACCCGAAAAAGTATGAAGAAAGAGTCCGGGAACGCAGGAGCTGGGACGTAGAAAGCGGCGATATCCATGACGACGAAGAGTGATGCAAAACGATTGAATGCTGCAATTGCAAAAGCCATTGCAGCAATGAAGCCTCCTGAAAACCTGACCGTTACGGAATGGGCTGACAAAAAACGCCGTCTCTCTCCTGAAAGCAGTGCTGAACCAGGACCCTGGCGGACATATAGGACTCCCTATCTCAAAGAGCCAATGGATGCTTTTACGGATCCGAAGGTCAAGCGTATTGTTATGGTTGCAGCTTCCCAGGTTGGAAAGTCCGAGCTGCTCAATAACATTATCGGGTATATCATTGATGAGGATCCAGGCTCCATCCTCTTTATCCACCCGACTACCATTGATGCTAAAGATTATTCAAAGCTCCGTATTGCTCCCATGATCCGGGACTGCCCGTCACTCAGGAAAAAGGTTGCGGAGCCGAAAAGCCGGGATAGCGGAAACACGATTCTGCAAAAAACATACCCGGGCGGAATATTAACTTTATGCGGTTCAACCGAAGCGCATTCCCTGGCGTCGAAGCCAATACGATACATACTCGGTGACGAACGTGACAGATGGGCTACATCGGCCGGCAATGAAGGTGACCCCTGGGAACTTGCCAGGGCCAGGCAAATAACTTTCTATAATGCTAAGGCTGTTGAAGTGTCCACGCCAACAATCAAAAATGCGAGTAACATTGAAGCGGCATATGCTACCGGCACTATGGAGCGCTGGTGCGTGGCCTGCCCTCACTGCGGTGAGTACAATAACATCACTTTTTCTGATATTCGCTATGATTACGAAGAGAAAATTGTGGCCGGAAAAAAGACATATTCGGTAAGCAATATCAGGTATATTTGCCCCAGTTGTGGTGCGATTTCCACAGAAAAACAGGTAAAAAGCCAGCCGGCCAAATGGATAGCGGAGAATCCTGACGCATACCACCTCAATGGCTGTCGTTCGTTTTGGCTGAATGCTTTCGTGAGCCCTTGGGCTTCATGGCAATCTACCATCCTGGAATATCTGAATGCTTTGGGTAGCAGCAAAAAACTGCAGGTTGTATATAATACCCGCTTCGGTGAGCTGTGGGAAGACCGCGGCGATCTGGAAGATGAAGATAGTATTATGGCAAGACGTGAGCAGTATGAAGCTGAGCTGCCAGACGGTGTTCTTGTCTTAACCTGTGGCGTTGATACCCAGGACGACAGGCTTGAATTTGAAGTAGTCGGGTTCGGCCACTTTGGTGAGAGCTGGGGCATTAAAAAAGGCATCATCATGGGACGCCCAGATAATCCGGATGTATGGAAGCAGCTCGATGACATCATAGATAAAGTCTATTACTTCAAAAACGGTGTAGGCCTGCGCATATCAATGACCTTTGTTGATGAAGGCGGACACTTTACTCAGGAAGTCAGATACCATTGCCGGGAGCGGTTAAGCAAAAAGGTGTTTGCTGTCAAAGGCCGCGGCGGTGACGGAATCCCATATACCTCCCCGCCTAAAAAACAGAAAATCATCATCAAAGGGAAAAGTCTCGGTACCTGTTGGCAATATACTATCGGCGTTGATGCAGGCAAACAGATTATCATGGATAACCTCAAGGTGCAAACACCAGGACCGAAATATTGCCATTTCCCTAAACGCGATGATTATGGCCCGGCATATTTTAAAGGGCTGTTATCTGAGCGGTTGGTATATAAACCTGAGCGGAAAAATCCGTGGGTATGGGAAAAGATACCCGGCCATGAACGGAATGAAGCGTTAGACTGTCGCAACTATGCACTTGCAGCGTTCAAGGCCTTGCCTATTGATTTGGATGCAATAGACAAACGGATAAAGGAAGCAAAGGATAATAAGCCGATATCGGAGCCGCGTAAACAACCTGTGAAGCAAAAGAAAAAACCCAGCAGCGCGGTGAATAAGTTTTTTAACGATTGGTAAGGAGGGTTCCTTTAATGGCTGATATGACTGAAATCAAGGCAAGGCTTCAATTTTGGAAGGATGCACTTGCCAAACTGAGAGCTGCCTATCTCGCTCTTGTTGAAGGGGGCGTTCAAAGCTATACGATAGATGACCGCTCTCTCACCCGGTTTGATTTGCCGAAACTCAAGGCAGAAATCGAGGAAGCTGAGCGGAAAGTCGATGAATACACCGCAATATTACGCGGCCGAAAGCCGAGGAAGGCTTTTGGTATAGTTCCGCGTGACTGGTAATGGGTATAAGTCCGAAAGGACTTTGCCAACGGAATGTCCGGCGGAGTTTGCTCCTTTCGCCACTGGACATTCCGTTTATTTTGTAAAGATTGGAGGCGATAAATTGAGCAATAAACATATAAGCCGACGCAGCGGACGCCCGCAGGCAAAAGGCTATAGTGAAGCGGGGGCAAGTTATTACAAAAGAGCTCTCAAAGCATTCACGGCTCAAAGCGGAAGTCCGCGAGAGGATATCGACTGGAATAATGCTACACTCCGGCAGCGTGGCCGCATACTTTACATAGCATCCCCTGTTGCAGCTTCGGCTATAAAGACAAACCGCACAAGCATAATAGGTATGGGATTGCAGTTCAGATCCAGGATTGACCGTGATATTTTAGGCTTGACACCGGAAGCGGCAAAGGAGTGGCAGCGCAGGACAGAAGCTGAGTTTGCGCTCTGGGCGAACCATAAGCAAAACTGTGATGCTATTGGTGTTAACGACTTTGCTGGCTTACAGCAGCTCGCACTCCAATCATGGTTAATGAGCGGCGATGTGTTCGCACTGATTAAGCGGTACGAACCGACAAAAATATCCCCCTACTCCCTGCGTGTTCATTTGATAGAAGCTGACCGCGTTTCAACACCGACAGACAATGCAACCCTTATCTCGCCAAGCATTACTGATGGCAAGACAAAGGACGGTAATCGAATATTTGACGGTGTTGAAGTGGATAAGGAAGGCATGATCGTGGCCTATTATGTCCGGAATACATACCCGTATCAGCTGACAACAGAAAAAACAGAATGGGTGCGCGTTCCGGCATACGGTGAATTAACCGGGTTGCCAAATATACTGCATATCATGGATTCGGAAAGGCCTGACCAGTACCGTGGGGTTACTTATTTAGCACCAGTAATTGAGGAATTGCTGCAGCTTCGCCGTTATACGGAGAGTGAATTGATGGCAGCGCTGGTTCAGTCGTTCTTTACTGCGTGGATAAAGACAAATACTGATACAACGGAAATTCCGGTGAATGAGGCCGGTGGAGATATTGTCGGATTGGATGGTGAAGAGCCGGCAGAGGTTTCAACAAGCGACAACGAATATGAAATGGGACCGGGAACGGTTAACCACCTGGGAGAAAATGAGGATATCGTGTTCGGCAACCCCAATATACCTACATCCGGATTCAAAGATTTTGTTGAAACGATATGCGAGCTTATCGGAGCAGCTCTTGAGATTCCGAAGGACATCCTCTTAAAGAATTTCAATTCAAGCTATTCAGCAAGCCGCGGTGCCCTGCTCCATGCCTGGGAAGCATTCAAAATGCGCCGACAGTGGTTTGTCAATGATTTCTGCCAGCCGATATATGAGCTCTGGTTAACGGAAGCCGTGGCCCGGGGTCGCATAAAAGCACCCGGATTTTTCAGTGATCCTCTCGTTCGCATGGCCTGGTGCGGCGCTCGATGGATAGGCCCGGCTCAAGGACAGCTCGATCCGACCAAAGAGGCAAAGGCAGCAATTATGTATGTCGACCGTGGATTTAAGACACATGAAGAAGTGACAGTTGAGCTGAACGGTGGCGACTGGGAAGAAAACCTGGAACAGCTGGCAAGAGAAAACGAGCTGCTTAAGAAAGCCGGCGGCGGCAATTACATGGCCACGCTTGCTGATAATGATACGGAAGGAAGTGAGACGGATGCCTAATATTTTGTCAGGCATGTTTGAGAAAAAGCTCCCCAATATCAAGATTGAGCGCAACTGCTATACCATGGCTATTGTCGACGGCGATACTGCCGAGATAACCATGTATGGTGAAATCGTGGAGCAACAGCCTACTGATTGGTGGGGAGAACCGATCGAAGGAGAATTTATAACTCAAAGTGAGTTCCTGGAAGATCTCAAATCCATTGAGGGTGCAAAGACAATTATTATCCGCATGAACAGCATCGGTGGCGATGCCGGTGTTGCCATACTCATTCATAACCGGCTCAGGGAACTTGCGGCCAAAGGCAAAAAACTGATCTGTATCGTAGACGGAATGGCAATGTCCGGAGGCTCGCTTATCATGTGTGCTTGTGATACGGTACGAGTTAACCCCTCAAGTATCATCATGATACATAAATGTATACGCCTCCTGTTCGGCTGGTATAATGCGGATGAACTGCGGCAGATAGCAGATTCAAATGACGCCTGGGACAAAGCCCAGGTATCAATTTATAAGCGCAAAACCAATCTCTCGGAAACTGTAATTAAACACATGATGGATGAAACCACTTATATGACAGGTAAAGAAGCTGTTGACAAAGGTTTTGCGGATGAATTACTGGATGATGCTGAACCGGTCAGTATAGCAGCCAGTGCAGACCGAAGCACTATTTATGTGAATGGGCGTGCGATTCGGTTAATGAGTCCGCTTCCATCGAAGTTGCCTGAATATATTCAAACGGTCAACCCCGGTGCAAATGCGCCGGTTAAGACAAATAATAACATGCCGGCAGAAACCGGCAGCGAAGAAGGAGGAAATGTAACCATGGCAAAAACTATTGAAGAGCTTAGGGCTGAATACCCGGAGCTGGTAAAACAGATCGAAGCCGAGGCGAAAGCTGCCGCATCTGCTGACCAGAAAGCTGCAGAGCAGAAAGCTATTAATGATGCAGTTCAGGCAGAGCGGAAGCGTTTGCAGGAGATTGATGAGATTGCATCTGCAATCAGTGATCCTGACCTGGTGAAAGAAGCAAAATACGGAGAAAAAGCTTGTTCAGCTCAGGAACTGGCTTTCCGTGCTATGCAAATGCAGGCGAAACAGGGAAAGCAGTTTTTGGATAATCTCAAAGACGATTATAATGCGTCTGGTGCTAACAATGTCAAAGCTGTTCCTGCTGCTGATGATGATGACAAACCGCTTACACCCGAACAGCGTATGGCACAAGGCCGTGCTGACGCAAGGAAAATTCAGAAAAAGGAGGATAAGTAAATGGCTATTCTTAGCAGAAAAGTCGGCGATATGTCATATGACAACCTGATCGCCGGAATCACCCCGCCGGTTCATGTCAACTCCGGTACTCTTCGAAAGCTTGCTACTGAAACCGCTTATGCACGTGGCACTGTACTTGCAAAATCTTCTGGTATTGCAGGTGATGGTAAACTCGTCATTCTGGGCACAGAGGCAGTTGAAAATGAAACACTTACCCCTGATTGTATCCTTTGTGATGATGTAACCGTTGGAACTGATGCCGATGTCGATGTTGCAGTCTACACTGCCGGATGTTTCAATGTAGATGCTCTTATCGTAAAGTCTGGATATACCATGACTGAAGATGATAAGGATAAGCTGCGCGAGCGTGGCATCTACCTTGGAATCGTATTACATGACTAATGCAAGGAGGAAAGAACTATGCCGAATAACATTGATTTCTTTGATACCTATTACCTGGCTGGCGTGGTGCAGGAAATTGTACCTCCGGCCACTTTCTTCCGTGATCGGTACTTCCCAACCAATCCGGAGACGGATATCTTTGCTGCGGATAAAGTTTTAGTCGAATACAGAGAAGGAGACAGGCGCCTTGCTCCATTCGTGGTTCAGCGCAAGGGTGATATCCCTATTGGACGAAAGGGCTATGAAGTTCACGAAATTGAGGCTCCGTACATTGCGCCTTCTCGCTTTTTGACAATGGACGATCTGCGTAAGAGGGGATACGGAGAAGCTCTTTACGTTGGTTCAACACCTGCTGAGCGAGCAGCTGCTCTGCAGTTGCAGGACCTTACTGATCTCGACTTAAGGATCACCCGCCGTGAAGAGTGGATGGCTGCTCAGACGATGATTAACAATGGTTGCTCTGCTGTTGCTTACATCGACGACACTACAAAAGGTGAACCCTTTTATATCTACTACTACGACACAACAAAAGGTAACCCTGCTATCTATACGGTAGCAAACAAGTGGGATGATACAGGCGGCAATTTCATGGGTGATGTTACAGCTATGTGTGTTGATTTGGCTGAAAGAGGATTGCCGGCAACTGATTTGGTAATCGGTTCCGCTGTCGCTCAATTCATTCAGAATGACGAAAAACTTTACAAACTTCTTGATAATAGGCGTATGGAATACGGTCAAATTGCTCCGCAGCTTAGGACTTCGGGCGTATCTTGGCTTGGCAGGCTGAACTTTGGCGGTTTTGACCTTGACATTTTTGTCGTTCGCGAAACATATGTGGACGATGACGGTGTAACTAAGCCCTATTTCCCTGCTAAAAGCGCTATGGTTACTGCGCCTAATTGCGGTCACATGATGTATGCGCAGATCACCCAGATTGAGCCCGACAATGAGTATCACACCTTTGCAATGAAACGTGTGCCGAAATTCATCGTTGACCGTGACAAAGATACTCGAAAGCTGCGCCTTGCTTCACGTCCTCTGGCCGCTCCAAAGCAGAAAGCACCCTGGATATATGCAGCAAATGTCGTGAAATGAGCTGTTCACCATTAACATGAAAGGAGACAATTATGAAAACCATAAAAATAATTAGTGGAATTTATGGATACCGGCCTGCAGGAAATAAGGTTATTGAACCAAAGCGGGCCGGTGATCCTGCCTTTCAAGTCGAAGATGCTGAAGCGGCACGTCTTGTTTCTCTCAAAGTAGCTGCATACGTCGATGTAGCGAATGAATTCATTCCTACAGGAGTTGCAACAGCCCCTGAGCAGTTTAAAGACAATAAGCCGAGCGATAACATTACCGATGAAAACAGCAGCTCTAAAAGCGAAACAGAAGCCCCGAAAGGTATACCGAGCTACAACGCGGACATGAAATCGACGGAGCTACGCGAGATCATGAGTGATTACGGAATTTCCTACAAGGTCGGAATGTCAAAGGCAGATATGGTGGCTGCTCTTGACGAATATTTCAAAGAGGAATCCGGAGAGGATTCCGATGAAGGATCCGAAGGAGACGAAGAAGCACCACCTGATCTTGGAGCCGAGGAGCCGGTCTTATGAGCGGATTTAAGGATATGGTGGAAGCTGACATCAAGCGTGTTTTTACCAATCCTTCAGAATTTGCCGAGCTACACACCATTATTCATGATGGTGTAACCTATGAGAACATTCCGGTTGTACTATCCGGCATCAAGGAAAAGGATAGACGACAGCTTGTGTCAGACCATGTCCAGGGCCTGTTCCTTGTTACCGCAGTTCTTCATTGCGCTGCTTCCGACCTTGGCGGCGTAGTCCCGGAAAAGGGAACAAAAATAAAAATCAGCGACAGCGAAGACGGAGAATTTTTCCGGGAGTTTTATGTCGGTAACTCCGTCAACGAGATGGGCATGATTCGTTTGGAACTGGAGGCGATTGACGAATGAGTGTACGCATATCAGAAGTCGGCGCCAATAGTTTAAGTCGCATAAATAAAATCCTTGCCGGCATTCCGGGCGGAATATGGAAGGCCAGCTATGCTGCCTTAAAGCGCGCCAGCGATACGGCAAAAACCCGGGCCGGGCAGTTTGCAGCAGAGGTATACACTATCAATAAAGGCGACTTCATGAAGCATGTCCATCAAAAGACCCATATTAAAAGTGAAGCGGGAGGCATTGTTTCCATGAGCATCACTTACGCCGGAAACGTCCTCCCGCTTTTAACATTCAATACGAAATTTTCGAGGAACGGTCTCATCCAGACACAGGTAAAACGAGAAGGCGCAACCGCTGTATTGGAGCATGCATTTGCCGCAAGAGTTTTCGGGCCTATTGGGGTATTTGAGCGCGTGACCGAAAAACGCTTCCCGATAGAACAAAAATTCGGGCCATCTACGGCACATATGATGAGCAGCGAGCAAGTCGTTGAGAAAATGGATGCTACTGTACGTGAAACCTTTGAGCGCCGCCTGGAGCACGAGATCACCAGGGTCCTCAACGGATGGGGAGGTAAATCATGAATCGGATAACCCTGCTTGAACGGCTCAAGGAATTTTCAAAAGAAGCTGTCGGTGACATGATTTTGCCCGTCAGCAAACAGAAGGGTGACGCTGAGCAAGGAAGCCGGGCAGCCGATATTCATTTGATGCGTCTCCCTGATAGCAGTCAAGCAAAAAAGAAAGCGCCATATATCATACACCAGCTGATTACAGGAAAGGATATACAGCCTACAGGCGAAAATGTGGCCGCAACAGCAGTCGTCCGCTCTATCTTCTGCGTCTATAACGACAATGAAGAGGAAGGAGCCTTAATGCTTGTTAACCTTATGGAGCGGTTGCGTATCAGCCTGCTGAGAAAGGTGGTTATCGGGGGACAATTTCAGCTTGACCTGGAAGCTGGCCTGGAAACACTGATTTACCCTGATGATACTGCCCCTTATTATGCTGGTGAAATGATAAGCACATGGAAGCTTCCATCAGTTGAAAGGGAGGTAAGGCCATGGCTGTAAAAAAGTCATCTGCAGCTAAAACGGCTGCGAAAAATGAAATGGTGGAATCTAAGCCTGCCGACATTGAGTTGGCAAGGCAGGATGATGAAACCAACGATGCCGGTGTTCCTGATAATGTCAGAGAACCGGCATCTTTTTGTGTTTATATCGGACCGAGTATTCGCGGAGTGATACAATCCGGAACAATCTATAGCGGGTCTCTTGAGGAGACGTTGAAGTTTCTCTCCCCCGCTATCGAAAAGTACCCGTTGATTGCGAAGCTGATCTCTACCGATAAGACCATCGCTGAGGATCGTGTAAAAGTAAAAACTGCCGGGAACCTGCTGAATGTGTATTACAAGAAGCTGGCAACCGGCAAATAATGCGCAAGGAGGAGGATATATAAATGGCTAATCACGGCGTATATGTTTTCGAGCAGGCCACCAGCGTCGGAACTCCTGTCGTTGCAGAATCAGGCATACCTTTTGTTGTCGGTATCGCGCCTGTACAGAGCGCCGGTTCGCCGACCAAAGTCGGAGTGCCTGTTCTCTGCACGAGCTTTGAAGAAGCAAAAGAAAAGCTTGGCTACTCGGATAACTGGAATGACTACACCTTATGTGAGTTCATGTACTCACACTTCAATCTTTACGGCTGCCAGCCTGTTATTTTCGTAAATCTGCTTAACCCGGCGACAATGAATGAAGCTGTCGCTGCAGCTGATAAAGATGTCGTTAATCACAAGATCGCACTTCCCATTGAAGCCATCAATGATGAAACGCTGGTTGTTAAACCGGCCGGCGGATCAGGAAACGCCTATGTCAAAGACACAGATTATGCTGTGTATTATGAAGGCGAATACTGCTACATTGAGCTTCTGCCTGGCGGTGCTGCATATAATGCAGAAAGCCTGAACGTAGCCTATAAGAAGGTTACTCCCGGTTCTGTTAATGCTGCGGCCGTCGCAACAGGAATGGAAGCGATTGAGCAGTGCATGGCTACTCTGGGTATCGTTCCGGATCTCATTTGCGCTCCTGGTTTCTCACAGGAAAGCGCTGTTGCTGCAGTTATGGCAACAAAGGCGGCAGGCATTAACGGTATGTTCAGGGCAAAAGCGCTGATTGACATCAGCACTGAAGCGGTCGGCGGAGCTGATGATTACAGCGAAGTAGTAGCGCTGAAAAATTCAAAGAACTTCACTGATGAAAACATGATCGTTTGCTGGCCGCTGCTGAAGCTCGGAGATAAGACTTTCCACATGTCGACACAGCTTGCCGGCCTGATTGCATCGGTCGACACCGGGAATGAAGGTTGCCCGTATGAGAGCCCGTCCAATAAGAGGTTCCAGTGTGACGCCATGGTTGTTGCGGACGGAACGGAAGTCAACCTCACATTGGCACAGGCCAATATCCTTAATGCCGGCGGCGTAGTTACTGCGCTGAATTTCATGGGCGGTATGGTATGCTGGGGCAATTACACCGCTTGCTATCCGAATAACACGGATGTCAAGGATTATTTCATACCCTTGTCCAGGATGTTTGATTGGCAGGGCAACACCCTGATTAAGACCTTCTGGAGCAAGCTCGACAAACCCATGAACCGCAGGCTGATAGATTCGATCGTTGATGCCAGCAACATATGGCTAAACGGTCTGGTTGGCTCTGGCTATCTGCTCGGCGCTCGTGTCGAGTTTAAGGAAAGCGAGAACCCGCTTACCAATCTGATGGCCGGCATTATCAAAATCCATATCTACAATACCCCGCCGAGCCCGGCACAGGAAATTGACTTCGTACTTGAGTATGACGCCAATTATGTGACCGCCGCACTGCAGGGTTAAGGAAGGAGGAATAATAGATGCCGAAATTCGATGAGAGCGTCATAAATTTTGCGGTATACGAGGACAGCGTTGAATATCTCGGAATGGCTAAAGCCACCCTCCCCGACCTTACCGCTCTTACGCAGTCCATTTCCGGCGCAGGCATTGCCGGCAATATTGAGGCTGTAATACTCGGCCATTTTGACGCTATGACCCTCACCCTCAATTTCAGGACCACGACAGAGCAGGCCATTAAGCTGTCCGAACCTCGCAGGCACATAATAGATCTGCGTGTTGCTCAGCAGGTGGAAGACACTGTTGGCGGTGTAGTCACGGTTCAGTCGGTAAAACACCTGTTTGTAGTTGTGCCAAAGAGAGACGCCGGCGGCTCGATCGCCCCCTCTTCTCCTACGGATGGATCCGGCGAATATGCGGTCCGCTACTGGGCTACTTACATCGACGGTGTAAAAAAGAGAGAAATCGATCCGCTCAACTTCATTTGCTATGTCAACGGTGTTGACTACTTGGCCGATGTCAGGAGAGTTCTTGGTAAATAACCAATAAGCCCGGGGCGGCAAATGTCGTCCCGGGTATTTTATGTATTTAAGAAAGGAGATTAACCATGAGTAACGATGTTAAGAAAGAACAGGTTTATGTTGATGCGGATGAGTTTGCTGTTGCAGAGAAAGAAGCTGTAAACAGCGATTACACCTACACGCATAAATTCCGTAAGCCCTTTGAGTACCAGGGCAAGACCTATAATGAGCTGACATTTGAATGGGGTAAGCTCACAGGTAAAGATGGACTGGCGATTGAGAATGAGCTGCAGCAGCTCGGGAAAGCGGTTATTGTACCGACTTTCTCCGGTGAGTATCTCATTCGCATAGCAGCCAGGGCATGCACGGTTCCGCTTGGAGCTGATGCTTTTGAGATTATGCCGATAGCCGACTATAACAAAATCAGGAGCGCTGCGAGATCTTTTTTACTAAAATCGGAGTTGTAATCGGCGATGGCGGATCATGGCTCCGGAGGCAATGCCTTGTTTTGGCAAAAACAAATAACACTCCGGTACCTTTTTGGCTGTCTTTAACACTTCCGGAGCTGGTTGACTGGATCAGGGACAGTAATAAACTTGTCGAAGAGATGAAACAGGCAAATAAATAACCGAAAGGAGGGCCGTGATGAATAAATTGATTGATTTGACCGGAAAGCGCTACGGGAAATTAACAGTAATAAAAAGAGCTGAGCAAAATCATGTATCACCATGTGGCACTGTTTCTGTTGTATGGGTTTGCCAATGTGATTGTGGGAATATTGTTTTAGTCCTTGGTAAAAATCTACGATCCGGCAAATCAACTAACTGTGGTTGCATTCGAAGAATTAATCTTCCAAAGTCTCGCAGAACGCATGGGGACTCTCGTAATTGCAGGTTATATCGTATATACCACGATATGATTAACAGATGTAAAAACCCTAACACAGAAAATTATCATCGTTATGGAGGTAGAGGAATATCTGTTTGCGATGAATGGCTTAATAGTTACGAGAAGTTCAGAAATTGGGCCCTCCTTAATGGATATACTGATAATTTGACACTTGACCGCATAAATAATGACGGTAATTACGCACCGGATAATTGCAGATGGGTAACTCACAAAGAGAATTGCCAAAATAGACCCACTGATTACTTAAAAAGGAGGGTCGTAAATGGCATCCAGACGTGAATATGAGATGCTCTTTCAGCTGAATGCCCAGTTAGGCGGCAGCTATAACAGCACCTTTAAGACTGCACAGAACGCAATTGCTTCCATGCAGAAAGAAATAGCGGCCCTCAGTAAAACACAGTCGGATATATCCGCATATCAGAAACAGCAGAGCGCGGTTGAGGCCACTCAGAAAAAGCTCGAAGTGCTTAAGCAGCAATATGATAATATCCAAAAGGAGATCGCCGAAACCGGTACTTTTTCTGCTACTCTTGAAAATAGGCTACTGTCGAAGCAACAACAGATTGATAGGACATCTGCCTCCCTGGAAAATCAGACGAAAAAGCTTGAGGATATGCGCCGCGCCTTGGTAGATGCCGGCGTTGACGTCTCAAACCTCACTGGAGAAACCACAAGGCTTGGGAATCAGATTGATGAACTTCGGAAAAAGCAGGAGGAGGCTGCGGACCAGGCTAATAACTTTGGTGCCAAAGCCTCCGCTGCTATTAGTGCTGTTAGCCAGGCGTTGGCATCAGCCGGCATTGCAAAAGCTCTGCAAGAAATTTATGATTTTTTCGCTGCGACCGCTGAAGCATCCATGGATTTTGAATCAGCAATGACGGGTGTGGCGAAAACTACCGATCTGACAAATGAAGAGCTGGCTGCAATGTCAAGGGAAATAAAGCTTCTTTCAACAGATATTCCTGTTACTGTTGAAGAATTTGCTGGCATCGGTGAAGTGGCTGGACAGCTCGGCATTGCAAAAGAAAACCTGCTCGACTTCTCTACTGTCATGGCAATGTTGGCGACAGCAACGACCATGACGGCCGAAGAAGGAGCGACTTTGCTGGCTCAATTCGCAAATATCACCCGGATGGATCCGTCGTTCTATTCCAATCTTGCGAGTGCCATCGTTGCCCTGGGTAACAATTATGCCACAACCGAACAAAAAATAACAGAAATGGCCCAGGGCATTGCAGCCAGTGCTTCCCTTGCGGGAATGTCCGAAGCTGACATGGTGGCATTGGCAGCGGCCGTAACATCATTGGGTATCGAAACTCAAGCAGGTTCGACCGCCATGAGCAGGCTTATATCTACTCTTACGACTGCTGTTGAAACTGGTGAGGACCTGGAAGAGTTTGCGAGCATCGCCAACATGACGGCCGAGGAATTTACACGGTTATGGGGAACTAACGCAGTTCAAGCTCTGCAGGCTTTTGTTGTCGGCCTGAATGATACGGAGAGAAACGGCAAGAGTGCAACGGTTGCCCTTACGGAACTCGGTATAACCGAAGCACGTATGCAGCGTATGATTTTGTCTCTTGCCAACTCCGGAGATCTCCTTAACCGTACCCTTGAAACGGCCAACCAGGCATGGAGTGAGAATACTGCGCTCACTAAAGAGGCGGAGCTTAGATACGCGACTACTCAAAGCCAGCTCACCATGATGCAGAATGCATACAACAACCTGAAGATTGCAATAGGCGATAATTTCACGCCTGCTCTCAGCGGCTTGTATGGTGTCGCCACGGATGTTTTGAACAGCATCACGGAATTTGTTGAAAAGAATCCCGAACTGGTAAAAGCAATCACTGCATTCATCGGAGTGATTGGGGTTGCTACTGCCGGTCTTACTGCTTATGTTGCGGTAACGAAGGTAGCCATTCCATTGATGCAGCTGTTCGCGGCTTCGATACCAGGTGTGAACATTATAATGGCCGTGACTGCCGGTGTAGCTGCTCTGACAGGTGTAATAGTCGGGCTTACTGCTGCCAGCAAAAGGCAGAGAGATGAAGCCGCGGAATTAACGGCTGTTTCCAGGGAGCAGTATTATAGGCTTCAGGAACTCAATGATGAATATAAAAAGGCTGTTGAGCTGTATGGAGAAACCTCCTATGAAGCACAGGCGCTCCGCTGGGAGATTGAAGATTTAACAGCCGAATATGAAGCCGGGAAACAAAAGCTTAGCGATTATAAGGCAGCTCATGAAGAGCTGATGAAAAGCTATAGCGAAATGACCGCTTCCCATGAAGAGTCAACCGGAGAAATTGAAAAAGAGCAGCGAAGCATTCTGGCTCTAATTGGCAAATTGGAGGAATTAACTTCCACTACTGAAAGTGCAGCTGAAAATAAGCAAGCTATTCTTTCCATCATTGAAGCCTTAAATGAACAGGTACCTGAGCTGGCACTAAACTATGATGATGTTGTCAATTCCTCAGAAGGATTCATTGATTCTCTATATGCTATTGCTGAGGCACAAGCTGCTCAGGCAAAACTTGAAGCTCAATGGCAGGAATATATTGACCGTGTCGGTCAACAGGAAGCTCTTAAAAGCGCAAAAGAAGCAGCTGAGTACAATGCCAAGCTTGCACAGGAAGAATATGATCTTGCATATAAGGCCTGGTCTGATGCAGTTGAGCTTTACAAGTATGACACTACTGGCTGGGGAATGTTTTTCGGAACGAGAAAAGAAAGTAAAGCCTTAGATGCTGCACGTGAGCAGCTCGACCTATATAATAAGACCCTTGAGGAAACAACTGCAGCATATGAAGAAAACGCAGCCAAGATAGCCGAGCTTGAAGAGGCCTTCCGGTTATATCAGAAAGCTCAGGAGGAAGCGGCCGCAACAGGTGAAAACTTCCGTGAGGTTATCAACTCCGTAAAGCAGGAGATGAACGAATTAGCGGCTGCCTATGAAGAGGCCTATAACGCTGCTCTGGATAGTATATCCGGACAGTATAACCTATGGGATGAGGCCGCTGATATTGTTGCAACAAGCGCATCAAAAATCAATTCAAACCTTGAAAGCCAGATTAACTACTGGCAGAAGTATAATGAAAACCTTGAAAAGCTGAAGGAACGCAGCGCGGACATTGAAGGGCTTAATGAAATGATAGCCAGCTTTGCTGATGGCAGCGCAGAAAGCGTAAATGCCATAGCCGGTATGGCTAATGCCAGTGATGCGGATCTGCGGAAGATGGTTACCAACTGGCAAAAGCTGAAGCAGGAACAGGAAACCGCTGCCGGCAGTCTCGCGGAGATTGAGACGGAATTCAAGGCTTCAATGGACAATATCCAGCAAGAGCTGGAGGCTACCATAGCTGAAATGAATCTCAGCGAGGATGCTGCAAAAAGCGCTAAACAGACCATGCAAGGCTTTGCTGATGGTGCAATTGATATGTTGCCGACCGTCCAGGAAGCTTATAAGCGTGTGGCACAAGCAGCAATAGCGGCCATTGATTCGCAACTGGAAATAAGAAGCCCGTCCCGCGTAATGGAGCAAAAGGCAGAAATGACATGGGCTGGTTACATCAATAAAACCCGGGCTTTGGAACCGGAAGTGACGAAAGTTATGGCTGAAATAAGCATGGCAGGTATTGAAGCCTTCCCCTCATTGGCAAGGAATGAAGCGGTATCTGCGCAGCCCGGGCCAAGTGTCGGAGGCAACCATATCATCCTGACCGTATCTCCGTCCTACAGCATTTCAGGAGTTGGTAACACGTCCGATATAGCAACTGTATTAAAAGAGGCTGCCAGCGATCTGAAAGATTATATCCTTGATGTTCTTGAGGATGCTGGAATTGACTCGGCGAGGAGGACATACGCATGAGCAGAACCTATACTACTGTACAGGGTGATATGTGGGACAGCATAGCACATACACAGCTGGGAAGTGTGGCTCATACGGATAAGCTGATGAATCTCAATCCGGAATACCGGGAGTATTATATCTTCCCTGCAGGGATAACACTCGTGCTGCCTGATGTCGAGGAAGAAGCAACTGATACAGCTGCGCTGCCTCCATGGAAGCAGGTGAGCGGATGAGCGATAAAGATTTAGCAAGACGCACGGATGCGGAAGTCTACTTTGACGGTGTGAACATTTCCGCATCCCTGCGGAAGTATTTAATCTCATTGACATACACCGACAACGAAGAGGACGAAACTGACGATCTGCAGATCCTGATTGAAGACAGGGACGCTGTTTGGTTAGAAAAATGGCTGAACGTGGCTATACAGGCAGCGGCTTCAGGTAGCCCGTCCGGAGGTTCATTATATAAAGTTACGGCCAAAAGCGGATTGAATGTGCGCAGCGGTCCAGGAACGAATTATAAAAAAATCGGAGCTCTGTCCTACGGGACACAGGTGAATGTGATTTCTATTTCCGGAGGATGGGCGACCATAAAATATAGCGGCCAGACAGGATATATAAGCACCAGCTATATTACAAAGGTTGCTGCTGACAGCTCGGAGGCCATATCCGGAGATTGGAACATCGGCGATGCTGTCATAGTGAATGGACAGCCTCAATATTCCAGTTACGGAACCGGAACACCTGGCGCGCCTGTTACCAATTACAGAGGCAACATTACGCAGCTTAATCTCAAAAGCGGTGTGCCTTATCCTATACATGTGGGATATCTCGGCTGGTTTGCAATTGACCAGGTGGTAAAGGCTATCCCCACTGAAAGCGGTGTTGTAAGCAGCGGATCAGCCGTAAAGGGCCTGCGGATCCAGGCGGCCATTGTGAGGAAAAACTGGAACAATGATGGCAATGATAAGGTGCTTGATTGCGGACAATTTGAGCTTGACAGTGTTGAAGCTGACGGCCCACCCTCCACTATTGCGATTAAAGGCACCGCGCTTCCTTTTAGCTCACAAGTCCGCCAGACCAAAAAGAGCAAAGCCTGGGAAGCATACACCCTGTCACGTATCGCCAATGAAATAGCCTCGGCCAATGGTATGACATGCATGTATGAATCGGCCACGGATCCGTACTATTCCCGCGTTGAACAGGTAACAATGAGCGATATAGCCTTCTTACAGCAGTTATGCAAAAATGCCGGGATATCGCTTAAAGTGTCTAACAACATTATTATCCTGTTCGACCAGGCAACCTACGAAGCGAAGCCTGCTGTTTTCACCATAAAAAGAGGCTCTGGCACGTATTTGAAATACAAGCTCCGGACCGGTGAAGCGGATAAGAAATATGCAAAATGCAGGGTAAGCTATGTTAACCCGGCAACGGGTGAAACAATCCAGGCCACTGCATATGCCGAGGACTACAATCCCAAAGACAAGAAAAATCAAACCCTCGAAATAACTGCCAAGGTCAGCAGCATTGGAGAAGCTCAGGCCCTGGCAAATAAAATGCTGCGCTTAAAAAACAAATATGAGTATACAGCGACATTTACTCTTCCCGGCAATCCTGATTTGGTGGCCGGGGTCACTGTGATGTTATCCGGCTGGGGCGCCTGGGACGGTAAATATATTATCAGCCAAGCAAAACATACCATCGGCAAGTCCGGCTACACTACGCAGATCAGGCTGCGTCATGTATTGGAGGGATACTGATGGACAGCGAAAACATTTTAAGGAACCTGGTGCGGATAGGTACGGTCAGCTCGGTGGATCCGGCCAAGCGCACTGCCCGTGTAATATTCAAGGATAAGGATATGGTATCAGGGTGGCTGTACGTGTTGCAACACCATGGAGCGGGCGTTTATACCAAGCTAGATGGCGAACACTCGCATGACATATCCGGCGGCGGTACGACTGAAAATAGCGGCGAACATGACCACGCAGCCAACGTAACTTATTGGATGCCTAAAGTCAATGATACGGTGCTGGTGCTATACCTCCCCGTATTCAACGGCGATGGCTTCATACTGGGGGCGATATAATGCAGGTAGGATGCCTCGGGGACATCATATTCCAGGTGTCCTCGAATACGATAAAAACCATTAACAGAGTAGAGTGGTCAGGATCCGCACGATACAGCGAACATCAGCGGCACCTGACAAATGCTCTTACTGAATTTACTGGACTTGATCCCGATACCATCTCATTTGAGATGGTTCTTTCTGTATATTTGGGCGTTGATCCGATGGCGGAGCTTACCAAGCTATGGGAATATGAACGCAGCGGAAAAGCTGTTACTCTCGTTATCGGAGAAAAGGTATACGGAAAATACAGGTGGACAGTCAAAAGCCACAAGATAAAGTTTGAGACATACGACAAAAAAGGAAACATGACCGGAGCTACTGTTGCTGTCGATTTGCTTGAATATCTGAAATCGTGAGGTGGTGCTATGAACTATATAATCAGCACAAAGGATCTGGGCAGTATCACCCTCAATGAAACCGATACAGTTAAATCCGTGCTGCAGAACATTAGGATAATCCTTTCAACGCGTCAGTTCTCTGTGCCACTATACCGCGAATTCGGATTACCCATGCAGTTCCTGGATAAACCGATACCTGTTGCAAAGGCGCTGCTAATAGCAGAGATAAGAGATGCAATAACAGAATTTGAGCCCCGCGCCAATGTGCTCAATGTGACAGTCGAAATTGACGAGAATGCTCCGGGTAAAGTACATGCTACTGTGGAGGTGGAAATAAAAGATGAGTAGAAAAGAAGATTATCAGTTTATTGAAACAGATACCAATGCCCTTGTCTCAAAGCTTATCTCCTCCTATGAGCAGATTACCGGAGTAACGGTGCGCCCGGCCAGCCCTGAAAGGTTATTCATTCAGTGGATAGCAAGCGTCATCGTTCAGGAACGGGTGATGTGCAATTACACAGGAAATCAGAACATACCAAGCAGAGCTCGTGGTGAAGACCTCGATGCGCTTGGAGAGCTTTTCTATGATAAGACCAGGCCTGCAGCTCAGGCGGCACGTTGCACAATGAGATTTCATATTTCCGAAGCACAGCCAAGCGCCATACTGATACCAGCCGGCACAAGGGTCACAGATAAGGAAAATACCCTTATCTGGGAAACGACAGCTGATGCCTATATTCCCATCGGAGAAACATCCGTTGATGTAATGGTTCAGTGCCAGACGCCAGGAATAGTCGGTAATGGTTATGCGCCCGGACAGATCGACACGCTTGTGGACGTGTTTCCATATTACAGCCATTGTGAAAACATCACGGAAAGCGATGACGGAGCGGATGCAGCAACGGATGAAGAATACTATGAGCTCATGAGAGCCAGTGAGGACGCTTACAGTACCGCAGGCCCCGAAGGAGCTTATATTTATCATGCCAAAAAAGTGTCGACGCAAATCGCTGACGTTGTAGTAAACTCACCAAGCCCAGGTCAGGTAAATATTTATATTCTCATGGCCGATGGCACAATTGCAGGCGAAGAGATTAAGAACGCTGTGTATGAGGCGTGCAATAACAAATATATTAGGCCACTGACAGATTATCTTGTAGTAGCAGATCCGGAAACGGTTTCCTATGACATAGAGCTTACCTATTACATCCAGAGAGATACGGCTTTGAGCGCATCCGAAATCGAATCGGCAGTAAATGCCGCTGTTACAGAGTATGTATCTTGGCAATGCGCGAAGCTTGGCCGTGACATAAACCCCTCCTATCTCCTGGGCTTGCTCATGCGTACAGGCATTAAGAGAGTTGAAATGGTTAGCCCGGAATATACTCCGCTTCGTGATGGAAGAGATAATACAGTTCCGCAGGTTGCATCGGTCGGAACAATCACAATAACGAATGGAGGGTACGAGGATGAATAACTATGGCATAACCCGTGATAACCTGCTTCGTACCCTGCCTGACGTTTTGAAAAACGACAAAAAGATGTGTGCACTGGCAACAGTTATCGCCGACCTTCTTTCCGGCCAGGTGGACGAAATCCGCAAATTAAAAATCTACTCGCAAATAGACAGTCTCCCGGAACCGCTGCTTGATATTCTCGCCTATGACTTCAAAGTCGACTGGTACGGATATGATTATGACATCGATGTAAAACGCGCCCAGCTAAAAGACAGCTTCAATGTTCACCGCCATCTTGGGACACGCGGAGCGGTAGAAAGAGCCTTAAGCGATATTTATCCCGGTACCGAGGTTGAGGAATGGTTTGACTATGGCGGCGATCCTTATCACTTCCGCGTGCTGCTGGATGTAACCGATCAGCGTGTGAGCATATCCCATGATGAAATCATCAGGGCGATAGAAATGTTTAAATCCCGCCGTTCACACCTTCAAGACAACAACGTAATATACCGCAGCCGTGTCCGGATCGTTATCGGCGTGACTACTGGTTATGTGGTATATGGAGCGCGTCTGTGCGGTACATATCCTGTACGGGCGACACAAGGCGGTATCAGTGCAAGCGACATTAACCTGGATGCTTCCGGAGGCGGAACCGCATATAGTGCACGGTTTTGCGGTACGCCTCTTGGTAGTCTGATGTAAAGGAAGGTGATATAAATGCTTGACTCTGCAGCTTTTGAAGATCTTAACAACTTTATCAAACGAAGAATTGCAAGTGCCCGATATCGCGTAGGCTCTACTTATTATCCGGCCACAATAAATGATATTGTAATTCTTCCGACAGGTACCGTAAGGGCGCTGCTGTCAATTATACCTGGCGGGACAGTAACGATTAACAGAGTAGAGCTGTACAACAGTGACGGCAAACTATGGGCACATCAGGATGTCAGCATTACAATATCGACAGGACAGACCGGTGTGCTTTATTGGTTTGATTTCACCATCACGGAAGGGGAGGTCTAAGTATGTATGATTGGACTAAATGGCAGGACCATGTGACAAGCCCGGCAAACCTCTTTAATGTGGTTGATAACGGAGATGGCACATGGACGATTACTCCGGCTGGAACTGTCATGCAGCAAGGCACGCCACAGGACCAGGTTCGGTTTAATAATATCGAAAATGGCATAGTTGATGCACATGTGGCAATCCAATTATTGCTGAACTATGCCAGACAGAATTTGCTGGAAATCGAAGTCGGAACGGTAATATTAACGAATACTCAGGCATTCCCGTTCAATGACAGCCAGCAGACAATTAGCCTTGCAAAAGCTAAGGAAAACAGCAACTACATTGTAATTCCGGAAATCATGTCAGCCGTCGGAAACCCCGGCGAGATAGTGATTTCTGACAAGCTTATAAACGGATTTAAAATAGCTCATACCGGTTCAGCAAAATCCGTTACCGTCAAATACACTGTGATAGGAGGGGTTCTGAAATGATAATTGTTGAAAAGAACGAAGGCCCAAAGATTCCGTATTCAGTTAATGGTACTCGGGTCACTTTTAACGATGACCTTACCATTAACCTTGCAAGCCGTGAGCAAGATTGGCCGGTGCATATCGATATCTTCTTCGATGAGGATCGGGCTCTTGTAATCGGCGCAGCTGCTGGACGTGCCTATGTCGCACAGTTTGATATTCCGGCCAGACGGTATACCGAGGAAGAGGTTGACGGAGAAATGCAGCGCATTCCTTTGCCGCTTGATATGGATACCGTAACACTGACCCTTTGGGCGATTGAGTAAAGGAGGAAATGACGATGGCAAACTTTGATCTTTCAAATCTCGCTCTTGCAGCTGTTTGTCCCGGCAATGAGATACTTTACGATGATAAGGGTATGCCCAGCATCATGGTTAAAATTCCTAAACAGACATATAAACAACTCGGTTTAGGAGAATCGGAAGCTGTTCACCCTGCTTTCATCGTAAACGGTCAGGAAGTAGATGCTATCTGGATATCCAAATACCAAAACATTGTTAAAAACGGTCGGGCATATTCTTTGCCAAATCAGGATCCAGCCGCTTCTCTTAATCTGGATACAGCTATTAACTATTGCGCTGCAAAAGGTCCGGGTTGGCATCTTATGACGCGCATGGAATGGGGATTGCTTATCCTGTGGTGTGAGAAAAATGGATTTATTCCAAAGGGAAACAATAACTATGGGAAACATTCAAGTGAAAGTAACTACAAAGCCATTCCCACTTATTACAGTAGCGGGCAGATAGGCCGTGTTGCTACAGGTACCGGTCCTTTGTCATGGTATCACGATAACTCACCTGCAGGAATTGCTGATCTTTGCGGCAACGTATGGGAATGGATGGGTGGTATCCGTTCTGTTTATGGGGAACTGCAGATTCTTGCCAACAACAACGGGGCTGACAGCTCTCATTCTCAAGCGGCAGGTGGTCTTGAATGGAAAGCTATTAAGGCTGATGATGGTTCACTTATCACACCAAATGGAACCGGGACTACAGAAGGCAGCGTTAAAATGGACTTCATTTCCAGTAAACTGACTTACTCCACTTCCATCACAGATCCGGCACGCGGTGAACATAGTTGCACCTTTGGTAATATCACCTGCGATGGTACAATTGGTAATGCTGCTAAGTTGCTTCTGCAATCTATCGGCATGTTGCCTTATAATCCTACCGGACTTTGCAAGGATCATTATTGCTATTTCAATAACAACGAAGCTGAGCGGTCTTTCTACTCCGGCGGCAGCTGGCACCGCTCGGCCAGCGGGCTGGCCTCGTTCCGCGGCCTCAGCTCTCGCGCCGGCGCGGGCGTGTACTTCGGCTTCCGCTCCGCTTATGTTGTACTGCCATCTGCATAACTGTGTTCTGTTAGCTCCGCGATAGCGGAGCTAAACGTAAATTTTTTGGAATAACGAAATACGTTATTTTCTCACAAAATAGCGCATACTCTGACCGCTTCATGTAATATAAGTTCAAGGGAAACAGGACGGAGGGTGAGTGAAACATGGCCGAGGAGTTAAAAATACTCCAAAAAATTTTTGACATGATGGAATACGGCTATGGTGCGCTCGCTCAATACCCGAAGTCTGAAAAATTCGCTCTCGTTGCAGACATTAAGCGTAGCATGGACAGAATGCTGGAACGAGCGATTGAAGCCCAAAAAAAGTATTACAAAAAGACCACTTTGCAGGAACTGGATGTAGAAATCACAAAGCTAAAGGCATACCTGAGGCTATCAAAGAACCTTGGATTTCTGCCTATGAAAAAGTATGAAATCTGGTCCGAAAAGGTGGTTGAGATCGGCAAGATGCTGGGTGGATGGTTGAAATCCGTCAATCAACAAAAATCCACTTAACATGGGGAACAGATCGCTGCGGTCTTTCTACTCCGGCGGCAACTGGAACAACTCGGCCAACGGGCTGGCCTCGTTCAACGGCAACAACTCTCGCGCCAACGCGAACGTGAACATCGGCTTCCGCTCCGCTTTGCCTCCACGTCAGATATTGCAGACTCACGGGTTTGCATTCAGTACAGAGGTGATAAAGGGATCTGTTTCCCTGCCTTGACGCATCAGCTCAAGGCTAAAAACATTTAGCTGCGTATACCGCCGGTATTGGTATAGTACCAAGAAAGCTGTAAAGCGCAGCCTTTGGGGGAGTGGCGCTATGGAAAAGCACAAACATGTTTTTGAAAGGTTTGCAACCTTCGATAATATGTATGACGGATATCTCCTTGCCCGCAAGAATAAGCGGTACAAGGATGAAGTGCTGGCCTATAGCGCCAACCTTGAAGAAAACCTTATCGATGCTGTTAACCGTCTCCGGTGGAAACAGTATACCGTGGGACGCATGAGAGAGTTTTATGAATACTTCCCAAAGAAGCGAATAATTGTTGCACTTCCATTCGCTGACCGTGTTATAAATTGTGCAGCTTATAATGTACTGTGGCCAATCTACAGACGTTCGTTTTATGAGCACAGCTATGGCAGCATCCAGGGCCGCGGTCCGATAAAGGCTGCTGCTCAGTTACAGTATTGGATGCGCCTGGTGCAGAACAAACCTCAGAAATGGTGGATTGGCAAGGCAGACGTTGCAAAGTTCTTTTTCCGGATTCCTATTGAGGTTCAGCTCCGGGAGCTCGGCAAACCTCTTGATGATCCTGACATGATGTGGTTCCTGGAAACTGCTATCAGAGCTGACGGCCGACCAATGGGATTGCCTATAGACTGTGCGGATGTCTTTGAAGCTGAACGGATCATGGGGATTGGAATGCAAGTAGGCTCTCTCATATCCCAAATGACAGCCAATGTTGTTATGACACCGGTGGATCATTACATGAAGCGTGAGGTCAGAATTCCCTACTACATCAGGTACATGGATGACATGATACTGATGGCGCCGAGCAAGCAAGAAGTAAGGGAAGCTATCGAGCTGCTCGACAATTACCTGCAGGAGAACATGGGGCTGCAGCTTAATAATAAAACAGCCATCATGCCATATGATGCAGGTGTCGAGTTTGTCGGTAAGCGTATTTGGCCCCACAAAATAGAGATTCGCAGAAGTACTACCCTCCAGATGAAGCGGCATCTTAAGTATGTTATGGAGCATTACTCCAAAGGTGAGCTGACATTGGAATATGCCAGAAGCGTCCTTTTCAGCTACCTCGGCATGATGAAACATTGCAATTGTGATTCGCTGAGAAAAAAGATCCTGGAGTGGTATGTTCTCGTAAGGAAATCTGAATAAAAAACTAAAGTCATTAAAGCGATCCTGGAAGCAGGGTCGCTTTTTTGATGTGCGGACGGAGGACGATATATGAGCGAAATAGCAATTTTGTCAACAGTACTTGGTATTCTCGGAACGGTATGTGCCATGGCGTTCGGTTATGCCACTTACAAAAGAAACCATCGGGTTGATAGTGAGAATGAAGGCAGAGAAAGCGGGACAATCCTGACGGAAATCGGCTACATAAAAGCTGGCGTGGATGACATCAAGCGCAAACAGGAAAAACAGGATGAAAGACACCTGGAAATCATCTCCCGTATCACAGCCGTGGAACAGTCGGCCAAGCAGGCACATCACCGTATCGACAGACTTGAAGGCAAAGAAGCTCATCTGTAGCATAAGGAGGCGGACAGTATGGGCAGGAAGCATAAAAAATCCAGGAAAAAGAAACTGGAATTCTCAAAGATAATTTTCATCTGTGTTTCAATCGGCACTATTTCAGTGGCCGTTTTTTCATGTGTCATGATTTGGAGGACCGGAGATCTCTCCCCTCTGGCCTACCTGATCCCCTCTGTCTTTGCAGAGCTGGCGACGGCGACAGGTTTTTACTACCGCAAAGCACAGAGAGAAAACGAATTAAAGATACCTCATTATCTTGCACAGAACACAAATGACACTGAGGCCTCGGCCACTGATGAAGATATTTAGAAAGGAGGGCAAGGCCGATGAAGGCAAAAGAGTTAGTTGCAAAGGCAGTGGAAATTGCCAAGAAGTATAAGACCGTTTACATGTGGGGTGTTTTTGGAGCGCCGGTAACGGAATCTGTTATCTCTGCAAAGACTAAGCAGTATCCGAGCTGGTATACTGCGGAAAAGCAGGCGTTATTCCGTTCGCTGATAGGCAAAGGGTATTTCGGATTTGACTGCGTGAACCTCATCAAAGGTATTTTGTGGGGTTGGAACGGAGACAGCAGCAAATCTTATGGAGGTGCTGTATACGCTTCCAACGGAGTGCCGGATCTCAACGCTGATTCGTTTTTCAATAAGTGCTCAGGAATCTCAACCGACTTCTCAAAAATAGAAATCGGAGAGGCTCTCTGGGTACCTGGACACATCGGTATTTATATCGGGGATGGCCTGGCCGTTGAGTGTACTCCTAAATGGAGCAACAATGTCCAGATAACAGCCGTAGGCAATATCGGGAATAAGGCCGGCTATAATACCAGGACATGGTCCAAACATGGCAAGATACCGTATGTCACATATGAGCCTGCTGACAGTGGCGCTTCCGGCCAGAAACAACCTGCAGATAAATCTGAAATTGCTGTCGGTACCGAAGTTATCATGACTGGCACAAAGCATTATGTCAGCAGCAATAGCACGGATGCCAAACCGTGCAAACCCGGACCCGCAAAAGTAACAGCTATTGCTCGTGGAGCTAAGCATCCATATCATCTGATAAACATTTCTGGGAAAGGCTCAACCGTTTATGGCTGGGTTGATGAAGCCGATATTCAGGTCAGTTCTCAGAGAACCTATACCGTGAAAAGCGGAGATTCTTTATGGGCCATTGCTGCAAAGGAGCTCGGCAACGGTAACCGGTATCCGGAGATAAAGGCTCTCAATAATCTCACTAGCGACATCATTCATCCCGGCCAGGTGCTTAAGCTTCCGGCAAAATAAAAATTTGATTAAAGGAGGATTCGTACTATGTTTTGGCAGTTTGTTGTGAATTACTGGGACAGCATCCTGGTCGTGATCCTGTTCATCGTAATCTGCATAGTGCTTGTAAAAAGGGGTGCTACCTCTTACGTCAAGCAAATGCTGTTTTTCCTGGTGACAAAAGCGGAAGCCGAATATGGTTCCGGTACCGGTGATCTGAAATATGCAGCGGTAACAACCTGGCTTTATGAGCGAATGCCGGCAATCATAAAGTTTTTCTTTACGGCAAAGCAGATCGATGCCATGATTGAAGCGGCCGTACAGCAGATGAAGGAATACTTGAGCAAAAACGACTATGCAAAATCGTTTGTGGTTGCTACCAATAAGGTCAATAAGGTGATACCTATAGCTGACCAGAAGAGTAGTAAATAATCATGTAAAAAGCCCCTTCCAGAGATTCTCATAAAATCCTCCTGGAAGGGGCTTTTTTTGTTTCCTATACTTACTATATATGCCTGCAATAAATAGCCGCTTTTAAGCTGTTGCAACAGGCTAAAAAGCGATATAAATATCATGGGCATGTATTAACATGAATTGAGCTGGTAATACTGGTTGATATGAGCAGCTCAACACTTGCAAAGTTGTTGAGATAAAGAAAAACCCGGGCAATTAAGCCCGGATTCGGGAGCAAACTCATTCCTCATCTTTATGTAAAGCAGTACCCCTGCGTGATTTAGTCCGCGGCTCTTTGTTGGGAACACGGACTAAGATATCAGATATATCGCAGTCCAACGCCTCACATATGAGGTCGAGATGCTCCAGGTTAATTCGCTCTGCTAAATCATGGTATAGGTCGTTAATTGTCGACGGCCTAATACCAGTCTTACGAGCGAGATCTGCTTGCGTCCACCTCCGCTCGCCAAGCCGGGTGGACAGTAAAATCCTAATCATAGCCACGCTCCTTTCGTTAAATTCTAACAAGTATTGTAGAATTCCGCTGGCTTTTGTTAGAAAATAACGGGTTTGGTTATGATGGAAGGATAAAAAATAAAGACTATCGAAACGTGATGCTTCGATAGTCTTTATTTTCAATCAGCTATGTTATATAATCGATACTGGGCACACTAAGATAAAGATATTTTCATGCATGTAAATGGTTGGGGCGGTGTTCGTATAAGGTCTGTTTTGCTCCACCACATACATAGTTATATCTATGATTTTTAGCACTTTAGCAATCAAGATTACAAGTTTGATTCGGAAGAAATTATTCTGTGTCCTATACTTGTAGTCTTTTTTATTTAGTCTATATTTTTGATTAGATTATATAAATGATTTGCATATGTATTATGAAAAACATACTGAAAAAGAAAAGATTAGAAACGAGTGTTGAAAATTTTTTATTTATAGCATAAGGTGGAAGGAAAGATTTAAATGGATAAAAAAATTAAAGCTATGTTAGATGAAGAATGGGATAATGAAGAATTATTTTATAATATTTCAGATTATTGTATAGATAAGGAAATTAAAGATGGATATGAAAAATTAGATGAAAACGAAAAGCATTTTTTTGCGATTGGCAAATTATTAATGGAAGTGAATAATGGCGGATTTGATCAATATTTCTTAAATACAGAGGGAGAATATATTAGGGATACTCTGCACTTTTTAAATTTAATTGGAGAAACGGAATTCTCTAAGTTGTTTAGCAAAGCAGTAAATATCTTTGAATCCGATAAAACAGATGATGAAAAAGATGATGCTTTTAGCGAGCTTGATGATGAATTTTATGAATTGGAAAGCTCTGCATATGAAAATTTATATGATAAATGTATTAGTTATATAAAAGAACAAGTAAAATGATTATAATTGGGGAGATAAGTATGAAAAAAGTTAGAGCTATACTGATCCTTTTGGTTTGATGTATTTTAATGTCTGGTACATATTTAACTATTTATGGAAATGGATTTTGTACTGTATCGAAAGAGTTAAAAGTTGGTGATGAGCTATATATACCGAAAGGTTATAAGAATGAATTGGATAAGATGAAATTGACAGAAATTGCTCCTATGCCATATTTCACAAGTCCTTTTATTACTGTCGAAAAAGATTCTATAGGAAATCAGTATGCAGTCATCTTTCGAGAGGATGGAAAAGTTGACAAGGTAATTTTACCTGAAACTTATGAGAATATTGTAGTAATCTATGAAGCAAAAGGTTTTAAGGTTGAAAAATACGCTCAAGAATTTTCGAATTTGCATTTATTCGAAATTAACGGTAAATTATACTGGAACTATTCGAGTAAAGGTGAAGATGTTTTCTTAGATCTATATGGCAAGGAAGAATATCCATTAAAACAAGATAATTATTAGATTAAACGGTCAAACCTTATACTTTTAGGTATCGAGTTTCAATTTACATGAAATAATCATATCAAGAATTTTAGAGAGTTAATATTTTTACAGGTATTTTCACTTTAGGGAGTTACCTGTGTTAGTCTAATGAAAAAATGTACCTCAAAATTAGTATCAGTTGAATTCCTTGAGAAAATTTAATTAAGCTTTAAGCTAATTATGAGTTTGAGTACAATCAAAGCTCCGGGAATATGTAATGTATTAATGGATCAAAAGTAGATATGGGTTTGTCAATAGAAAGTAGGTTCATACAGAGATAGTTAAAACACAATAATTTTGTAATCCTAAAATTTTTATTTTCATAATCATATATAATTTTTCAACTAGCTCTGGAAAGAACCAAATTTTTATTGACATTTACAGGATTATTTATTAGGTTGGAATTATATTAATTATTATTATATTTAAATTTGGAGGAGTAATAATATGAAGTGTTATATTAATTGTCCGTATGAAGAAAAGGACGAAGCAAAAAAATTGGGAGCTAAATGGGATCCGGAAAAAAGATCGTGGTATTTTGACTATATAACGCATAAAAGTGAAAGCTTTAAAAAATGGCTTCCCCCATCAGTAGCATTATTACCGGATTTATCTGCAAACATTAATGAACCTTATAAACCAGATCACCAAAAATATTTTCTAATGGAAGCAAAAGAAGTCAAACCTTTTATTTTTGTGACAGGAATTAATGAATATGGAGATATATACAATTTAATATTTAGTATTAAAAAGGAATGGGCTTGTTGTGAGTGTATGTCAGACGATTTGCTTGAATATTTAGGTGATAATGAAGAGTATTCTGATGAAGAATATGAATGTGCACTTGAAAAATGCAGATTAAAGCATGCTAATGATCCGGAATGTTGTGATAGTCCTATTGGAGGTGGTGGGGGCGATATTGATAATTATATTGAAATTGAAGCAACAATACATAGAAGAATAAAATATTCATATCAATATTTAGGTCAATTTAAAAATTTAGATGAATGTCGTGCATATTTAGCAAACTATTCAATAACTGAATAATTAATAAAAGATATAAAACATACCGTTTTATAGGAGGATGGAAGTTCTGAATAGAAGGAACGAAATGTTAGCAAAATAAAAAAGCACTTTCCTTAATTATTTTCATGATTTGTTTACCAGGTAAAATTAAGAATTTTGGGGCAATACATTGTTAATGCTATTCAAAAACTGGTTCTTTACAAAGTTAGTTGAAACACAATAATTTTGTAATCCTAAATTCTCTATTTTCATAATCATATTTAATTTTTCAACTGGCTCTGGAAAGAACTAAATTTTTATTGACTTTTACACTTTAATATTGTTCTATCTCATACGTTAAAAAGAAGTTTTAAGACTTTTTAAGGTAAAGCAAATCTTTTAATTCTCACTACAATAAAAGTAATTAATATAAATACTTGCTAATTTGACAATATAGGATATAATAGAATTCAAATAATTGTTTTCGTCATTAAATACCTAGGGGGATTGTGTATGTGTGAAAATGTTAAACTGACATCAATACAGAGAAACGAATTTGACGTTGCTGTTGAATTAACACAATTGCATTGTGAAACGAATATTGTTAAACCCGATGATATAAAGAAAATTTTTGCGGAATATTATAGTTTGGCAAGAATATTGAATTGCGCCAGTGAAGATACTTTGATTAATTTTCTTTCGGAGAATGTGAAGAATAAACTATAATCAACAAATATCCATCATTTAAAATACTTTTTCCGGCTTACGACGGGTTTATTATTTATAAATTATATTTTTATATATTTACTGATACTGATAAAGACACACATTAATAACTGCAAGTAGATTAGTTCCATAATACCTTGGTTTAAAAAATATATTACAATATAAAATGAACAAGATATCACTCTTCTTAGTAAAATGTTAGCCGCAAAACACATCTTTTACCGAGGAGGCTCTCTTAGATATATTACTTACCATTTCCATCACAAGTTAAACCGTAATTTTATGTATTATGACTCCTGTATCTATTATTGTCAGGGGGAAAGTAAGGATGAAAATTTATTGCATATCTGATATTCATTGATGTTTACCGGAATTTGAAAAAGCTTTATCAATGGTATTGGATCAACTTGATAAAGAAGATATATATTATGATGGAGAATCTCACTATTACAGTGACGGTACTGTTCTGGATAGTGGTTTCATACCGGTTCTTATGGTTGATACTGAAACTGACAAGTATTATAGATTTACAGAAACAGGGGTATGGCTTATTTTGCCATGTGATGAAGAAAACTAATTGATTCAGATTGCTGCGCTAGTTTTGTTTACGAGTAGATATTGCAATTTTGAATGGAAGAGTTTAGAGGATTTATTTAAATAACGTGGAAAGCTTTTAATGAAATTATATCGATATGATATGTAATGTAGCGAGATGGAGGTGATTTTAGTGAAAAAAGCGATAAAAGAATTGGCATATCAGCTTGGGGCTGATGTTTGCGGTATTGGAAGCATAGACAGGTTTGAAAATGCACCTATGGGTTTTTCACCTCTTGATTTATTTGATAAGTGCAAGTCTGTTATAGCACTGGGAGTAGCTTTACCTAAAGCATTATATGAGGTTTCGCCCAGATTGCTGTATGGTCACTTTAATAGTAAAATATGCTCTATTCTTGATGACATTGAATTGAAGTTTGCTAAAGAATTAGAAAAGAGATATAACTGTCTTGCTGTCCCGGTTCCTTGTGATACACCTTATGAATATTGGGATGCGGAAAACATGACTGCAAAAGGACTGATTTCGATGAGTCACACAGCTGTCCTGTGCGGACTTGGTTCAATCGGAAAAAGTTCATTGCTCATCAATCCTGAATACGGAAACCGTCTAACAATAGGAACTGTCCTCACTGATCTGGAATTGGAATCGGATGATTTACAGCCGGATTTGTGTATTGATGCATGCAGTAAATGTATCGATAATTGCCCTGTGCAGGCGATTGCAGATAAGAGAGTCAATCAAAAACTTTGCCGCCAGAACATTTTTGGAAAAACAGCCAGAGGTTTTGATACTGTTAATTGCAACAAATGCCGTACCGGATGTCCCATGAGATTCGGAATATCAAAGTCAAAATAAGTGTTATATAGAATAAGTACAAATAACTGGCCGACCTGGGACTTAGCTTTAGGTCGGCTTTTTGAAGTTGATGGCTAATTGTGATATAAAGCAAATCTGAATTATTTCTTGTCAGAATGATTCGAATTCAGATATTACTGTAATGGAGCCTGAAAATTTTGTGCCTGCTGCTGTTGGATCTTCTGTCTGCCTTTTTCAGTATGCTCAGCCTCTTTTGGACAAATCATATAAAGTAGCTGCTGTAGTTCACCAACATGCCGTCTTTCTTCGTCAGCTATATGATAAAGAACTTTTTTCACGCGTTCATCTTTTGTTGCCATTGCGTGAGCCTCATATCCGATAATGGCTTCTAATTCATCAGCAATATTGACTCGCAGAGCCTGAGCTAATTCTTCATTAGACATTTCCCGTGGTACATTTGCCACAAAAGGATTTCCTAAAAGTGCCATATTAACACATCCTTTATTGAATTTCTAGTTTGGTTATTTTTTGAAGCTTTTCAAAATTTTATACCAGTATCGGCATATATTTATTGAATCAATAATTTTGTTTTGGCGATGGGTGATGTTTTTCACAGTTATACGATAAACAGGTAATAAAATCTAAGATTGCAAAGTTTTTGTCTGTAACATGTTTTATTCCTCCCATATAATTATAAATGTAACAAGGCTACAGCATTTTCTTCCTTCTAAAAAGTATTTGGTGAGGCAGTAGAAAATGCGATTACCTTTTACAAAAGGCTAAGGGGTTTCTTCCTTCTATAATCATTGGGTGAGCTTAGAAACCCCGCTACCCTTTAAAATGGAGGAATATATGAACAGAATTTATTTAAGAAGAAAGAATAAAATAATAATCAATACCGGACTTGCATCCACTCCAAACACAAGGGAAGTTGCTACAATTCTGAAGAATATTGAAAGTCTTGGATATACTTTTTCTCAAGAAATAATAAATATACTTAATACATATACAGTTGAGCAATTGAAGAATTTCTATAATGGAATAGTTAAGAACATTAAGGGGCTGGTTGGGGCTGATGTTGTGTACAATCCAATGTACCCAAATTTTCCGGCTCAGGTCATGGAGGCTTCCGAATGCGAGTTGTACATAAATGCAATAATCCATTACGTGTCCTTTGGCAGCCTGTTGCCATACTATGATAAAGAAAAACGTAATCCTTTAATGGATAAGGTAAATTTAAAAGTCATCAATCTTGGAAATATTGATGAGTTTAATGAGATATTTGTAAATATTTTAAATTCAAAAACATCCATTTCCGAAACTGATAAAGCTGATTTGGAGTGGTTTGTAAAATATCATAAGAAAGATATTTATGCTTATTTGCCGGAAGAAATAACTCTTAAGGAAAATGCATGTTATCTGTGTAAGCTTCTTTATGAGAATTCTTTAGCAGACTTATCCGTTTTTTCAAAATATCTTAAGACTGCTACAGATGTTTTAAGATTTGCCGTTTCATTATCTGACGGTGATGTAAGCCTTGCGTCAAAAACAAAGTTTATAAGCTTCAAAAGAAGAGACAGACGCTTGCTCTTATCTTTGTTGGAAAACTGCAATAATATTGAAGAAGATATGCTAAGATATAAGACCCAGTGGATAAGGCTTGGTGAAAGGCTGCATCCATCTGAGTACAAGATGTTTGAAAAATCGAAAAGGGCATTTGAAAAATTGAGAAATAACGAGAAAATAGATACTTTCAACGGCAAAGTAAGTCTGGCCTTTAATTGTGGAGATACAAAAGAGATAGTGAAGCTCTTAAAGCAAAGACCTGGTGAATTCGCAAGAAAGCTTGACTATCTGTTAAGGACATGTGATGACACAGATATGGCATTGAGTGAATTCAGTAAAATTGCAGGTGAAGTATCAACTCCGGTACTATTGCAGGTACTTGAGCATTTTAAAACCAGAAATGAAAAAAAGGAACTTCGCGTATTTTTCCCAAAAGGAAGTATTGCAAAGGTTTATGGGATTTCAAATAATTTGCCTGACTTGGATGATGAGCTTTGCCAAAAGGTTGTAGATATTTGCAAAGCAAAGCTTAAAGAGTTATATGCATCCAGGGAGAAGCTTGGAAAGGTGTATATTGACGAAAAACTCAAGGATTATTTAGTTCCCTTTTCCCAAAGGTCAGCCAGCAAAGCATTAAAAACCATAGTACGGGGTTCAAGGGTAGATCTCCCTTCTGATGCTGCTGCAATAAGGACCTTCATTTACTGGAAAGAATCAAAAGGCAATAGAGCAGATATTGACCTTTCAGCAGTAATGTATGATGCTGACTGGAATTATATGGGGCACATTTCGTATACAAATTTAAGGTCTGTCAAATACAAAGCAGCCCATAGCGGTGATATAACTTCTGCACCAAGAGGAGCTTCGGAGTTTATCGATTTGGATTTGGAGTCTGTTAGGAAATATGGAGGAAGATATGTTGTATTCTCTGTTATGTCCTTTACACGACAGAATTTTGTAGATCTTCCGGAGTGTTTCATGGGATGGATGGCCAGAAAGGATGTCAATTCCGGAGAAATATATGAAGCTAAGACTGTTAAAAACAAAATAGACATTACTTCACAAAGCATAATATGTATTCCAATGATTCTTGATATATATGAAAACAAAATGGTTTGGGCTGATATTTCACTAAAATCCCAGCCAACATGGAACAATGTTGAAAACAATATGTCAGGCATGATTTTGATGGGTAAGGCTTTGACAACCATGAAAAAGCCAAATCTCTACGATTTGTTTATGCTTAATGCAGAGGCAAGAGGTGAATTGTGTGAATCAATAGAAGATGCAGATACGGTTTTTTCTGTTGACAATGGCATAACTCCATATGATACTGATATCATCATATCACGGTATTTATAAAATGCTTTATGTGGCTATATATTAACGATTTGAGTATGTTCATGATTACCCTTAAAAAGGGTTCATGTAGCTTAATGACAGAGCATAAGGATTTTTAGAAAATACAATTTCCACAAAAAGATATCCCCTTTTGAGTGCGATTATACACTCAAAAGGGGTATTATATTACAGATATTTATGTTTTTAGGGTAATTGGATACTTATCAATACGGTATATTATTCTGTATTGGAGTTGGTTTTTTCTGAAATTAATTGAAACACAACAATTTATAATCCAAAATATATATTTTTCATAATTATATTAATTTTTTACTATATCTGGAAAGAACCAATTTGATTTTTTTCCAAAGTTAGCTGAATAACATCTTGTCAAAAGCTTGAAGAATTTCATTATGCTATTCTAAAACAATGAATTTTATCCTCTGTATCTCTTCCGATAATCGTTTCATCATCATTTACTTTTAAATGGGTTAATACTTTATTTAAGGAATATGTAAAAAGAAGCTTGCCGCTTTCAAGATCCCAAAGCTTTAATGTTTTATCCCATGATGCCGATATTATTATATTATTGATCACAGCAACCAGGTTGACTGTATTTGTATGACCTTCAAGGGTGTTAATAAGTTTTCCTGTCTGAAGGTCCCAGACCTTAAGTTACTTATCAAAGGACGCCGATACAACCTTCCCATTATAAGTAATTGCAGCATGAGTGACCGGACCTTTATGCCCGGCAAGAGTTTTAATTGGAATTCCTCTATCCAGATCCCAGATTTTAAGCGTATTATCCCAGGACGATGAGACTGCTCTGCCGTCATTGGTTAAAACAACGTGAGTAACCGGCTGTGTATGTCCTTCCAGGGTTTTTATAGGTTCTCCTTTTTGTAGATCCCATATTTTAAGCGATTTATCGTTGGATGCTGTAATTGCCATGTCGTTGTTAATTAGTGCTACATGGTTTATAGCCCTGCTATGGCCGTTAATTGTGTTTATATGCTTGCCAGTCTGAAGATCCCAGGTTTTTATTGTAGAATCATCGGATACAGTAATGGCTACGTTATTATCAATTACTTCAACCTGATTTACATCCATTTTGTGAATTTCAAACCAGTGCGGCGCTTCGCTATCCTGTAGGTCCCACAGGATAAGTGTATTTTTTTCATCTGCTGCTACAACTTTGTCATCCATTATGGAGACTTGGTTTATCCTTTCATAAGTATTCACAGGAGGACATAGAGGCACACCTTTTTGAAAATCCCAGACATGCAGCTTTTTATCCGACGTAGATAAGGCGACCTTCATACACGGACTTACTGCAATTTTACAGACTTGACAATTCGTAGGTATAGTTTTAATTATCTGCCCATTATGATAGTCCATATATATTAGTGTACCATCATACGATAACAGTATTACTATCGAATCGTAAGTATGAAGTATATGGTAAAAACTTCTCTTGGCTCCTGTATAAGAATTAAGGAGCACACCTTTTATGGGATCCCAAACGCAGATTACATCATCAAAAGATAAAGATATAGCTTTACTGTCAGGAGTAATAGCAATCTGCTTTACCCCTTTTGCAATGCCTATCAGGAGATTAAGGGGTAAACCTTTATTCACATCCCAAACCACAATTGTTCCGCCAATACATTGAGACAATGCTATTGAAGGTGAAAACATGGTTACACGTGAAAAGCCATTGTTAGTGTCAGCACTTAAACCGTTTAGTGTCCGTATCAGACTTCCTGATTTGGTATCCCAGATCTTTAATGTATTGTCTGATGATGCTGATATCAGACGGGTATCGGATATGGGAGCAATATGTTGGACACCTGCTGTATGACCTTCAAGATTATGTAAAAGCATACCTGTTTGTAGATCCCATATTTTTATTGTTCTGTCGTGGGATGATGATATGATTTTACCATCATCTGTTATAAACACAGAAGTGATGTCGTCGGTATGTCCTTGTAAAGAATGAAGGACTTTTCCTGAATTAAGATCCCAGATTTTTAATGTTTGGTCTTTAGATGCAGTTACAACTGTTCCATAGCCGGTAAAACATATATGATCTATTTCATCCTTATGTCCACTGAGACTTGAAAACAGATTCCAACCGGGAGGTAAAGAAGTTGGGTTAACAGGTATAAGTTCAATTTTTTCGTACATATTTAATTCTCCTTAAAATAAGATAAAAATTTTGAAATGAAACTGAAAGAAACAACAACATATATAGTATGTCTTCTGAAATTGTTAACATAATAAAAAAGGATAAAACTTATTAAATGGGATGAATTTCAAACCCTCTTTTTTTTCTTTCATTGAAATATTCCTTTTCAGATATCAGGTGAGACATGTGAAGTATACTTCCGCCGCATTTAAACAAAAGCTGACCATTGCTGCTACGGGTAATTCTATAATTGCTGCGACACGAATTACATATTGCCCCATTTTCTGTAAAAGTCATACCATCAAAATCCGAAATAGGTCTTGTCTTAACTGTCAATAATGGACATTTTGACAATTCGCTGACAATATCTTCATATTCCAAATCTCCAGTATGTGAATAGCTATAATCTACAGCATACTCAATATCAAGTTGCTCTAAAATATCTTCTATAACCCGAAAAACTTCATACTCTTCATCGTTCAATCTATCTGCACATATCCCTTCTTTTGCACGACCAAAATCTAATAAAATCTCATCTTCTTCCTCGTAGACATAAACAACAAAATACCTATTCCACTTGATATCTGTAATCATATTGTTTATCTCCTAAAAAATATGTTATACTATTAATTATATTCAATAATTTCATTATAAGCAATATTTTGTTTTATTCTCTAAAATTGACTTGTTTAGAGTTTTTTGAGATGAACGAATATTTAGTCTCCATATGGTTGAGTGGCAGGAAAATTCTCAGAATCCATTTTTTACTGCAGTATAATAAATAAAATCGCCAAAAATTTTATTTTGGCGATTTTTAAAATACCTTCACTGTGAATTAAAGTTTCATGGAAATTATCGCTTAGTAGGTCAAACCATATAGGGATAATTATTGTAACTAACAAAAATATGCACCTTTTACAGGACTGTCCGTGTTGTAATTCAATCTTTTAAAACTATCCTTTAGGCCACCTTTCAAGAAATCCTTTCTTTCATAATAGAATTCCAGAATATCCTTAAAATCGGGATTGATTTCTACTTCTTCTTTTGTAATAGATTCGGCAATTTCCTCAGTCGACCGTAAATCAGGTTCCGATTTGTCAATTTTATTTGTTTCATGATTTATTTTTGGAGAACCGCCTTCCCAAGGGAATATATACATCTGCGTCATAAAGCCACAAACATCAGGTGTTATCAATGAATTTTCCAGCCAGTTGTGATTTAATGCAAAGGTCACTGTATTACCTGTAATGTTGATAAGCTCCGGATAACCGTTAAATTCACTTGTGTCTCCTGCAACGATCAAACCGTTTTGCACTGTTTCATTTCTATTGTATTGTTTATAATTTACACCGAATATTTTTGAAATTGCTTTGCCCAGAATTTCTGAATTACGTCCGGGCAAAATATATATTGCTTCCGGAAATCGTTCAAGTTTTTCCAGATATTCTTTGAGCTTGCATATAATCATTTTTACATCACTATTCGAACCGAATTTGGCCACATATCGTCCTCCTGCTACCTTCAAAGCATTTTCAGCTATACTGTTATCGAAATAATCGAGAATAGCTGCGCCATACTGGATATAATGCCAGATTCTAATTATATATTCAGGGTTTTCTACTGTTTTGTATCTTAAAAGACATTCTTCCAGCTTACTGATTGCAGCATAAATGGCTGCTGTATTTTTATCGCGTATAGCAGAATTGTTTTTAAAAAACTGCAATCTTGTACGGCTGATAAATTCTTCTACACCATCGGGCTTGTTGGATAACAGTGAACACCAATATAGTTGGCACCAAGCCCAAAAATTGTCACCTAAATCAATTCTCTTTAATAGATCCATTCCCATTTCCGGGTAAAATTCTGCAGTATAAGCAATTGCCAACTCCATAGCAACACCGAGAGAATCCTTTGACAATACTAATGAGCGTTGGAGAAAGGGAATTGCCAGTCTATAATTTTCAGCATCAATGAAATGATGGCCCAGATTGTAAAAGGGTTTATAATTATTAAAATCCGTAATGGCATTTTTAAACAAATTTGCTTCATCTTGTGCATCCAGCTTCTCAAGTGTCTGAACAGCCAATTCATAAGTCGGTATGAAATCAGGCTCAATACAAAAAGCAAACGTCTGCAATCTTAGGGATTCACTATAATCACCTTCATCAAAGGCTTTTTTTGCTGCTAAATAATTCTTGATTGCGGGGGACTGATGATTATTATTTTCTCCAAAAATTTTATCGGATGTATCCATATAATTCTCCTTTTTGTTGTGACTGGCTTTAATATACTTTAGAATTATTAAAGCTATTTATATTATATATAACCGGCTTTAAAAAAGTAAACAGTCAAGTGTCAAATTTCAATTTTGCAGATACCCAATTGGTTAGGCTTCATGGGGTTAGTTATTGAAATAGCAGGTATTATAATGGATATCTGCATAACCAAGAAATTATTTATACTGCCCTAAAGATATAAGTATTTAGTATAAGTTTAAATCAATAAGCTTTCCGTTTTTTCGCAAATGGAATGCTGCGTCCATTAATCCAAAACCCTCTTTTGATGCTATCCTATTAATGACTTCCAATTGATAAACTACTTTTGCTGTTTGAATATCAATAACCACTATTTCATTTATTTTTTTTTCATCTACTTTCATAACTCCATATAACTTTCCGTCATATAAGGAAAAAAATGACCCGCAGAAATAATTAGATACATTCCCGTATTCTGATTTTATTTCTATATATTGAGATTTCAAAAGTTTGAAATTATTATCATAGTATTTTAAGCATGGTTTATATGTATCTTTTTCACACACTAGCACTAAATATCCATCATCTAGCGGAAATATCTTTTCAATATAATCGGTCTCAAAAAAAGTTTCTGCTGACTTTGTTTTAAAATTATATCTTAGAAAAACTCCTTCATTTTCATTCTGAGTTATTTGATTATTTCCGGAGTTTTTAATTTTATATTCAGAAGTTGCCTTAACATAATTATCCTTATCAATAAAAACGCCTCCTAATTCTGCAGCTGCTGAATCAACTTCAAACTTGTCAAAGGGCACTTCTAAAATTTCTACTGTATAATCTTTTGTATTAATTTTATATATTTTGCTCGAATATACATACACTGCATCTTCAGTGATTTGATAGGTATATATGTTGCGATCCTCGTCGTTTTTAATTGTAATTTCTTTTACGTCATTTTCGTACAGAAAATAAATTTTCCAATCAAAAGAATCGTATGCTTCATATAGAAACAATTCATATTCAATTGTATTTGCATAATAGACTAATTGTCCATATGTATCGGATAACAATTTATCTAGTTTTAATTGTTTTATTAGTTTTATTTCCGAACTCACCGGATATTTATTGGCAAACGTTTTCTTGTATTTATCATTACTGGCAGTAATTTTTTTGTTTTCCCATAAATAAGTTCTGGAATTTCTAAATTTTATATCATCATACAAAAGGGTAGCAACAATATTTGAGTCAGAAATATCATCAATAATTACTTCACATTTAATATCCGTTGTTCTAGCTTTATTGGAACAACTTTGAAGGACAATTAAGCAAATTGAAATACAAAAAATTAAGATACACTTTTGCCAGAATTTCATCTTCATTCAACCTCTTTCAATTCAGTTCAAAAATTTACGCAAAATGAAATTAATCTTGACATCTGTAATTAACTTTTCAGGGAAAAGCATTAAGCTTTACACTGAGAAGCTGATTAAATAATATGTATTAGGGCTTGAAAACAAATTGGATAAAGGTGAGCACCAATATAGCTGGCACCAAGCCCGGAAAACCTTATTGCTGTATATTTATTCTCGTTTTTAATTTTACAGCGAAAACTGCAATTCGTCGGGGAAATTATTATTTATTGATTCTACTGTCATATTGGGTAATTTTATTAGTATATCGACTGGGAAATAGTGAGGGTAATTATCTTTGACAATATTGCTAATTTGTAGATTACATTGATATCTTTAAAAGGTCATTTGTTTTGTTGCAGGCTTTATTTATTCGCTATAAAATTATTAAAGCTATTTATATTATATATAAGGCTTTTGAAAAGTAAATACTTAATTAGTATTAAATTCTAATTTTGAATAACTGTTTCAAGTAAAATAAACAGATCACAATAGTTATGTATAACAAAAAAATCATTGCGGTTGATTATAGATTATGGACAATAGTGAAAAACAAAAAATAAACATAAGATGGAAATTAAGGAAATTTGAATCAATTTCAGCCTAAAATGAATATAAGACGCCTGGACAGTGTTCCAGGCGTTATTGTTTGAGATTGATTTTGATATTTATTAAAGTTTTTCTATAATATTGATTTTAATATTATTAAATGTTATAATTAATAATATTAAAGGAGGAAAATTATGGGACTTGAAGTGATTCCGGAATGGATAATCAATCTTGATGAGGAAGATGTATCTTTTATCAAAAAGTTTATATTGGCTTCCGGTTCTTTGAAAGAAATGGCAAAGCAATATAAAGTAACTTATCCGACAGTCAGGCTTAGACTTGACAGACTTATTCAGAAAATCCAAGTAAATGACGATTTTGAAAGCGATCCGTATATTGCTTTAATTAAAAGACTTGCTATAAACGAAAAGATAGACTTTGATACGGCAAAGGTGCTAATTAGCGAATATAAAAAGATTAAAGGGAAGGTGTAATTTGTGAGAGGATTAATAATTTTAGCTTTTATCGTTGGTGTGGTTTTGTTACAAATATTCTTATCTAAAACAGAAAGCAGGTGGCCGGGACTTGTATTACCGATAATTGCGTTTCTGTTTAGTTTCTTTTTACCTCTTAACATGATGATTCCTGCTGATGGTGTGACGGCAAGTTTTTATGTCCAGATGGCTATGCTGTGGTTATTCGGGAACATTCCTACCATCATTCTTCTGGCTATTTATTTTGTCTGCCGGGAAAAATACCGTCGCAAAAAGCAGTTGGATAAAATGAATATTCAGGATTTAAATTAGTTTACCAATTGAATAACTTAAAATTAATGGAATATCAAATTATCAAGTTAATGTAAAATTACTGTAGGAAAAAGTTAATAATAGACCATATCTTTTGATAAAATGTCTTTGAAGAGAACAAAATCAATGGGAGGCTTCTTAATAAAAATAATATTTTACAAATATTTGCTGAATAAAGGATTAAAAATTATTGAAAAAAGTATTATTTCTCATTTAAGAGAGTCAGGATTTAACCGGAATGGTTTCAGGGATTAAAAAGAAACTGACGCTTTAGAGCGTTCATTGTGTTATCTATCTTTGAAACTTTTTTTGTTTGATTCGTGTAGAATATTTCCCATCGAGTTTTTATATATCATAAATTCTAATTAATAGGATTTTGTTCTTTTATGATGCTTTTTACCAATATGAAGTTTAATCAGTATTTAAATTTTCACTTTGCTATAGTTTTTTTTTTAAAATTCTATGCTATAATCGTATAAGGTCTGCATGATTATTGACACAATATGTTGTGTATGATAATATTAATATAACTAAATATTGTTATTACAGGTGACTGTTAACTGCAGCTTAAAAGGGAATCAGGTGAAAATCCTGAACGGTCCCGCCGCTGTGATGGGGAGATGCTTCATATTTGAACCACTGGATAAAATCCGGGAAGGGATGAAGCATCGTTGAACCAGAGTCAGAAGACCTGCCTGTAATATTGCACCATAAACTCTACGAGCGATAGAGGGGTGTAGGATACATATATGCGAATATAGATATAGAAAAGTATTCTATGATGGGGAGCCTCTTGACGTTTGTCGGGAGGTTTTTATGTCGCTAAACGACACAAAACTCAATTTAAAAGAGGGTGCAGAATTAAATGAACACAAAGGTTAGAATGATTACAAAAATCCGAAAGAGAGATGGAAGGGAAGTACCATTCAATATTGAGAAGATAACTAATGCCATCTTTAAAGCAACTAGAGCAGCGGGAGAGGAAGATTATGCGGCAGCTATGGTTCTTGCCGAAAAAGTAGTTGAACGGTTGCATAATGACTTGGGTAAAAAAGTTCCAGGTGTTGAGGAAATTCAGGACGTTGTTGAGAGGGTTTTGATTGAGGAAGGATATGCCAAAACCGCCAAAGAATATATATTATACCGGGCTGAGCGTACCCGTGTTAGGGAAATGAATACCCGGCTGATGAAGATATATGAAGAGTTGACTTTCAAAGAATCCAAGGATAATGATTTGAAACGGGAAAATGCCAACATTGACGGTGATACCGCAATGGGAACCATGCTTAAATACGGTTCCGAGGGTGCAAAACAGTTTTGTGAGATGTTCATATTAAAGCCTGAGCATGCAAAAGCTCATAAAGAGGGAGATATCCACATACACGATTTGGATTTCCTTACTCTTACCACTACATGCTGTCAAATTGATGTGGTTAAATTGTTCAAAAATGGCTTTAGTACAGGACATGGTCATTTACGGGAACCTAACGATATTCACAGTTATTCTGCCCTGGCTTGTATAGCCATTCAGTCCAATCAGAACGATCAGCATGGAGGGCAAAGTATACCTAATTTCGATTACGGTATGGCACCGGGAGTTGCAAAAACTTATTTAAAACTCTACAGGCAAAACTTGGGCAGAGCATTGGAGTTATTGTCCGGTAAAGAGGATGCTGCAGCACTGGTTAACCAAATTTCCAGGAAGCTTGCAGATGAGGAAAAAGTTTATCCGACATTGGAGAACAGTGAAAAATATTTAGAATTGGAACAAAAGTATCTTAAGGAATATATATCGGATGCTGCCGTCATCCAACGGGCTCAGGCTTTTGCCGCCGAAAAGGCAAGGGAGGAAACCGACAGAAGTACGTATCAGGCCATGGAGGCTTTCATTCATAATATGAATACGATGCATAGCAGAGCAGGTGCCCAGGTGCCTTTCAGTTCCATAAACTACGGTACCGATACGTCTCCCGAAGGGAGGATGGTTATAAAAAATATACTTCTGGCTACTGAAGCGGGACTGGGAAATGGAGAAACACCTATATTTCCTGTGCACATATTCAAGGTCAAAGAAGGAGTTAACTACAATCCGGAAGACCCTAACTATGATTTGTTCAAACTTGCCTGCAGGGTAAGCGCCAAAAGATTATTCCCGAACTTTTCCTTCCTGGATGCGCCCTTTAACCTTAAGTATTACAAACCTGGGCATCCTGAAACAGAAATAGCCTACATGGGCTGCAGAACAAGGGTTATAGGCAATGTGTATGATCCTTCCAGAGAAATAGTAAACGGAAGAGGAAATTTGAGCTTTACTACAATAAATTTGCCGAGAATAGCGTTAAAAAGTAAGGGAAATATTCATATATTCTATGAAGAACTGGATAAAAAAATAGATTTGGTAATTGACCAGCTTTTGGAGAGGTTTGAGATACAGGCGCGAAAGAAGGTTAAAAATTATCCTTTCCTGATGGGTCAGGGAATATGGATTGATTCTGACAAACTTGGATGGGAAGATGAAGTTAGAGAGGTTCTGAAGCATGGGACCCTCACAACGGGCTTTATTGGATTGGCAGAATGTTTAAAGGCTTTAACAGGAAAACACCATGGTGAATCTGAAGAATCCCAGAAGCTTGGTTTGGAAATCATAAGACATATGAGGAAGCGTATGGATGAAGCCAGTAAAAAATACAATATGAACTTTACCCTGATTGCAACTCCTGCTGAAGGTTTGGCCGGAAGATTTGTCAAGATGGACAGAGCAATTTTCGGTTCAATTGAAGGTATTACTGACAAGGAATATTATACAAACAGCTTCCATGTTCCGGTGTACTATGAAATCAGCTTCTTTGACAAAATAAGGATTGAAGCGCCTTATCACGAGCTGACTAATGCCGGACACATCACATATGTTGAGGTGGATGGAGACCCGACACAGAACCTTGAGGCTTTTGAGAAAATTATCAGAACTATGAAAGAAGCCGGTATAGGATACGGATCTATCAATCACCCTGTGGACAGAGACCCTGTATGCGGATTTACCGGAATTATCGGCGATACATGTCCTTCCTGCGGCAGGAAAGAAGGGAATGTAAAATTTGAAAGGATAAGGCGTATTACCGGGTATCTGGTGGGTTCTGTTGAAAGGTTTAATGATGCAAAGAGAGCCGAAGAACGAGATAGAGTAAAACATATGTCCTTTTGCATATAGATTGAATTCAATTTACTGATGAAATTTATTCGATTGGTTAATATGGTGATTTTAATGGAAATTTATATAAGGATTGCAGGAATTATAAAGGAGTCAATAGTGGATGGACCGGGAATACGAATGGTAGTTTTTGCCCAGGGCTGCAAACATAGATGCCCTGGCTGCCATAACCCGGAAACCCACTCTTTTGATGGAGGTACATTGGTGACAGTTGATTCGATAATTGATCAGGCTAAAAAGAATCCTCTGCTGGATGGTATCACATTCAGTGGAGGTGAGCCTTTTGAACAGGCCGAGGCTTTTGCCGTTCTTGCCAAAGAAGCAAAAAAGCTGAACCTTAATATTGTAACTTATACCGGCTACACTTATGAATACATCGTGGAGAACTTTTTAAATTTCAGTGGCTGGGAAGCATTGCTTAATGAAACCGATATACTTGTGGATGGCAGGTATGAAGAAGATAAAAGAAATCTCCTTTTAAAATTCCGTGGTTCGGAAAACCAGAGGATAATTGATATTAAAAGGACAAAATCCGAAAACAGAATTGTTGTTATGGACTAGTAAACGGATATCGTTTTGTAATACTTTTTTTAAGTTATTATTATAACAATTTTTTTATTTATGGGATAATTAAATTTTATTTGAAAGAGGCAAAGAAAATAAAAAGGACATTTTACAAATAAAAGTGAAAAGATATATCAACAAAAAAATTCCCTTCCTGGCTGTTTATAAAATGTACCAGGAAGGAATCCTCTATTCATTACAAGCATAAAATTGTTGTTCCCCGAAAAAACGTTACCGAATCTTAAAAGTTTATAACCAATGAGGTTCCGTCTCGTAGTCATATATAACGGTTTATTAACTAAAACTTATACTGTCTTTTATATGGAAGCGTATCTGCATTTTTTTATACGTAATTTATTGCAACTTTAGCAGTTTTTAAAACCCATTGATTTTTCATATATCAATTTCCCATTCCGTTAAGTTTATAAGTCTGTAAATTATTATAATCTTTGCTAAATCCAATATCACTACGTTTTGGCAAAATATACGGACAGAATATATATTGTATAAATATATTGAAAAATATGATTTACCAATTAATAATAATGTTTTAAGTCAAAATACAGTTGACAGAATTGTTATAGCTTTTTTGCATACGTATGCATAATTTGAGGAATTATCGGTAATATTACTTTACCATTCAGGAACCTCTTTTGATTTTTGTATCAATCTTAGGCCTTAATTTCCGTCCCGCCAAGTGATTAACACAAAAATCGAAACAATTTAAACAATTATTTCAACAAGTTAACTCCACCTAAATCAAACAACAATCAACTTAACTTATAATTCAATAAAAAAGATTGATTTTTATCTGTTATGCTATAAACGTGCTGCAGCAGTTCAATTTAATTATAGTATATACTATTTACAAATATAGGCAATATGTCGGTTGTCATTAAAATTATTACATTTGTCATATATTTGGAACTCAAACATTATAGAAGTAATGGGACACTTCATGAAAGACAAATGCTTCATAAGAAATTGCAATTAATTTAAGATATGGTATTATATTATTAAAAAAGGTAAACTTTAGGGGGAGAAATTGGTGGAAAAAAGTAATATCAGCTTAATATTGAAAGAGAGAATTATAATTATTTTTATGACATTTATAATTATTTTAACTACCGGTTGTGCGCAAAAAAATGAAACGGATCAGAATTTGGTGGTAGCTGTTCAGCATGGAGTAATAACTTTGGATCCTGCATTTTTAAGATTGCTGAATGAACAATACATAGCTTGTAATTTGTGGGAAGGGCTTGTCAGAAAGAACCTTAACGGCTCTATCGAACCGGGTATAGCTGAGAGCTGGAATATATCGGAGGACGGTTTTGAATATGTATTTAAGTTAAGAAAAAATGCTTTCTGGAGTGATGGAAAACCTGTTACCGCATATGATTTTGAATATGCATGGAAACGAGCTTTAGATCCAAATAAACAATCAGCTGTAGTATTTATGATGTACTATCTTAAGAACGGTGAAGCTTATAATAGAAATGAATGTAAAAAAGATGATGTAGGAGTTAAAGCAATAGACGAATATACACTTAAAGTGACACTCGAAAATCCTACTCCGTATTTTCTCGAAATACTAAATTACCATACATATTATCCCGTAAGACAAGATATTATCGAAAAAGATCCTGATTCATGGTACAGAAAGCCATATTTGATGGTGAGCAATGGTCCTTTTTGTTTGAAGGAGTGGGAAGAGAACAAACAGATTAGGACAATAAAAAATCCTTACTATTGGGACAAGGAGAATGTAAAGCTTAATTCTATAAGATACCTTATAGAAAGAGTAGATGACGAAGAGATATGGACAAGATATAAGGAAAAAAAGATAGATTTCGGATATGTGTTTCCGGATGATATTGATATAGCGGACGAAATTGCCACTCGAAGAAATAATGTATTTGCCGATGATTCGCCGACCACCTATTACTTATGTATTAATTCAAAAAATAAGCCTTTTGATGATATAAGGGTTAGAAAAGCTTTAGAACTTGCAATTGATAGAAACCGTATTGTAGAAGAGGGAAAAATGAATGAACAGGTAGCGACCGGTTTTGTTCCCTATGGTATACCTGATGCAGAGCCGGGTAGCGATTTCAGAATAGCTGGTGGAGAATTTATGAGTAAAGATTTTTCAGAGGAAAATGTAATTAAGGCAAAAGAGCTGCTCAAAGAAGCCGGCTATGACGATTTAAGCGAATTTCCAACTATTATGATACTTACAAGAAATGCAGAAAAGGCTAGATATATTGAAGAATCCTGGGAAAAAAATCTTGGAATTAATGTAGAGCTTGATGTATGCAAAGATATGCTCTATTCACAGAAAAAAGATAATCAGGAATTTGATGTAATAATTAATAGCTGGATAGCAGATTTTCTGGATCCTATAAACTTCCTTGGATTTTTAGCCAGTGAAAATGCTTTTAAAGGTATACTCCCGTCGGAGTATTATACTCTTGTTAATAACTCTACAAAAACTGCTGACAATCGTCTTAGAGTAGGAATGTTACATGAAGCGGAAAAAATATTAATGGACTCTTATACCATAATTCCTTTGTTTTATGGAAAAGATGCTTATTATGTGCAGCCGTATGTAAAAAACTACATAAAAACACCTTTGGCTGAAATTTACTTTAGAAATGCTTATATAGACAAATAAAAAGCAAAGAAATTGGGGAATGGAAGGGACAATGAAAAAAGTTATAGAAGCTAACAACAGTTTATTAATTAAAAATTCAATACTGATATTATTTGTTTTGTTGAATGCTGTTTTCTTTTTTATTTCATACATTACAAATAATAATAGGTTCGAAGTTATGCTAAGCCAAAGTATGAATCAGCAACTGGAAGTTGTAGAGGATTTTTTCAGATATCCTGAAAACATAATAAATATTTTGTCCCAAAATGAAGATTTGTCAATGTATGAGAGCGAAAAAGGGGACAGATTTTATCGTTCTAAAATATTATCATTATTTGAATCGGTTATTGTTCCCGATTCCAGAATAAGCAATATCTACTTTGTTCCGAAGGAAAATGAGACTATTTCTTATAAATTTATAGAACCAGGTATTAATTTAACGGATAAAAACTGGTTTTCGGAAACCTTAGAAAGGAAAACTCAGTATAACTGGGTATCCCATAAAAGCGAGTTCTCCAATGAGGATGTTATCAGCTGCTTAAGGAAAGTAGTGGATAAATATGGCAATTATATAGGTGTAGTTGGTTTGGACATTGAATTGTTTAAATTGTCGGAGTTAGTTAAAGATAAGAAAATCGGCAATAATGGATATTTCATGATATTGGATGATAAGAATAAAGTAATAGCAACTCCGCATTATAATTATCTTGGACAAAGGATATCCGACAGTAACCTTGATAACATGGACTATAACTCTGCTAAAAGTTTTACACTGGATATATTCGGCTGTAAAAGTAAATGTATAATATATCAGCTTGAAGAACTTCCGTGGAAAGTTGTCAGTGTAATTCCTAATAGTGAAATAACTCACGGTATTGTAAGTTCGTCACTTTTGTTTTTCGTATTTAGCATGGCTAGTCTGATAATAGCGTTCATCATGTATTCAAAGAATAAAATCACTGAAGTTGCCAATAGGGAGCTCAAAATTGCCAATGAAAAACTAAAGGAGTATGCATCAACAATAGAGGAGAACGCAGTTTTAAAGGAACGGAACCGTTTGGCCAGAGATGTCCACGATACCCTGGGATACACGCTTATTGCACTAATGAAGCTTATAAGCGAAAGTATATCGTTATGTAGGGTAGATGTTGTTGAAACTGAAAAAAGGCTCAATAATGCGCTTAAAACCACAAAGGACGGTTTAAAAGAAGTAAGGCGTTCACTTTACGGCTTGATTCCGCAGGAACTGGAGCAAAATAGTTTGTTTGATGCTCTGGAAAAGTTGGTCAATAACTTTGAACATTTGGGAGTGAAGGTCGAACTTTCAGTAAATAAGTTAGAAGAGAATATCGGTATGGAATATAAAGAAGTGATATATAGGGTTTGTCAGGAAGCATTGACAAACTCAGTGAAGCATGGTAAAGCATCGGAAGTTAATATAGTGATTAAATTTACAGATACCCATATAAAGCTTTTTATTTTTGACAATGGAATTGGGTGTGATAAAAAACGCAAAGGTAAAGGATTCGGATTGCAGGGGATGAGACAAAGAATTGAAAAGCTCAATGGAGAAATCCAATACGGTTCAGGTGATGGGGAGGGCTTCAATATTCATATTGAATTACCTTTAAATAAGACAGAAATGGGGGACGAAAATATTTATGATAAAAGTTGTGTTGGCAGATGATCAGTCTATATTGAGGGAAGGCATCAAAAAAATCCTTGAACAGGATAAAGATATTAAAGTTGTTGGATGTGCTAAAAACGGCAAAGAGGCTTTTAAACTATGTCAGCAATTTATGCCCCATGTGGTATTAATGGATATAGAGATGCCCATATGTGATGGGGTTGAAGGAACAAAACTGATAAAAACTATGTCCAGCAATATAAAAGTAGTTATGCTTACAGTATTCAACGATGATGAAAGAATACAAAGCGCATTAAATTATGGGGCTGATGGATATTTATTAAAAGATATAGATGAAGAAGAATTGATACTGAGTGTTAAAGGAGTGGCTGCTGGCTTGGGAATTATGCATAGGGATACATATAACAATGTTGTAAAGAAAATAAATTCTTATTCTAAAATATCAATAATTGAAAATAACGGACTGAATGTATTTTTATCCGAGAGAGAGAAAAGTATAATTAAACTTATTGTCGACGGAAAGAGCACAAATGAAATAGCTAAAATTTTGCATCTCAGCGAGGGAAGTATAAGAAATGCCATTTCCGGTATATTAAAAAAACTTGATCTTAAAGATAGGACTCAACTGGGGATTTTTGCGGTTAAAAACGACATTGTTTAATTTGATTATTTGTGCATACTAAGCCTATACCTAAATGTATTTGCATTAAAGGGCATAAAAAGTCGGGTGCAGCTCTCCGATGGATGGTACAATAGGATTACAGGCAGAAAGGAGCCAAGTAGTGTGATTGGGTGGATAGCGGGGATTCAAAATGCAATTGAGTATATTGAGGAGAATCTTACAGAAGAACTGAATATTCACGAAATTGCAGAAAAAGCATGCGTTTCTGCGTTTCATTTTCAGAGAATATTTACTGTACTTTGCGGTTTCACAGTAGGAGAGTATATCAGAAATCGCAGGCTCAGTATTGCAGCGGAGGAACTTTCCAAAGCGGATGCCAAAGTAATTGATGTTGCAATGAAGTACGGTTATGATTCTCCTGACAGTTTTACCCGTGCATTCACCAAGTTTCACGGTATTTCTCCTTCGGCCGCCAAATTAAAGGGTGCAAATCTAAAGTCCTTTGCACCGCTGAAAATAAAATTAACATTGGAGGGCGGAACAATGCTGGAATATAAGATTGTTGAGAAGCAACAGTTTACTGTTATGGGTAAAGTAAGAAGTTTTAATACCGATACTTCCTATGATGAAATTCCAAAGTTTTGGCAAGAGCATATGCAAAGCGGTGAGAATAATATTGTTTGCGGAATGTATGGGATCTGTATAGACAGCGATGGGAAGAATTTCGACTATATGATTGCGGACAACTATTTGCCGTGGAATGAGGTTCCTGAAGGCTATGTAACTAGAGTGATTCCTGCAGGAACATGGGCAGTATTTCCATGTAGAGGGCCATTGCCGAAATCATTGCAGGATGTTAATACAAGAATATGGAGTGAGTGGCTGCCCAATTGCAAAGAATATAAGCTGGCAGGAAACTATAACGTTGAAATGTATACCCCACCCACAGAGAATCCGGAGGATTATTATTGTGAAATTTGGATTCCGGTTGAGAAAGTTTAGGTAATGGTATATCTATTTGATAATGTTTTGAGGAGATAGTTTTACTATGCAGTTAAGGCAAGCTAATAAAACCGATGTTTCTCAGCTGATAAATATGCGATTAGCGTATTTAGCGGAAGATTATGACGGATTAACAGAGGAGCAGACTGACACAATCAGAGTACAACTGCTGGATTATTTCGGGAAACATTTAAACAGAGATTTATTTGTATATGTCTGTGAAGATAATGCAGTAATTGTATCGACTGTATTTCTTTTAATCAGTGAAAAACCTGCAAATCCAAGTTTTTTGACTGGATTAACAGGAACAATAATGAATGTTTATACGCTGCCACACTATCGCAAAAGAGGAATTGCTGGAAATTTAATAAGGATGGCTATACAGGATGCAAAAAGTAAAAAACTATCTTACATTGATTTGAAGGCAACACAGGCTGCTTCTTCATTATATCGCAAACTAGGTTTTGCTCCTGATGAATCAAAATATCTTTCCATGAGATACTACATTAATATAGATTAAGCATATAATTTTTTGTTAATGCGAAAAGATTTTTAGCAGCATTAACATTTTTTTTATTCTGATTTTCTGATAGAATGTAAAAGTCAACGGTTTTTGTTACTGAAATAAACGGTTTATAGTATAAAAAAGGAGCTGGAATGATGGCATCCGATAAGAATTCAAGACCGAGAAGTGATGAAGAGCTGCAAAAGAGCATAGTCGGCGAATTGAAGCCGCATAATGCACCCATCACCCTTGTGGAATATGATCCAAACTGGGAAGAATTGTTTGAAAGGGAAGCCCACCGGATTCGTTCCATACTGGGCAGCAAGGCATTGCAAATTGAGCATGTAGGTTCCACTTCAGTGCCGGGACTGTGTGCAAAACCAATTATCGATATATTGCTGGTTGTGGAGAATTCTGCCGACGAATTGTCCTATGTCCCGGTGCTGGAATCAGCCGGTTATACTTTAAGGGTTCGAGAACCTGAGTGGTCTGAACATCGGATGTTTAAGGGACCGGATACCGACATAAATCTTCATGTGTTCAGTAAGGGAACATCGGAGATAAAGAGGATGCTGCTTTTTCGAGACCATTTGAGGAATAATGAAGCAGATCGGGAAAAGTATGCACAAGTCAAACGAAGCCTTGCAAAGAATAAATGGAGACATATTCAGCACTATGCAGATGCTAAAACATCAATTATACAGGAAATTATGAAAAGTGCCGATACTAGTAACAAATGAGGAAAACACCAAAAAACATTGTGGAGCAAGTTGAAGAGCCTGTTAAAATAGCAAGGAATGGAAGAGAGGAGTTTATATTAAAATATTGAGTTTTTATATGAAAGTGGGCAAAGAAAATATGGCAAAGGGTTACACAATTGAAACAATAATAAATATTATTTTTGGAATGTTAAGTGTTTCGGTTTTTTTATAGCTAGATTATTATTGTGGCCCGGTTCTTGGATTTGGCTTTCGTCTTCAGCCAAGGGAAAGATAATTGGATTTATGATTTTACTTGTGTTTGCTTTAGCTGTTTGTATAGTTAATAAAGTTATACTTGGTAAAAACTCAGGCTCGAGTGTTAAAACCTATTTTATATTAAATATTTTAGTCTTTTTACTTCTGCCAATAACAGCGTTTGCTATATATAATATTTTGAAACAGCTTTAGCTTCTTGCCAACGGATTAATAATTATTCCTAAAAGGAGCATATCGAAATGAAGTTATTATTTGTATTATTTAATTTAATTATGGGATTACTCACTATTCCTCTTTTCATATTTACAATAATTATGTTTCAAGGTTTATCGCTTTTTGTTTCAACTACACCTACTTATCATAAAATATTGGCTGTTATTGCGGTATTGATTTATTCAGCAATATTATTTTATGTGAACAGAATTATTTTTAGAAAAATGAGTATCAACTTTATATTATATTCGTTAATTGCGGCGGTAATATATTTAATTTCAGCGATATCGGCATTCACGATATTTTATAAAACAGTATAATGGGGACGGCAAACCCTATGAGAATTGTTAAAAAACGAGTGAAATGCCAAGTACTGCTCTGCAGAACGTATCAGGTTGTCTAAATAATAGGATAAACCAAAAAGAAAAGGAAACAATAACGAAGCCTTTTTTCTGTTAAACTTTAAAAATTGTCATAAATAAGTTTCTCAATCGTATTTGTGTTATTGCGTATATTTAGAGGTTTGATCTCCGGTTCCTAAATCACATTGCCTTCATAGACAAATCTTGAGCCATGGCAGGTGCAATCCCATGGTTTTTCTATAGAATTCCAATGAAATACATAGATCATATAGAATAAAAATAATCTCTACTAATTTAATTATAACACAATAAAATTATATATTTTAGACTATTTATTTTTTGAGCATACTCATATAATATACCTATTGATTTACTGACATAATTATCGGTATTAGGAGGGTATAATTATGGATACAAATAAAGTTCAAATTCATGGTGAGGAAAGCGTTCAAAATGTTGGACCATCGAAAATAACGATAGCTTATCAGCGTTTTGGCAATCCTGCATTATCACCTGTTTTCCTGATCATGGGTGCCGGTGCACAAATGATTAACTGGCCTGAAGGATTTTGCTTGGAACTGGCTAGTCATGGTCTGCATCCTATTAGGTTCGATAATAGGGATGCCGGACTTTCAACTCACTTTTCAGATGCACCTGTTCCAGACTTTGCAGCGATACAATCCGGTGATTTCTCTACAGTGGCATATACTCTTTCAGACATGGCAGCAGACACAGTAGGTCTAATGGATGCACTTGGATATGACAGCGTACACCTGGTTGGCGCATCAATGGGAGGAATGATAGCTCAAACAATAGCTATAGAGTATCCCCACAGGGTTCGGTCTTTGACTTCTATAATGTCAACTACCGGGAATCCTTCTGTAGGACAACCTGACTATTCAGTGCTGGCAAACTTAGGTTCACCTCCTTATGATGACCGACAAGCCTATATTGATTGGCAGATTAAATCACGCAAAGCTCTTGGTTCTCCCAAATATCCTTTAGATGAAGAAGCTGTTGCTCAAATTGCCGGGCTTGCCTGGGACAGGGACCACGATCCACTGGCGATGATGCGGCAGGCTGTTGCAGTTATAAAGTCCGGTGATAGAACAGAAAAACTTCGTTCTGTTAAGATACCGACTCTTGTTATACACGGTGAAAGCGATAAAATGGTTGATGTAAGCGGAGGACATGCTGTTGCAGCTGCTATTGAAGGTGCTGAACTTGTTACCTTTGAAGGAATGGGGCATGAACTGCCAAAGCCTTTATGGCCAGTATTCGCAGCTAAGATCGCAAATCTGATTCGCAGTAAAACAGGGGATAAAACAGGGGACGGTTCGAAACCACTGAAAAACACCAAATAAAAAATGTAAAAC